>Ga0247757_10000020_pt1 | contig 114012 bp, 112 predicted proteins | sample UWRJL126311R4_FD_180929 | JGI IMG/M metagenome (GOLD analysis project Ga0247757, IMG submission 180929) | Plant litter microbial communities from Arlington Agricultural Research Station in Wisconsin, United States - UWRJ-L126-311R-4 | ecosystem: Environmental > Terrestrial > Plant litter >...
CTGGGCCGGGGTGGGGCGGGGGGTACACATATTTGCTTTTACCGCAAACCCTCTAACAACAAGTGAGGGCATGTACTCGGGGCAAAGTCGTTAGCGCACCCGAGTTATCGATTCTTGCCATGGTTGTAACGGGCCCTGGTAAGCTGGTAGCGTTATCGAATATGAAGCCTGATTTCGAGAACACGTTCTGCCAATCGATGGGTCCGAATGGCAGATGTGATTCAAGTGTCAGGGCGTCTTTTGGAGAACGAACTACGCAACGGTGCACGAAGCTCTGCATAGGCTCCCAAAAGGTCTTCCAAGAGTCTTTTCATCGATGACGATGTAGGCCAATTGCTTTTTTTTGTACCATTTTAGACTATTCAATCCAATCCCTCGCAGCACTTCCAGCTTTACTATTGGGCGGTCAGGCCGCCGTCGACGTTGAGACTGATACCGGTCACCCATGCGGCATCATCACTTGCCAGGTAGACAGCGGCACGAGCATGATCTTTCGTTTCGCCGAACCGGCCTCTTGGTAGTGCGGCAAGAACGGCCTCTCGAGCATCCAAGGCGCCTCCCAGGGCGTTGTCCAGCATAGCGGTTTGGGTGACTGTGAAGCTGTTACTCTCGGCGGTGCCAGGGAGCCAAGTAACGACTTACATCCTGGGCAAATCGAGTTGGCCACAATGCCCTGCTTCGCAACGTCCAGAGCAACCGTCTTTGTCATGGCGGCGACAGCTCCCTTCGAGGCGGTATAACCAGCTGCAGGCTTCCGCATTAGACTCTTCTTCTGATAATGTGGCCGCGGCCAACTCGGGAGCACCCACTGAGGCCCCCCATGCCGATGTTGGCAACCATGGAAGAGAAATTGACGATCCAGCCGCGGAGACCGCAGGGGTGTAGCTCTTGCTTCTTCATCTGCTGTACCGCGTACTTGCAGCCCAAGAAGACGCCACGAGCATTCACTCTCATGTGAGCGTCGAAAGCGTCCTCGTCGACTTCATCGATGGGCCGAGGGTTGTTTGCTTCGGTGCAGATTCCCGCATTGTTGACAAGGCTTGCATGCATCCCCCCGCGTTAGACGATTGAGTGTGTGTGGGGGGGAAGGAAAATAGGACTGGCGCTTCACTCACATGTCCAGTCTTCCGTACGCTTCGACCGTCTTCGTAATCAAGTTGATCCAATCCTCGGCCTTGCTGACGTCTGCTTGAACGAAGATGGCCTTGCCACCCTTTTGTGTGACCATCTCGTGCGTTGCCGTTTCCTCCCCTTGGCCTACGGGCCGCAGGTCGGAGCAAACAAGCAGCGCACCCTCGTCGTGGAACTGGTTGCATATTTCGCGCCCAATGCCTTGGGACGACCCTGTCACGATGGCAATCTTGTTGAGCAGACGTGGGCCAGGCATCTTGAAAAAGTGACTCGTCTTGGATAATTGATGAACACCACGGAAAGAAGCCGGGAAGACGGGAGATATTGATGAGAGATAAGGGGGGCTCAGCTAGTAGTTCTCGTTCAAATGCTGGCGGAAATGGTCGTGACCTTAGACAGGTTGGCTGTCTTTGCCTATCTTGGTTGGGCTTGAGGTGTGCACCAACCCCACATGTATCCCTGTCTCGGTGGAATGGTGCATGAGCCCGCTTCTTTGACCCCTGTCCATGATGCAGCTCGACCCTGTTGCTCGTTTAGTGTGGGATAGGTGGGAACAGTGGGTACACCAACCTCTAGGATATGTGGAATTAGAAACAGGTCGTGGAGCGCCGTGGAGAGACATTCATTGGTGGGTCAAGGCTCGTACATACGTATGCGGGAAGCAGTGGGTGCTCAGTGATGGCCCCGGCCTCGCTCATAAAACCCCAGTGTTGGCGAAGTAGTTGTGACCCTCCCCAGCGGAGTGTTTACTTGAGATAATTTGTTCATATCTGTCAAACAGCACGCCATGACTAGGCCACTGGAGGGCAAACTGGCAATCATCACTGGTGCCTCTCGAGGTAAGTAGAAAGAAAATGTATCAAAAAAAGTATGTTGTTGAATCGATACACACAGGTCTTGGTGCTGGTTTGGCTCAGCATCTGGCGAGCAAGGGTGCAGATGTAGTTATCAATTATACATCTGATAGCTCCACAGCTGCTGCGCAGTCCTTGGTCCGCGAGATCGAATCGAAGCATGACGTTAAAGCAATGTTGGCCCAGTGCGATATAACGACCCAGGAGGGACCTCAAACGCTCGTTGAGATTGCAAGGACAAGATTCGAGAAGGACGGCAAGTTTCAGATCGACATAGTAATTAACAATGCCGGAGTAGTTAATCCTGCACCGATGGGATCAACTACCTACGAAGATTTCGACAATACGTTCAAATTGAACGCGCGTGCGCCACTGTTCGTTGTGCAAGCTGCGCTTCCATACCTGCCGGTGGACAGATCGGGACGTATCGTGAACATATCGAGTATCACCACCAGCATGGGGTTCTGGTGGCAAAGCTGTTATGCAGGGACGAAAGGCGCGTTGGAGGTCATGGTACGTATCGGAAGCACACGATCCCATGTTCTCATCTGATCTGGTTTACCGTATAGACGCGCGTTTGGGCCCGGGAGCTCGCCGAACGCGCAACAGTGAATTCTGTCAACCCGGGTGCCATGGCGACGAGTATGTATACAAATCTGCCGAAAGAGATGCTGGAGAAGGTCTGGTCACTGAATTATATGGCACCGCTTGCGAGGACTCGTGAAGGCATTGATTCGGAGGAGACCATCAACGCCGCAAAGGGTATGGGCGGTAGGCCTGCTTATCTGGAAGAGGTTGCTGGTGTTGTAGGCCTTCTTTGTATGCCAGAAGCCGGTTGGATCACTGGACAGGTTGTTGGAGCTAACGGAGGCGGCGTCATGACTAAGGGCTAATGTGCAGCTTGGATAGAGCGCAAGAACTAGATGATAGAACCAAGTCGAAGTCCTTTAGCTTACCCCAGAGGTAGATAACCTAGCTGGAATAGCACCTCATCAATGCGAGTGCTGATTGGCTTTCACAGTCCATTTGCAACGTCATAACACACACGCAATGAAGAAACTCCAATTTGATACATGTCTATGTTCACATCGAGTATTACACTATTTGTTGGGACAGAACAGCCATTCAAACTCCTTCAAATGCCACAGAGATGAAGAACAGGAAACGCCAGGTTTTGGATGCAGATGCAAACTAGCAAATGCACGACGGGTCACGAAATGCACCGTGACAACAAGCTCACTCCCATGAGCCCATCAGTCGTGACAGTCATGAGCGTCGTGATGGATGCCAAAAGGAAAAACACGAATGGATGCAAGCATACTGGAAAATTCACAAGCAAACTTGCACAAACGCAAGCCGCGAATGAAGTATGTGCATGAATGGAAAGGGGAGAGATAATACTAACATACACCTTACACATGTGTAAGGGCCACTCACGTAGAGCATGGATCTGCCAGGCGGCAGAGTGAGAAACTACGCTAGAGGCCATCGACTGCGTAGCCCCTGCATCCATTGCCCATAGAGTATATCGGCCAGTAGGCCCTGCTGTTCCATACCCTTCTCGACATGGCCAGGTAGCTTCTTCTCGTCGAAAACGCCTCCGTCAAGACCATACACTTTTTCGCCGCCCACGATCGCACTCTGACGACGACGGTGGGATTTAAGATGCGGATTGTTCTGAGCGAGAACAAGTCTGGGGCCTTTCGTAGGAGAACCGGAGCTGGTGCTGTTAGGAGTGCCGACAGGAGTATGGAAAGGTGCTTGGGTGGGCGAAGCGATACATTCATCAGGGCTTTTGGCAAATGGTGTGTTAGCAGTCGTATTGGAGCGGATGCGAGTAGTGCCTGTGCCGTGAACCGTTGTACCACCGAGACTGAATTCACTTGACTTTGTGTTGTGTTTGGGTGTTGGGGCGGGCGATACAGCGATTCCCAAGGCGGAAGCCAGCTTCGGGTCTCCCTGTAAACGGTCGACCATGGCCTTTAAGAGCAAAAACTCGCCTTGGGGATCCATCTGGTCAAGATGAGCCCAAGCTTGATGAACTCGACCCAGGGCCTCACGCTGCTGAGGCGACGCAGAATGCGCGTGAGCTTCCTGAAAAACGGAATCGAGAACCTTGCTATAGGCCCGACGTCCATACAGCGCATCCTTAGTGACGGGCATTGGTGGGTATTCTGGAGTCGGCGGCTCGTTCTCATCATGCACGTCAAAGGGGTTTGCCGAGTTCGGTGGCGAGGGTCGAAATGTCTTTGCTTGCGGGTTGGGGTGGAAAGAGTCAGGCGTGTTGATAGGGTTCGAGGCAAGCGCTGCTCGCTTCTCGCCCGAAGAAACGCGCTTAAAATGCCGTACTGTGGAAGGTGAGTTGCCAAATGTGAGATCCAACCCCAGAGGCTGCTTGGGGGCATGAGCAACGCGACGGGCGGTAGGTGTTGCTCCTGACGGCACACGTATGGCTGTTGCCACGGATGACTTGCGAGAAGACGGCCGGCGTCGTTCAGGCAGAGGCGAGTCGGTGACGCTGCCCAGGGGTGCGGCGTTGAGGTCCATACGCTGCATCACAGATGCGCAGCCACTGGAGTCTCCAGAAGATATCCGCGCTGCCTTGCGGCGCCTTGCAGTATGTGGGGCGACGCTCGTTCTGACTGTGCCAGGTTGGATGGTGAAGTTCCAGTCATCCTCCTCGCTTTTAGGAGATAGGTCGACCCTGTATTGTTATGTTAGCAACCAGGAGGCCAAGGGGGCATATGACTGCTTACATAGTCTCTTCATAGTACTTGGGATGCTTGACCGTCTCCTCTTCTGCATCGAACATTTGCTTTCGCTCGATCAGTTCTCGCATTGCCTCCACTTTACCAGCGCGTAGAATGAAGCGGTGCTTCAGTAGCTCCTTAGCGCTGGCTCTTCGGTCGGGGTCTTTGATCAGGCACTGTGCCACAAAGTCCTTGAAATCTTTGCTCCACTGGTCGCCCTCAAGACGGGGGGCTGGATTCTTGGGGATGGTGAAGAGTATCTTCATGGGATGGGAACCAGAATGCGGCGGCTGACCCATGGCCAGCTCCATGGCCGTAATACCCAGCGACCATATATCGGCCTTGAAGTCGTATCCGGCTTCTTGTATGACCTCTGGGGCCATCCAGTAGGGCGTTCCTACGAATGTCATGCGTTGCGACTTGAGGTTGGTCAACTGGGCAGCAACACCGAAGTCAGCGAGTTTGACCTTGCCCATGTCTGTGAGCAAGACATTGGCGGCTTTGATGTCTCGGTGAATCTTTCCTGTAGAATGTAAGTAGTCGAGTCCGAGGAGCAGCTCGCGACAGACGATGGCGATGTGGGCTTCGCTGAAGGGGCCGGGGCTCATCTGCGACAATTAGCTTTGGTAGCGCAATTGGGATTTACGGGACTGGGACGCACTAGGTCCAAGGCTGAGCCTCCGCCCAAGAACTCCATGACGATCCATAGCTTCACGCCGCGCACGAAACTAGTCTTGTATTCGGTAACGTAGGGGCTCTTGCATGTTCCAAGAAGGTTGATCTCGGCTTGGATGTCGGCAAGCTCGTCGGTACTCTCCTCGAGATCGATCTGGAGGCATCATGTGAGCGGGGGATGTTCGAGGATGGCAGAAAGGTGCCTACCAGTTTGATGGCTACGGTCTCTCCTGTAGCCTTGTCGATGGCCTTGTACACCTTCCCAAAGCTTCCGCCTGCGCATTGTCAGCGACTGGATGTTGCAGCGCATTGCTCGAGTACGTACTGCCCAATTCCTCCAAGACCTGGTAGCCGTCGGCCATATCAGGCGGTGGCTGGCTGGCTCTCGACAAACAAAGACGGGCGCTTAGAGGGAGGGAGCCTAACAGCGGTGACAGCCAGATCTCAGACGGGCGGCAGTAGCCGTGGAGTAGTGCGGCAGGATAGAAATAAAAGGTTTGTAGATGCAGCTGGTGGGACGCGCCTCAGCGGATATTTGGTGTTCGCCTAATTGCCATGACAACGGCGGGGAGGGCATCAACAAAGGCGCACACGCCGCTCGCTTGGGGGTGAAGCGAACGGGCGGCCATGGACGCAGCGAGGCAGGGGGTGCGAATTGTCGTGGGAGAGGGGAGAGGGGCGGAGGGCAGTCGCAACATTGGGAATGCTGCTCTTCTTTACAGCGAATTTTTCCAGAGTCGCTCGCGGGTGCCAACGACGGGGCGAGGGCGCTACGGGCGTTCCTGCAGATTCCACGGGGCTGCACGGCGGCTATTCCAGCTCACCGCCAGCTGCTGGGTGGGTGGCCGGGCTGCAGCCCCCCTGCTCACCGCCCTGAGTTTTTCTCTCTTCCTTCCTCTCTCCCTGTGTTTCTGCGTCTCTGGTCTCTGGCTGGCGACGATGGCGACGATGGGGATGGCCTCGATGCGGTCGTGTCCTGTCCTGCCTGTCCTGTCCCAATGCTGCCCCGTGCTGGCCCTCATCTCTCTCGTCCTCCCGTCTCTCGGTGCGACAGCCTCGTCGGCGCGTCGGGGGCTAGCGGTTAGCAGCGACAGGAGCAGCTAGACGGGGAATGCAGGGAGTGCAGGGAGTGCAGCCTGGCAGTCTCTCGGTGTGGCGGTCAGACCATGCACGCGTGAACAGAAGCAAAACACGGCCGCACATAATCCTTCCCTTCCCCTCCGCTCCCCCTCCGCTCCCCTCGGTCCCCGCCTTCTTCTGCTGCCCCCCGTCGTCCAGAGAATGCGCTGCTCCATGGTGCTGGCATGGGGTACTCAGCAAGCCCGGCTCTGCTGAAAGCGTGCATCTCCTGGCTGCGGAGCGGCGTGCTGCTGCGATTGGCCGGCCTGCCCTGCGCCCTGCTCTGCCTGCATCTCGAGGTCCACGGCTCGTCTCCGGCCGCGACTTCGCTTATCCTCCGCCGTCTCTCACGACGCTTACGCCTGGCCTCCCTCTCCTGCATGCTCTCCTCGTCCCCGTCCTCGCACCGCCATGAGCCTGCCATGAGCGACATCTTCTTCGTCGGAGGCGCGGACGTCATGGACCGCGCACAAACCCACCCCCACAGGATCCCGTCCCGGAAACGCTCCATGACCACCCTGGACAGTAACAAAGAACGGACCCAGCCATCAGGGGCCGCGCCCATTTCCCACCACCCTCCGCCATCCTCACATGCTTCCTCGCCCTCTGCCTCGCCGACCTCCACGCTCCCTCGCCCTGCACCTCCTCCGCAGACGCAAACGCAAATGCATTCGCACACTCGCTCCATGTCGCACGCCGACATTGTTCGCCAGGGAAAGCGGCTCTCCCTGCAATTTCCCATCCAGCCAGCTGCTGCCGGCAGCAGCTCTCCCGCCTTTTCCTCTCCACGTTCACGCCCGCAGTCGTGGGTCGCCGCTCCCTCTCCCTCCCCCGTGCCGTCTCCCGACGCCACTCCCGCCGAATCCACTATTCTTAACAACATTGCCACCCACGAGCGCTACGTCCTCGAGCTCAAGGAAGAGCTCGCAAAGGCCGAGACAGAGCTCAGAGACCTTAAGAGGCAATACGCCACCCAGGAAGCCCTCAAGCAGCGTAACGACCTCCGCAAAATCACAAAGCTCCAGCCTCTCAATACCTCTCTCGCCAATTACGTCGCCGACCAAGACGACCAGGACGGTTCTTCCACATGGATGCATCGAGAGATGGAACGCAGAAAGGCACTCTTGAGTGCAAAGTCCACCCAGCGCGGAAAAGTCTTTAGCGGCTCGAGGCACCTGCGCACCCTTTCGTTGCTGTCTCCTGACAAATCCTACACGCCCTCCTTTCCCCAGCCACCCGACATCCGGGATGATGAGCCATCAACTTCGGACATGACCACCACGACCACCATCACCACTTCCACTGCCGCTACCACCGCGGCCCCTACAACTAACCAACGACCTCCGCTTCACCCGCGCATGTCGACGTCGCCTGACATCGCGAACCAAATTGCCAATACTGTCAATGGCGAGCGCTATGACTTGGGTGGTCTGTCCAACATCCAGCGTGATGCTCTGCTGCGGACCGGCAAGCAGATGGCCTCTGATTTCAAAGATGGCCTCTGGACCTTCATTGAAGATATCCGCCAAGCTACCGTGGGGGAAGAAGCTGTCAACGGTTCTGAAACGACAGGGCCTGGCCATGTCAAAGATGCTTCCGCCAAGGGCCTACGGAAACCTTCCGACGCTCGACCTGCATTAAACCGAGCCGCCAACTCCAAAAAGTCGACCGCCGGCAAGACTGGTGACATAGGGGATGACTTTTGGAAGGAGCACGGTCTGTCTGAGCCCAAGGCCTCGCCCACGAACAAGAAAACTCACCCACTCAAGCACACGCGAACCCCACAAAAGCAAACGCAAAACAAAGCCGACGACTTCGATAGCTGGGATAGTTGGGATACGCCCATGGAGAAGAATACCGATGCGATGAAAGCGGAAGCGGCTCAAGACAGCTCAGATGAATCGGACGGGCCCTCTTCGCCCGTGTCCGACCAGGCCAGTTCCAGAACGAGCACCAGGTACCACTCGCAACGTCATGATTCCAAAGCATCTTCGCTTACAGCCTCCAGCTCTTCGGGTCTCCCTGACGAGACCTTTCGCCGCGACTCGAAACGCAACTCGATTCCCTGGCCAGAGCTTGGCAAGTTGTCTCCCTCGCAACTCAAGCGCACCGCCACACACCTGATGAAGGAGTGGGAGAAAAACCTCACCCCACCTCCCGAATCGAGAGATTTCAATCATGCCAGCGGAGACTATATCGGCCGATCCGTGTCTCCTGACCTCCACTGATGACGCATGACCTACGGCCATCCACATATCTGACGATGTAACGCTACTAGACGCAAATGTCTCGACGAAATGTTTTATTTTTAATCTTCACTTGGCTGGAAGACTTCCGAGGTGGCTTGTTGTACGTTCAAGGCATGGCCGGGATAGACGTGCAGTGTTGGAGTTGGTGCCTTGAATGTTGATGCTGGTATCGAGGCTGAACGGGACGGAGTGCGTGTGTAATAAGCTCGCTAGTAACGAGACCTCGATTATGTAGTAGGAGTTGCTGTGCTCTCATGCGTCTTCGTGACGTTGTAACACAGTAGGACAGGACGCAGGTACCAATGTACATAGCAATGATTCATGATCATCTGTTTGCAGCTGTGTTTGGTGATATTCGTTATGCAAGAGAGGCCAAACTGGGATTGGTTGCTCCCGTACAACAGGGCTTCGTGTGTGCACCGCGACGCCAAGCCCAACTCCGGCAATTCCCGTCCTCCGCGCCTTCTCCGCAAAAAGTCGCATCGAGTTGCATTGCCCACTGCCACGCGCCCTCATCCCCCGCCAAACTATCCTTCACAGACACGATGTCATTTCCAGGCGCACCGGGTACCATGCCCGGCATGAATCCTAATGCCGGCATGTCGGAACAAGAGCAGCAGATGGTGAAGTTGGTACGCAGCGCGATGCTCCAGGCGCCAGCACAACGAATTGCTGACCATGACCACAGATGCAAACAGGAATGGAGAGCTGCATCGGAAAGACGGCCATGGCGGGCGTAATGGGTGGCGGGTTGGGTGCCATGTTCGGGCTCTTCATGTCGTCGGTAGGTGCTTGCCCTCCGGTCCGACCTCAAATGTCAAAGTAACACCCCCGATTCACGCGATACTGATGGACATGCTCTGTGTAGATGCGATATGACACACCAATGTCACAGCCCCTCACTGTTCCCAATCCTGCGCCCTCAGCAGCCGTAGCAGCATCTTCTTCCTCTTCATCGACAGCGGCGGCAACCTCAGCCGCAAAACCTACTCCCGCAGTTGCTTCGACGGTAACATCCACCGCTGCACATGCACCCGCACCTGCCATGTCTGCAGGAGCAGCAGGCCTTGTCACGCCCGCCGGATCGGTACCCATATCCGACCTTCCTCTGCGCCAACAGCTCAAGCACGGCCTGCGCGATATGTACCGCTCGTCCCTCTCGAGCGGGCGCAACTTCGCCAAAGTCGGTGCCATCTTCAGCGGAACCGAGTGTGCCATCGAGGGCCTGCGCGCGAAGAACGACCTCTGGAACGGGGTCGCGGGCGGATGCATAACGGGCGGCGTGCTGGCGAGAAATGCGGGGCCGCAGGCGGCCGCCGTGGGTTGTGCGGGCTTTGCTGCGTTTTCGGCCGCCATTGATGCGTACATGGTATGTTTCTTCATCTTTTTGTTTCTGTGCGTTGTGATGGCGGTGCTTGGTTGGGAGATCCGAAGACTTTTTTCCTGCACAGGGCTGACATAAAACACAGAGGATGCCCGAAGACGAACGGAGTCGTCCGATTGCTTAAGAAGCGTATGCATGCAGCAAGGGTGCCGGTGAGAAGGGTTTTATTAGCACATCTCCTCTCGGACTGTGCCGCGTCGAAGAAGACGTGGTAGTCATTGTACCTATATCATGTATGTTTATCACACGAGGCTTCTCGTCTAGACCAAGCATTGGGCGGCGTTGTGGAACTCTCGAACGGGTCGTGTGGAAGGATAGGGTCACATTTCAATACGGTCACGCCAGGCCGGACGTGTTCTACTTGTGGTTTCCAATTCTTGTCTTACGCTTGATGCATGCATATCCCTTCACTACCCCCACCGTCATAGTACGATCTTAGGGGGGGGTTTTGTGACAGGGGAAGCACTGCTGTCTTGGGACTCTTTTCCCTGTGTGTAGGACATAGGTCCGACGTTGCGTGTAAAAACTCTCGATTAGTAAAGGCACAGGCCGGGGGGCGATGAATGAATCAATATATACGTATTATACTGGCTATCTGTTTTTTACTATATGGACAAGTCAACGTCGCAGAAAACCCTGATAGGAAAGTAGTATTCATCTGCGCCCGCACATGATGATAGCACGGAAGGAAAAAAATAATTTTTTTTAAAAAAAAGCAATGTGCAATATATCAATCTCTGGTAAGGAAAAAGTTGTATATGAATTTCGGCCGTAACTAAATCGCATGGGTAACGTATCACTCTGAGTTAAGGGGGGGAGGGGGGAGGGGGGGCTGAAAAAGAAATATGTGATGGACTGGAGGTGTACACGTTTACGGAACGAGATGTCGTGGAAGGAGATGCGTCTCCCCGATGACGGGCCTCGAAGCGGCCGTGGTAGGAAGGATGCCGCCGGGGCTGACGGGGCAACGGCTGAGGCAGCGGATGCGTGGTCTCGGAAGGCCGTGGATAAAAATAACGACTAGGACGGTCCGTCCCGTGTGGGCTTGGCGGGGGGGCCGAACAAATCAACGTCGTATTACGGCAGCTCGCTCAGTGGAAGTAGTTATTGAACACGCCATTCTCGTACCGTTCTAATTCCCTGGCTGTGGACAAATTACCGTTGGGCCACGTGGGCGGAATCGTATAAACGTATACGACGACACCACGGCGATCCAAACCTGAGTGAATCAGTCTCTGCCATTGGTCTTCTCTGCACAGCGCTACTCACGTCCGTTCGGCCACTGGTGAATCCTCCAAGTTGCGTCAGTAAACATGGCGGGTATCCATTGCTGAAGTTGGTTCGGCAAAGTGGAAAAGGCCATGAGCCCCAGAAATATAGGAAGCTCCCCTCTTAACCCGCCATAAGCCTGTTGCTCTACGATCTGGGCGCCTCCGGGAATGTATATATCCGGAAACAACATCCAGGGCCATATTTGATTATTTCTGTACCATTGCAGCGTGCCCCATTGACCTGCGTTGGTAACAAAGGAACTGTATGCATCATCGTAGTCGAATCGCAGTGGATGCCAAGCTTCGTCGGCAGGTACGTTGGTTGCATCCCCCCGCAGAACATGAAATCCACGACCGCCCGAGTAGTACATGGAGTAGGTGCTATAAAAAGTGGGACTACTGGGTATCGATTGTGGTGGCAGTGCCTGGATTGATTGGCCATTACAGTACCACCATATTCCAGTTACTCCTTCGTTCACCCTCATATTCGCTGTGCCTTCAACGGGTGGTATCCAGTGTCCTTGGCGATCCACCTGAGAGAAGGCATTTGGGCTTTCTCGGATCTCGTCTATGCGGAAAATGTACGGTGGCTATGAATATGGTTGTCAGCGCTGCATCGTCAAGCTCGCTCAAGAACTTCGCACTAACCGACATCGTCTACCAGTTCCGTCCTCTTGTCAGAATGTTCCGTCACGATGTTTTAGCGGTAGGTATTCTTGAAGAATGTTTCGCTCGGTGCGGACGTTTCCACCCACTTCTCTCCACTTTTATCCTCTAGCATACCAGGTGCGGCTCTGCTGCATGCTTCTGGCGCGTGAAGTTATTCAACGATAACGATCAGGCGACCCCATCCCGCCGTGATGCAATCGGGGCTAAAGCTGGTTGCCGATAAGACCGTGGCGCTCAGATGGGCGATGGTGCGGCAGGATTGCTTTTGGCTGCAGGAAGGTGGAGAAACACCCTGGCGGCCACTCCCTTACCCCGCCGCGGGCTGGGTGCCGCCGTTGCGTTGTCGCGGTTACGTGCGAGTCGAAGAGGATGTGGGCACTGGCTGAAAGTGCCATAGACACGTATGATTGAGCAATCGATGCTCTGTGGCGAACTGCTGTTGCCTGCCATTATATGCTGGCAGGCACTGTTCGATGCCTGCGACTGTGATCCCTTTCACCCAGCGCGCCATTGTGGAGAAGGGCAAACCATAGCTCTGTCAACCATGTCAGCTGCAATCTAGTGAATAGAATGCGGTAAACCGGCCGCGTATCCCGCCCACGGCAGTGTGCTGGCTGCATGCAACCATGGCGTCGGCCAACCAGCACCAAGTACACAGCGCCTTCGCAGGGAGCTGCCGGGTATGGATGCTTCCGCCGGGCGAGTGAATTTGCAGCCTGGCGCGTATCGTAGTGGACGAGGATTCGGCGAGCGTGCTGAGGCCGGATGGTTTGGTATGTGAGATCGCGTCTTGTTCTAGCCTGTGGGAAGTACTGCGCATGCGACGTTGCGGCTCTTTATAGCTAAAAAGCAGGTTTAGAAAGACATGAGGCTCGCGTGGTAGTCCTGAGCGGCGTGTTGTAATGCGAAGGCCGATATGCTGCCGGATGGATTCGAGGAGACTCAAATGCAAGAGTTGACGAGTACGCGCTTGCAACACCTAGACAAAGGTATTAATGCGGCTCTGCTGGATGAGATTAAGTATAAAGGAGTGGTCGAGCAAGCTGAAAGTGCCGATGAACCTGGCTGGGCGGTAAGGGCAGCGATCGAAGATTGGTGGCCCCAGGGGCGGCTCAGTATTGGCTGGCCTTTGTGAAAAACCAAGAACGAGTAAGCAGTTCTCCATCAGCGACTCTCTCAGGTACTCTGCTCACCTTTTATCTCTCGAAGCTGTGGGCCTGGCCAGCAATAAGTAGAGCTCTGACTGGGGATCGGCTGACATCCCTGGGCGTGCGACGTTCTATATCAGGACGACTGCAGTTCGCACATCTGCAGGTTTGCCTGGTTGCCTTCTTTCCACCACACCAAAGCGTATCTTGAGGCTCCTTCGATCTCGTGGACGAATGAGGCTGCTCATTTAGACCAGTGTGCTCAACGATTGTCTTCTGGCTTGGTACAGCTTCATTCTTCCACTGAAACCAGCCGCTCCGAGCTCATTGGCCAACATCTCAATAGCTCTGACAATTTTACAAGGGCTCCACATTGAGCTCACCGGATAGACCGCCTTTCTGCACCCTTTTCGCCCTCGCTCGGTAGCAGGTTGCTGGATTTCATAGGAGTGAGTTCACCGGTCTCGCACAACCCTGTCCTCACAGATTGCCTGGCAGATTGACAAATGTAGGGATACGTAACTACGCCATTAGTCAATAGCATTATTATTCTGGCCGTAAACACCACGATGAGCGCTAACCGAGTCTTGTGCCTATTAGGAGCAGCAGACCTTGCCGCTCTGCGAGGGCGCGTCGAGCACGGCCGGCTGAGCTTCTGTGGAGATAACCTGCTGCGAGACGATAGACTGGTGGCACACCCCGCAACGACTCAAAGACGGGTTACTCATTGCCGAAGTGACCTAATTCGTCCGCTCGACAAAGTCCCAAGATCAAGAGGCCATCATTCCCTGTCCTGCATGGTTAGAGGATCTGCCGTTAACCAACAGCACTGCGAGGACATGTCGCCCCCCCGTGATGGCGTAAGAACGGACTTGATATTGCATACATACGGTCCATCGGCAGATTCCTCCGATCAGCCACAGCGGTACTTGTGACTTTGGCTGCGTTGCAGGTCACAAAACTTAAATCAAAGACATGCAATTGCCCTGAGACAACACGAATTGAAAGCAAGGGGAAGCACGTTGGTACAAAAATGCATAGGTGATCTCAGTGGTGCTCTTTAGCGAAACTGTATCCATAGGCACACGACTCAACAGGAGAGCGTACGAGCGTTGGGGTTGCGGCGTCAAAAACCAAATTTCGGTCCCCTTAGTAAGAGATTTCCTTGTTATCCTTGTTGCTACCGTTTGGAACATTTAGACTGACGTGGAATAGAGCGTGTTTATAGGATACGACAACTCTTATCGAAATCCTCGGGCTATAGTGTAGTTGCACCCGCTAGCAGGCCGGGCATAGCAGGTCATGGTCATCTACACAGCTTGACGCTCCTCGATGCTCCTCGATGCTCCTCGATACTCCTCGATGCTCCTCGATGCTCCTTGACGCTCCTTGACGCTCCTCGATGCTCCTCGCTCGCAAATCTCGCAAACATAAAAGGGTCGGTCAGCTTGACAGTTCAGGAACATATTCATAAGGCAAGATGAGCTAGGCTGGATAACGCATTCTTCGAGACATGGATGGATATTCTTGACCGGTCGTAAACGCACGATCGTTGCGTCACAAATTCGAATCCACAACAGGATTCCTGAAGTTGGACCAAGGATCATTGACCAGCAAAGACGCATCGTCCGCCTGAATGTCGAGTATTCGATCACTATACTTGCCTAAAGGAAGAAATATGGAGCAGTTTGACATGCACCTCAGCGCTCATTTATTCAAACGGTATTGGCTCGATCACTCGCAAGATTCCCGATTTGCGTAATTGGTTTCCTTCGGAGCAATTAGTGCCGGGCGGCAAATGGAAAGCTCAATGGGAGTGACACAAGTCAATTCGCTATAAGAGTCATCACCTGGACAGCATGCGTCCCCGAAGCACGGTCAACTGCATGTTTGGGCGGTGAAAGTAGGCACTGATTCGTGAACTTAAGGTCCGTAACGAAAGGACCATGCATGCGGCAAGTTGATGACAGATTAGGCACACATCTATGGAGAAAATAACATTGTAGAACTCACAACCAATTCAAGCTGGGCAGAGGAGATAGAGGTTGAAATTGAGCGGCGGGAGCTAAGGTGGGAAGACCGATCATCGTGTGCCCGCTTAGTCAGCATTACTAGTGTCGGGCTGTGAGCCAACAGCAAGCTTGAGATGAAATTTATTTTCGTTAGACCGTTTGCCTGACCAGCGGTGCGCACAACGTCCTTTACGACACCATTCTCTGAAGTATAGACTCGGAGCCAAAAGAGCATTTGAACTACTACGAAACAGTCGACATCTCCAGCTCTAGCTTCAGCCACTCGCATATTTGACTGTGGAAACCACAAGACCATAAGCTCCCCACCATGGCCACTCCACAGAGTCAGAAGCCAGTTCACTCGATAATCATCGATACCGGCCCGTTGATCAAGAACGCGGTCTCGATTTCCACGATCGTAAACTCGGCCGAGGTATTGTACACTACACCTGCCATCATTTCTGAGATTCGTGATGCGACAACACGATCACGTGTAGAAACTACACTTCTCCCCTTCTTGAACATTAGGTCGCCATCACCTGCAAGCTATGATGCTGTCGTAGCCTTTGCGAAAAAGACTGGGGACTTTCCGGTGCTCAGCAAACAGGATATGGGTATACTGGCCCTTGCTTACGAGATGCACTGTGAGAAGCATGGGGGTCCATGGGGGCTACGGCATGCGCCTAAGGGACCATTGAATGTAAAGCCGGTAGTGATTGCTGAAGGTGAGCAGCAGAAAAGTCGAGAAGTTGAAGAAAAGGGAGAAAACTACTCAAAAGTGCCTACAGTAGGCACCTCCGTTGTGGAAGATGATATCTCAAACACTCAATGTTCAGAAGAGCTCTCCGTTGGTACGCAATCCACCAATCCAAATTCTCGGGCTCCGGCGGCTCAGGCAGCGAATAAGATGGTCCACGAAAACGTAGAGCAACAAGAGCAGCAACTTCCGGAATCAGCCGCAAAGATCCAGGAGGCTGGTCCTGCGTTCGAAGATATCGAACAAGGCATTTCAGATCTCTCAGTCTCAGATACCAATACACCCGCGCAACAACCAACGCCCCCTGCTTCCTCTGATGAAGATGATTCCGACGGTGGGGCATGGATCACCCCCTCAAATTTGGCAAAACACAAAGCCAAAGAAGCCGACAGCCAAGTCCTTTCAAAAGATGAACCCCAAATAGACATCGCAACGATGACCACTGATTTCGCCATGCAAAATGTCCTCTTACAGATGAACCTACATATCCTCACGACAAACATGCAGCGCATTCGCCGCCTTCGTACGAGCATCTTACGCTGCCATGCCTGCTTTCTCACTACTAAAGAGATGGACAAACAATTCTGTCCAAGGTGTGGACAACCAGCACTTAAACGAGTTTCTTGCAGCACAAATGCCAAGGGAGAGTTCCGAATTCATTTGGCAAGGAACTACCAATACAACAACCGGGGGAACCGATACAGTATTCTAAAGCCAGTAGCAGGAACCAGCAATGGGAAGCACGGTGGGAAGGGTGGAGGACAGGGTGGTTGGGGCAGAAACTTAGTGCTTACCGAGGACCAGAAGGAGTATCAAAGACAGATCGGGGAGGAGAAGAGGACGAAGACAAGGGATTTAATGGATGATGATTATCTGCCAGGGATTCTGACAGGTGAGCGAGGACGTGCTGGAGGTAGACCAAAAGTCGGAGCTGGGAAGAACGTCAATTCAAGAAAAAGGTTTTAGGCTATACACGCGCCAATGGCTTCTTATATTTTATGAATTATGGAAAGATTCAAGATTCAAGATTCAAGAGAGGAGCTATGTTATACAAGCATTAAGATGGCGTCTAGGCTTAAAGATTTTGAATGATGATTGGTCATATATTGCATCAGTTGGGTATCTCAGAATGTAAATGCTAAATCGGCATATCTCTCATCCACCCATTCCCCAGACCACAACATTTCCGTCGCCGCCCGCACTTGCCCACTCTTTACGACTTGGACAAAATGCCACAGCAGGCACTACTTCTTTCTTCCCTTTCTCCTTCATCCCCCCAGCTCCTTCATCTCTCGACTCCCGCATCTCTGAATGTGTGAACCTGTGCAAGCACTCTCCCTCTAGCAGATCCCACGCAAATATCGTACCATTGTCGCTGCCACTGACCACCACGCTATCATTCAAGCCCATCGTGCTCCTAACTCTCAAATCCGTATTCACGAATGTCTCATCTCGGTACGCCTTTAGAAGTTGCCCATTTTTCCGATCCATGAGCCGCAACGTGGAATCCAATGATGATACAAGAAGCTCAGTTCCCTTTTTCGAAAGGAATAGGCTCGTAACAGGATTTCCAATAACATCCATCTGGCATATACCCATTCTTAAATCGTAGCTCCTGATCCTACCATCCACTGACCCAGAAATGATCTCCGCATCCCAGACTACCACGTCGGTTACACTGTCTTTTGCTTCGCCAAGCGTCATAATCGGCTTAAAGCTGGTAGACCTCGCATCCCAGATCTTGACCGTTCCATCAAAACTTGCGCTCACAATCACACTGTCTTCATCACCACCAAAAACACCCCTGTTGACGCGCCCAGCATGGCCTGTCCATCGCCTGACTACCTGACCCTTCTCAACATCCCAGAAAAAAACAGTTTTGTCCCCGCCTGTGGATACGAAACGGTCGTTGGCGGAGTTCACATCGATGGAGAGGACCTCGTAGCCATGGGCATTGTATTTATGAATCAGACCGGGTGGGTAAGAGGCTGAAGATTTGGGGGCAGTGGAAGTTGTGGGAGCATTGAGGGGGTTGTAAAGACGTATTGTACGGTCGGCAGCGCCGGTGAGGATATACGCGGACGAGCCAGAGGAGTAAGTGACAGCATGTACCGCGCCGGCATGGCCAGTGAGTTTGGCAATGGGCTTCACAGGAAAGGGCGGCATTGCGAAGGAGGCGTGATTAAGTAAGGCTGTCCGGACTGTAATTAATGTGTGGCGCGGGATGTTCTGAGCCCCACCAAAGAGCTAAGGCAAGCTATGGCCAACTGGGGCTGGACTTTTAGAGTAAAAGTGTCTCTCCCCCTCCACGACAGCGATAAAAGCAACTGGGTACCAACCACGCTCAGCGTTTGCAGATACTTGTCAGCCCTCAGGTCTTCCTCATTTTCTTACTGCAGAATATCCGAATCTTTGACATGGCTCTTCGAGCGCTCAGCACCTCGCCCAAAAGCGCAGATTTCACCCCACTGCAGGAGCACCAGGAACAGACGCCCAGCACCTTCTTTGGCGCAAAACCTGTTTTGTACGCGAAACAAGATAGTCTTACCCTCAGTGTTCTGGAAAGCAAGCTTCGACAGGACCCAGTCTTCTCAAAGTTCCATTCAGAACGTGATGGAGAGGGCCAAGACGCGCTCATCAAAGGTGTCGAGGTCTGGGTGAACTCAGAGTACGCGCTTCTGCAGTTCGGTTCCGCCTAACATGTACTGAATCAGTCACCAGGAACCTCATATTCTTCCAGGAGACGCCCGCCCCGACCGGCGTAGTGATCCCATACCAGTCAATTGCTCTCCACGCGACAATGAAATGGGAATCGCGTGTAGAAGCTCTCTACATGAACATTTCTCTGAATGATGCGGAGACCGTGAACGCCGAGGAAGACATCGATGTTCTCGAGCTTACCGTTTTACCGCCAGGCTACGCTACCGGCAACACACATGCTGCTTGCATTCAAGAAATCTTTGGCGCAATGAATACTTGTGCAGACTTGCACCCAGATTCAGGCCTTGATGATGATGGAGATGAAGACTTGACCGCACCAGGCGCATCTGGGTGGATCACTGCGGATAATATGGATGAATACATGGATGAAGAGGGAAACTTCAGGGGAACAATAATTGGCGGTGAAGAATTGGGACCAGGTGCAGGATCCGTGAGGCAAAGAGTAGACGGAGATGATGAAGGAACAAACGGCGTCAGTGGGGCAGATGGACACGGAGAGAAGTACCAACGGACCAGCTGAGTTGATACTTTTGGATCTCCTTGCGAGATCCTGCAAGTTGTATAGCAAGGCCAACAAATATTCGGACACTAGTAGTCGACAGAGAGAGCAGGCTTTATTACTGTACGTATGTGGGCATTTTTGTTTGACATCACTGAACTGGAATCAGGGTCAGCCGAGAACCGATCATAGTCCATGAATTAAGAATAGGCGATCCGAAAGTCACTAATAATCATCGGCCCCGCTCTTTTTACACATGCGAGTCTCTTTAGTCCACACATTTGGGCTGCTCGCTAGTGGCATCTGTGCACTAGGTATGCGACTACAAGTAGCGTAGCATTTCAATGAACCTAAGTGCTTTCTTTCACTACTGGAAATTCAATAACCACTTTGGTTGTGTGTTGTAATTTTCTGGAGCTTGACATTTTATCATTAATGTCATTATTCACACGGGGTACTGGAGAACTAAACAGCTGCGAACGAACATGTCGTCTACCTATATATTCTCTAGGATGGTTCCTAGGTGCCTCTAGTACAACTGCTGACAACCAGCCATAGTCAGAACAACTCTTACAGACACATGCAACTGGGCTCCTTAATAGTCCACTTGTATGATCGTTGGACAGCAATGAGCAACCGCAGGAGTTCCATAACCCCTAGACCTGAGCATACTTCTCTACTTTGCAGGCCAGAAAATTTGCCCGTTGGCAGCGTTACTCGATCCCACAGCCCGGAAGGCCCTAACATCAGCAGTATGCTCCAATCGCAAGGTTCTGGACATCATATGTATCCTCGTAGCATGTCCAGGACCCGCCCACCGCCTGTGATAGTAGACAAGATGGACGATATCATTGCAACTTCGGACTCCATCGAAACATTAGAACAGCTGCAAGCCTCTCCATACTACTTCTCCGTTCCCATTCCGACCAATCCATTTTACGCCGAACAGTGGCGTAAAAACATTTCGGCTAATTCCGACTCGTACGTGTCTGCGTCGTCCGTCGAAGACACAACCTTTACTCTACACGCTGCACACCCTATACCTGGGCGTGCTTTAAAGCAAATATCCTACGATCAGCTATCCTACTTGTCCATGTATGTGCAAGATGAGATGTTTGAACCGCATTTAAAATTTGAGCGGATGAGATTTCAGGCTGAGCAATCGGAGTCACCCTCAGAAGAGGTTTCAGAGGAAGTACAGAGGTGCCATGAGAGTTTAATGAGGGTGGAAGAAACCTTGTTTCGAATTAGTTTTGTGATCGCACAAAGGCGTCTGGAATGCTGGTTGTAGTCCTAATGGTTGAAAGGGATACATGATGTATTGTACGATCAAGGAGGCTTCGGTATGGTTATCACCTGAAATATTAGTCTTAGTTCAATTATGAGCTTAGAAGCATGTATGATACTATAATTTATGTCAGCCATACTACCTCCTTCTCTCATACTTCTATGTACGGTATAACACTCACCGCTCTCTTTTAGTAATCAATTGCTGCGGCTTGAAAGCGGGGTATATTTAGTAGGACTTGCACTATGCATACTTCCTACTGGCCCACTTATGCCATGAGTCTTGCAGTGACAGTGGTTGTTTGCGAAGAACTCTCCAGTCCTTACCCATAAGTAGTAAATACAGAGATTAGGGAGCGGGCTTTCAAACACTGGAATCATTCTATTTCAGTCAAATATGTTCCGTAACTACGGTAAAGTAAGACAAATGAATGCTGCGCGTGGGAATCAAACAACTCATCGTGACTTCACAGGTCACGACTTTCATACTAACATTTGGTAAATTCACTTGGTATGTACTCGGTTGTATGTAACACATCAACTATGCAAGTAGATATGTTACGTTTAGTTGTAAGGTGTGAGTTCTTTTCATTGAATGTGGAGGCAAAACTTAGTCTTGATCAAAGTACATATAAGCTTCACTAAAGTCTTTCTGAAGCATCATAATCTCCATACTGACTCTACAAAGAATCTTTAAACAACTACCAACAACTTGCCATCAACCTCAATGATTCAGGAGATAGGGACCCAAATGTATGCTCTACGTGCTAGCGACAGAGATGTTGCAGAGCTTCTCCAAGATCCCCTCGTACAATCCTATAAATTTTTTAGTGGAAGGACCTTATACTTTTCTTACCCTATACCTTTGGGTACTTTTGACCAGCTCGATCCAGTTGAGCTCGAGCAGCTTTACAATCACTTAGACGAAACTTTGAATCTGCACCTCCAAATCGGAGGGAATTCGCTTCGAGAGTACTGGGAAACGGTTATGGCTGACATACTCGACATTCTTGAGACATCCTTTGGTCTACCTCCATGCGAACCTCTTCGCTTGAAACCCAGTATTCCACATCCAAATCATACTCTCTTAAGCGGGCTAGGGAATCGTCGAAGTAGCTGTATAAGCGAAGATTCTCATTGCTCGTCGGACGCACGTAAAATTCCGCTGAACGGCATTGTTCTCTACCACGATTCTATGAACGATCCAGCGTGTGAAGAATACTGGGAAATGGTCCAGAATCTTCCAACATACCTACAACGAGACTACACCAATAAAGCTATCGATATTATACCTAATTCAATGAGTATCGAGGACTTTGATGTGTACGAGATGTCTTCAAGCTGTGGGAACGTGCGCAGGTCTCACAGAAAGAGCAGCCAAGCGAATCATTACGGTCATAGTAACCATAATACCCAGATTCCTTGGGAAAGAAATACGAAGAATGGACGGTTGGTGTTGCCAAAGCAAGAGCGCCTGGGGACTCATCGAAGTGGTAAAAGCCACTCGCCACCTCCCCAGAGGGAATTTGTGAGACCGGCCCGCCTACTTAGGTCGACTGAGCAAGGCACAAGGCAATCTGGAGAGTCTGAAATCCTTAGCAAGAAGAAACACGCACCTTTTGAAAGAAGACAGCAGTGGATCCAGCCGTCAAGACCAACCACCAGTTGGTTGATGTATGCAAGTCCCGGTCAGAGCATAGAAAAAGTGGTCAACCATGCAGGCGAGCAGACGGATTCAAGTAATACTTCACACAAACCCTATTTTAGCATTCGAAAACATCAGCGAATACAACGTCCAGAGAGGCTCAGCATTCCATTAGATCACCATAGTTCATATGAAAGATTTGAAGATCTATGGGACAATCCGACATCAAATCAGCCCAGGCTTGTGAAGCAAGGCTGCAAGAATCTTATACCTAATGTATATGAGAGTACTCATCTTGGTTCTAATGATGTTAGCTACGAGTACATCTCTAATCCTAACAGCGGTTTTAGCTCGTACACTGCTTGTGTAGAGTGTCCCATCGCCCTGGGAACGCGAGAAGCTACTTCGAGATCTGCAAGATCTCCTGTCACCCAGCCTGGCTCTACGCCGGAGCTTTTCGAGAATACCACAGGTCTTGAAAGAGTTATAGCTAGGAAGAGGACGCAAAATGCTAGTGCTAATGCCATGTCTGTCGTGCCGCCCCCAGATTCCCATCATCGAGCTAGAAATCGGGGATCGGGTACTTCTCTTGTTGATTTCATAGAGAGTTTGACAGAGGCTGAGAAAACAGCAGTCTCAGAGTTCAAGCTGAGGATTGATGGCAATTCTGAACAAGGATGGTGTCTAATCCGAACAATGCCACCAGCTTCGACACTTAGTCCCTCTCAAGCCCCCCAGGAGACGCCTCATATTGTCGATGTTGAGGTGCCTCAGACTTCTTGTGATCACTGCTCCCTCTGAAGCTCGTGAACTTTCTAGGCGGCGCTCTTAAAACCGTGCGTCGGAAAGAGTCAGGCCTCTCAGCTTATCGGTGCTATGGCTCAGGTATCGCGAAGCGCTAGCCCACAGGCAAAGCTGAACAGTCAATGAGAAAGCGTCGAATTAGCTTAACAATCAATGAAACAAACACGCTGTATCACAATAGCCTCAAAACCATCCAGCAGGTTGTACGAGGATTACAAGGATTATTCTTACTCATGTGATAGGACAATGTCCATGTCTTGTAATATACTAGCGATTGATTTGTCTCCACCCAAGCAAAACTCATGTAGTACATAACCGTGACTTCATATGATGAATAATGTCATTTCAATTCAATCGTTGCCATCTATTTCAAATCGTTCCCAGAAGGGAAATAGGCCTGCACTAAGCAACCCGCTCTCATGGGGTACCCCTAAATGCTTGCTGTGATAAGGATAAACTGAAACCCTGTTCAACTAAGCCTGTGGTTTTATGGTCGCCGCCCGCGGCTATAATTGCCTCTGTGTATATAAACCATGTTTTCAATGGAGTGAGAATAATTCTCTTGCAGCCTGTTGGCTAATTCGAGACTAATACGATTTAACATCTTTTCTATTAGTCCTCCAAGCTAGCTCGTTACGATATTGATTTTCGCGCGAGCCATGGAAATACAACCGAATATTAGTCACATTGAATAATGTGAATGATATAAGAACAGAGTCCGCAGCTCTAAGTTCTCATCCACCTAACTAACAAACTGTCCACTACATTAAAATCTTATTTAAACAGCCCCCAACAATCAAAGACCGAGAGAAAACATCTGCGTGTAATAATGGATTATCGCCAGGCCGAGTCGCTCACCTTGCCCAAATAACTAGTTCTCATTGTTACCAGAACTTGATTACCCCATGTCAAACAGGGAACGGCCGAAAGAGTACTATGACATAGCTGACTTTTCCCTTCAACCATGGGTGGGGAATAAACCCTTCCCAAGACAACCCTATGTTCTATGCCTGAGGGTATTGATTTCCGATAGAGCTTTACCTTCATTCGAAAACGTCTCAATGGTTGGGTTGAGACTGCTTCGGTGTGAGTGAAAATAAGTCTGACAGTGTTCCAGCGGTAGCCGTGGGGCAGAGCTGCCATTCGACCCACTGGTGGGTCATTCACCCGCTTGGGTCACGGGAGGTCAAAGAGATATGCACACGTGTCCTGGTAGAGCTGAGCCAGTAGATCAGGAAGAGTGCGAGTGTGTATAAAGGCGTGGAGGGCCAAGTTGAGGGCTTTATGAAGGAAAGGAGCGAAACGCTAGAAGCAGTGGAAAAGGAGCTTGGAAAGAGGTGAGTGAAGATGATTGTGGGAGATGAGGAGGGATGACTAGGAGCTTAGGAAGAAGCAGATGATCACAGCAAGATGGTACATCATATGGATGCGAGGCCCAAGGTAAATCTCGACGGAGTATATTTATTGAGAAAGAAATGTCTAACAGGGATCCGATCAGGAAGAAGATCAAATCAGGAGAGAGATCAGAATAGGAAAATCAGCAGCACAATAATGGAGGAAGGGTTACGCAAGGCTGATAAGATGGTGAAACAGACGGTAGCGAATATCGAAGAGTGGGTCTGAATAGTATAAGACAGAATGATTCCGCCACGTAGCGTTTAGGTTAACCAACCGTACAAAAGGTAATGCGGGATTTTTTGTTGATAATCAAAATGATCTGAGGGACGCTGAGAATAGTCAAGATGATCTAGGAGGTGAATCACATAATCGAGTTGATTCGACAGCCCCCGAAAGGCGTAAATTACCCCCATCCCTTGGTACTCTTTTGCTTCCTAGACACCCCTCACAAAAGTGCTTCTTGAATTTTCGAGAAGACTTACAGCTTATCAAAGTTCATCAAAACACAAGTGCACACACTCAAAGCCAATTCGGCTCCACTTTTTAAGCTATTTCAGCTTCACATTCTTAACGCTTCAAGCGTTCGAAAAGTTGTGTCTTCGGACAATAACTTCACCTCTCACCTCTCATCATCATCATCACAAAACGCTACAAGCGTTCAAAACGTCTTCATCATCATAACAAAAACGCTATAAGCGTTCTACACCTTCGCATCATCACCAAAAAAACGCTAAAAGCGTTTCTCTCTACACATCTTCGCCATCACTCGAAGATGTATTCATCCATCGACTACCTCTTCGAGGAGCTTCCCTCTCCGCTGTTTTGTCTTCCGGCGGAGATCCGCAACCAAATCTACGAGTACGTTGTACTCGTAGAAACAGACCCCATCCACATCCAAGCGGATGGGATGATGAAAGTGGCGGCACTTGTCAGCACGTGCCGGCAAATACGATCCGAAGCATACGGCTTCATCATGAGAGCCGTTTCAGACAGAAGGACAAAGATAGTCGGCCAAGTGCGCGACTACAACATCAAGCCACTACTGGCCACCCTCTCTCGACTTGCCGAACAGACGGGGGTCGATCGCAGCGACCTGGCGAGCCGCACCAAAGTCAACTTGGTCGGCGCATTGGACGTTGGCAACCTTCGCGAATGGGTGGAGGGAAACCTCCGGGACAAGCATCAAGTCCCACTATTCGAATTCGACAGGCCAATACTTCCCGAATTTGAGAAAGCGCTACTTTTCGATGGGCTCATGTCGGTGAAGCACGCTATCATGTCCCACCGGGCTATGGGAGCTGTGGGAGGACAAGCGGAGTGGGCAAGGCTCACGAGGGAATTACTCGATGAACTCGACAAACGTAATTTTAATGTGGTGCCGCCAAGGCATCGCGAGCAGTCAGTGGAGGAGTTGTTGGAGGCGGTGGTGCAGACGATTGCGGTGTGGGGTGAGACCATGCTAGAATTCTCCAGGCAGTCGTTCGAGTGGCTGGTGGAGTTGGGGCCCCATGGAAGGGATGCGACACGGCAAAAAATTCGTCAACCACTGGTAATGATCTACTTGTACCAGACGGAGGTTCGCAGAGTTCTGAGGCAAATGGAGGAGCAGCAGCAGCAGCAGCAGCAGTAATCAAAGAAGTGTGCACTACTGAAACCCGTTAGCATGTGTGAATTGGTGACCATAAGAAATTCTAGACATGAAGCATGCATGACGATGATCTGCGTATATGTACTACAATACTGTATGCTCAGGCGAAGACCTGCTAACCGCATTGTAGTGCAGTCCGCATTCTTATTCCGACTTTTATGAGCCCCGACTCCCTTTGTGTTTGTGGGGTGGACGCTCGCCTAATCAGCGCAACTCGCTTACAATATGTGCAATAGGTGAATGAACTAAAAATAGGGTAAGAAAAGGGGGCCCTTGGGGCAGGTTCCAGGTGGCCATGTCCCAAGAGCAGTGCCCTTTTTGGACCGACCTGTGCCGTGTTGTGCTGCGCTGTGCTGCATGTATACAGGTAACACGTTTCACAACGCTGATCGAGTCCGATGTGTGCATGTTGTGCTGTTTCCGTCCGTCGCCGCGCGTGCCAGGGCGGGAAAGAAAAGCCGCGTCCCCGCAAGCAGCTGCAAAAGTATCTTGGCACAGAGAGAGAGAGGGAGAGAGATGGGCTGAAAGGACGAGAGGCCAAGATGCAGGGACGGGCAAGAAGCAACAAACAAAGCACCGTGGCGGACGCCCAAGCAATCAGGCGGGGCCCGGAGTCGCGGGCGCAGCTTCGACTTTCCGTCATTCGATTCGACCCCCAAAAAGGGGCACACACGGCCAGCCAGCCAGAGGGCGGTGCACCAGCCCACCGCTGTCGCCGCCTTCTCCTCTCCCTTTGAGCCATCGTCCTCGCCCTTGCCCTGGTCCAGGTCCTCGGCTTCGACTTCGACCTCTTCTTCTGCTCTCTCGCAGACTGTGTCCGCTCCCTCGTCTGGCCGCTCACGAGCATCCGCCGCCAACGAGCATTCGCCGCCATGCTGATCCGCCAGGTGCACTTCACCGCCATCACCGTCGTGTGCATCCCCCTCATCTTCGCCATCTTCGTCTTCGTGTCCTATTTCCACGATGGCCTGTACCATCTGTCGCCCTCGCGCCTCTCCCTGACCTCGCACGACTCCCCCAAGCCGTCGCATTCGCCATCGCCATCGCCTTCGCCGCACTCTGCGAACCCTCAGCCCTCGCCTGTGCCCGCAACCCAGCCAGGCCAGAACGAAGAGGCCCCGCCGCACCTCCCGTCCAACTCCCAGCCCAACTCCCAGAGCGTCTTCCCTGGGAACGACTGGCTTCCCGCCCGTCCCATCGATCCCACCTGCGAAAACTTCCCCGACGTCTCTAACCTCCTCCTCATCATCAAGACGGGTGCGAGCGAGACCTACGACCGCCTGCCTGTCCTCTTCCAGACCCTGACGCGATGCTTGCCCGACTTCCTCGTCTTTTCCGACATGGAGGAACACATCATGGGGTACCGTGTCTACGACATCCTCGGCGACACCGTCAAAGGCGTCAAGGATGGAAACGGCGACTTCGACATCTACCGCCGCCAGAAGAACTGTCTCGTCGACCAGAAGAACTGCCAGCAGTTTAGCAACGCCGGTGGGGAAGCCTGGAACCTCGATAAGTACAAGAACGTGCGCCAGTCGGATGTGTCGTTCCAGAAGCGCCCCAAGTATGACTGGTATATTCACATCGACGCCGACACCTACGTCCACTGGCCCAACATGGTCACCCTGCTCAAGGGCTTCGACCCGAACAAGGACCATTTCTTTGGCAGCTTCGAGCCCTCGCAGTATGGCGACTTCAACCACGGTGGAAGTGGCTATATTCTGTCCCATTCCGCCATGGAAAAGTTCCACACAAACTCCAGTGTCGAGCATTTCGACGAGGCGGCTCGTCACATCTGCTGCGGCGACATGCTCATGACCATCGCCGTGAGGGAGAATATTGGTTTGGGCAATACAAATCTAGTACGTCGCCCAATCTTGATTTTGCAATCGTTGATAGAACAAAATGCTAACTACATGTCTAGTTCCCTACCATCAACGGCCGCAAACCCTTTACGCTCCCCTTCGGACCCCGCCAATGGTGCCAACCTATCGCAACTCTCCATAAGCTCAACAGCGAAGAGGTCGCCAGCATCTGGGATTTCGAGCAACGTCGTCTCGCCAACCACTCGGGTCCTGTCTCTACACTTCCACCGCTTCTCATCAAGGACCTGTACTATGAGTACTTCCAGCCCAAACTAGTGCAAAAGCTCGAGGACTGGGACAACATGTACGACGACTACCTGAACAATGTGTGGTACTACCTGGACAAGGATGATAAGAACCACGACTGGGAGAACTTCCACGACCAAAAGTACATCTGGCACATGAAGGACAAGAACCAGCTGAACGACCTGGAGAAGAAGGCTCACAAGAGCTTTGACGATTGCCGCAAGGCGTGTGAGAGCCTGGACGAGTGCCTGCAGTTCAGGTGGCAGGACGATGCCTGCGCCATGAGCAAGAACTTCCGCCTCGGCAACCCCATGCGCAAGGAGGACGAACCCAGCAAGCGCTGGATGAGCGGATGGGACGTCGAGAAAATCAACAAGTGGATCGACGCCCAGGACGAATGCGTCCCCTCCTTTCCCGAGCAGCGATAATCTCTCTGCCGTATCTGGAGGGCTTTTCTCCTTCTTCTTCCCATCGTCATCTCGGTCGACATGAACGGCGCTTTTGGATAGATCAAGTGTATAAACAAAATTATAATCTTTGTAAATTAGGCACCAGGAGCGCACGGAATGGGGTGGCACGGTCGTTCATATATTTTTCATCTTCATCTCCATCTTTTTCCTGTACGGTTAGCATTGGAGGAGTGGTTTGGCGTGGAGGACGATGTAGACATCCCACGCCCCCCGCATGAACGTCATGGCAGCGGAGAGCGAATGCATAGCGTGTTATAAGGTCATGTTCCCGTCACGGCTTGTTCGCATTTCGCATCGTTTGCATCCTCAGAATGTGTAGTTGATGTTATTCTGCTTTTCGTTCGCGATCGGGATCGGGATCCCGATCCCGAGTCGGGTAGGGACAAGGCGGGGGCGAAAGCCAGCGTGCCAGCGCAACAAAAGCAGCGCTAGGTCACATGCTATCCAATGGCAAACCACTACAACCACTACAACCACATGCACGATTTCGCATGCGCGTTTCATCGGCAGCGAGCATCCAAAAGATAAAGCCTATCTTTGACCAAATCTATTCAACAGGATATACGGAGAATCATTATATATACGCCCTGCCCAAATATACCCAAGTCCACCCCGTCCTCCATGCATATCGCCAAGGAGATTCGTTACGACATGTGCTTGCCTGCCCTGTATGTGCAACAAGCACCCTTCATCGTGCATCCTCCTACCATCGTATACAGGCCCCCAAGCCTTCCTTTCCTAACCCAAGTAGCACGCCTGCGCCCACGACAGGACCCCCTTTCGCGTGACCCGCGTCCACCCGCCATCCAACTGTAACAATAATGCATCTATGCGCAATCATGTAAACGTAACATAACAGCGAAGCAGGTTCAGTCTTTGCGTCGTCCATCGGACCGGCCTCGCCGTCACCATGTGCGCGTTACACAACGACGTCGAGAACCCAAAAGCGTCTGGGAAAAGGAAGAGAGGCTGTGTGGGGAATTATGCTTTCGAAACAACAATGCCAAACTGGCACCCATGTGGTGAATAGGAAAAACTCTTCGCTGTGCATGCATAGCAGCGTAGGCTGTGGCGAAGTGTGTTGGCAATGTAGCCATGGGCGAATGAGAAGTGCGAGGATAAATGAAAAGCGTTGAGTGGATGCGGAAAAACATCAAATGCGGTGGTCGGGGTACGGATATGCTGGGGTATATAGCAACAAAATCAAAGTGTAAATGTGAAGACGATAGTGAGCCATGCTCATCATCGTTGCTGAATGTTCTCAAGGTCATCGCGCTGGCGCAGGTACTTTGCAGCCAGCTCATCGCCTCGGTCACGGCTCTCTTTCATCCAGTGCGTAGCAATACTCATAATGAGAGGATCGCTACGCGTGATGTCTTGGGCCTTGTGCTGGCTAAGAAGCTGCTTATTGAAAATCTCCCCAGTCTTGCTCAAGGGAAGGACGGTGCGTGGTAGCAGGTCTGGCGAAGTCAAGTACATGGTTGCTAGTTCACGCTCCGCAGTCGGATCTGCTTCTTTCGCCGTAATGACCAACATGCGAGCAGCATCCTCCATGTTGTATCGTGACGCTAGCGTGTTCGAGGTCTCGTCCATAGAAGCGACCTCAGCCGCTTTGCTGTTATTTGGAGATACGAGCACATTGCGCTGCGAGTCTTCTCTGGTAATGATATCGTTCACAACCTTGACCATGATATGACATACATCTTGCTTCAGCCCGAGAGCAGCCAGGCCAACGTCCCAGAACGCTTTCCCTCTGGCCGTTTTGTCTAACATTTGCGCTGGCACAAAAGATGCAATGTACTGAAGATCGCGGAAAAGGGTCTTGGGGCGGATGTTCGCATCGCTCAGAAGCCCTTGGATTACTTCGACAACCATGTCTGTGCTGGGTGGGCCTGCCGGTGAACGAGCACCATTTCGAGGCAAGGGTGACGCATTACTGATGCGATCCTGGCTCATGGTATGCGAACGTCGCTCCTCACAGTTCGCGATGGCCTCCTCCAAATTTGTGGCCCGAGCAGTGTTCACTGTTGGTTCCCGGGAACTGAGCTCAGGCATAGCGCCAAGGGTAGGTGACTGGGGAACAGGCGGAAGCGTATCCCGGCGACTGTTAAAGGTGCGGCCAGTGCGGGAGGAAATTGAGGCTACGATAAGAAGTTCAAGCTCATAGAGGGCATGGAGCTTTGAGAACGGATTGGGATGTGTAGCAAACCTATTGAGAAGGCGCCGGAATGCCATGTTATAAGGAAAGTCAAGAATTCCAGACTTCTTAGCAGCTAAATTGCTTGAAGAGCGAGTTGCGGCTTCACTTGATGAGGAATGTTCACCAGCAGAGTGATGTGAATCCGAAGCGGCGACATGCTGTAGCGTGGCGATGGGCGGTGCAGCCACACCACGCTCGGTACGCCCCAAGGCCTCTAGCGGGTTGTTACTGGCGGTTTGTTTCCGAAGGCTCTTCATGCTCTTCTTAGCACGCAGTTTCCTACGCTTACGATCTTCCTCATCTCGCATGTGTTCGATGCAGTCTTCGAGGAGATCGCTTGAAAACCATGAGTCAGTTTCACTTCCAGTAGAGAACACACTCGTTCCAAGATCGCTCAATAGCAGGCCTGTCAACGTCTGTTTGAGGTCGAGTAGGAACCGTCGCTTGTCCTCATTGACGCTTATCGACTGTTTAAGCATCACGGTGCCCTTTGATGAAGATGCCGTGCGCGGTCGAATGCTCGTTGCGCTAATTGGAGATTGAGCTTGCGTTTGGAACGGCGACCAAAACGTAGTCGACGTATCGATTGCTGAAATCGGGCTTGTTCCACCAAAATATTCATGTGGATCATTTGTGCCCCTTGCCCATGGGCTCACATCAAAGCTCTGCTGGGATACGTTCCGGTTAGAAACCGAGCGGAGGCTGCCCTGGCTAGGGCGCTGGGCGAAGTCGAGGCTGCGAGCTGGTCGGCCATGAATCTCATACTCTTCGTCACCTGCGATTGAAAGGGTTCCCACGCCAGTCAAGAACAGATCGCCTTTTTGCCGACCGCTGTCGAGTACTTCCTTGTCCCGCTTGTACAGCTCGCTAGCCCAGAGAACCGGACCGTCTATCATGGTATCACCGACAAGTTTGTTAACGCACTTGTCGATTTCTAAACAAAACCTGTGAATTCGCTCTTCGCCTTTGCAGAAATTCTCAACGCCGTATTGACTGATCCATTTGGCAGTGACATCGGTCTGCTCGTCAGATAGCTTGTTGGGACCACCAAAATCTTGAGGTGCCGACATCATGTCAAATACTTGAGCCTCAGCTCTGAGCAAGAAGTTATTCGACGAAGACTTGGAGAAATTTCGTGGGCGATGTGTCTGGATAGGTTTGCCGTCAAGCGTCTTTGTTGGCTGACCCATGATCTTGAGCGCGAGCGCAACATTTTTAGCTTCTTCGTAGGTTGCTGAATTTCGAACATCAGTGATATACCACATCTTATCTCGTAAGTCTTTCAGCCCAAGCATCATGTCTTCAATAGCTGCGTCATGACGCTCTTGGGACTGTTTGAGCCAGACGAACCAGGCCTCGAACTCCTCAATAGCATTTGCCGATTTTCCTAAGGAATCGCGTGGCCCCCGAGAAAAGTAGTTGAGAAGAGCCGCGTAGCCATTCTTGATAAGGGAAGGTGAGCTGAGCTTCCGAAGAATTTGAAGGGTCTTGTAATACATATGTGCATTGACAAAATCTGAACGAGCTTGACATTGATGCATCGCGGTTTCGAGCATGGTAACCAAAACGGAATTGTTTTCATGTTTCTCGGGCGTCTGGGGGTTGCTGTGACTTCTTGGGTGTTGTGGGGAACGGTGCCGCGTCGGTAGCGTTCTCTGACTGGCAATGAGATTTGTCAGTTGACTCTGGCTTTGCGCCTGGCTTTGGGTTTGATTATAAGGATTTCTGGATCCGAGTGTTTCGCTGTGGTGGCGAACTGGACCCCTTCCTCGCGCGCCTCTGCGGTGAGTCGAGGTGCGATTGCTAAAGCTCTTTGATTCACTATCGGGGGTCAACTCCTTTGGAATCTCATACTCCTCGACGAGTTTGGCGATGGCTTCCTTGAGTTGGTGATAATCGCTCTCCAAATCAAGTCTATCCATCGGACCTTCATCATCGCTACTATCGCTCTCGGGAGAATCATCGTCGTGTTCATCCTCGTCTTCCGAGTCTTTGCGCATGCGTGGTTTAAGCTGCTTGCCGTCTGGAGAAATATAGAGAACGGCCCAGCGCTCAGCACAAGGGTGACAGGTACCAGATGTTGCATCGACGCCAAGTATGCGAGTCATTTCTGAACAAGACATCTTCAAGCGTCTCCCATAAAGTTCTGTGGGAGCAATTTTGGCATCTTGGGGATCCTCCATGGGCAAAGCAGGGCGATCTAATGGTTGATGCGAAACGTCTAACAAAGGCTCTCTGGACGTCGTATCACTGGTCATTGAAGAAGCACTTGCACTGAGAATGGAGCTAGCGTCCCCGGTTGATACTGGTGTGGCCCGGAATGGCATCGAAACGGCAGATATAGAAGAGGCAGACGAAGCAGGACCAGCGCGGCGCTGGCTATCCTTGTCATAATGGCTCGAGGATGGGCGGCGTTCCGGAAACAAAGTGTTGACCAAAGTAACGATATCTGCAGGGGAAATCACAATGAAGGGTTGGACTTCTACCGTTTCTCTAGGTGATGTGATGGCCTTGGCAGGATGGAGCACAGGCTTGGATGGCGTTTTCGTGTGTTTGAACCTAGCCAGGATGCTTTCAATATGTGTACGGATCTCAGGGAGAATGGGAACTTGTTGACGCCTATTGCCAATGTTAGTCACAGGGAAGCGCAAGGATCCAAATGTACCGTACCAATTATAGGTCATGTCCAAAACGTGTTTCTGCGCTCGGATAGCAATTTCCTTGAGAATCTTTTGGCGAGCATGTTCCGTGATGTGGTATCCGATCATGATCCCGTGTGTCTAGAACGTGTTAGTGAGCAACCAAGCTGCCGGAGGCGAAGAAAACATGCCTCAGGGTGGATGATAGCATTCAACAAGAAAGTAGAGAAAAGCCAGCGGGAGACAAAGAAATTCTGCGCTCCTTTGCGGAGATTTTTCGTTTCATCCAGCTTTCTGAGAATGGCATTTCCAATCTCCAGGACGCCTTCGGGAATACCTCCAGCGCTGGGCTCGTCGTCCACTACCTCGAACAGGCGTTTTACGGCCCTGTCAAAGTATTCATCAGCAGCGATGTTGTCCTTTGTGGTTGGGGCAACTGGTTGGGCTCCAGCTCGTGCGGATTGCTCCTCGGCCTTCTCCAACAGAAACTGGCCATCCTGGAGGACCTGCATCAGGTAAAGTTCCAAATTAGCTTTGCCTGGCCATTCGCGCATGCCAGCCCAAACATCGAGCACGGCTTTGATGAACTTTTCAGTTCCCTGCCTAGACTCCATGATCAGCCTGGCACATGTAGTCGCCCAAACATCGGTGCGGCGAAGGTCCTCTGCCGAATCCGGGCCCGAGGAATTTGCAAATATTGTGTAAATAAGAGCAGCAAACGGGTCGTGCCTCTGGAAAGATAGTAAACGTTCCACTGGACTAGGGCCTTGCAGGGTGGGCTTCTGGGAACCAACGGCCTTACCGCGGGCCTGCATGGCCATGACAGAGTCAATGGGATCCAAGGCCTGGCGAAACGACGTTAAAGAAGCGAGCTCTTGCTGTGTTAGACTAAGAATGCGAGTGGCAAGAAAATCTGGGTTGGTGCGGATTTCCGAGAGGAAATCCAAGAGATCGTCCAAAATCTTGGACGGCACTTCGTTGAGAAAAGTTGAAAAAGACAAAGCCTTTTCAGTCTTGAAGGGTTTGGATTTTGCAGCCTCCAAATCGGGCTCCAACAGGGCATACCGGCGGGTGGCGTCACACGAATTGCGGACATCGTTGACGGCGTTATACAAGGTAGCAAAACCCTTCTTGTCATCGGACCTGAAGTTGTCCACGAGGGTGCGGTAGGCAAGCTCTCCGCAGTGTACCAGCCGTGCAGAGAGAGCGCTCGATACTAGCCAGCGATGCAAGCGAACCCGGGCATGGGCTTTGCGCTGCTCCTGATGGCCCTGCAGACGGATTAGATGGGCGAGCTCAGCGAGCGAGGTGGCAGATGTGGGTATGGCAGCGGTGGGCAGGTAGGCGTCGGCATAGGACGAAAGGTCTGCGGGGAGTAAACGGGGCAGGCGGCCGGCGGGAGCAGAGATGGAGGCAGGTATCTGGGGCCTCTGTGTCGCGGACAGGGCTCTGTCCTTGACGCCGTCATGAGGTCCGCCATGGCGAGTCCCCATGGTGGACTGCGGCGGCTTGGGCAAGGACTCGGGCGACCTAGACGGAGAAGGAGACCGGGGCGGAGGCTCTACGGGCGGGTCATCGACTACTGTTGTAGTGTGCGAAGGCGTGTGGCTGCGAGAGGAGATGTGCGTGATGGTTGGGGAGACGGCTAGGTGGGAGTCAGTCAGGATGGCTGCCAACTCATCACACAGAATGTATCGATGGGGGCGGGAGCTATTGGAGAGGGAGATTTGGGACACGGTAGAGGAGCAGAGGGGAGAGGATGAAAGCCAGCACGTACGAGGGGTGGCCACGGCCGGGGCCGAGGACAAGACGGTGGGTGGGGATCGTCTCAGCATGCTGTCGCCATGAAGAGCACGTCGAGCCCTGGGGCATCGGGTGCTCGCAGAATGGTCAGCACTGGTTGTGCAGCATGGTGCTGCCAGATGGACGACGGTTAGTGGGATACTTGAGGGCGGATGCGCTGGCAGGCGTCGTCTAGCAGCGCGCGAACGCTCGGGCCCTCGAGCAGGAGCGAGGGCGGGCGGCGGGGGTTGGGTGGTCGAGTCCTGGGGCCCGGGCTGGAGACAGACGAGGCAGGATGCAGCACCACGGGCGCGATTCGATCGTGTCTGTCCTGCGCTGCACGACAGGCGAGAGGGACGAGGATAAGGACGACGACGACGACGGGCAGCAGCCGTTGGCACACGACCGACACGCGGATGGGCGGATCACGCACGCGCCCGTCGCAGAGGCACCCTCCTCCGCCTCCTCGCCCTCACACTCACACACACACACACACACACCTGGACATGGACAGCTCAGCTCGCAACAACGAAACGAACCGTGGTACCTTCCTACCTGCTCGTCTCCTCGACGCTGGCCGCGCGCAAAAAGCTCGACCGCCTGACGTGACGGCCCGCCAGTGGCTCGGGCGCTGCACTGATGCGTTGTCACCACCCAAGACTGTCGTGCATGCAGACCGACGCTGTCAAAGAACCGCCTCCCACTGGCCCATCCGCCCTGCAGTCTTCAGAATCCATCTAAATTTCATCCACACGCCCTCGTGCCCAATCACTTGGTCCGACCCGCTGCTCTTCTGCTTTTTTGTTGCTGCATCTCGCAGTGCTGAGGCTAGGCCCTCGCAACTCACTCGCCGAGCCGAACCCGAATCGCCATCAGAGCTGCTTCTTTCCATGCTTGCTGAGGCTGAACTCCACCGATCCGTCTGGGTAGCCCCTTGGGCGCCTTCACGCCCTGACCCATCGCTGTGTGTCCTGTCGTGATCCCCACCGCTCCACAAGTTCCGTGCCAGGATCGCCATCCTGTCGAGTTTGGTTCTCATCCCACGCACAGCGAACTGGTACCACCCATCTCGCTCACAGCCCTTGGCCATACAGAAACTGCAATACATTGATAGCCCAAACGTGTATCGAACCCATGTAAAGCCGGCTTGTTCAACTGGTATACATTCTATGGCAACGTCAGCCCGGAGTTGCCTTCAGCTGGTAGGCAATAATGCTCCGAAGCGCGCGTTCCGAAGGCCTATGACCAATTCCGTATCAAGTCATCGCTTCCCTGAGTAGCGGAGCGACACGTTTCCGGCTGTGTTGTACGTTTCGCTGCCACCAAATCATTCTCCAATATCCGTCACCATCGCAACCATAGTACTTGTCATCCGAACCCTGCCAATCCTCCAGACCCAGCTCGTCACGAGCATCCTTTGCAAATCGTTTGGCTGCTGCAACACCTGCCTCAGTACGAGCCCAGACAAGGAGCTCCCTCTGAAACTGGCCTCCTGCAGAAGTTGACGTGGTCATAACCGAGTACAGGTCAAGGTCGCGCTGCTTGGCGAATTGGCCCAACGCAGCCAGAAAGCAGTCGTCAGAAGACTTCGTGTTTGCTTCGTCGATAGCCTTCTTACGCAAAAAGTCGATTTCCTTGACCACGGAGCTAATCCCGAGTTTCTGACCCCGGTCGTCCCATAGCTTGTAGTCTTTTCTCAGAATGTCCTGCAGCTTTAGCCCTGCAATGTCCATTTTCGCTGAACTAATTTGCTCGAAGAAACTGTTCCGGTCGAAGCTTGCAGCGAGCTTTGGGCAGGCCATGACCTTGGCTTCGAGGTACTTGACTGCATTTCGGTCGTGCTCGGTGGTCTTATTCCCATCCCGAAGGTTTGCTGTGTCAATGAGAATACTCGCCAATCCCAGCTTGGCAGCTTCTGCGTCCCACATTTTGACAACAGCGCCGTCATCTGATAGGCTATTTCCCTGAGCGTGAGCAGCTCCAGATGCTATGGCTGAGCTGGACAGCGTATCCCAACTATCTCGGCAGTATTCCGTCACAAGGCTAGTGCAGCTACCGCTCTTGTCGATTATGCGAGGCTCATCACCCGTTTCTTTTGGTACTTTACCCTCTTCGTCGTGGTGATCGATGACACCTGCGACCCTACTGGAATATATCCGGCCTAGCTGGCCTTGTAGGGCGTTGTGATCCACGAGGATCCACTTAGTATTCTCCGGCATGAGCTTGGACTTGATGATGGACAGCTCCGGCAGATCATCTAATGTCAGCAAATGGCGTGAATCTATGTTGGCGTGCTGGAAAAGCTTCAAAAACTCAGGACGGAGTTGGAGGCCTGATGCAGGAATGTTCGTGATTGGTATGTACACTGGGCTGAAGGCATTTCGTGGTGGGCACATAGATCTTATGTATGCATAAAGAATCGAGCATGTCATGGAGTCGAGATCTTCATACAGCAAGTCAGTTGCTAGACTGCAGAGTAAATAGTCCTGCACCTACCCGCCGAGTCATTACCGATAACAAAGGTAACTTTTTGTGTAGATTCGATGGCGGTGTGCAGTGCGCTTCGGGCCTGTGCCAAGAAACCACGCAATGAGTTTCTGGGCACGACCATTGCGGAAGTCTGCAACTCAAAGATTCTAAAGAGAGCGTAGTTGAATTAGCACGTAACAGTTGAGGATGTGACCATTACGTGGTGGGGAGAGCTGGTGTACAATTATACAAAAGGATGTTGTGACGTACATAGACCTAACCTTCTATTCGGCTAAAGATCGGCAACGCTTTAGGTCGTAGGTAAGCCTCTTTCACTTCGAAAATGCCATAATAGAGTTCTTATATCATAAAGACTATACATTTCAGAACTTGTGATATCGAACTTGCTATTCTAAACCCAATAAAGACTACAAAACAAGCATGAGATTTCTTTCATTCAATTGAGCGTAGCGTCATAAGACCCTTCCCGCTTTACCAGTCACGGTTGTCAAAGTATTGGGGACGATCATACTGGTCGGGATCGTACTGATCGGCATTCTGGCCGTCAACGTAGTGGTCATCGTACATACGCTCCGCGTTCTTCTTGGCCTGATGCTTAGCCTTTTCCCTATCAAACCAGTCCTCGCCCTTTGTCTCGGCGAGCTTATCAACTTCGGCAGCGGCGAAACCGGCCACCAACTCTTTGGCGAAAGCGTGGGATACAGGCTTGCCTAGATTGGGCGGGTCAGTCGATGTTGGAAAGTAATGTAAACATGGAAAGGATAAACTAACCCTCTCTGCGCTGGTGGTCCTCGAAAGCCTTGAAGCCGGCAAAGGCTGCACCGCCGGCTATCACCTCATGTCCCAGGCTCGACTTGTGATCCTCGAAGTTATCGTTCTCGTATACCTGCTGGTACGCGTCTTGAGAGTCGCCTGAAGTTCTGGGTTAGCCAACGGGTCGTAGGGTTGCAAACGTGAAGCCTAACATACCCCAACCGAAAGGCATGTTGGTGATTTGAAAATGAGTTTATGAGTTTATGAGTTTGGAATAATGGTAGTAGATAGAGCTAAGAGGAGCAGACAGTTGAGGTGAGTTGGGAAGGTCTGTAGAGATACAGTAGATCAAGTGAGGGAGCTGCGGGATTAAATAGCAGTCTTCTATGGTGCCTCGTCATGCCCCGGAGGTATTAACAGCAACGAAGTCGCACGACGGCTTGAATCTTTCGTCATTCTCGGCCCGGTTCCAAGGTACCGGCCCAATTGTCGTGCGTGATTTGCCTCCCTTCTCAACGCTGTCCGGGCTAGATGCTGTCCGCTGAGCCACAGCTAGCGATCAGCAAGCGATCAGCCCCTGGGAATGCATGAGCTACATCACCGACTGGAACGCTACTGCGCAAGTGTGGAGTGATGGGCGACGCAATTGGCGACGTTCCGGTGGTTCCGCTGCTTCAGATCAGGGTCGGAGGTCAGGCAAAGACGCAAGCGCACAGATGAGGGTCTGCGTGGCTGCGTAATCGAACTCGCTAGCCGTCGGGCGGCATAAACTAGCAAGCTTTTTTAGATGGAGCTTGGCAAAGCTTAGTTTCAAGAAGCAGGCGACTCCCTTCAAGCGCTCAAGGGGTAGCAATTGGAGCTTCCTTGCAAAAAAACTCACCCTGGATCAATTCGCAGCAGCTTCAACAGCTTGCGTCACAAGTCGGCATTCCGTGATCGCACTTCTGACGCAAACAAGCTCCGACTGCCCAGCTTGGCAGATCGTCACAAGCGGTCATTAAAATAGCTCCACGCAGCGGCCCAACGCTCGCCTCATTGCCCCCATCCATGTCCGCCACCCACGTCCAGCCACCATGCCCGGCCGCCTGCCCACCACGAGTGATTTTCCGTCGTCAGTGAACCTTACTATTACCCCTCGTGAGTCTCCTCCCCTAGGCTGAGCTATTTTCTGGCCCACTAACCGTCACAGCCCCAGCCTCGCAGCAGCCCACGAATGTCCTCGTGCTTCTTCATGGCCTGGGCGACACAAATACCTCATTCACACGGCTTGGCCAGCAGCTCTCCCTGCCCGAAACAGCATGCATTGCCGTCCAGGCACCACACCCGCTTCCCTTCGACCTCGGCGGGTATCATTGGGGCGACGATATGATATTCGACCAGAACACGGGCGAGATGGACATGGACACTGGATTCAAGGTCTCTATACGGCTTATTTTGGATATAATAGTAAAAGATGGGCTGATAGGAAAATGCGGATATAGAGCACGCGAGATCCTGCTCTTTGGGTATGCGCAAGGCGGCATGGTCGCGCTTCAAGCAGCAGCAGAGTGGGATGGTGAAGAGCTTGGAGGCATCATTAGCGTTGGAGGCGCACTTTCCTCATCGACCCCACTGAACGCACTAAGCAGGAAGTGCAAGACGCCTGTGCTCATATGTAAAGCATCAAAGACATCGGCAGTCACAGATGGTGCCGTGTCCAAGTTGCGAGACGTCTTCGAGTACATGGAGATCAAGGAGTGGAAAAGAAACAAAGATGGCATGCCTAGCAATCGGGAAGAGATGCTGCCGATCATGCAGTTCTTTGCCCGGAGGCTAAGGAGCACGAGGGGAGTGCCTGCTGGCAGCGTGGAAATCACTTGAAGCGCTCAGCTTCCACGCATACCGGCCATTGTTCCTTGATACCCGTCTTATTGGCGTATTGGGTCGGCCGATAACCCTGAAAATGCCTAGCTCTATTACAGTTTTCCGGTCTAGATTTGGCCTTGTCTAGTTCTCAGGTGCTTTAACCTTGGCATCCTGCTCCCTGTTCCCTGCTCCATCACTTCACTACAATACCCGGTCCGTTGGATACACGGTTGTCTAATACTAAGCGATGGTTTCGTATTGATCTAAGTACTAGCTAACATAAATTGGCTAGCACTGACGGGGTGTTGCAGGATGACTACTATGTCAATCAAGCTTGGCTGCAAAATCACAAATTCTCCTGTCGCGAAGCCTATCGCGACATCACTAGCGGCTGCTCAAAATCATTGTCATGTCCTTACAAAGAGTGCGACAGTATGTTGAAGCTGGGTATCGCCAGTCTTGGGGAGCGGTTGTGGCGTTGGTCAAGTGCGGGGCCCCGCACCATTTCGTGCCCACTACAGGATTGGTCACATTATTGGCGCAAACGAAAGCATCTCTTTGGCCACATCTCGCCTGTAGTTTTTCTTGGCCTCTCCTTTGAGTATGGAAGCCCCGCGCGCTCGATCGATGCTGCATGTTACCGCGGCTGTTTTGACATTCACGAGTCGACTCAGTCGCATTGGCATCTTGGAGCGTGAACATATAGGCAAGAACCAAGACAGAATGTACCCACTTTTGACGCTCAATCATATTGGCTCGACCGGATCAGTCTTAGTTTGACCGTGCCCTGATACTAAACCTTGTGTTGTCACACCTCTCATCCGCAGTCCATGTTCTCCCAACTGTACACAATCAACAAGACCAACATGCAAGACGTAGACAAGCCAAAGCGGTCTACCGTTGTCGAGGAATCGAAAGACCAGGTGCTCCATGTGGAACACGCAGCTTCTCATACATCCGCAGATGATGCTGAGAAAGCGGCCTCTTTGGCCACCCACGTCACGATTGGACCCATCGTCCACGAGAAGGTGGAACCACATGGTAGTGTTCATTGGCTTTGACTGATTCGTAACTAGTTTAACGGTGGTCTTTTCATGACACTGCTGTGCATGTCGTTCCTCTGGGTCGGCTCACAGATCCCACTCTACCTCTTCGGATCCGTCCTCCCTCTCATATACCAAGACATTGGGGGCGTAGATCGATATGTATGGTTCGTTATTGGATATCTCATCCCCAACGCGGCACTATGTCCCTTTGTTGGTGCACTTTCAGATCTGTTCGGACGTCAGAAGGTGGCTATCGCAGGCCAGACGGCATTGATTCTTGGTCCAATCATCACGGCGACGGCGAACACGATGAACATTGCTATTGGTATGTGAAGATATCATGTTTACGGCTCTCTCTAACTATCTCTAGCCGGTAATGTCTTTTCGGGCATCGGTGCAGGCCTGAATGAGCTAATTGCTCTGGCTGGCACGGGTGAAGTCGTTCCCGTAAAAGACCGTGGCAAATATGTTGGTTTAGTAGTACTAACGATCCTCCCATTCTGCCCATCAGTCTTGTATGCTCAGCTTATCGCTGAATCAAGCAGTTGGCGTTATAACGGAATATTCGTAGGCATTTGGTAAGCCCCTCCGTTAATAAAAAGTAAGAGTGATATATGCTAATATTCAATGCAGGAATTTTATAGGGTTGCTGCTGTGTATATTCTTCTATCGTGATCCGTCACGATTGACTGCTGAGTACACCGCCCGAGATGTCCTTCGCCAAGTTGATTATATCGGTGGCTTTCTCAGTACGGCGGGTGTGACCCTATTTATGATGGGGCTACAATGGGGTGCAACACAGGCAAGTAGTCATCGACTTGTACGGTGATCCAACTGAGTGTAGCTAGTATCCATGGGGAAGCGCACACAACGTTGCGCCTTTAGTGCTTGGTTTAGTGTTGATCATCGCTTTCTTTGTATGGGAGTTTTACGCTCCTTATCCGATGGTCCCGCGAGCACTCTTCAGCAAAGCCAAGAGGACAATGACCATAATTCTCCTCATCACTTTTCTCAGCGGTGGTAACTTCTTCGTTCTGCTCCTATTCTGGCCCACTCAAGTGTATAATGTTTATGGTAAGACTAACGTATCAAATTAGTGAAGTTGTGCTCATTATTACTACAGGAGACGACCCCGTAGGCATCGGTATACGGTCGTTGCCTATCGGTTTCGGAATTATCGGCGGTGCCGCTATCTGCCTGATCCTAATTCCTATAACTCGCGGGCGCGCCCGTGCTCTCATGGTTTTTTTTACAGCTCTCATGACTGCAGGCACGGGTGCTGTTTCCATTGCCACGCCTCACAATCTCAACACTGTCTATGCAGTTCTCACCCTTGCGTCGATCGGTGTGGGCGGCGTCATCATTCCATCTTCCATCATTGCACAGATTGCTTGCCCAAGTGAGCTCATCGCTACTGTCACCGCCATCACTCTCAGCATTCGATACATTGGTGGCGCCATTGGCTTTGCTATCTACTCGAACCTTTTCTTCCGCAGGTTCACCGCGTATGCGACAGACATCGTGGCCAAAGATACTATCGTTCTGAAGGCTATCGTGAATCCATTCAAACCTGGGGCACAGGCGCTCATTGTGCACATGGTGGAGTTGGTCGGCAATGCGCGTTTCAATGAATTGAAGGAAATCCTTGCCACAGATCCCATTGTGGTGAATCGCAATGCATTTGGCATGATCATTGCGAGTGCACAAGAAGCCTTCGCCTTGGCGTATAGATGGCCGTATTGGATCTCAATTGCGTTCGGCGGTTCTTGTTTCCTTTTAAGTTTCTTCGTGCAAGATGTGGGGGAATTGATGACTGCCTAGTCCGGCGCGATCGGTGGAACAGGAAGTGTGCAGCTTGACAAATGCATTGAAACTTGGAGAGGCTTCCGAACAGATTCAATTTTTGGGGGAATAGACTTGTACCGTGGAATATATATATATTGCTTATTTTTGTTTATTTGAACTAAGCAAGAGAGATGCATACAGCGCGTTCCATGGCGGAGAATGTGTCTTGTGAACCTCGACATCGAAATGTCTGTCACCGGCTCCGAAAACGCACTGATCTGATTCTCTTCCAACAACACTTGAAGCTTTAAGCTTTTTTAGCTGATCGTAGATTTTTCCGCGTCTTCCTTTGCCTATCCCTTGAGAACTTTGCGTTGGATCTTTTACTTCGATCGAGATTTTAGTTGAAGTAAGTAGCTTAGCGTGATTATTGTGAAAGATCATAAATCAACACAATTGAGCAGATGCATGAAGTAGCAAGGGGAGAGCCACGGTAGTCATGCCAATAGCAGTAATGACTCGCAGTCTGAACTAGCCGATTTCACTAGGGTTGTGTACCGAACACGCAACTTAGTAGACCATGTACCGAGTACATGTACTTCATTCTGAACATTCATGAATTTGAGAGCAGCTGCTTGCATATATATCCTCAACTTTCTCTCTCTCACATCACCCACTAGCACTGCGCCAGTCCATTGTAGTCTTTGTTATCTGGGTCCCACCAGCAGCCACCCGGACACGCTGTAGCGCCCCCGCAGCCTTGTCCTCCATAGCATAGACGGTATGCTCCGGCAGCATCGCAGTATTGGCCGCCGAACGCGCATGTTCCACACTAAAAGCTTAGCCACACAAATCACCGCCTTTAGAATTTAAGGGTACCTCACGTGTTTGGCAGCAGTGGCAATGTTAAACAGTCCCACGACGAGAACAGTGGCGACAGCGAAAACTTTCATTCTGAATGGGGGTGTATTTAATTTATTGTTGTATTAGTTGTAGGAAGTATAGAACTAATGTAGTGGCCTTTGCAGGTGAGCAGTGACAGCCTTTTATAGCCGCTACTCAGCCGTTTGATCCCGTGAGCTATTGTTGTACATCACTTCATTTGAGAGTACCAAGTAATCCTTTTTCTTGTAGCGTATCCTTCCAAAGAGACGAGCGTACGCTGGAACTGTGGGCATCTTACTCAATCGAGTTTAGATCACAGGCATGGTAAAAGTCCTCAGCTACTGCTTCCTGACGTTACGGGCTGGATATTTGCCTTCACTGTCAGACCATAATCCTAGAGGATCTAGCAAGTGTCTCCTTGTACGACATCTTTGTTCCTTGCAGTTAGTCTAGGGCCAAGAAAATGGGTCTTGGAATATGGCGGTGTATCAGGGGCGTATCGACTAATTGAATTTATTAGTTGATGCGACTGCGAGAGCTTTTGGGCTGACGACACTCATTTACGTTTTCGAATGATACGTTTTTCTATGTGCTGTAATTGCTGGGTAAGAATATGTGTGTTGACCTTTCCCTGCCCGTCATTTTCTTGGGCACAGGATTACTTTAGGAATTAGTCTTCCGATATCAAGAAAACCATTGAGTAATCGGTCCTATAAAGTAAGGATCCCACTCCTACGAAGGTAGTGTATGGAACCTTTGACAACTTGACCTAGCCCCACTTGAAGCGAAAAGGCACACGAAGGATTCTTACAAGGGTGCCCATGAATGGGTTGCCCCCCTGTTGCTGCCACCAACCCTGGCAAAAAAACCTGTTTTTCTGAGTTTTGATAAGATTTTCTACGCGGTGTTCTATGTGGTGTTCTATGGGTTATTCTATGAGTTATTCTATGAGTTATTCTATGAGTTATTCTATGAGTTCTATGCTTCTACCATTGTGTAAGCCTCCAATCAGCTGATTAAAGTAATTAACCTCTTATGGAAGTACCCTATATGGATTCCTTCGACCTCCCGAGGGGTATAGAAGATATGGATAGTATACATGTATATAGGCAACTCTTGTTTTCACACTTAATGGTAGAATTCAGAACAATTCACAGAACACCTCATAGAGCATCTCATAGAATACTACATAGAATATCTCATATAACATCTCATGAGAAAATCTCACAAGAACACTATATGGAACACCCATAGAGCATCTTATAAGAGTTCAGAAAAAGCAGGCGTCTTTTTGCCAAGGCTGTGTTGAAACAAGATTGGTACCGGGATAACGCTGGTGGCTAGATATATAAGTAGCAGAGGCCCTGCTTTTGAGGGCCTTCACCAGATGAATTGATCCTTCCTCATACAAATACTACGTGCACTTTATGTTTTTAAAAGGTTGGTGGTGTCGACAGAGGAAGGGGTGGGGGTAACCCGTTCATGTGTCCCCCTTATAGGAGAGAAAATTATACACGAAGTCATGCCACGCTGTTGACCCACATGACTGCGGTGGAGAAAGACTATGGAGCCCAATCAATTCTGTAGAGCAGTCCTTGCGAGCTTTCCTGGCAGCTGACGTCCATCCAATGTAAGACACCAGCAATGCCTATTATTGCTAGTAAGGAATGGAAGAATTTGGAGGCCACGAGCGAAATACATAATGCAACTGAGACTACTAGGCCCATAGAGAAAGTTTGGTAGTCACCTCGTGAGCTGTACAAGCCACCAGTTTAAATGCTATGTTTGGAAGAGAGACTACATGATGCAGATCATGCCCACTTTGAGTGAAACAGTCGCAGGCAGCGTCTTGTTTGTCTTGTATACGCATAGTGCTCACGGTAAACCATAGACAAGTAGCATCGACCGAATCTGATCGCAATTATTTGCACTAGGCTTTATTAATGTTGGGATCGGAGGCCCTTTTTCATTGTCGAGATCTTGAATCTGCACGATACGCATATGAATCCCGTCCCAGAGTGCTTAAGTTCGTATGGCACCTTTAAAGCAATCCATTCTCTTTTACGATGAGTCTGCAGAACAGAGCTATGCTTCTTTCATATCTACTATTTTTCTGGGTTCTTGTATAGATATCTAGGCGTCGTCGCCACGCTGAACCTAGGGCACGGAAGATTAGAAAGTAACGCAGTCGTAAGTTTCGAAGTCCAACACTTCATAAAACAATGTTAGTGGCTTCTAAAATATTTCCAAGCGTGAAAGTAAGACGCATGAATGTCGCTGTCACGTCCACGTCTCACCAAGCAGGCGAACGCGGGGGCGGGGTAGCAACGACCCAGCCTATGACGCCACTTGTGCGCGCCCAGTTTGAGGAAACGTTAACCCCACAGCAGCTCAGCTCCCAGTATTCCTCACACCACTACGAGACCAAAAACCCACGACCAATTACATCTAACAACCAACCACAATCACACGGACAGCAACCATGTCTCGCATCCCAACCTCCACTTCTGTCAGCGAGTCGGCCGTCATTGAAGCTCCCTTCTCAACCGTCTGGCACCTCATCAAACTGCCTGACTTTGCCAACTTCTGGAGCAAGCTCGAGAAGAGCGAGTGGGTCAAGGGTGCGTCGCCCGAGACTGACATTGTCAAATGGACGTTCAAGGATGGGACTGTGCTGGACGTAAAGCAAGAGGAGCATTCCGTAAGTTATTTGCTACACCTTGCAGATAACCCTCAATTCTCTTTTAGTTACTGACAATCGTGCACTGGGTAGACGATTGATCACTTCATCACCTACTCAGTTATCTCTAGCCAGCCCGCACTGAGCTACACATCGGTTGTGAGCACTATCCGCGTTTATCCCATCACATCCGGCAAGCACGAAGGACAGACTTTCATCACATGGACTGGCAATTTCTCGAGCGACGCCGATGCTGGTATGATCCCTCTTGATCTATGTTACATTTCGGGAGTACTGACAAAATGGGATACACAGGTGTCATTGAGGACGCCAAATTCAAACGCCGCGAAGCTCTCGCTGACCTCGCCCAAGTCGCTGTGAAGAAGTAGGACAAACCTGGTGAACAAAACATGACCAAGGCCAACATGTACGACCCTAGTGAGCACTAGTCATGGTTGGCCGATTGATAAGCTAGGACTGCAAACATTCATCTATCCGCTATGGTTGCTCAGACTTCTCAAGAAAACTGTCAACAGTGACTGACTGGCAACTTCAGAGGCTCAGCATATGGAGTATTCTATAATATACAAATCAAATGGATCATCATTGACAATGAAAAGCTGTTATATGTTCTTCGCCTACTTTTCACTAAGGTACGAAAAGAAGCGGTGAGTGCCGCTATCTTCTATTCCTATTGGTAGTCCTTCAATGCTACACCAACTATGCGTAGTAGCCGTGCAGGCTGCGAGTGACGCATCATATTTCAATATCTTGATTGCGGGTTTGAATTTTAATAACTCTCTCATTTCTCAAGCTATTCTTACACTATGCTTGCATGCTTTGAAACTCAAAGCAGAACGCCCAGGGGGGACAGCTCGATTAGCACAATACAGCTGGGCCACTCTCTTTTGTAAAGGTCTGGAGAGACTACGCTCTCTTCATAGCGCTCACAAGGAGTTAGACGACATATAATGTTAAGATCGGTGCAGAATGCCTAGACAGCATCAACGGAACGTGAGGCCGTAGATATTGAAGGGTTGATCTGGAGATGCCGAAGCGAATTGCCAGAACTTGGTGTATTCGTCAACGTGATCTTCAGGCCGAGTCGGGTTATAATAAGGATGGTTAGTCAAAAATGAACAAATTTGCCTGACTTTCTGGGTCTGGGGAACTGGGCATAATCGGTGAGTACAAGGGGGACTCATGAACAGGACGCCCCCCCTTCCCCACCCGATCGCTGCACCAAACTTGGTGAGTGAGAACATAAGGACTCATAAAAAAAGGTATGAACCCTATTAAGTTCGGTGGCGGCGACCGGGAGGTGTCCTGTTCATGCTCCCCCTTGTAGTTGCATTAGCGCCCTGAAAGCCTTGTGGCCGCCCTCGATAGAAAGATGGCTTGGGAAATATGCTGCGGCCGTCGCGATGTAGGCTCCAGGCAGGGTTTCGCCTCAAAGGATGAATATGAGCGTGGCTGCGTTTCTGTTGATAGAGTATTGGAGCCTGATAAAATCTATTAAACCTCTATGCATATAGCAGTCTTTGAAGAAGTTGCACTATGTAATCAAATATCTATCGACACGAGCAACGATTTTCAGCTTCTGTGAAACCGAACCTAGCAACATATTTCGAGGTCTAAAAACCAGAAATATCGTACCAAGCTTAGCTGTGCTAAGAAACCAGTCGTCTATAGAAATTTCCAATACTCATTGTGAAGGAAGCATGGGCTGTCCGCGATTGGATAAACCGGAACGGACAGTGCTTGTCAGATTGAATCTTGAAAAGGACAAATACATTAGAAATGCCAGGCTTACATATTAACCTTGTTCCATACAGACCCAGTGGGGTATCTAGCGAAAAACGCCACCCTTAAAATGCCAAACCATTATCCCAAATTGTGCCAATAATCAAGAGTGTCACATCTAAGGAGTACTCAAGACGAGCTGCGAACACTACACCCCACTCCAATTCATCGACTCACCTCCGCCTTGCTGCTGTGCAGCTCGTTGTTGGGCCTGTCGCATCATCATTACCTGCTGCACTTGCGCCTGACTCATGTTTCCCATATTCATACCCTGCATACCTTGCATGCCCTGCATGCCCAGATTGCCATGATTCATGCCCTGCATGTTGCCCATGTTCATGTTCATTCCGTTCATGTTCCCCATACTGACGTTGAACCCGCCCTGCATACCATTCATCATACCAGCGTTGGCCTGACCATTCTGCTGCTGCTGCTGCTGTTGTTGTTGTTGTTGCAAAGCAGCTTGTTGCCGCATATGCAAGAGTTGGCTCTGGCGTTGTGCTTGCGCTCGTTGCTGCTGTATCATCTGCTGATATTGCTGTAGGTGGACTGCGTTTTGCGGATTAGCATTCCCCTGCACACCCATCTGGGTCGGCATCCCCTGACCCATCTGCATTTGATTCGTCTGGGCTAGCTGTTGCTGTTGTTCCATTTGAGCTTGCCGGGAATGGATTGCGACCTCCAGTTGGCGGATCTGTGCAACGTGTTCCGGAGGAATGTTGCTACCAAAGGTCGAAAGTAGCTGTTGTTTGCGATGGGCGTAGGTGGTCCGAAGCTGCTGGATGCTCATGTTGGCAAGCTGCCCGCCTGGGGCATTTGTCATACCACCTTGCGGCATGTTCTGGGGTGGCATATTTGTCATCTGTTGATTTTGCTGGGATTGTTGCTGCTGCTGCTGGGATTGCTGCTGCCTCTGTTGTTGCTGCTGCAATGCCTGTTGTAAAAAGCGGTGTGCAAGCATTTGCCTATATGCTTGTTGATTTGTACCCGGTGGTATTCCAGTTTGCGAAATTTGAGCATTTGCCCGCTGAAGAGCCATCTGCTGTAATTGCTGCATAGATTGCTGGTTATTCATACCCACAGGCATGTTTTGCTGCTGTATCTGCCTTCGCAACTGTTGCATTTGGTTGTTTTGGGCAAGCTGCTGCATCTGTTCAGGTGTCATGTTCGGGCCTGGCTGAGGGGTTTGCATCATGATGGGTGTCGATCCGGGCACAAGCATATTTGGACTTGCCTGATTCATTCGCGGCGTTGGCGTGGAGGATATATTGCGCGCGGGCATAGCTGAATTCATGATTGGAGTGCCTTGAACGATTTGAGGAGTCCCAGTTCTACTGAGAGACTGAGATTGCTGCTGGCTTGCAGTACGAACCATCGTATTTGGATGATGAGAGACCACTGAAGGTGGCCGAGCAGGACTCCCAGCGGCTTGATTGGAGGCAGCAACAACTGGAGCGGCGACCATAGGATTGGACACATGTGTAGGAAGCGATGGAGATGCTGCAGTAACCATGGGAGTCTGTTGGCGGACGACAGGAGAAGAGAATTGGGGCTGAGTTGCCGAAAGCGGCGTCTGCGATACCTGAGCAGCCGCGCTTACCATATGTTGAGCCTGCGACGCTTGTGAGACTTGGGATGCTTGCTGGAGGGCTTGCTGCTGTGCTTGCTGCTGCTGGCGCATGAGCTCTTGCCTCTGTTGTAACATGGCCTCGGACTGGCGATTTTGTGATTCCATCTCACGGCGCTTGGCGTCGGCCTCCATCTGAGCCTGTCGCTTGGCCTGGGCCTGACGGGCTTCTTCTTCCTTCTTCCTTCGCTCTGCTTCCTCATGGTTCATCTTAATTGTGGCGAGCGTTTTGAAGCGTGAGAACGTCTGTTGGTTGGCGCCAGCGCGAACAGCGTGCTGCCCTTCGTCGCCGCCAGACGCAGCAGAAGTCTTGCTAGCCTGGAACTCATCGCCTGCTAACATATAGCGTTGCATATCCGCAGCTTCAGCTTCGTCGGCAGCTAGCTCTGCAGTAGTTCGTTTCCGCGCCTTCCGCGGAGGGGCTGGATTCTGGTTATTTGGGTGAGTCGTAGCTTCGATGAGTGCCAGAGATTCAGCAAAATTCTTTGTGGGCTCAAGGTACAGTTTCGGACAAGTAAGATTGTAGACAGCTGACTCGAACTCATGTAGATTACTGTCATCCAACATCATCCGTTGTCGCTTAGGGCTACGACCCGACACTGAGGGCGTCGGCGGAACAGCTGTGAGAGGTGTAGGAGGATTGCCACCAGCTCGCGCAGCAGCCTGGTTCCTCCGATAAGTAGCTGGATCGGGCATTGGAGTGTTGGCCAGCAGTTGGAGATCAGTAAGGTGTGACTGTTGCGTGGGAAATAAGACGATTGTTGCGACTTTTGCCTTGTTAGTCTGCTTCTGTGATGCAGGCTGTCCTGGTGCCGGCATATTTTCCTTATCCACATCCTTTTCCTGCTTTCCTTCGGACCCTTTATTCTGTCCATCAGCCTGTCCAGGTTTGGCTGCGGATTTCGGGGTTGGATAGGGTACGTGTGGTGAAGGGGTAATGAAATTGTTGTAATTATGAATGGAGAACGGGATTGTGTCATTGCTATCGTTGGAGCTGTTCGTATCGTCCTTGGCCTTAACACCTTGGGTCCGGAAGTCATGCACCTCGACAATGAGACATCCATCGTAAAATGGAACCCCATAAGAATGGAACTCTTCAAGCATATTGTGCGGCACAGTCTTATAGCGAAGATGCAACAATAACTCCTTCATGGGCGATGCGTACGACAGCGTCTCTTGGGAGTCGTTGAGGCGGAAATGATTCTGATGAAGGTAGACGCGCAGTGAGGGTGGGTTGCCCTTGAATTTGGTGAGGATATCCTGCTGTTTGTAGATGTATAGTCTAGGTCCCTCCTTAGATGCGCCATTTTCCATGGTATTAGCTCTTCCGGTTGCCCTGAGGGTGCTTGGGCGCTGGGATTCGCGACGCAGACGAGGCGTCTGCAACGGGCGGGTGGTAGTCACGGCAGTAGACATAGCGGCGGTAGGAAAGGAAGGAGCGGCGATATAGATCAAGCTGTCGGGTCGAAGAGGTAACGGCGAGAGATTGTCGCGCGCGGCTTTGATGCCTCTGGGACAGAAGGGACGCCGCTGATGATTGGAGTGAGGCTGGTGGGCCGCGCACGGAAAGCACGTAACAAGGTCAGCCGAAGCGACTTGCGATTCAGATGGCGCAAAGGTCAGGACGCAAAAGAGAGGGGAGCGCGACCTAGGGAATATGAAGCTCGCATGCTGTCGGGCGTGATGAGTATCGTAGGCGGCGTTGTTGGTAGAGTCCGAGCCCTCGGCGTCATGGATTGGTTGACTTAGACTGCTAACGAGCCTTCTAACACGTGATACTTTATCAATCACGTGATACACAATGGCTTAGATTTCACTGGTGCCGACGCTGAAGTGAAGACCTAGCACTCATGATGCTAAAACGAGCGGTTTATTTAAGAAAAGTGCTTACGCTTCTTTCAACCCTCCACTAATGACAACAGGGTAAGATCTTATGTTGGTGGGAATAATTCTCATCGGTGTCAACATCCACGCCATCCTCTTAGCCGGTGGCCGGACGCAATCCAAGCAGAGCTATGTACAGATCAAAGAACTTTTCGTTGTCTGATATGAGCAGGCATTCAGACAGCAATGATTCATGCATCAGGAGGGATTGGCTGAAGGCACTGAACAGCCAACAGAAAAAACTTCGAAACACAATCGCCTCGAAACCAGCCAACAGGCCATTAATCGGCCCCAAGGCTGATGGCTCAGTTTTCTTGCGAAAATGCCGTGCTACGTACGGCCCTACATACTCAATGCACAAATATACTTAATGTTAAAAAAATCCTTGAAGATGTATTTTCCATGGTAAATTGCGTATAAAATTATCTTAAATCGCGTCGTATATATTCTGTAAGGTATTATAGAAAGATTACGAATGATTCCTGTCATATTCCTCGGCGTTAAGGTGTTATTTATACATATAGTTCTCTAAGTTGTAGAAGCTATACTGTTGAATTCGGGCGGCGTACTACGCGCAACTCTATAACGGCGTTTTCGATAGTCTATAGCTCGGAGGTGTAAGTTAACATGTCATTTAAGCTTTGTATAATCTCTTTCTATGTAAATAGGCGTGTTTTAATAGTTTTATTGTAAGCAGCTAGGACTATGTCACATGATGGGTTCTCGCTATATAAGAGCGTCATGCCCGCGTCGCTATAATGGTTCTGAACCATTGAAAAGGTCATTTTCTTATTGTTCTTTATTTTTTCTGGGTGGTAACATATGCTTTTCAGTGTGAATGTTTTCATTGATTTAAGTACATAGCCATTCTAACGCCCCCTTTACCTTCGTAAGGTATCCTATCCTCACCTATGGAGGGATGCGCTATCATCCTAAGTAGGGAGGTGGACTGTTAATCTTCGCCCTACGAAAGATATAGCGCATCCACACTATATTCTCTCTTTGTGCATCTCTTTGGATGTGGAAGAGTTGGATGTTGCATGTTCGACATCACAGTACAGAAGCTGGCTTTTATATAGAGGATGGAGCAGGCAGCAGGCTCAACGCTCTGAGAGCCATGGCTCTCAGAGAGGCAGCCGCCCATGCCTTAACCTCTTGTAAAGGAGCTGTTGTATTATATTGACTTCGTTGGGATGAGGAGATAATCAGGTATCTTATAATTTATGCGCACTACTCCGCTGTGGCCATATTCGCTTAGTCTACGTGACTCGTAGCATCATCGACTGTTGGTTTGCGGATCAAGTGCTGGTAGTTGTCCTATTCACGCCTTTTTTGTTGGTCTGCAAAGGGTGCTTTGCATGGTTCTTAGTTTTGATTTTATGATACCCCTTAGTTGAATCAGAAATCACCAAGAGCGTCAAACATGTCTTCTACACATAGATTTCTACACTGAACTACACACTCAATCAATACATTCAATTCTTCACACTTGCCACTTCCTTACATTTATGGTAGGTGCGAGATTTTTTTGCACCGAGTATGTTTTTTGTATTGAGTATGTGGGGCCGTGGGTAGCACGGCATTTTCGCGAGAAAACTGAGCCATCAGCCTTGGGACTGAGTAGGGGTTTACTTAACTCAAGTTAATGTATGCCACGAGAAAAGCCTTACCCAATAAAGACCGAAAGATAACCCGCAGGTAAGCGGACTTAATTATTTGTTTCCGAATCAGCGCCTGACCGGGTAAGAATTTTTGCACAGAATCCCACAGCAAACGAACCCAATAAGTGCCTTAACACACACAAATATCCTAAAATCGGGATAGGATTAGAAATGCATGGACCCCATCGGCTTACTGCAAGGGCTCGGAGCTGAGTAAACTCCCGATCCCGAGTGCACGGAGACACGGGACTTTCACGGCTCGATGAGAATAAAATTCGTTACAGCCTGGTATAAGTTCGATGCTACCGCGGTTCAACAATATTTCTATAAGTTACAGCACTCTCAGAGAGCATTTTCAAAGCTCATCTTTGAGTACCACGCACAGCCAGTACGATATGTGGAACTTATGCGTTTATCTTTCTTTCCTACTCTTTGTTGGTATTATTGAAGCGAATGAGGACATCAGGCAGATAGCTAGTTTTCCCGGTTTTGCAGAAAACATTGCAATTCGAAGCAATGCTGATATACTGGTCACCTCTCTTACCAGTCCTTCGATCCGAAGTATGAACTCAAAGAAGCCGGAGGGGCTAAGCATACTTCCTCCCATTCCTGGGGCGAACGGTATTAGTGGAATTGCTGAGGTCCAGCACGAAGTATTTGCGATCGCAGCGGGTATATGGAATATAACTGCGCGTCGGGGAACCAACGCATCTGTCTGGACGGTCAACTTTCAAAATACTCCAGATACTGAGCCTGCGCTGAAGAAGATAGTTGATATCCCAGAAACGACGGCGCTCAACGGTTTGGCGGCAATACCTGGAGGGCGCATAGTGCTGGGGGCAGATTCTGCTCTCGGCGCCATATATGCCATAGATACCAAGACGCGCAAGTACTCAATCGCGATCCAGGATAGTAGTCTTGCTCCCAAGGGACCGGCTCCTGCCCTTGGAGTCAATGGTATCAAGATCCGCGGCTCGTACTTGTACTTTACCAATAGCGGCACTGGACTCTTTGGTCGCATTCCCATTTCGCGAACTGGCAAGGCTACTGGGCCTGTACAGACCATATCCCAGTTCTTTGGGTCTACCTTTTCCGCTATTGATGATTTTGACCTGGACGAGCATGGGAATGCGTGGGTTAGCTTCCATTCATATACCATATTCAAAGTGGACAGCCAAGGAAACCAACAGGTGGCTGTCAACATGAGCGATATGTCCCTTGATCCTACCAGTGTGGCTCTTGGTCGGGGTAGTCCAAAGGAGAGAAGCACGCTATATGCATCGACGAATATTCTGGGTGACACAATTACCGGAGTAATTGCTGCAGTCAACTTGTCATCCCTTCCTCTTTGAAATTGAGAAGACGCTGCATTATACATCCCAAGAATGGAGACGGGAAGACTACTTTAAGATTGCCACTCGAGCCGTTCAAGGCTGTTGGCAGTGTTTGTAAATTGATAAGATTGGAGTTTGGCATTGTTGTTTCACTCCTATTGCGTATGACTGTATTATGGCGTGGAGTTTCGGGCACGTAGATATTGAAAACGTAAACAAATCATCGCTATTTGTATACATTTATTACTAGAAGAACCTTGGTGTTAGTAGAGTGACACAAATTAGAGGAAGTGTACATCTGAACCCCTATTTCAAAACCCCGCAGGCAGGCCTTTAGGCAATTAGTCATTGAGGACGTCATCCAATCATTAAAACTAACGATAGATACAACCCCAGGAGACACTAGTTGAGAACCACGCGTGTGGCTCCAGGTAAAAACTGCAGCGCCTAGATGTTCTACCTATAAGTTGACAGTGCATTATGCTATGTAGGATTTAGGTAATCCATAGCCCTTGCGGAGAATAGGCGTTGTAAATAAGATCGTGGACCTTCGCATGCTGTGGCAGCGCGGTAAAGTAAAATTCATTAAGACGCGGACACCCCATGTTGAACAGGGCGCCAAAGGGACATGAGTTTCATGGGTTAAGATTTGACATAGAGAAGGTGACATAGGATCTCGGGAGACTGCCTTATGCTAGTGTAAACGCTATGGGTTTCTGAGAGGCTCAGAAAGGTTGGGCCTTGATGGCGGAAAAATAGCCCCCCTGAAAGCAGCTAATACTAAAGTTCCGGCACATGTAGCCGTTCCTCCCGTAAACGAAGATGGGAAAGAAAGAAAAAGGCGAATACGAGACAATAACTAACGTTAGGAAAAATGGCGATGAGGATTTGGAGAAGATATGCAACTGACGAGGTGACACCGTCTCTTAGCAAGTGCAAATCAATAAAACCGAATTTGGAAACGGAGCTGAGCCGCGGACAGAGTTTATGATTTGTCAAGAGCGGACTATGGAATCGCTGGCATATCCGGTAAGGCTTTATTGGGCTTCAAAGTTGCCGACCAAGTCAGTAGGTGCTCCGCGTGATTGGTCATACTGTACGACTGCAACGTTGCTCAGATCATTTGAATATATATATATATATATATGTAGCTGAGCTACCCTCGTATGGCCAGTGCCCTGTAACATTTCCTCCTGACTATAAGGGGGGAGCTATGGTAAAAGTGTGCTGTTGTAGTTTGCCAACAGCGTGAAAGCCACGGCACAGCTGAAAAATGTGGAATAGGAACCTGATTTGAATCCGAGCTGAACACCTGACGAAGTGTGAAAATGTACATTCAATGCCAGCTCATTAGGGACTGTGCCGTATTCGATAATGACTCCGTACAAATCCAACGAGATTCCGCATCCTCATCCTTCGTATGCAAGCCATATCACGCATGCCGAACTCCGGTCAGGTTGACCATGGGTAAATATCGAGCCAAAACTTCGCATATGGATGAAGCAGTTCTCGCAATTGCACGATTGACAGCGAGGTATATATCATATTGTCGCGCATAAGTGCCCAAGCCCTTTAGCCCTGTCAGTGCGTTACGTGTAGCATTAGACTTCCACCTACCAAGTGCCGGCTCTATTTTAGGTGCGTGAACTTGTGTCTCTGGCAGCTATGAAATGCTTTTGGCTCGCTTAAGATAGCGTCACCCATACCTAGCGCCCCGTGCGCCCTTCTTGCGGCCACTCTTCCACGGACGGATTCACACCACGCGCCTTATCGGATACCGTCTCTAGCACCCTGCCCATAGAGCGAGTCAAGCGCCCTGCAATAAGACTCTGAATTACGACATGGGTTATAGTCTAACTAGCCGCAGATGTCAAAAGCAACGATTAAGAGAGATGAAAGTGGGCATAGGCTGAAGAAGGCGATGATTGTTCCTGCAGAAGCCCCGCGACATCGGCTCATGCCCTTTTCTGGAGCCTGGTTATTCCATGACATGATGCCTAAGGGGGCATCGATTACGTCTAGGGCTTGCGCACGGCTCCTTTTAGTAATTATTCTATACGAAAGTAAGATGAAAAAGCGAAATGGGTTGTTAGCTGGGCCCAGGGGCTCGAGTAATATAGAAACCACTGTCTTCTAGATGCGTGGTGTCTCTTCAACGACTCTTTCCAGTCCGTTTGTGGCCTCGTAGATCTCTCTACACACTCTCTCGTTCATTTCCTTTTAATACAATTACTCTTTGTTTAACCAACAAGATGCCATCCTACTCATTCATTCTGAGGGCGGGTGCCATCCTATCAACTCTTTCTAGCTCAGTCCTCGCAGGCTCTTCATACACTGTCCAAGATGAATATAGGGGCGTAGATTTCCTCAAGGAATTCAATTTCATCACTGATGCTGATCCTACTAATGGCTTCGTCACGTATGTATTTCCCTTCACCTTAGACTATACACATGCCAATAGTTCAGATATGTTGGGAAGGATACCGCAAGAAATACTCGATTGACTAAGATGATTCGAACCGATCTGTACATTGGTGTTGATTATCAGACCCCTCTTACTGTCAATGGACCGGTCGCAAAAGTGTCCGCCTTGAATCGTCAGCAACGTACAATCACGGACTCTTCATCCTGGACGTTAAGCATATGCCTGGAGGAATATGTGGTACTTGGCCAGCATTTTGGTCTCTTGGAACTGGTACATGTCTCTTGGCATGACGTTGTGTCTCCAGCTAATGTTCAATTCAGGGGAAGTGTGGCCTAAGCTCGGTGAGGTTGATATCATCGAAGGCGTAAACCAGAACAATGTCAACAAGTTTGTCCTCCACACCGATACTAACTGCACAGTCAACGGTATTGGTCAGACCGACGCGCAGAATTTCTATGACTGTGCTCTTGACGGATCGAGTGGGGCCTCTGGTTGTGATGTCAATGCTGTTCAGCCCAACACCTATGGCGCAGGCTTCAATGCCAATGGAGGCGGTGTATACGCAATGGAATGGACTAGTGAAGCCATCAAAATGTGGTTCTTCCCTCGTGGCCACATTCCTCCCACTATCACCTCTAAGAATCCTGACACATCTCTGTTCGGTCTACCCAACGCCAATTTCCAGGGTGCATGCGACATTGACAAGAGGCTCAAAAACCATCGATTCATTTTTGATACGACATTCTGCGGTGACTGGGCTGGCAACGTCTATAGCCAGAGCGGTTGCCCAATGTACCCTGGTCTCGGCGGTATGGATTCGTGCAAAAAATTTGTGGCTGAGAACCCATCTGCCTTTAGGAATGCTTACTGGCAAATTTCCTACTTTAAGACATACACCAAGAAGACTGTCTCTAGCTCTTCCTCTGTCGATTTTAGTACTGCTTCATCAACGAAAAGCTCATCGTCTACGGTCAGCTCATCTTCAGTTGCCACCACATCGTCATCCTCGGCCGTCACCACATCTTCTGCTAGCTCGTCCGACACCAGCACTTCCTCGTCTTCAGTTGCCGCCACATATTCATCTGTGACCGTAAGCTCTTCGAGTGTCGACACCCCTGCCCAGTCCTACCCTGTGGAGGCCACGACGAGCAAACTTAGCACCATCTATGTTATTCGATCTCCTGCTGCGCCGTACCACGCACCACCTGCTGAAGGCTCTTACCATGCCAATGCAACCAAGGAGTACCCCGTCGGCACCCAGCAAGATACCTTCGGGCACGACTTCGTTTCCAGTGTCGTACTTCACTGGCGCGGCGTCTAGCGTGAAGGTTGGCGGCATGATGGCTGGTGCTGCGGTTGCGCTCGCTATGTTCTTGTAGAGAAAGGTCTCATAGAGAGGAAGATGACTGCACTAAGAATGGTTACGTGAATATCTTGACATACTCATGATTCGTTAATTATTACTACTTAGTCTAATCGCAATTTTTCGTGCGAGATTCATTCAGTGCTAAGATTCTATGCTTGTTTCCTTTATGTAGTCTATGTGTTATATCTACGTATCCTGAAATTATCGCCGCCTCTAACCCTTTTGACTCGTTGAACCTGAAAGGGCCAAGCCATTAAAGAGCACCCTTTTATACATATTGTTCGCTCACAACTAGACGTGTTATGGAGCCCTCCAGAGCCATGTGTGCCCATACGTCGGTATAGCGCATACATGTTTTCCAATGCAACATCACCCTTTTCAAATACATTTCTCTATTTAAATTCTATTAGCTTATAGCATTAACCAAAGCTAATGTAGCTCATCAACGGCTTGATCATATTGATAATAGTGTTCTTCCAATACCTTTACCCCTTGTTGTCGGTATTGGGATCTTGACCCAGATCAGACCGTAGATCTACCACCTACAACTTGCCCTGGCAGTAACCGGTACTCGGCCCCGAAATTGCGCCGCGACGACCACCCCCTGGATTCGACGGTCCATATACCTGACCACTCGCATATAAGTTTGTCACATGCTGCAGGTTTCTGGTGGGGGTGCCACTTTGCGAGGTGATGATACTATTGGTACGCGCTGTCTCGTAAGATTTTACCGAGAATGTAGAGCTCGCTGATGAGCTTGAAGAGGAAGATGTCGACTGGCGCGAAGAGGATTCAGGGACGACATATTCTTGAGCGACTGTTCCTCGACCTGAGAGCGGCGTTGCGTTGTTCGAAGATGTCATTGTCGCAGTGTACGGATTGGCCGATGGTGGACTTAGTGGTGCGGCTGTTGGGTTATTGGTTTTGCTGTAGAGACTGCTCTCTTTTCTAGTGCCGCGTTTCGTTATTAAATAGGGCACTCTCAGTTGTGTGTCGCTCGTAGTTTGACAAAAGTGTGCTAAGTGGAAACAAACAACAGGGGTTTCAGCCTCTTCTTCCATACTCTAATTGTCTATAACTCAAATTTCAGAGCAAATCTTTAGTGCTTAGCTCGACCTCTAAATTTGTTTGTTTTAAATCTATCTTGACGTGCAACATTCTTAATCTTCCTTCCCTTATAGAATCTTGCATTGTTTACACTCCTCCACCCCAGCGCAACACCGCAGCGACCACTGCACCAATTATGGCGTCCCATGTGAGCGTCCGAACGGCCCAGCTCCCTTTGGCTCCTACCCCAACTCCACTTCCCCAGTCCCCAGTCTTCTCCATCATTGCATAGTTCGCCACTACAAAACCTGTCGTAATGGCAAGACTCTGCGTAAGGTCCTTTTGCCCCAGACGCACGCGCTCAGAATGTGGAATGAGCAGCAGCAAACGTGTGAAGAGCACCATATCGATAAACATGGGATGAGATCTGAGAGTTGGGAGAACGAGTAGAGTAACATTGATTAACAGGGTCGGTAAAATAAGCGAGGAGAGTTTGACTTGCTGTTGAGAAGATGTAGAATTGATGGCCTTGTCTTTTTCGTCTTGCTGTGATGCAGGGACGAATGATGACGACTTCATGGCTGAAAGATGCAATTGGATAATGAAGAGGCAAGCTGTGAAAGAAATAGGAAGTATCTGGCTCAGTAAAAGAAATGGAAGCATCTGGCGGATTGTGAATGTATGCTGTCTTGCTGTAGCCTCTGTGAGCAAGATTTTATGCCCAAATTTCCCTCGTGCACGAGTGGGAGTTGGAAACGTACCTTTCTTTCCCATCCAAGCGTTCCAATACCATGTGACCACAAGCGCTCCCTGAGTCCACAATGCTCTCCCTTTACTGCTCACGAGCTCCTTAGCAAATCCCTCAAACAAGCATGTTTCCAGCATCCAACTTCCCAGATCCGTCCACCCTACTCTCATGCCAAGAATATTACGTCTTTGAGCCCAAATGGTAAGCTCTTGGATCAAAAACCCCAGCATGTTATAGGAGAGGTTAGAGAAACCAATAGAAGCAAGGAAAGCGTAGATTTGAATATGGCGTTTGCGAGCATTTTGTTCACTTTTAGGGATCGTCGAAGAGGAATCAAGGGATATGTATTGTTGATAAAGGGACAGGATAATGAAGAAGGTGAAAATGAGGGCGAGGAGGATGTAGGTTAGGAAGAAGGCTGCGCCAATATAGTTAAGCGGCGGGGCTGCGTAGAGGGATACGTGCGATATAGTGTCCATGATAGCCAAAAACATGAAATCTCGAGACGAACGGGCTTTAGAGCCCAAGTAGAAGTAGGTAATACGACGTTGTTGAGGACAGGTAATCGTTGTGTGGTGGAGCACAAGGCGTGACGTCATGAAACTTTTTGTGTCTGAGGCGCCGAACCACGATATGCCGGGCTAAACCTTGTGCTTTAGTACAAATATCGTTGGTGTCAGACATTCAAAAATGTACTAGGAGCCAGATCTTTTTAGCCAATTTAAACAGCATCCGTAAGATTGTTAAGATTGGGAACTTTATCATGCAAGTAGCCTCGAATACAATGACATCTAAATTAATCCACATTTAGAAAAACCAACGATGCCGATGTAGAATGAAACTATCAAGTCAATTGGGTATCATTGTTCCTCTAAGCTTTGTCGAAAGCTATGGCGAGGCTAATTGTGTCCTCAATCCATCTTTTCCAACTTTCATGGCGCGCTCTATTTCGATTTCCTCCTCCCGCAGCCGCCGTCGTCCATACTCTAAGTCACGTTCGAGCCGTCTTTTTTCTTCTCGCACACGTCGTTCACGTTCCGCTAAAGCCTTTTCGCGGCGCTGGCGCTCTTGTCGTTGCCTTGTTGCCTCAGTTTCCTCTTCGGCTGAATTTGCCGTGCCTTCCGGCGCAGCTGGAAGGGTAGAAATGAAAGTCTCGATAAGCGGTTCGCGAGACGAGGGTGACAGAGATATATAGCGGATGTCTGTCAAGATCGAGGTTGGTAATGTCTCGAGGTTGGTTGAACGGTTCAGCGATGTAAGAGGCTGCGCTTTTAGCAGCGAAGTAAGGTCAGATTTGAGGTCAGATGATCGCATGCCTAGTCTCTTGATGTGTTCTCGATATAGCTTTTCTTTATCCTTATCGGAAAGCTTTGAGTCCTTCATCTCAGGTTCCTTTCTGAATTTTCTTTTGAATTCCGGCCAGTACAGCTTGGTGGTGGCGTGCCGGTCTAACAGGGCTAAGTATGATATTCGTGGGTCTGCACTCCGCTGCTTCGCTGCCTGCTCCCTAAGGTACTGCGCTTTCTCACGTGCCCATTCGTCAAAGCACTCTTTTCGAGCTTTCATATTAGGCAGTGCCTTGTAACGTTCATCGTCATAAAGTGCCCCAGTATCAAGAACCTTGTCCCAAGGTGTATACGGACTTGTCATGGTATCGTTGAGAAGCTCTTTAAAAAGTGCCTTACAATCCTCCTCAGACAAGGGTGGCTCTTCGTCGAAGTACTCATCCTCCATGCCTTCCAGCTCTTCCATCTGCGCCAATTGCCAGGCAAGGTCATCCTCGCCCATTTCCATGGGTTGATCTTCGGTCGGCTCTTCCGTTCTCTGGCGCTTTGATGGCTGTGATGCTTCTGCGCCCTCGTCATCCGTGATCTCAACCTCCTCGTACTCTTCCTCGGCGTCCATACCCTCTTCGCCTTCCACTTCGACGATTTCTAGATCTTCCTCAGCCGCCGCCAAATCCGCCTCTATATTCGCTAGAATGGCTGCATCCTCCTTCTCTTCCTCTTCCTCGCTCGGCTCGCCACGTTCCCTTCTTTCCTTCTTCTCGCGCTCCATGCGATCGAACTCTATGACGGCTTTCATGACATCTGGTGGGAACTTCCAGAAGCTCTCATTGGTGTCCTTATTCCACACAAATCTCCGCTTCAGTTTTGTCTTTACAAGAACCCATGGTGCGCAATTTGGAATGTCGTAACGATGCTTGGGTCGGTCCTGTGGTTGTCGCTTCCGATCAGAGAAGTTGTTGTGATCGCCGTGAAAACCGCCTCGATAGCCACCCCTCCCATGCCGATGCCCCCTACTGGGCTGAGCTTGTGGAAGCCCGCTAAATATTAAGTTCTCTATCTGCTTGCTCGTGTCAAGCGAAGCGGTCGGTGCGTCGTGAGTGGTGTATGCAGATGTTGGCGGCGGTGGTGGAGGGTGGAAAGCCGGTGTCTCGGCAACAGGGCGCGTGTATGTCGATTTCTTGGTTTCCAAATTGTAGTAATAGGTGTGACCTACGCAACGTCAGTCTCTCCATTATGACACTAGAGATGGGCGCAGAACAACCTGTGGGAGCTTTGTGTTCTGTCCAGCCAGGAGGAAGTGGTGGTGCTGGAGGCGGGGGCCTAGCTGGAAGGTCAGACATTGTGGACAAGGCGCAGTCTGCCGGAGCTTGTTGAAAGGCGTGCACGTTGTGTTGTTGACACTGGGATAGGTTGCGCCACTCATGAGCTCGAAAAAGCGGTCGGGCTTGGCATTCTGATGCCGCCGATTTACGCGTGGTAGCTGTGCCTAGAGCTCACCACCATCTCGCTCAAGCTCCCCCACCGCCCGCACTCTCCACTTCCGATTCCAATAACCTCTGATATTTCGCTCCGGGATCGCGCACCCTCGCAATCATGTCACGGAGATACGATTCACGAGTAGGTGCAGACCACAACCGGCCAGCACACTGCTGACTGCGGTGTAGACAACCATTTTCTCTCCCGAAGGGCGACTTTACCAGGTCGAATACGCGCTCGAGGCCATCTCGCATGCGGGAACCGCACTAGGTATCTTAGCCCAGGACGGCATTGTTTTGGCCGCAGAGCGGAAAGTCACTAGCAAGCTGTTGGAGCAAGATACGTCGGCGGAGAAGCTCTACATCCTGAACGAGTACGCTGTCCCTTCCCATTTTCTAAGAAGATGGTATGCTCATTAATTGATATAGCAACATGATCTGTGCTGTAGCAGGCATGACCGCTGACGCCAACATTTTGATTGAGACAGCCCGTCAAGCCGCTCAACGCTATCTCCTCACGTACAACGAAGACATCCCCTGCGAACAACTAGTGCGTCGGCTATGTGACCTGAAGCAGGGTTACACCCAACATGGCGGTCTTCGACCTTTTGGTGTGTCCTTCATCTATGCAGGCTGGGACCCACAGCGACAATTCCAACTCTACCAGAGCAATCCCAGCGGCAACTATGGCGGCTGGAAAGCGACGAGCGTCGGAGCAAACAATGCTTCCGCCCAGAGCTTGCTGAAGCAGGACTACAAGGAAGAGTGCGATTTGAAGGAGGCGTGCGGGCTTGCTGTCAAGGTGCTTAGCAAGACAATGGATTCAACGAAGCTGAGCAGCGAGAAGAGTACGTGTTTATCTTTGGTAATGATGCGAATGTGAAGCTAATCAATGTATAGTTGAGTTTGCCACGGTCGGCAGGACTAAGAACGGAAAAATCTACCACCACCTTTGGGGAGCTGATGAAATTGATGCGCTGCTGAAGGAGCACGGCCTGGCCAAACAGGAAGACACTGAGACAACGGAAGGCTGAGGGCACACGATGGAGGAAATACCCGGTGTCTTTCGAGCCGTGGTGACACTGTCGACAGAGGCCCTTGTTGACATCAGCCCTGAGAAGCATTTGACTATGCTGGGCGTCTAGTGCCCGTGATAGATTTGCGTAGTATTCCGAAGGTGAGAGTACCAAGCACCAAGCATCCATGGTAGACAGTCTCGCTCTACGACTACACACACTCAGCTATGACCACCTGCAATCCGATCATGATCCAAATCTCAACTCTATCCGTTTGCTTATATGTGATTCGGTTTATTTCACAAATCACTCACATCGTGAAGGCTTGCGCATTCTTGCGTTGGTTGCGACTGCCATTTGGCTTATCTAGGAAGCGACAAACGGCCACGCATCCCAGATTGTCACCGTCTAACCGCCCATTTCCTTGCTCTTCTTTTTTGCCATAGTCTTTTCCTAAACATCAATCTACTCGGCCCGCTCTGACTCCTGACTACCGCCGTGCATTGTTTAGCCTTCATGGTCTGTTATATACCATCGCATTTCCGTTGCAGCATGGCTTGCCGTCCTCCTTCAGCCGTCTTCCAAGACCTTCTCCGGGAGATCGAGGATGCATAGGAGCCCCAAGATTCCCAGACCGATGTCAGTCCCCGAAGCTCGAGTTGTCATCTATGGGCTTCTTAGATATATTTATACTGATATGACGTTCTTTTAGATAGAAAACGACAGCGAAGCAATACGTCAGCGCCCGGTATCGTATCCAAGAAGCCCAAACAGGACATTCCTGTCTGGTTGCAGCCCTTGATCCTGTTCGATTATGAAATCTCGACCAATTACTACAATAGACATTAGGATAGGAAAGATCGCTATTATAACGATCGGCTTTGTTCGTATTACTTTCGAAGACATGGCAGCTTCCGTATCTTGCGGGCGGAGGGAGTTGTTGGAGGGCTATTACTATGATGATTTGCTTTGATTAATAAAAGATGATTACTTTGGTCTCTTTTCCATTTGATATATTTTGTAACAGGTTTGACTATTTTAGAAGCCTTCAAGGGACCTTGGAATTTGCACGGGGAGAAGATATTCGCCCCTATGAAGACCCTCAAGAGACCTTTACAGTTGATCGGTTCTTCCATACAGCAAGCCTTGCTTGCCTTTACCACAAATGTCACTTAAGGTAAACAGAACAAATCCACACTTAGAATAATGATTGAGGCTGGAAATTATTGACTAGTGTTCAATAGTGGGGTTTCTGGCCCAACTTCGTGTATTTTGTTATTTGAAAAGAATCGTCGCGCTAGCAAAATCACGAGTGGAGCGATCGTCAGTAAATTATAATGTAGGAACTTGGAAGTAGATTGAGTAGCTCTGGCAGACTTAGCCTATGATTTTGACGATTTTTAAAAGCGTTGTTCGACACACCCTCGATGTCGTTTTCAACTGCAACAATTGCCGCTGGCTGCTCCATGATTTTGTCTTATCAACTCTACCGCAAAAAATAGTACGAGTTAAACTAAATTCATAATAATTGCGCGGCGAGGTAACTATTGTTACGGTTCTAACACAAACTTTGCCAAGCGAATATTTGTTATTTGACGTTTTCTGACATCTGCTAGCTACAGGAAGCTAGCCGTATAAAAAGATGCTGATACCTCTTTTGGAGTTGCCTGTTGACGAAAACAACAAATATACGGGTCCGGAAACCCCCCTAACATATCACTATGCGTTGACATTTTCAACCAAGACCGAGAAGTAAATACTACCTCGGAATAGGAATAGGTACAGGCCCGATCGGCCCAGAGCTTGCTCCAATATTTGCCTGGTGCATTGTTCGCGCACCTAGATGATCGGGATAATCTACCGCCGTGTGAAACAATTGGTAGTTTGCCCACATCACAATGTCGCCTTCTTCGACTTTGGGAAGCATGATGTACTCAGGCTTTAAAACACGCTCTTGGATAGGTTTCAACCACGCACGAATCCGAGCCACATCATCGATAATCTCGGGCTCTTGGTCGAGGCTGGAGCGCATGAATACCCGTCGAACACAAATACCATGCACCATGAATGCGCGCTCGCCAGTCACTGGATTGACCCACACCATCGGATATCGCTTTATATCCTTCTCATCGTAATCGCCTAATTCCTCCAGTGACTTCTCTTTGCCCTGGCTGATGACCCCAAGGCCATTTGAATTGCCTCTACAATCTCCCATCCATTGATATGGATGAGGGGCATATTCAACCCAGGAATGATCGGCGATCCGCCGTTCCGCATCTGACATAAGATCATAGGTCTGGACATTGCTGAAAAAAGCCGTGAGTCCTGGCTCAGACTTCATAGTATGACCAGAGCCATCGTCCCAATGTATCATCACTTCCAGCGATACGGGTCGTTTGAAACAGCGAAGTGTCGTGAACCAAGCTGGATCGCGTGCGTAAAGTGGTGCGTCAATATGCCAGCGTTGGAATCGTGTGTGACCGTTCGCAAAGTCTTCATCTGGAAGTGGGAGGTCATGCCATCCGTGCGACAGCGGCTTTCTGATGGTGTAATCTTTGATGCCATAGTGGTCTTCGCCTTGGTAGCCCTTTCCTATCACTCGAATGTTTTCTACACCAGGTATTCCAAGAACATCTCGACTGCGCTACACCTTGTAAGCTATAACACCATGTTTAGAATACAAAGCATCTACCGAGAGAAGTCCACCTTTCTCGTTGAATGTCTTCAGATCTCCGTGTGAATGGACCAGCGGAGCTTTGGGGTCGAATCGAGTGACCAACTCCCACTGTTTCTGAGGGTGAACATGCTGTTGACCTTTCACGATGAGCACCTTGTGTGTCCAGATGGAATCAGATAGCGCCTTAACGTCGGTATCTTCGCCATTATTTAGAACCTTTTAGTCAAGGGGATTGAGAAGTTAACTAACCACTAATGTTCTCAAGATCTATGCCCTCTACCACTGCGCCGAAGTTGTATTTCTCTTGAGCGGTTTTCTTCACAGGTGCTAACGTAAAGGTAGGTTCAGGAGACAACACACCGAGTGACATAATCGGTCTATATAAAAGAAGAATAGAGGATGAGGTGTGATTAGAATTGCGCAATCAGTATGAGTTCATTGAAAGAGCAGTTTTCTAGCAATGCGATGTTCAAGGTTTGCTTTATCAAATAGCACAACATAATCCTATGGATAATCTTTCCGAATAATCACCAAAGCTACGGGTATATTGATTGGAGGCTAGCGAACCGGTATCGTAACAGGCGTGCAACGAAAATGGGGAACAAAGCTATCTCAGGCGTCGGCCGAGGCGCTATGACTGAGAACCCTGCAGTTCGTTATCAATGAGTTAGTATGACCCCGCACTGAGCTTATGCATCCCAAGCCTTTGTACTACTCGGCCGAACCCAATTGTAACACAACACCATAAACATTCCTAACATTTTTGTTACAAAGCCTTCGTTCCTCAATGCTCATTGCGGAGATCTTGATAGCATATCTTTTACCAAGCCAAGCGTACCACCGTTCCTAGACTTATTCAGATGGCAGAGAAAACGAAATACGTGGACCGCGAGGTGCCCTGCATCTCACTCGCTGACTTCGAAAACCGCATCGATGAAATCACCGCTCAGCTATGTACTGCTGCCGAGAATGTTGGATTCTTCGCTATCAAAGACCACGGTCTTACCGAATCTGACGCCCAGTCGATGTTTAATGTCTCCGAATCATTCTTCACTCTCCCAGACGAAACAAAGGCCACAGTTCCATGGACACCGCAGAACGTCGGCTGGGAGAAGATGGCACAAATTCGGCCTTCGACTGGAGCTGCGGATACCAAGGAATCATATCAGCTGCAATTTGGCGACAACATGGCAGGGAAGTGGATAAGCGAAGACATTTTGCCTGAATTCAGAAAAAAAAGTTTGGAATTCATGAAGAAAACACAGGGTATTTCGGAGAAGCTGATGGTGTGCTTGGCTAGGGGATTAGGTTTCGCGGATGATTATTTCGTCAAGTATCACGATATTTCGAGGGGAGATTCTCAATCTGTGCTTCGACTACTGCACTACTACGAGACACCAAAGGCCAATGATGGAAAGGTGTATCACCGTGCGGGCGCGCATGCTGATTGGGGCTTCTTGACTCTTCTTTTCCAACGTGAAGGGCAATCAGGACTGGAAATTTGTCCTGGAAGAGAAGTCGTCACAGAGCATGCTCTGGGTGACGAGTGGACGAAAGTAGAGTTTGAGCCTGGTGTCATTGTGTGCAACATAGGCGATTTGCTTATGAGCTGGAGTGACGACCGTTTCAAGAGTACTTTCCACCGAGTCAAAGCACCGAGCGAGCCAGGCGACTACTATGGTGAACGGTATAGTATTGCTTTCTTCAACCAACCAGTCAAAGACGCTATCATTCAGGGACCAAAGGGTAAATACCCTGTAGTCACTGGTGAAGAGTTCAACCGGAAAGCAATGGAGCGGAACTTTCAAGCTTTAAAAGCTAAGGTGGCCGCTAATCAGGAAGAGCAAGCTAGGATACCCATAAACTCAGAAGCAGCGCCTATTGCTGCAGCAGGCTAGAGAGTGGCATGAAGGATGTTCTTTTTTTTTATCAGTCTCACGATGAGTGAAGATTGTTCTCATACAGCCTGCTGATTGGCTTTGAGGATATGCGATTTAACGTTTTTCCCCTTCGGCTGTCCAACTTATTCAATTTTATCTCCATTGACTGTTCATTGCCTGTCATTTAACTCCCCGTTATACTAGGTGAAATGAAAGGAGCGTCTCTCACCTAATTTCTCTATTTATCAGTTTTCAGGGACAAAAAACCTCAGCTTCACCAATTCATGACAAGTTCGTATTCCGGAAATAGAACATAATCTATGCATTAACATAGGCATAATGTATGCAACCATCAATCAAACAAAAAATCATCGCTCACGGTGGGCTGCAAGAAGGTTTGATGCAATTCTATATCACATGACTTTGCAAGGTGTTTGACTGACCATTCTCAAGCAGAATAAGCCTTCATATACGTAGCGCAAGCGTCTTAGTTGATATCCGTGCGTTAGTAGTGAACCATGCATAGTCTACAGTTGTAGGGATTTGTAGTATGTATTGAGCTTGGCTATCGCAAGCGAGTTTCTCGTACGTCACGAAGCTGACACAATAGTCTGGTGCTTACAAATAGCAGTTTGTGCTGGAGCGCCTTACGCACAGGCGGAAATTCCCACACTTGGCAGGACCAACTTGAAGGACTTCTTCTCTCAGTTAGGACGAATTTTTTGTAATTACTTTCCATGTCATTTACAAGGAACTTCGGCCTTACTATCGCCGCGAAGGGCGGGTTTTCTTTGTATTTGAAATAGTTAAGGGCGCTTGTTTTGATACGGTAAAAGCTCGTTGTGATGTAGTGAAATATATAATGCCTTTTATTTCGTGATGATGCTACACAACCTTCAGGTTTGTTATATACTAAGATAAGAATTCCCTAGCATATTTTCGGCGCAGAACTGTACGCTCCGATATTGGATATGGCGCTTCGTACCACTCCGGCTACTCGGTTTGATAGCTTCAACTTCCACCGAACTTCTTATAAGAAAATTGGTGACCACGAAATTGAAGTTAACGTACTTATACCGAAAGGCATCGCCCCAGGAAAACATCCTTTAATGGTCAAATGGCATGGCGGCGGCTTAGTGAGTAAAATGGTACTTTCGGAAGACTTCAATACTGACTTCGGATAAGGCAGCAGGGACAGCAGCGTATCCAGATTGGTTCTCTGCCTTCCTCGTACCGTTTCTACACAGAAACAGTACAATAGCCATCCTACCAAATTATCGTTTAACCCCCGAGCACACTGGAGACGATATTCTTGACGACATGGCTGATTTTGATGTCTGGTTTAAATCTTCATTACCTACTTATATCGCATCTAAAGAGCCACTTATCGAACTTGATTTCTCTAAGGTACTTGTATCGGGGGATAGTGCAGGTAGCTGGTGCGCCCTGCAGTCAATTCTCACTCTACCTCAATCAGCTATTAAGGCTTGCCTTATTCAATACCCTGTCCTAAATGCCTTCCCCACCTCTCCTGATGATAAACCGCTTGGATATCAAATCCCACCTAAAGAGGTTCTTGATGAGTTTCTAGCAGGCATTGTACCGGGAAAGATAACTAGCAGTGCAACACCACCAGACAGGTCCTTTGTGGCGACAATGCTGCGTGCTTATGGGCGCTGGGGCGAATTTTTTGGCACAGGAAAACACCTCATGCCAGATACAAGGATCGAAGACGCGAAGTTCTTTGTGCCGACATACATCATTCACGGTGAAGATGACACGGTTGTGCCTGTGAAATGGTCGCGCGCATTTGTGGAGAAGGCGAGGAAGCTTTTCCCAGAAACGCGATGCAAATTGGTCACTCCACTTGGGGATCATGGGTTCGATGTGGAAATATATGAAGAAGATGAACCCTGGCTTGCCGAGTTACTTAACGAAGTAGAAAAGGATTGGCTTTCTTAAACGACTGTAAGGCTCATAGTTATACTATTACTATAATAAAACGATTGGACCCCATCAATATCCTCCACTACTTATGGCTGCTACTTTTTCCTAAAACGGTGCCAATTTGTAGCTATCAGCCAAACTCGTCAGCCCAGTGACTCCCAGATCGTCCTTTGTCAACACCTTCTCACCTCCCACAAGACTCCACGCTCTATCCCCCAGCGCAGCCCAGGATCTCCACATAGATCCCAAAAAGTCCCATTTCCCAAATAGAAGTGAAAACTTCTCAGTCGAGATTGGAACACTGATTGCTCGTACTCCCTGCGCTCTCGCCCATGCCTGCAGCGATTCCTCGGCCGACACCACTTCGACGTGCGCTAGCACATAAGCGCCCCCACGCGTCTTCTCAGGCTGGGCCATAATTGCAGTGATAAAAGGCCCCAAGTTGCGACGCACGTCTCCGATGGTTGTGATGGGTGTATCCAATGGGTGCGATGCGAATTGGACGTACACATCCTCCTTTCCATCGCCTGCGGTTGCGATGAGATGCGGCGATAGTGGAGGATATTTGTAGTTGCTGTGATACTGTGAAATGAAAAAAAAGGTCGTCTTCGCCAAGAGCTCAGGATGAGCGCGAATGAAAGTATCTACTGCAACTTTGCCGCGGAAGTTGGCCGGATCGAAGGCTCCGCCGCTCAATGTTGCTACATCTGGAAGCGTGCTCCAGATGAAGCGTTCCAACCCGGTGGTTTTTAGACAGGCTTGTGCAATGTTGATACCCTGCTCTTTCTCTGCTTCGGCGGCAGCCTTGATGTCAAGGCCTCCAAGGGCCATACCTGGCATATCAGTCATGGCATAAACGGCATATGAGCCAGCGAAAGCAGCATGCAGGGAGGCTTGATTGTTGAGGTCGGCTTGTACCACTTCGACTCCTTTGGATTTAAGGGCTAGCGCTGTAGCGCTGTCGGGAGTTCGTGTGATGCCGCGGAGTTTGTACTCTGGATTCTTGAGAAGGGCATCGATTATGGCGCTCCCCTGGGCGCCGGTGGCTCCAACAACAGTAATAAGTTTCTGTGGCATTTTGTCGTCTGCTGGGTAGTTCAGAGTTCGATAAAGTAGTATCGAAGTAGAAGCGATTCTTGTAGCTAAGGTTTGATCGTTGGTCTTTCAAGTCGAGATGCTCGTGGTGTTATTCTTTGGTTATTCTTGGGTGTTTAAATATCATCCAGCTCTCTTAGAAGTTTGGAAATAGTAAACTCCGATGCTAGGATAGATTATTACCCTAGGCCAATGGCAAATGAAGTCAACAAAAAATCTTGCTTATGCATTGAATCTCAAGATCTATAATCATGCAGTTTATTACTAAAGGCATGTTATTTGTACTTGTATAGCAAGCTTGAGGTTTATGGTGGTGACCTGCATACTCCTCACTAATCATTTCCTTCTGTCGCGTGTACCTTCCGTAAGCGGATGTGGTAACACCACCCTCCTAACCAATCGAAAGGCCATAACATATCCTAACTGATCACTTGCAAAAGGTTAAGAGTATGTCGTTCTCGATTTGGAAATATGTTTTATCCGAATAGAGAAGTCGTTAATCTATACTGCGCCCGCATTTCCGGTTCTAGATTCAGCAGCTGAAATATCTCGACGAAACGCATTCACTATTACTCTTCACACTTTGTAACACATTCTCAATTTTCATTCTGCAGTATCGGAGATCCTGCAATTGTTTCATTTCTTACTCATGACATATGATTTTTCAATTGTTGCAAGTATTTACCAAAGACTTTCTCATTCTTAACCAGAAGGATGATCGCTGGCAGCAACGTTGCATTGATGCATTACCCTAGGCCCATATGACCTTGGAAATTCAGTCTGTGTCATCTGTCAATTCTAGGTCCTAATCATCGGATGAAACAAACGTACAATACTATGCCACAAAGCTCGATTATACCACAGAATGACATCCTGCTCTTGGTGAGGATGTCCGTAGATATTCTCCGGCTGCAGAACGGGTTTCATTATCCTACAGTTGTTAGCTCTCTATCATTTTACAATGCTTGCAAGAATAAAAACACGTACTTATCCATGAAAGCTCTGACTTCAGCTAGATCATCAACCACCCTTTCAGGTCCATCCGTACTGCTCTTGAGATACAGCTTGAAAGCTCCCTGACCATGCACCTGGAGTGACTTCTCACCCGTGACCGGATTTGTCCATACCATCGGATACACGCACACCTTGCTCACTTCCCATTTTGGAAGCTGATCCAGCGATTTCTCCAAGCCCTCCGTCTCAAGCAGATGGCCTAAGCGTGTGCTGTGTGCCGTTGACATCCACACAAAGGGATGAGGTGCGTACTCGATTTTGCTATGCATGACAATGTTCCACGTCTCATCGTCAAGGAGGGTTAGTGCACGACTCCCCGCTATCATAGCCGTGGCGCCCGGAGCGAGCTTCATTTCTGTCCCTGTCCCATCGTCCCATCGCACGGTGACGTCGGGTCCTTTGGGCGTGCGCACAGCGAGCAGACATCCAACGCGCGGGGGCGGAATCGCATATAACGACCCATCAAAATGCCATTGGTAGAAGCGCGAAGCCCCGGCTTCTCGCTCTTCTGGTGGTATGTGAGGTGGCAGGTGGAATTCTTCGTGGTCAATACCTTGAACTTCGAACCCAGGAGGAAAACCGTAGTGGTCTGGCGGAAGTGGCCCTCGGCCAAGAATATGCACTTGAGATTGACATGGAATAGCAGGTCGCTTGGGAATGCCGTATATGTCTACCCCATTGTGGCTTGTGAGGAAAGGGTCGTGTCCGTGGGCGAACCCTCCAGTTTCTTCGTCGGGATCGAAACTGTTATGGTCAATAAGAAGGGTTAAGCAACCTCTTATTTCTAATACATACTTTGATGTAAGCTTATATTGTTGTTGAGGAGTAAGCATCTCAGGCTGCTGTTTGAACACCAGCAGCTTGTGTCTGTGGAGAGAGTCTGAAATGAAACTGAAGTCCGCATCGGTGAAATTATTTAAGTTGATGCCGTAGATTTCGGCACCGAAATCAACTTTACTGCCTTCTGGATGCTGAATAGGCACGGCACGGCCTGTTGTGTCATCAGCGTGCGGAAGGACATGTTGGACCTTTTGTGGTATAAGACGCAAACTTGGAACCGTCTCCTCTGTAACAACAGCCGTGATAACCATGTTGTTTAGCGTACAGCTCAGATTGAACTGTCTCGTTGTTTTGACGGAATGGGCTGATGTATACCTTGATCGTTAGGCTGTAACAATTGCATAAGTTCCAGCTTGCCTTTTCCGTTGTCTTATCGCGCCTACGACTAGTATCCCGATTTAGATAGTTCACCGTCTGATGCTCGGCCGACCCGAGAACCCACCCGATTCGTCAGATCTCGAGCGCCGAGCATCCCTGTTACCAAGCTAACCTCTTGTATGAAACATCTTTTATTTCTTGAAAAGAATGTAGAACAGAAAGGCTCCGATGAAATTCAATCAACAGCAGACATGACTGTCCCACAGGTCACCTCGTCGTACTACACAACATCTTCAGGGACGAAGACGCATTTTCTACGAGCCGGCAAGCCATCAGGATCTCTATTCATCTGCCTACACGGCCTTGGTGGCTCCACTGAGACTTTCATTCCACTTCTACCGTTTCTCCCTCAGAATTACAATATTGTGCTAGTTGACTTTCAGGGCTGTGGGAAAACTCCTTTGAATGACTCCAAAAAACAACTCTCAATCACCGGTCATGTCACCGACTTGGACAATCTCATCTCACACCTGGAAACACCTGCGACCAACAAGAGACCCGAAGAGAGTGGAGTCACTATTCTTGGACATTCCCTCGGAGCAATTGTTGCATTGCAGTATGCAGCACAATTCCCACATAGAGTCAAAGGCCTCATTTTACTTGGAGCGGGGAGAGCAGCCGGGCACATTCCTGCGGCTCGAAAGCGGATGCTCGATCTCGCGGCCACTGTAAGAAAAGAAGGCATGGGTCCGGCTGCTGATATCGCTGTCAAATCGAATTTTTATGACGATACGTAGGTTTTTGTCATTTCCCTTAATGACATGACTAACCAACTGAATGCCCTTTACTCAGAACCGAGCGAATTGTCGATCCAGCGGCAAGAGAAGCCGTAAGGAGAGCCGTCGGTGCTTCGGATGCCGAAAGTTATGCTAAGACTTGCGAAGCCGTAGTGGACCTGGAGCATATTGATCCGGACTACGAAAATATCGCAGCACCATGCGTGTTTATCGCAGGAGATAAAGACGCTATTAGCCCAGTAGCACGATCACGGGACCTCAGCGCACTGATCGGGGAGAATAGCTGGGTAGAAGTAGTGAGAAGCGGCCATCAACCGATCCTAGAAGATATATCGGGGGTGCGAAATGCTGTTGATAGATTGCTTGGTTTTGTAAGCCTGAAGTCAAATTGGGATTTAAGGTGGTCAGAGCAATGAAAAATCATGATTTGCCAAATACAACAAGTTTTCAAAACCGTTCGCATCATCCAGGCCGGCTGGTGGAAATGCGAAGTTCATATCGAATTGTCCAAAATCAAATGTGTCTGTGCGAGGAAGAGGGTTGGATTCGTAATTTGGTAGTGGATCCTCGGTACTTGGAGTTGGCTGAGGTGGTTGCCGTGATCCGAATGTTTGATCTCCGCAAAAGGATTTCACGAAGGTGGACACATTGAATTTCATGGAGCCGTCTCTTCGTCGTTTTCTTGTTCCACCTGGCTCCCCCCTCAAAGATTTAGAAACCTCTCCAAGAAGAGCATTCAAGAGTTTTATGCCACGTATAGCAATCATGCTGTTATGACATGTCTTCAGAATCCTAACAACATTCTCGGCAAGTTGTTTGTGTTCGGAACATTCAGGCTCACTTGGATCCCGATGCAAGACGTCCAATAAGAGAATTATAGACGCCGCCACTGAGAAAGCTTGATGAATCCACAAGATTGGTCCATCTTCCTCTACAACGTATTTGTATTCTTTGATGATAGTTTTGGATGCTGCCAAACATGTGCGACGAGTGAAAGCAAACGTTGGGTTTGAGAAGCTGTCTATTAGAAACGTGCGGTGTATCATGATTATTTTGTGGCTGGAACTGATAGCAAGAGCTCTCCGGGCCCAAGGAACCCAAGCAGGCCAGCCGGAATCCAGAGGAACATTTGTCAAAAAGATTGGGCGTTCTTTGATGGCTAGTGATCTCATTCGAGCATCCCACGTGAGAACCTGCGCATAACGCGTGAACGGCGTATTGCATGACAGCAGACCATCTTGCAGCCGAGGCATGATGGCGGCGATCTCATGCAGGAAGCGGCAATAACTTGTTATTGTAGGAATTTCGGGCGGTAAGGGAACCATGTCATGATCATGGCAGTTTGCAGGCGGCTCCGATGTTGAATACAATGGACTGACCAGATAGCTTTCCGAAAATGGAATACCAAACCAATCTTGACTACAAAGTTGACACCAGACCCGGCGACCAATCTCCTTTTCCACAGTGTTCCCGGGGGTGTCTGGTCCGAGCCGGTGAAGCGCCAATGACTGTGCAATGCGTACTGCTGCAGCCAAATGAATGCTTTGGGTATTACTAAAACCAAGAAGGTGCGCTGTGATGGTACCCGTGGCGATGGCTTGGCATGAGAAGATGGTAAGTGTTGATGTGTATTCGGCATGATTCAGACAAGTTAATATAGCTTGAAACCAGCGCTTTGATAGTGTTTCACGTTCGGGGTCGCGGAATCCCCAGGCCTGTCCTCGTGAGCGTGGAACGCACGCAAGACTGGCTGCCATGACGGAGAACAGAAGTGCAACCCATTGGAGATTTACGCTAGGTGAATCGAGATTACCCTTGTGTCGAGTGTAGAATGCCTTGACTTGAGCCCGAAATGTAAGAGCAAAGTAAGATCCGTGATACCAGAGCAGGCATTCCTCGTGGTAGTCGACTAGTTGCCATACCTGGCGTTCACTTGGGAGCAGAAGTTGGAGAATAGGAAGCTGGGAAGAGCCTTCAAACGGGTCTGTCACGGTATCGTCTCGGTGTACTTCGGGCGAAACCACTTCCTGATAATTTGGATCTTTCCGCCGCCCCCAAGCAAGGAACTCTAGGATAGATGCAGCATCATGGTCGACAGCATCGCTGTTGGTACCAATAGTGCCAGGGCAGTCATCGGCTCCCACACGTGTGGCAGGCTCGGACATCTCCGGACAGGCGACGGTTCTGTTTGGCGTGGGTGACTGTAAAGAACGCATGTCACGTGATTCTATTTCAGACTCTAGTTCGGCTACCCTTTGACGAAGCAGATCCAGCTCGGAGTCTTGGGCATCGGAAGGGTCCTCGGATCCGCAACTATCTTGCTCACCTCTTCGAATACAGTTGGTACATGGTGTCGTTTTACTGCACTTTACTTTCCTGCGTGTACAGGCTGCGCAGGCAAGCCGACTGCGTGCGGGAGCGGTCGACATGATGCATAGTAACTCCTAGGCCGTCTGCAAGATTTCGGAAGATGCTCAATGGTGTTAACAGCTGGAGACTCGGACGAGCCAGGGTGACGAGATGGTTTCGATGTTGGGGCAGATACGGCAAGAGCCAATCACGCCGCGTCTATTATCATTGTCACATGACCTTACTGCGACTGATACCGGTTGGGTCAGGCGGTGGCTAGCGGCAGAAACGGTTATCTGCCTGCCGGCCGACTCGTCCACGACTCAGATCCCTGCCCCTTTGATTGTAGCATGCGGAGAGGCAATGCGGTGCCGACGCAGCTCTTGGCCACTGAGGCCTGGCCGGTGCTGGCTAACTACCAGCCCGATGATTATCGCCGCCCACCCGCACCGCGATAACGCCAGCTGGAAGTAGAATTCCGCCCAGGTCTTGGTCGTGTCTACGAAGTATACCATTGATACAGAAAGTTTCAAATACGGCTGGCTTTGCCTCACTCTTCTGTATCGGCATCTCACAATATGCTTGACAACATCCGACTCCGCCAACATGGTCAGGCCGCAAAGCAGAAGGCAAAGCTCCGGCTTTCCGAGCCTTCGAGCTGGAAACTCCCAAAACAGGCCAGCAGCATTGCGCCGCCAGATGTCTGGACCAATGCCGACATGGATCCTGTGCCTCCAGAAAAGCGCACTTGGGGAAAGAGTGCCTTCGTAACCTACTGGTTTTCTGACTTGGTTACCATCGCGACATGGAGTTCTGGCTCTGCAATCGTCACTCTCGGCCTGACCGCAACAGATGCTGTACTCATCACTCTGTTAGCTGGGTTTTGCAATGCTATTCCCACGGTACTCAACGGCGCCATTGGAGCCAAGCTGCATGTACCCTTTCCGATCGCTGCACGAGCTAGCTTTGGATATTGGTTCAGTTACTTTGCAGTCATTAGTCGGGCAATTCTAGCCATGTTCTGGTTCGGCGTTCAAACGGCGAATGGTGCAACGTGCGTGACGGCCATCATCACTAGCATCTGGCCTAGCTACCGGAACATCCCTAATCGTCTTCCAGCATCGGCTGGGCTTACTACCACTGGCATGTGCTCGTACTTCCTGTACTGGTTAGTTCAGTTCCCGCTCCTTCTTGTGCCCACACATAAACTCCAGTACATGTTCTGGGTAAAGACAATCCTGACACCCCCTGTGGCCATTGGCCAAGTCGTCTGGGTCGCCGTTAAGGCTGGCGGAAATGGTGCCTTCTTCACACGGCCAAGCCAGGTACATGGGGCTACGCGTGCGTGGCTCTGGCTGTCTAGTCTTGTAAGTCATTTTGTGGTGACTTCTGTTGAACTTTGCTGTTAACAAACTATCTAGACCAGCATTACAGGGGGTTATAGTACCCTTGCTGTCAATATCTCGGATTTCTCACGCTTCAGCAAAGACCCACACGCACATTACTGGCAACTGCCTGTCATTCCGTTTCTCAAGACTATAACTGCCCTCATGGGCATTGTTTCCGCGTCTGCTTCGCAAGAGATATGGGGCACCCCCTACTGGACTCCGCTTCAGATCATCGATAAGTGGCAAGATACTCCTGGTGGACGTGCCGCGACCTTCTTTTGTGCGTCCATATGGCTGCTGAGCCAGGTCAGCGTCAACATAAGCGCCAATGCCATTTCATTTGCCAACGACGTGACTACTCTCGCCCCGAAGTGGTTCAATGTTCGGCGAGGCACCATCCTTGTCTCCATCATCGGCGGCTGGGCACTTTGTCCTTGGATCATCGTCGCTTCAGGCAAAGCTTTCCTCAACTTCATGTCAGCGTACGCAATATTCATGGCACCTATGGCTGGCATCCTTTTTGCCGACTACTGGCTCATCAAACACCGTCGGTACGACGTTCCAGCCATGTATGACCCCCGTGGAATCTATCTATATGGCAACAAACTGGGAACAAATTGGCGTGCTGCTCTTGCGACCTTCGCCACTATTGTGCCTGTGCTTCCTGGCTTAGCGAATAAAGTGAACCCCAGCATTGCTCTTGCCGAAGGGTTGAAAAATCTGTTTAGTCTCAACTGGCTTTACGGTTTCTTCGTTAGCATCTTTCTGTATTACGGCGCGCACATGCTGTTTCCAAGCTATGGGACGCAAATACCGCGGGTGGTGACGGGATTTGAAGGCCAGGTAATAGACGGCGTGGAAACAGAGAGCCAGCGGAGCGCAGATCAAAGTATGGGTGAATCGAAGGTTGTTTCGGAGCCGAAGGTCGAAGAGCGATAGGATCCTAAGATATGTATATCAACAATTACGAATTATTATATGCTTGAAATTATCCTGTTTAGAAGAACCTGGATGTAATGTGCACAGTATATGTGTGAGAAGAGTATCCCTATACATATCTCAACCAACCTTCGGATCTTGCAAGTTCGCGTACGAATATACCACAATTGCTACCAGCATATGATATCAAACCATCCAGATAACTTCTATATCTCTCTGCTTTCAGCTGGTCTATGGTACAAGCTCTAGCTTTACATAGCCCAGTTCAAAGGTCATGTCATTGTAGTCGGTTGCCAGCAACCCGACCTGAAGCACTGACTGGTCACTTGTCGCCATAAACGTATTTGACTCCTCGATCAGACCTGCGACACCAGACTGCTTACTGTACACATACTTTCCATTGACAAAAATGTTGAGGTAGCAGTCGGTTATCCACTCATGGCCGAAGGAAAACTGGACCGAAATCCTGTAGGTCTTGCCCTTCATTGTTTGGAGCGTCTGCTGGAGTGACGAAGCGGAATAAGCTCCGTCTCCTTCGGGCACGCGAGCAAAAACCTTATACTGCGCATTGTTAAATCCACCCTTCTCCACTTGCATCGTTCCCCTCCCAACATCGACGGTCCACGGCGCCAAGACACCCGTCTGGAAATCTCCATTGGAAATCAGGTTCGGCGAAGTGACTGCAATGGACTGAGTCTTATCCGTATTGGGATAGTACGTGCCGTTCTGTGCAAAGCCAAAGGCGACATCGTAATTTCCTGTTTCGAAGGCGGTACAATTCACCTTCCACCCTCCTCCTGGAACTTCGTACGGTCCTTTGGTAATGTGAACGGACTATATCAATCAGTGAGTATTGTATTCTCAGTTTCTAGATCCAAAAAATATAATTGAGTTACATACCTCTGATTTCCATTCTACTTCAACTGTTGTCATGCCTGGAGCCTATCTTCTGGTTAGCAAGAATTCCTGTAATTTGAGTGTTATCCTACAGTAATATCAATCTCGAAAGGGGTACCAATAGGAACAGTTGCCGGCATTGTGATCACCAAAGACGAGCTGTTGACGAGAGTGAAGGGTGCCGTTTTCGCTGTGGTCATGTATGCATCGATGCTCTTAACCAGCGCATTGAAAGCATCTGTTGAGGTGTCCCCTTCCAGATACATTGCCACATTGCCATAGATGATTACCGCAGCATTCAAGTTTCCTTTTGCTACTAGGTTGACATCTCCAACGAACTGGCCTGGTTTTGGAGCGGCAAATACATCTACCCAGGAGCGTTCCAAAGCGTAAACGCGGTCCATGGCTTGGAACCGAGCTGACGGGAAGTCCTTCATGACGTCTATTATGGCCGTTGCGAATCCAACAGATTTATTGTCGATGGTGTGGCTGAACGTGTAAGAGATAGTACTGCGGTTCTTCGCAATGTCAATATCCATCTGGTCGATTGTTACATTACCATTGGTGCCTAGGAAGCCCGATAAGTTCGTAAAGGATGCGCCGATCGGGGTATTAGATACCTCGCGACCTTTTTCGGCGTTGAGGGTCTTGAAAAGAAGATAAGTTTCATATTTAGATGTATCTGGAGTGTTGAAAAGTGATAGGACGTTAAAGGTGTTGGTTGGGGGATCTACCGGAGCTATAGCTGTAAGGGACCAGCTATCTCCATTATGTTGTATCGACGCGGGCTCATCAATTGTATTCGTAAGATAGTTATTGAGAGGGTTAGGTAGTTCCGCAGCAGGACCAGCGCAAGCATCCAGGGCATTCTGCACGACAACTCCTTGGCTATCAAGTGTGTTGTAACATACAAAGTAGTGGTTGGCGAAACTCGTACGGTCGGCGAATCCCGCGGTCTTGACACCATCATTAATGATCTTTTTGTTTTCATTTCCTGCAAAGAATGGACTATTGCATTCACCCCATCCAACAAGATCTGTTTGATTGATGTACCCGAACCGTTTCGGTAGGTTGTCCCCATTATAGGTTCCTTTGAAAAACCTTTGGATTGTGGTCACTTGGCTTCCAACTTTACCACTAGAAGAACTTCCGGTGACTATATTGCCGTTTTGGTCCCTCAGGTAGTAGGAAAGACCAAGGTTCAGAGCCGATACGACGATAGATGCCTGGTCGTAACAATTCACATTTTGAAAACTCGAGTGCTGCGCCTGGCGGAATTTCAGCCAGTTTAGAAGATCGAATCTTAAATAGTCGATTCCGCTTGTGAATCTCGGTGCTCCAGTGTAAACGTTGTAGTAGTAGCCATGAATGCGTTGCTGATTGGCAAGTTTGGGGTCTTGATCTGTAGTGGATGCATGACATCTTTTTACCACCCACGTAATCCAGTCAGCGATGGAGGAAGATGCGGTGCCCGGATATTGGTCTACAAAGAGATCTAACATGTCTTCAGGGATTCCTTCTTTCGCGTACATGGGGGCCATTTCGCTGCTGACGGCGTAGAGCTGAACAGGCGTATCCAAGTCTACGGTCCAGGTTTCGGAGCCGGAGAATATGGTAGATGTCCACAAAATCGTTTCTTTGCATGCCCACGGGACTGTTGATGGGGGGATGGTCACGGTCACTTCTACCGAAGCGGTTCCTGGGTTATATGCAGTGCGTTGAGAGGCGCTGATTTTACGGCCCTGCACAGTCCCTTCGAGAATAAAGTCAAAGCTCGGAGCACCATTCGATATTAAATTGATAATTAATGTTGCACCGGATAACGGTATGGTAGCTGGAGTCGTACTACCGCTAGGAGACGCATCATTTTCCCAGATGATCAAGTTTTGAGTTTGAAACGGTGGATCATCTTCAGTAACCCCCCGAATTATTCGGACATGTGCGTTTTGCAACCGCACCGAGTTAATTTCTATTAAGCATTGTCAATTAGTAGACTAGTAGTAAACAGAAGATGGTAGATGTCTTACGGAAGGGCTTGGTTGGAGTTACTGACATGTTATAACAATCAGGTCGATGCCAGAGTCAGTATTTGAGGTGGTAGTGAGCCACCAGCCGATGCGAGGCCGCTTTATATACAAATCTCTCGCAGAAGCAGTTGCAAGATAGATGTGCTGGCTGAGTAGTCTCGCGCACATGTATTCAATGAATTGCAGTCCCCAAGCATCTCAGCTGTTAACGAAAGGCAGCAAGATGCACCGTGCGAATTTTAGACGGAGTCTAGATTGGACAGAGTCATGCAGCGACATGCACTGTGGCAGTAGTGGGGCGTGACATTGGCTATGTTCAGCGTGACATGGGTATGACTAGTCAGGGCTGAAAAACAAGTGAAGAAAATTTAGCAATACCAAACTCGCGAACCGAGAGCACAATCAGCTGGCCACTACTACAACTAGTCTTTTCCATCCGAGCATGAGTCGCTTGAGAAATAGGACTAGTAGTAGTAGTAGTTCTGTTCAGGCAATCTCGGCAGTAGATAAACAACAAAAAGAAGTTAGAAGGACGAGTACGTAGACCATGCGCTAATCTCAAGTAGGATCTAGACCACGTGCAGGATTGAGAATTGTGTCAATTTTGGAGTCAAAAACGGTGTTAGGAGCAATTCTAGACTCATGCTGCCCTGATCCAGGCACTACTTCGCGTATTTAGCGAACGGAGTTCGCTAAAATGGCAATTGGACGTAGGTTAAGCGAGCTGAGGAAGTGGGAAGGCCTCCCATTGTGGTGGCCTCGATGCTGTTTCAGGGCATTGAACAAAAAAAAGTAAGCATATATGGTCCAACACTTGCGGTTCGCAGCCAAAAATCCAACACAAGCGGCTATACGACAGGGTTGATGCCAACCTCTCATATCATTAAAGTCGATGTGTTATCCCGGAAGGGAAGTCGGTGCGACAGTATCAAAGAGAATCTTTTTCGTTCTGCTCCTGAAGCTGCCTACGGATCTAGTAACAAAATTTCTATTGATTATGATCACATGCGCTCGTTGCTGGCCACTCTCTTCTATTAAGCTAGTGCTTCATTGGGAAACCAAGTGCAAGGCTACCGTTCAAGGAAAAACATCATGTGATGGATAATCCACCACAATCAATTGCCTAGATTTTCATAAATACTTAGTTCCACAGTTCCCACAAGAAAAGCATCGCTAAGACTGAATTGAAATGCTAAACAACCAAAAGAAAAAGTAAGAAAGAAAAAGGTAGAACCAAAATAGCCCCAACAGCAGCCAACAGGCTGTGGAAGATTTATCTTTACTCAAGTTGAATGAATTGACTTCAGCTTCACCCACAAGGGTGGTTTAGTCATAGAGTGAAATACCTTCATGGTCTTCATTTGACCATCGAAGCCCCAGACGCTATTTTCTTGCTCACGCACTCCCCTGTCTAGTTTTATGTCGAAATGCCAAAGAATGTGTGCGGCAATAAGACGCATCTCCATGTACGCCAAGTTCTTCCCTATACAAACTCTTGGCCCTGTTCCAAATGGTAGTGAAGCATTGAGTCGATCCTCCTTAAACCTATCCTCCGCTCCCAGCCAACGCTCTGGAAGAAACATATCAGGCTCATGAAAATTTAGGCGTGAGTGAGTTGCGGACCAAGGCGACACAGCAACAGTTGTTCCCGCCGGGAGATGATAGCCATGAATTGTGGCACCGCTTCGTGGTACTATACGTTGTTGACTGGCTGGTGAGGGCGCGAAAAGACGGAGCGCCTCTAATAAAGTCGCTTCTAAGTATTTCAGATCTTTGACTTTCTCCCATTTTACATCCTCATCCGCGGTGAAGACTTCTCTGATTTCTTTCGTCAACCGGGCGTATTTCTCTGGGTGGGTGCATACATAATATGTCCAGCCGGTCAGTGCAGTTGCCGTTGTGTCTGTCCCAGCACTTATGAATAGTCCCATGTTCAGGATGACTTCAGTCTGAGACAGAGATTTCTTAGACTCGTTATTCAGAATTTGGTATATGAAATCCACATGATCTCGGTCGGGATCTGCAAGGCGGCGAAGGGTTTTCTCTTTAGAGTTGTTCAGATGTATCATCCTCCAAGCGGCGGCTTTTGATGGAACAAGAAGTCGGATCAAGAGTGACTCGAACCAGTTACCAACACCAGATATCCGTCGGATTGCCTGTGTCCATGTCGCCGCCACAAACACATTGATGACAGATGTGGACCACTCTGTCGCCGATGCTTGATCTAAACATCCAAAGGGTTCAGCGAAGCACAATTCACCCATTATGTCAAATGCGAGATATGTGTCTATATGCAGCCACTATTAGTGAGCGAGCAAGAATTATATCATGTGATATACTTACACCAATCAGAAACGTCCACTGCTTGGCCTTCTTTGGCCATTTCTGTAAACTTGGAAATGAACTTTTGAATCTGCTCCTGGACTAAACTCTCTAAGTGCACCATTGCGCTATTCGTGAACAGATACCCCAACGCTCTCCGCTGACGGGCATGTTCCTGGTTAAGTGCTAGGCTCACACCAGTCTGACCATCTACACTTCCAACAGCTCCGAGGAAAATTGGGCTCTTTTCCATATTCAGACCTCCTTTCTACATGACTGGTCAATTTCATCATTTACTAGATAGGGCTTCGACTTACCCGTAGGCCGTAAATTTCTTCTCGTGCTTCAACACTGATGAAGCTGAGTTCGTTTGGAGACACTCGTACAACCGGCCCATATTTTTCGTGGAGATACCGGTAATATACATGCTGATTTCCAGTAACGAGGGCCAGAGCGGCAGGAAGTTCTGATATGCTATTTATCCAGGGGCCAGGAACTGTACGAAGTGGGTGAAAGAACAGCCTTTGTAAAACATGCAAGAAAAGCTGCGCAGGTCAGTATTCACTATCTGGAATGAAGATGAGGATGCGTACAAAGAACGCAAGTGACACAGTCACTGTTGTCAAAAGAAGGCTGCTCATCGCAATTGGCGCAATCGGGCGTTAGCGATCAGGATTCCCAGCATCTTAAGGTGCCGAGCGATCCATCAGAGAACGTAAGTCTGCGACGAAAGGTATCTTTAATACCCCGGTTTCGGCTGGCACCGGTATTGCATAAAGTAAGGAAGACCGCCTAAGTCAATTCTTGGCCTAAGACGACGAGCTAACCAATTTAGGAAGGAGGCATGTACGATCTCCCACTGTCGATCCGATGAGTTGAGACATTCAATAACCAAGCATCTGTCAAGCATCTTGCTTGGATCTACTCTGTTATTATTAGCTCAATGGAATATATTTTGCGCAAAGGCTGGTAGCTTGAAAGCATTCGTTACATAACCCGCTCGTGAAATTGCGCGATGCGCCTAAAACCAGCTCACATAATGTGAGAGAGTTGTCAGCCAATAATGTTGGCTGTCCGCTAGCGGGTCCGGGGAAAGCTGCAAAGTAGATTAATGTGCTCAAACGCACTCGGGTAGGTGTTTTGAAAGGTTCTAGAAACGAAGCGTTTGCTGCAAGGGTAGCCCTTCAAAGCAAACGTCGGAATACCGTAGCACTACAGTTTCTCTCACTCGATAGTACCGCGTGTGGCTCAAATAGCTAACAGCTGCCCGTTCATCGTACTAGCAGACAATACCACCACGATGGGAGATACAAGAGAATTGGCCCAAAACTACACCACCGCCAATAGCACGCAGTACGCGGCTGGCCTTTTTCTACTCGAGAGGCTAGGGATATCTCCCGGCATGCGTGTCCTCGATGTCGGTTGTGGACCCGGAAACCTTACAGCGCACATAGCAGATCTTGTCGGTAACGAAGGCAGCGTCACCGGCGTGGATCCGAGCTCGGAGCGCATCGCAATCGCAAACGACATAGCGAGGTCGAATCTTTCATTCCAGGAAGGGAAAGCCGAGAATCTCTCGCGTTTCCCCGCAGCAAGTTTCGATGTTGTGTTCGTCAACTCGACTCTCCATTGGGTGCAGGACCAACCCGCAGCTTTGAAAGAATTTGCCCGTGTGCTCAAAACTGGTGGACGCTTGGGAATCTCAGGTGGATCTGGAGATTATCTTACAGCACAAGAAAAGATCAAAGAAGCGGTATTATCACGCGAACCATACCGGAAGTACCCGGAGGAGGAACCGCCAAAATTCCTGAAGCAGAGTGAGCTAGAAACTCTGTTGAGTGGCGCCGGATTATCTGAAAGGAAAATCGTCATCAACAAAATTATCAAAGCAACCAAGGACGCGGATGAGATGATTGACTGGCTGGATACGAGTTCGTCGGGAAAGACATACGGAGGCATACCAGTTGACATGCGACCTAACGCAAGACAAGAGATGAAAACAGAATGGAACAAGCTCCTCACGGCGGACGGTATCCGTATGGAGATGGAGTTGTTGGTTACTGTGGCGGTCAAAACATCTTAGCATTTTAAAAAGTAGCATTCACATGGGTGTTTCAATACATATAGATTATTACCTAGACAAGAAACCATTCAAGTGATTGGGATTGCAAGTTTAGACGTGCGCGCAAAATATAACAGGCTTTTTTTAGAAGCACGGGGATTATCTAGTCACAAGGCTAGTTGAGGGGTTTTGAGCATTTAATTACTACATGACTATGGAATCCTGGGCTCGAACTTGACCGCCAACTCCTGACAAACAACTTACATAATTGCGTTCAGTATTGGTCCTCATCATAACCTGATTCGCAGATCAGAAAGCCTCGTCGTCTGCCACTTAAGAATCCCATTGCTTGTTTTGTGGCTTGTCGGCTCATCATGTCCTCGTCTAGTCTCGAAAAGCTGTCCCTGGATTCCATAGCCTCGGCACCAGATTTCACCATTGGATGGGACGAACCAGAATGCGACGACCCCGAAAATCCTCTCAATTGGTCATCAACAACGAAATGGGCCAATATTCTCATTCTCTCAGTAATTAGTTTCTTGGTGTGAGTTTTTATGTGAACACGGCAGAAACATGTCTCACTCTATCATAGACCATTCGTATCGTCAATGATATCACCGGCGGTTCAACTCATAATGGGTGACTTTAGAACTACTTCCGAAACTTTTGCCACGTTTTCCGTGTCAATATTTGTCTTAGGGTTCGCTTCTGGACCTTTGATTCTTGCACCATTAAGTGAGCTTTACGGTCGGGTATTTGTTTACAACATCACGAATGTTACATTCCTGCTGTTTACTATGCTATGCGCAATTTCCAAAAGCGAAAGCACATTCCTAGCATTTCGCTTTCTTTCAGGATTCTTTGGCGTAGCCACTATCACGATAGGTTCGGGAACGATTGCAGATCTTATGCCACGAGAAAAGAGAGGGAAAGCCGTGTCAATCTGGTCCGTTGGAACGATACTCGGTCCAATGGTTGGCCCCATCGTTGGCGGCTACATCACCCAAGTCCTCAGCTGGAGATGGATGTTTTGGATTATCTCGATTGTCGTAAGTGGTTTGAGGCTAAATTGCACCACTGACGCATTGGTTAACTCGGATCAGATTGGAGTTGTAATCATACTTGCTTTTTGCATTCTGAAAGAAACATATGCTCCTGTTCTTCTGGAGAGAAAGGCTGCTAGGCTGCGATATGAAACTGGAAATAACAGTTACAGATCCAAGTTGGCTTCGGATATCACATCACAAAAGCTCTTCAAACGCAGCATCACCCGCCCATCTAAAATGCTAATTTTCTGCCCTGTGGTCACAATTCTATGCAGTTATGTTGCCATTCTGTACGGAACACTCTACCTTCTCTTCGCAACCTATTCTTTCGTTTTCAAGGAAGTGTATGGCTTCTCAACGTTTGCAGCCGGTCTTGTTTTCCTTCCCGGTGGAGCAGGAACTCTTGTAGGACTATTTTACACCTCAATCTTTAGCGACAAAACCGTCAAGGAAAACAAAGCTGCTGGGCGATCAGTGTCGCCCGAAGACCGCCTTCCGCTTTTTATTACATTGCCTGGTGCTCTTACTTTCCCCATCGGGTTATTCGTCTACGGATGGAGTGTGGAGCAAAAAGTACACTGGATAGTACCCCAAATTGGAACTGCAATCACCGGATTTGGCTCGATTTTGATTTTCATTGGCATCCAAACATATCTGATCGATGCATTTGAAGGACACGCAGCCAGTGCCATCGGCGCCAATGCAGTTTTAAGAGGCACAATGGGTGCTCTCCTACCGCTAGGCGGGTTGGCATTATACGATGCGCTTGGATGGGGCTGGGGAAACAGTCTGCTGGGTTTCATTGCGCTTGGTTTTGCTCCTGTGCCGCTACTATTTGGTCGGTATGGTGTCCGCATACGTAACATCAAGGGATTTGGTATCAACATATAGTGCCTAAGAATGTATGTACAAAGAAGCAATAGAAAACTACATATAACCCTCTGATTCACTTGAAACATGATATTATTCTTACAGCCGACTACTTGAGAAAACCATCTTCCTAGGTGTGGCACTGAATCTTTCTATTAACTCGCCTCTTGATATATTTTCTAAACCAAGTTTTTGTAGATTTCTTCCGGTTTTCATGTAATTGACGCCTGTGACCATCTCCGCTAGGACAATGACGGACTTAATAGGTGAAGCATCTATCCCAAGCTTCTCGGCCAAGCAACACCAAGGAACTAGCAGGTCCGGGACATCTTCTGATATATTTCGGTTTTCGAGCTCCGATGGCGCTTTCAGCTTGTTGTGTGGTGGTGAATTCCGGGCAAGATCAACGTAATCGGTGAAAGTTTGTCCGTAGCACTCGTTAGAGATATCGACTGCACTTTTCAGGCGGAGACCCAATGCTTCGCCAATTTGAATGCGCACTCGATCAATTGCGACCATTGCGTTTGCTACAGCAGGCGTGAGGCCATCGCGGTAAAGAAGAAAATTTCCGTCAGTGCTCTCGACCCGGCCAGCATTCATTAACATTAACAAAGGATGGAATACACCGTTGACATTCGCTAAAGAAACTTCAATCACATTGTTACACCACTTGAGGTCTGTCGGAAAAATACTGCTGACCATTTCGTAAATTGTCGGGTCAAGGTCTTTTTGAAGAGCGGCGATGAAGATGATTTCCTTCTTGCCTAGCACCGTCAATTTTCCTTCTTTCATTCGACAGGAATACGGCGACAGGTTTGTTTCAAAGACGCAGCCGATCTCCATGTCGCTAATCAAAGCGAACAGATTTCCTGGGATAGCAATAACGATATGTTGGCGAAGAGAGTATTTCCGAAACTCGTCCAAGACCGTTTGGTGTCCAGTTGATGGGACGGTGAGAATGATGATTTGTGAGAAGGCGATCGCCTCGCCAATATCTGTGGTAACTTCCAGGCTTGCACAGCCTTGCATAACTCCATTTGCGCGCAGGTGCCCATTTTGCTTGACTTGTTCGGCATGTCGAAGGTGTGTTGGGTGCGAATACAGCAACACTGCAACCCCGTAGCTTTGTAAGTCGGCGGCGAGGGCAAATCCAGCTGGCCCTGCACCGACAATGGCAACATTAGGTTGGAGATTCATTGCGCGCGGTATACTAATCGTAAATTAGGAAACATCCACGTCGAGGGAAGGAGACAAGTCGAAGGATCAAATCTGAAGTAGAACCACGGGTGAGATTTGGCAGTGATAGAACTACGCGACGGGCGGCTCTCGTGCCTGATAAGCCTGCAAGCTACGGGGGCAAACCGGCCTATCCTAGAATGTGTCAGTTCGTGCCCGCGCATAAGCCATCAGAGCATGCAAGGGCAACTCCAGACTACTGCATGTCAAATGCCGAGCTCTCCACGTTTCATGTACTTTTTTCGAGACCGCCCATGAGCAAATTTGCACCGGTTTGAAAATTCCAACTGTTCTTAATATCGGCGTCGCTTCAAGACGTGACACATTTCTCATATGTAACTTTCCACATGATATGGAGCCAAGACAACAGATGCCCGAGGCTTTCTCTGCGATAGCCTGACTTAGGTGGAGGGCTTGTTCGTTGAGCCATCAAATAGATACCAATTAAGACATCAACTTCTGAAGTTGGCTGTAAGGTCATCCGGATGATGGTCGCCAATGTATCCGTTTACTTTGTGTTAATGTTGGTATTCTCTCGCAACGGAACCATTCTAGCTTTAGTACAGGTTGCCTGAGATTACAAAACTAGAATCCCAGAGTAGGATGTGTTGGTGTCATGCCAAACATGAGTGTGACTCTCTAGCCGGAGCACTTGGCGCCATATCACATACTCAAGCTCTCTCAAAAATGCTCACAAGCTGGAAAGGACAGGTTTTTTTTAGACCATATCGGCTTGGCACAATATACATATCTTGCCAATATCGAAATGGAAGGTGAAAGAATATGCGTAAGCACCTTGAGTCCCGTGCCGCGTCTTGTTCGCAATGGCAGAGTGGATTCGAGCTTGTTTCGATGGCGAAACGGCTACCGCTCGGGGGAGCGTTGCGAGAGCTGCCAATAGGATGTTAAACTACTCGCGGTCACAAGTCAGCAGGGATCAATGCGGGGGAGTGGTATTGAGCAAGTTTCTGCAAGCTCATCCAAGCTTTGACCAATCATTATCGCCTAGCGTAGACCGAAACATCGAATAGACAGATTTTGCGGAAGCCCAGTCAGCAGTGAGCCAACTAAAATCACAACTTAGTTTACGGCCCTTTGTAATATCGATGTGCATACAAAAGGGCGTTGAGTTAGTTCGTGGGAGCTCTCAAGCTGAAATCCAACACTTCCTGTGCCTTGCATTCATTTGTTAAGTTAACAGTGATCTCCCTGTCACAGCAACTCGAAGAAAAGTCGAGGCGAGTCTTAAATGAGGTCGGATGGGACAGGTCGGGGTCAGAGTCCTGTGTTATGATGTATCCTATATACCGAGCAATTCGTTAAAAGCTAGACTCAGGGCATATGCGATTGGTGCTAGCTGTTATATGTCAAGCTCCAATCCATTTTTCCGAACCAGCGCGTCCAGAGTCAAAGAAGTGATGCTCATACGCCTCCTTGACTAGAGGTTTATCTTTTAGTCCCATCCACTTAACCATGGTGCATCGGAGCCGGTTCCCAGGTTGATGGAATTCCGATCGCCATTGCATAAATGCTGCAGGGGCCACGGCCACACAAAGTTCTAGTGTATTTCTTAAGTATTCCAGGTCGCCGTCATACCAGCTGGACAATACATATACCTAACATGTCATTTCAAGCGATAAGAAAGCAGAGTTCAGCAGCCAGTGTAAAAGATATCAAGCCGCAGCAGTCCTCACTCAACCATCAGACTATAAGGAAACTATCACCACCCTTATTTTTCAATAAGACTTCCTTTGTGTGGCACATTACGTATTGCTGGAATGATGTAAGATAGATGCTAGGCACTCATGTTGCCATGATACCTTCTGTCAACGAATACCTATAGCCCTATCTAGATAGTACATTGTGAGTACGCCGCTCAATCGTCCATTAGTCTGCCAAGAAGAATTCTGGTGACGATTCCTCGATCCATTCTACATCAGATAGAAAGATGTCAAAGTCTTAGTCAATGCTCCGCTGCAGAGACGCGCACCGACAAGAATTTGAAGATCAAGGCAAATACGAAGAGGCGGAATCGATATATAGGCAGACGCTAGCGCAGAAAGAAATAGTATTCGGACTGGAGCATCCCTCTATTCAAATAACTGTTAGTAACTTGACAGGATTACTGAGTAGCCAACGTAAATACGAGGAAGCGGAATTGATGAACCGGTCCTGAAGTACAGGAAAGATTGTTGTTTGCGCAGAGTTATTATCGCTCAGAGTCAAAGCACCCCTACTATTTTCGATTACACGGAGATTTGTGGTCCCAGGAGAGGGACGTTCACAACGTCACAATAAACTAGTGAAAAATCACAAGCAGATGGATGATTTCAGAAAATAGCATTAATACATATCCATACATCATGATCTAGACTCACAGCGCAGATACCATTCAGCTACATTAGTCGGCTTAGTACCCGGACGTAGTAGTGGTCGCCGGATATATCGGCGACGGGAAAGCCTGGATATACGAGGACGTCAATGGAACAAAAGATTCCGTATGCGTCGCATTAGCTGGGCCCGAAGAAGTGAGGTTCGCGGTAACCTTCTGCTCGCCCGTCGCGATGTCCCAGTGATACAGCGTGCGGTTGAAGTAGGCCAGAGCGGCGACAGCTAAAAAATTGTCATGTTAGCGCAAGGTACAACTTTGGGTGGAAAAGTATCTCCAAGAAAGAGAGAAAACTTGCGAGGTTACTTACGTTGGTAGTAAGGGATCTCGTGTCCTGCCTCGTACACGCGAGCGAAGCTGAAATTTCCGTACTGGCGAACCTCACCGTATTCGGTGCCGTCTACGACCATGGCCTCGTACCCTGCGGCGCTGAATTCTTTGCTGTGGGTATAGGCGACTGCAAGACTGATGGCTTGGCCACCGAACCAGTTGCCTAGAGTGCATCGTTAGCAAGGATCCACTTGAACGTGGTTCTTGGCTGATCTTACAGATATAATCAGCATCGCCATACGCAAGGCTGACACGCACATCCTGGTCCAGAAGGTATTCAAGATCAAGCCTGAAGTTGGGGTAGATGAAATCTCCGGTATTTTGAAAGGCGTAATAAATGCCGTTATTACCCGAGTAGTTGAGAGTTACACCGAGCGCTTCCTGGATTGATCCTTGGTTGAGATAGGCCGGGTAGTTGGATGGAGGAGTGGGGTCTTCGTAGCCGTGGCGGATGTCATACACGCCGCGACCACTGTAGAAGTAGTACGGAGACTCGACATTGTCGCGGCACATATCCGCCGCCTCGTTGCAGACCTGCATTACGCCCGGTGTCAACTCGGCTGTAGTGATTGGTGCATCGGCATGGTAGTAGGAGACGTTGCCCTCGGCACTGGCACGGCAGAGACCAATCTGATACAGGCACCCGTTGAGCATGTTGTTGGCAAATTTGGCGTAGGAATAAACGGTGTCATTGTAGGCCTTGATGCCATATGTGTTGTTGACGGCAAATTCAGGGTAGTACTCGGCCTGTACCGCTTCGTCGATGATGCCGTTGATTATTCCCAGAGAGTTGAACTTGAGCGGATAGCCGGGCATGCTTCCGTTCTGGATCTTCAGATTTTGCTGATAGAAATAACGGTAGAACGCTGGTCCGTAATGGCCGCCGTAAGACTCGGTGAAGAGATTAAACTCCTTTGCAGGACTCAATGGCCCCAGCTTTGCGTCGAATTTCGGAATAGTAGCCAGGAGAGCTTGGAAAACATGCTATTCGTTGATATGGTTAGCAAACACTTCACATAGAATTTAAATTCGAGACTCACCCATGTCGCAATGGCAGCAAGATCGGTGGTGTCAATAGTGCCAGTGTTGAGTGGTTCCAAAAGCGGCCAGCGACCGGTTGCAGGCCACTCGGATGAGTTGTAGTGGAAGTCCTCGGACCAACTGTTGAAGCTGCCAACTCCTTGCTTCTGGTAACTAAAACCAGTGCCGACCGGCTGGCTGATATACAGCATGTTCGAGACATTGTTCCAGCTGTATGGGTTGTACACAGCCGTCAAATTATCATCGATCATGCAAGGCCCGTTTTCCTCGAACAGACCAATCAGGGAGTCGGAGCCTGGTCCACCGTTGAGCCAAAGCGATAGAGGGTCTTCTGCTGGGTTGTTTCGAGACTCGAAAAACCAGAAGAAAACATGGACCTGCGAATTGTTAAAATGGCATTGGTAGGAAGATGTTTTGCTTACGTTCGGCGAGAGATCCACATATCCAGAGTAACTGTCCACACCTGGGGTAGTTTCGCAAATACCAGGGTTCTTATACCGAACCGTCACATTGTTCGGTGCGGTGGCAGTCTTATAGTCCTGGACCTGCTTTGGAAGGTACACATGGTCGCTCCGCTTGCTCCACTGCTTCTTCGACACAGCATTGACTCCCAAGGCAAAAGACGAAAGCGCCAGCAAGGGCGTGGCCAGCGACTTGGCGAGCATGGCGACTGGCAAAGGCTGTGGGAGAGAACATGGCAGACACGACGACTTGGGATATTTAAGCAGTCTTGGAAAAGCTTGTAAGTAAGCTTGCGGAGATCACTATCGCGAATATGGGCGGGGTTTTCCGCATAGAACTTGGTTCACGCATGTACAAGCATATTCCTCCTGCCTCAACGGGCTTAGTCGCCTCGTCAGCAAAGCCGATATGCAAAAGTCATCCAGCGAAACGGCATCCCAACGCGACGTCATTGCCGGCAATAAGGTCTACCCAAGCTTTTTTTTTCTGCAAGGGCCGACTCGAACCGCTGGACTGGCTACACATGCAAAGGCATTCGTCCAACCTGGAACAAATACAGGCCAGATACTTTGCCTTTAGTCGTTTTTCTAGGCAGCAGATGGCAGGATATCGTGAGCTTGGAGCACAATCTTACGTGGAAGAAGGAGCCATATCCAGGAATTGAGAAACATTGGAGGATTCTAGCTATCCTCAATCCGCTCTTCCATCGGCGAGTTATCCGCCCCAAGTCCTATCGTCTCGGTCTTGTCGTCATTTACGTACATACCTCGCTCTTAGCAACACGAACCTGCGTCAATGCGCAAGCCCTCCGCGGGAGAGCCGTGTACTTCCAGAGGCTAACCTGAATCGGAAACCATGGTGAATGGCGCCACTTAAGTCTAATTATTTTGTACCGAGCTAGCAACTCTGCTCCTTACCCCTTCTTGTATACAGGCATGGATTCGACCCAGGGTAAATTCTGCAATTGACTTTTATTAGTGTATCGACCTTCGCATCAAAACGATTTTCGAAGGGTTGACTTTTTCTTAGCGATTGAGACTAAGTAAGAGGGTAAGAATGGATTCCAGAAGACCTTGTGCAAGTTCGACCATGCCAAAGCTCTATCTTCCACGGAACTAAGATGTCGTATTCTCCACGAGCACAATGGCAACATATCCCTGAGGAACAACTGATAATTTCGGCTACGTCGGATGTCGCTGTTGACCGTTAGGAAGAGTAAATACTGGTGTATTTTCCCCAGCCACCTCTCCAGCAGGAAACTCTTCCTGCAACTACATCGATGCTATGGCGAGAACACTCGCCATTGTGCCACCTGACAAACTGCGGTTACCAGATGTAGGCGTCGATACATTTCCACGGTTAATCGGCACAGTCCGGCGCAGGAATGAATCCCGTAGAGCCCATAACCTCGAATCCGTTCCCCACCCGAGCACAGCACAAGAGCACACATTACACACACACACACACACACACACCGGCAGAAACATAACTTCACGCAAGCCAACCCACCCAAAGAGCATTATCATCCCATCTCCGGAAAGTCTTCATACTTCTTCTCCCCATCTATCTCCTCATCCTCTACCTCTTCTCTTCTATAAGCCACCCCTGGGCGTAAAAAGCGTTGCTAGTAGTAGTTCCCCTTCGCACTCACAATTTCCCTCCTCTTTCTTTTTTGCAGGCACATTTTTTTTCTTAAAAAAATTCGCGTGCTCAGCCTTTTTCCATATTCTTTATGCAAACCCCCCACACGCACGCATTTATCTTCGCCCGGTAATTTTTTGGAAGCTCGCCAAAGCGGAGAAGAGGCATGAACGCTCATTGGGAAAGAGTTTCTAAGGACTACCACCACTACTACAAGTGGGAATCATAAGAGAGAATCATAACGGAAGGGAAGAACGATCGCACTTCGTTAGCCATCGAGACAGTAAAACTAGCTAGATATGCGTGTTCGCCCGACCGCTAATTAAAAAAAAAGAGAACCTTCATATACTTTGCTAATCAACAAGAAGGGAGAAGCGGATTGCATGCGTATCATCAATATCGTATACATGTGCTGTGACCAAAACTAATAGAAATGGAAACATTTAAAATCGTATACTATCCAAATAGAATTTCACTGATGCCCAGGCATATCCCATGCCTACAGCGACTGGCTGGTATTTCATACTTCGAAATCCGAAACGCATGAGCAATTGTTTAGTAATATAGGGTGATGCATTGAGGAGCACAACCTGAATAGGACAAGGCTGAAACCTCATGACCCTTCGGGTTGTTCGGACTGACTCGGATTGTTCTTAGGTTCCGATCCTCTCTCTTCAGCTTGTGCATGGAGTAGTCGCTCTTGTTCGTCCGGAATGCGACCCGAATCGTCGCCAGCAGTGGGATCCTCCGATCTAGCAGCCTCTTCTGCGCCTTTCGATAGGTTCGACTGTGGTGGCTCTCCCGAGGGAATTGTTGATACATCATTAGAGCTTGCTTGGCCCATATGAAACCAGCCTCCCTTTTCCCATTCGCCTGGGTTGTAAAGACACGACTTTCTAATATTAGAGTCCACAATGGCGGCCATCAACTCATTCAACCGTGGGAATGAAATAGGCTTGAGGATCCATGCATCGAAGCCAGCATCAACGTATTCTTGCCTCTTCCTCTCGATCAAGGACGCAGAAACAGCAATTATGGGTATTCGACCGTTGAGGGCGGCACGAGGAGAATATACATCTCGATGCGTTTTCTCAAATGAACGTATCATTTTCGTCGAAGTCAGACCGTCGACAATAGGCATCTAATTTCTTAGTAAGCATGTGTTGAAAGAATAAAGCCCCGCTTGACTTACTTGCATATCCATCAAGACAACATCAAAGTCTTGAGGTTTGTCGCCGAACGCTCCTGCGCATTCCTCTCCATTGACGGTGAGATGCACCTGGTGACCTAGCTTTTCTAGCCTTTTTTGTACAATCCGACTGTTAACCGGATCGTCTTCAGCAACGAGAACGCGCATGTGATCTGCAGAAAGTTGCGATGAACTTGTTATCATCTGCCCTGGTTCGTCATTTACCTCACCTAGAATGGAGCCAGTTCGAGGATGGCTGTCGGTGGGGGAGGCGACATCATCCGGTATTTTCAACGCCTTCAGAGGGGTCCTTGAGAAGCTGACAGCCTCTTCACCGGGCGTTTGTACTTCCAAAGATCTTTGATGGGGTGGAACAACGACTGGCCTGTCATGCTCTAGGCTCTTTGATCGATTTCGCTTGGGCGATAGCGGGGCATTGGTATCCATGCTGTTTCGTTTGGAGAGAATGGGTCGCATTGATTTGCTGCTATTGCTCCGTTCGTGAGGAAGTCTTTTTTCGGCCATAGGAGGCTCTTGTAAAGCCTCTATTAACCGATCCACATCGCTACGATGACTGTTATTGCTTGAAGCACTCTTGAAACTTCGAAGGCTTTGAGCACTATTCAAGCTTTCACGACTCGGTTTGCGCTTCGCTGCGCTGCTACTTTCTGAATCGTTCCTAGACAGACTTGGCGCAACCAAAGTACGCTCACCAACCTCTAGAGATAGTAGCGAATTATCAGGCTGCGGAGTAACACTTCCTTCGGCCGATTCTTTGGTATCCATGGTTCGTGTTTCGGAATCGGGCAGTTCAAATGGAAACTGTATAACGAAACGCGAACCTTTGCCTTCTTCTGACTTGAGCCTTAGCTGTCCGTCCATAGTCTTGATGATGCGAGCAACAACGGCGAGCCCAAGGCCAAGAATTGTCTTCTCGCTCTGCTCTAGCGACTGTTTTGGAGTGGGAACTATAACGTCCTCTAGCATCGCAGTGGGCTCGGTTTGTACCTGCTCCAGATCATTGAACAACTGATCAAGTTTCTTGGAGCTCATGCCACTTCCAGAGTCTGTCACAGCGACCTCGATGTCTACATGGTCTGCGTCATGCCTTGAAGCCACGTAGATCTCGACCTTGACCCCCCCTTGAGTCGTGTTCTGAATGGCGTTGGCAGTGATGTTCGATATTGCTTGGCGGACTCGACGTTGATCTCCTACACATCGTTGAGGTAAGCCAGGGTGCTCTATGACTTCGTACGTTATGTTCTTGCGTTTTGCATCGCCTACAAACACATCGGTAGCTTCTTTGATGGTCGCATGAAGATTAAAAGCCTCGCCCTTGATCAATGGACCACCCTCTTCGGTCTTGGTTAAATCTAGTAAATCGTTGATTACGTATATAAGGGACTTTGAAGCGGAATGTGATCGAGCAAGGTTTTCCCTCGTTTCCTGGTCCAATGAGCCTTCCAAGGCGATCTCAAGATAATTGATGATGGCATTAAGAGGCGTTCGGACCTCGTGCGCAGAGTTGGCGAGCAATAACCGGGTCAACTGGCTGCTCTGCAGTGCAGCTTCTTTCTGTCTCCACACCTCGATGAACTTTCCATATACAAGGCATAGTACGGCGGCTGTCTCGACCTCCTCTTCTGTCCATTCTCGACACTTACCCACGACCGTTTCACACCACGTTTTGAAGCTCTTTCGAGGTTCAAGATAACCTTCAGTTCCCTCCTTGACATACTTTTCGTAAGGATTACCTGCCCACTTCACTTCTTTCATTTGGCCTTTCCGAAAAAACACAATAAAATCGTTTCCCCCCACGGAAAGAGGCACAATCAGCATACCTGCTATGACTTGGAAGCCAGGAGGATAACGGAGGTCGGGAAAATCCTCTGATACATCTGTTGATGTCAATACGGATGTAATCTTCCTCATCCTTAGGTATTCTAATAGCGCTAATGCCTCCTGGGATTGCTCCAGTTGGCCAAGGATCTTTGTCTCATCCCTAATGGACAAGAGACCAAAGTCAGCATCGAACAATTTTAAGAGGTCATCGGACGACGCAATTATGTAGCCCGATGGATTGTGTTGAGTAGGGACGGTGTTGATGAGCTTTCTCGCCTGCAGCCGCGAAGCATACGAAAGTCGTTCAATGTTCCTAGAGGCTGAATCGCCCACAAGTCGACACATTTTTCGAATGGGGAAAGAGACGCGCGTGCCGCGGGCTCCGTACGAGTGACATGCTATGAGACCCCACAGTTCGTTGAATGCATTAATAGATATCGACATGGAAGAGCGGACAGCCATGTTTGTTAAGTATTTGAGATGTATCGGTGACATGGCGCGCAGATACGAATGAGTAAGATCAAGCGGGTGTTCCAAATCCTCAGAGGAACGGCAGATAAGCCGAGCCGTTTCGAGGTCACGATCGTAGAGCAGTCGTACTTTGTTGACCTTATACAGTTCCCGCGCCTGCTTGGGAATGTCAGAAGCTGGGAAGTTGAGTCCCTTATAAAGGTCCTTTGTAGCACGCGGATCCACGAGTTCCGTCACCACGCGCCCATTGAATGATTGATCAAACTGGTAGATCATCACGCGATGGAAACCTGTAAGTTCCTTGACCACCCCCACGAGGACCTTGAGAAATCTCTCCAAATTGGGTGCTGCGGCCAATTGCTCCTGGACCTGCGACATGATGTTGAAAACCTCCATGGCCGCAGCTTCACCCTTGCGTTTCCGTGCGCTTCGGAGTACTCGTAAAGGTCGACTCCCAATCTCGGTGCTCTCTTGTAACTCTTCAGCAGTAGGGTTGCTCTGGAGAGTGTCCTCGGGCGATTCGGGTGAGAGTTCACCAGGCGGCACCAATGGATAGAGCTGATCATCCTCCAGCTCAAATTCGCATAAAATCAGTCCTGGATTCGACTCGCTGATGTGTATAGCACACCAGAGTTTTCGCGAGCGTGCGTTGGGAATCTTGATGGAGAGAGTGAAAACATCAGGCCCATTTGTTTGCACGTCTGCGTCCTCATCCTTTATGAAATCGATGTGATCAAGGAGGTTGTCCGCCTGCTCTTCTGAAAATATGTCTGTAAAGCTTTCTAGAGCGAAGAGCTCTCTCGGTGTGCGTCCAATGATACGTTTTGAATTTTCGCTAACTATGCGTACGGGCAGGCTTCCGCTCCCTCCTGGATCTTCCTGAAGCGCTATCAGGAGGCCAAAGCCCTGGACAGCGCCGGGGATATGGATAGGTTCGTCCTCACATCGTTGCAAAGTATCTCCATCCCGACCCGTAATGACGGCGTGGCCACCTTCAGTGGTGACATGCTTGAAACGGTGTGTGACCAGGCCTCCCATGTCACCCAAACTGCTTGCGGTGCTCTTGATCGACGCGGCATCGACGGAACGGGACTGATCGGGTTTTAATGATGGAGAACGGCTGGGGTTGCCCTGTACACTCTCGCCAGACTTGGTCGAGCCCACGTCACTAAAAAACTGGACTGGAAGCTGAGAAGGTGCTATCCGACCAGGCTCATTTCGAGAAGCACCACCTATGAGGGAACCTCTCCTGGCATTCGAAGGTTGCTCAGCTTTCGGGGTGGGTGTGGATGCAGCGGACTGACGCTGAGGAACGCCTCCCCGTTGGGATTGCTGTGACGTTTGCGAAGTCGTCGAGCCTTGCGACTGCCGACGTGTGTCATTCGGTAGACGCGAATCAGCAGATCGTGATTGCTGATGAAAGTAGTCGCTTTGGCTGCGCTGGCTAGGTGTAGGTGTGGGATCGACGGACAAAACACTGTGGCCGAATTAGCGCCGCCTGGAATTCAATTACACCGTAATGGAACAGGAATCTAATGCGATTGAGGAATTCGTACCTTCGGATTGGGAACACGCGATCCGTCGCGGTAGGACTGAGTGTTCCCATGCGTTCAGAGGGCGAGGCAGCGCGGGAGCTGGTGGGCGGCGGAGAGGACCCTGCTTCCCTAGGGGGGATGTCTGTAGCCAACGGCCATGGCTTCTCGTGTGGTTCTGGGGAGGCAACGGCGAAGTCTTTAGCGGCAACGGGGCCATCATCGGGCTCGCCAGGCCGGCCGTGTTGAGGTGACTGAGACATTGATTGACGCGGGGTCAACGTTCACGTCCCCTTGGGTGCCAATGAACTCGCAGAGACGAAGGGCAGATGGCGCTGGCGCAGGCGGAGGCGAATCTCGAAGGCGAGGGCTTCGGCGAGGATGCAGAGTTCAGGTCGCGTCTGGACTCGCCCACAAAGGAAATTCGGCTCGCTCAGGTGGCCATGAATGGCAGATGGGACGATATGACGTGGGACGCAGCGGCGGCGGGGGGGCAGGTTTCGTCGCATTCACGCAAACAGTCTCCTTGAAAGCTGGGCCGACACAGGGCAGCGGAGAGGAGCAGGGGAGCGGAAGTCGGGTGGACCCTGAAAAAGCGCGGGCTCGGCTGTGGGTGAATGAGGCTCGGGCGGCGGGCGGCGAGATGGGAGGCGGTGGGCGTGCGGCGTCGTGGGAACGAGAGCCTCTCAGCAGCAGGCGCAAAACATGGTCTGGCGGGCAGAGGTCGCAGAGCAGAAGGGACTGGGACTGGGACTGGGACTGGGACTTTAGCAGCAGGCCATGGGGGCACGGCACCAGGAGGCGTTAGGCACGGGCGACGCAGAGAAAGTCATGAGCGGGAGAGGCGAGGTGGAGAAGACGCTCTGCTGCCGCGGGCGTGGGACAGTGTGGGCACAGGTGGGCTTGGGCGAGCTCAGGCGTTGGTGTGGCTTGAAGAGGGTCACGGCAGCGACGATCATGGGCAGGCGACCGGCGTTGAGCCAGTGTCGAGCTCAGGATGCGCTGCAGTCTACGGGAGGGATCGGCGGCTTTTCGGCGCAGGCAGCATGGTGGGCTGTGTGGCTACGGCAGGTCGAAGCCAGCGCCCACGGAAGCCATGTAGAATGTAGCATGAGGCCTGGGATGCGCATTTCACGGTCCTGCATGGCATTTTGACCGCCGCCGCCCTGTGGCGACTACGTCATCCGCCGAGCCCGGGCCTGGCGCCCTGCGAGGGGGCAAAGGGATAGCGAGCCATGCACGATGCGGCCGGCTGCAGCAGCACCCACGCACCTCCCGTGGCCCGTATCCTCACGCTGTCGAGTACACGGTACTATTGTACGGTAGAGCACCACAGTGGAGACGGGGAGCGCGGCTAGCACGGGGCCGCGTGTAGAAACCAGAAACCAGCGCGGCGCGAGTGGTGGTGCGAGTGGTGCGAGTGGTGCGCCAGGGCAATTCGAGATCGGATGGGGGGAGGGGGCACCGAGACGGCTTGACACTGACCGTCGGCCAGCCTTGCCGTCAAGTCAGACGTCAGACGTCAGCCAGGAGCAGCAGCAGCAGCAGCAGCACGGAGAGACATGTTGTTGAATTGGCTTTTGCCTCTCCGCCTGGACATGTCCTTTGTGCGTCGCTGCGCTGGCACTCGACTCTCGACGCAAACGCGACCCAACCTGCAGCCGCAGCGAGACCAATCGCGCCCGCCCCTCGCGCCACCCACCGACCCTAGCCGCGCCCTCTTCGCACACCAGAACTCCGCAGCGACGACATGTCCTCCCCCACACTCCCCCAGAACACATGAAGCGCTCGCTCAACGTCCTCGTCGCCCTGACCGACCCCACGTCTTTCAGGTTCGGCTGCTCCGTCGCCGCCCGCCTGCTGCGCACCGGTAACGTCGCCCTCAAGGTCGTCGCTTGCCATGAATTTCCCGCCTCCTCGAGCATAACTCCTCCCGCCCTCGAACCCGTGTGGCATCAGTACGACGTCGAGAGCAATGCGACCCCCGAGTGGCAGCATGCAGACTACACAGACACCAATGTCGCCGAATATTGCCAGTGGGCCGACTTGCTCGTGCTCGCCCCCCTCGATGCGGAGAACATTGCTCGCATGCTGCATGGCTTCACCAACAACCTGCACCTCCAGATCCTTCGCAGTTGGGATGTCTCCAAAAAGATTCTGTTGATACCTGCCATGTCCACGCTCATGTGGGAGAACCCCATGTCCAAAAAGCAAATCAGCAAGATCCGAAGGAAGTGGAACTGGATAAGGGTCCTCCCGCCCTATCTATGGACCTTTGATCACACCGGTAGAAAACACCAGCCCTGGGAGGGACACAAGGCCTTTAATGAGTCCGTACAGACACAAATCGACCTCATGGCTGTTGGCGACGGGCGCATCGCCCTGCCCATAGCCCACATGCCCACCCTGACGCCCACCAAGAGCAAAGGCCCACGGTTGCCCCCTGAGCTGTGGTCCATTATCCTGGAGTTCACCGAAGACTGGGAGCTGGCCACTACGCTGAATGTTCACACGAACCTTCCCGTTCCCCTTGAATGGCGACAGGCAGCTGGCGAGGAAGGGCCAAAAACACAAATGCAAAAGCTCGAGTGGATCCTGCTGACCGGCACATATGTGGACATCAGGGAATTCCTCGGCACCAACCCACCGACGCGTATCTCGCGGCTTTGCATGGAACTCATCATGCGTTTCGCTATGGTACCAGTGCTGTCGCATCTCGAAAATGCACACAAGGATCTTTTCTGGGGGACCTTTGGCCATGCTTTCCTTCCACACAAGGCTTCCATGTTTGGAAGGACCGAGATCTTGGAGTACTGGCGAACCTCGCCAACGTTTCTCACCAAAGAGTATTCCACCGAGGCCATGGACAACGCCAGTCGCTCGGGGTCCGTGCAGGCTTTGGATTGGTGGTATGAATCTGGCCTGCCTCTAAAGTTCACTGAGTCGGCCCTTGAGGCGGCCAGTTCGCAGGGCCACATTGAAGTTCTGAAATGGTGGAAAGAACACAGCAAATTTCGTACCGAGCCCACCACCTCTCAATCGTCCTCCGAGCAGAAAAATGGCGGCAAGGGCAAACTAACACCCCTCGTCCTCAAGGTAGGGAAATCCATCACGTATGCTACCCAGTCCGGCTGTCTTTCCGCCGTTGTTTTCTGGGTTGAGTCTGGCATTCCATTCTCCCACGAAGACACCATTGCCAAGCTTGCGTCTGCTCATGGGCACACACGCATTCTCAATTATTGGTATGGGCACTGCGGTGAAAAGATGCTGTTTGACAACCAGGTCCTAGTTGGTCCAACCAAGATGGGCCATACAGATGTATTGGAGTGGTGGAAGCGCAGCGGATTACGGGTCGAATATAAAACATGTGACATTGAAGAGGCGCTGGAAGATGGTGTCGAGGGTGAGGCTGGTGAAAATGTCAGGAAATGGTGGGCACGCAATGGCCTGAATCTAGGCGTCGGCACGAGCGAGTGGATGAGAGTCAAGGTTCTCGGTTCATAGTGCGGTGACCGCTGGGTGTGCATAGTATTGAGGAGCATGCTCGGCGTATTGCATTGCATGTATTGTTGCATGGTTAGGAGTATGGGGCCAAACCGTGGTCTAGTAATGCCAGCATTGACGCTACCCTGCAGACTCCCCGCACACCAAAGATGTAGCGTGACCTCGCTCCACGGATAAATGCCCACGCACAGTCCGATCAAGCGAAAATACTCATCAGAATTAGAAACAGAACGCTCCTGGTTAGCCGTACTGATGAAAAATGGAACCATTTACCTGTATATGATACTTTTTTTAAAAACATTTTTTTTTCTTAACGCCAGTCGTTCTCCACATTACCTCAAAGAGGAGTCGGTGCCGCACGGATGGCCCAGCAGGGATTCGACGCATGCGCCTCTCCTTGGCAACTCAAGTGGAACTTCGTCGAACATTGTCAGCGAAGCTCCCTGCATCATCGCGCTCTTTCTTCAAACTTGCGTCTTCTTGGCCACGTCTACACATTCAATTGAGCCCATCCCCGACTTCTGCCGCTTCGGCGTTATGGCTTGCTGAACCGTACCCTTGGCTCCACTTTTCCCTTTGACTGCCCTCGGCGTGAGACTTTAAACTTTGGTACACATTTCCCCAGCAAACCGCATAAGGGTTCCCCATCACTCAAGACCAGCACATCCGCTGACGTTTACTCCTTATAGACCTCGTTCACTGCACGCAACCCCCATTCGAACCATCCTGGCGCCACCCTCGTAGCACCCCCCACCCACCGTCTACACGAACACCCCTTGGTTAACTCGAACGGTTATATCTACAAAATGGCAACCGAAGCAGTTGCCACTGGCAGCTCTGCCGAGGGCCTCACTCCCGCGCAGAAGCTTATGGAACAGCACGATCATCACGCCACTGTCGAGGAAGTGGTTGATGAAGAGGACCTTGCTCATCCTCCTCCCTCGGTCAGCCTCAAGGCCGAGGAGGCCGACACTTCGGCAGCCCCCTTGAGTGAGAAGGCTGCAGGCAAACAAAAGGCCGACAGTGGCGCTACGTCTAGCAAGTCGCCCAGCGGACCCCTGAACACCGCATCGGAAGAGGCATTCCCAGCACTTGGTCCCGTCAAGCCGCGCGCTCAGGCCTCAGTCGCTCCCACCTGGGGCAAGAAACCGGCGTCTCTTAGCGCCAATGGCATCAATGGAAATGGTCTTGCTCCCAGTGCCGGTACCTCCCGTGCTTCTACCCCGGCATCTGGTGCTGGTACGCCCTCGTCGATGCCCATCGCGCGTGGCCCTGGACATCCAACCATGACTCTCCCCGGAAAGCATGTCGAACGAATCATGTTCCATCCGTCTCAGCTCATCCCGCGAAAGGAGCTGAAGAAGCCTGTGAACGACATCATCCGTGATATCAACAAGCGCTCCAAGGCCAAGCTCGAATTCAAGCAGGGACAGAACAACATGATCATCTTCGAGGCTACCGGCCCTGCGGACGCGGTTCACCAGTCGCTCAAAGATATTGCCAATGAAGTTGGCTCAAAGGTACGTCACATCAAGCTGCCTTATCTTTTCATTGCTCATATAATCTAGCAATCCGTCAAGGTCCAAGTTCCTGCTTCTGTGCGTCCTTACATCATTGGCAAACAGGGCTCAAAAATCCAAGAGATCAGCAAGCGGTCGGGCGCCCGTATTCAGGTTCCGAAACAAGACGTGGAAGATGACGATTCTGAGATCGACGTTATCATCGAGGGCAACGCACTTACCGCTGAGATGGCGCGACGTGAGATTATGTCCATTGTGAACGAGCGCACATCCACAGTCAATCTGCGTCTTAAGGACATCCCTGCCGAATATTACCCCTTCCTGGCGGGTCCCCACGATGCCCACATTGGTGATCTTGAGCAGGGCCGGGATGTCCGTGTCAACATCCCCCACTATCATACTTGGGACACGCAGGCCCCCGCCCAGGCCCCTCGCAATCAACCTGTTCCATTCGTGGCACAGCCCAGAATTCCTATTCAGATCTCTGGAGACCGGGCTGCCGCTCAGCAAATCCAAGCCGAGATCGAGCGTCGTGTCCAACAGCTGCGCCAGCAATTGGCTATCGAGCAGCGGTCTATCGAGCGCGGTCGGCACCAGTTCATTGTTGGGGACCGCGGCTATTCTCTCCATGACTTCCTCGAAGAAACTGGTTGCAGCATCATTATTCCACCTGGTAGCGATCCCAGTGAGGACATCTATGTTGTTGGTCCTGCGGATAAAATTCAAGCCGGTGTAGACAAGCTCGAGGATCTTGCTTATAGCATGCAGTCAGCAATAGCTGATAGCACCCGAGAGCATCGTGGACCAAACGCACAAGCTCACGCCCGTAACTTGACTCGTTACCTCCGTCAACGTGAGCTGGTAAAAGAGCTTGAGCGCATGCATGATACTAGCATCGTTGCACCTACTGAGCGCGATGGGCCGACGGCATGGGAGATTTATGGCCGCGAGAGCAAGAACACGCAGAAGGCTCGTGGTGATATCATGAGCATCTTTGCTGGTCATCCTCCGACACGTTTCTCGACTATGGATGTAGACCCATTCTATCACCAGTTCCTGCAGCAGCGCAACGCCCAGCACGTACGTGACAACATGGGAGTGCACATTGTCTTCCCCGACGAGACCGAGGAATCACCTGAACTGGTCCTAGTGTATGAAGGTTCCACCCCTGCAAACGATTATGTCATCCCCCGCGGTCCTCCCCCGGCTGCAGAGGTTCAGGCGTACCAGAAAGCATTGCAGGAAGCCCAAAAGTTCATTCAGGCCCTGACCACCAACCAGCAGAATCTGGTCTCTCGAGACATTGAGGCAGATTCGAAGTTTCATCCAAGGATCCAGCGTTTTGTCGACAAGCAGCAACAAGGTCTACCCCGTGATCAGATCCCTGTGCAGATGCTGTTCGACAATCGACGTCCGCAACCTGGGCCCTCAAACACAAACTTTGGCATGCGCGGGCCTTCCAGTGCTGTCGAGGATCTGCATGCCAAGATACTCGCCTTCCTAGAACAGGAAGAGAAGGACGAGCTGGAGCGGGGCCACATCACCACGTTTGACTTTCCGCAAAAATTCGCCAACTTCCTCATTGGTAAGAATGGCGAGAAGATCAAGAAACTCCGCAACGACTATGATGTGGATATTCAGGTCAACGATGGAAAGGTAGAGTTGAAGGGCCCACCGGCTAAGGCCAATGAGTGCAAGGCTCATATTCTTGCTCTTGCAAAGCGCCTGGAGGATGAAGCTACGCATATTCTGAAGATTAAACCCCAGTACCATCGCGATCTGATTGGCGCCAAGGGGAGCCAGGTGAATCGTCTGCAGGACCGATATGGGGTTCGGATCAACTTTCCTCGATCCGCCGCCAACGACGACGATGCAGCCACTGAGGGTGCTACCTCGCAGCGCAATTTTCGTGCCCAGCCTGCGGATGAGGTCACCATCCGTGGTCCCCGTAAGGGTGCAGATGAGGCTCGTGATGAGCTGCTGAACCTGCTCCAATGGACAATGGACAACTCGCACATAGACACCGTGTCGGTAGCACAAAGCCAAATTCCCCAGCTGATTGGCTCTGGTGGCCGGGAGATGGAGAACCTGAGGCTCAGCACAGGGTGCCAGATCGACGTCCCCGGCGCGCGCGAAGGTGCTGATCCCTCTGGCCGGGCCGAGATCAAGTTGAAGGGCACCAAAAAGCAGGTGGAGGAAGCAAAGAAGATTCTCCAGGAACGTGCCAAGGTGTTCGACGACACGGTTGTCAAGACGCTGGATGTTGACAGGAAACACCACAGGACCCTAATTGGTGGCAGCGGGGCCAACATTCGCCAGGTCGTCACGGCTGCGGGCGGACCTGACAATGCACGAGAGCTTGCTCGCATGGTTCGCTTCCCCCGTGCCGACTCGGACGAGTCAACGATTCGTATTGAGGGCCCTAAGAAGATTGTTGACAAGATTCTTGCTTCTTTGGAGGCTCAAGTGGCCACGTTGGAGAATCAAACCACGGAGACCATGGAAATCTCACCCGATAAGCACAGGCTGCTCATTGGACGAGGAGGCGAGACTCGACGGTCCCTCGAGTCCAAATTTAGTGTCCAGCTAGACATCCCCAAGCAAACAACGACTGGGGCAGCCCGCTCGCAAGTCAAGGTCACGGGTGAACCCGCCAACGTGGAGAAGGCCAAGGAACACATTCTAGACCTGGTCAAGGGCCAGGAGGGTGAGACTGTGCAAGTCCCCCGCCACTTGCACCATGTGATTTCGGATAACGGTCAGTTCTTCCGCCGTCTCCGCAACGAGCACAAAGTCACTGTCGACCATGCTGGCCAACAACCACCACCGAAGCCAGCCCAGTCTTCAGGCGGTAAGGGGCGCAAGGGTGCCAATGGTGATCTGCCTCTCATCACAGACGACACCTCGGCTGGCTCGGACGCACACTCGTGGGAGATTGTGGAAAGTAATGCTGTTCCGGCCGAGGGCGAGGAGTCTGGTACGATCCCATGGGTACTGCGCGGCCCAGCCGACAATCTAGCCAAGGCACGACAGACTCTTGAGTCTGCCATGGAGGCAGCGTCCAAGCCGTCCGCGACTGGATACCTGATTCTCCCCGACCCGCGAAGCTACAGGCTCGTGGTCGGACCGGGTGGCAGCACCATAAACAACATACGCAAAAAGACGGGCACCAGGGTACAGGTCCCTCGCGACCAGGCCAAGGATGAAGCGATCGAGATTGTAGGCACCAAGGAAGGGTGCGAGCAGGCTCGCCAGCTAATCCTCGACATCGTGTCCAAGGGTGGGAACGGCGGAAACGGGCGCAAGTAGAAGGTAAGACAGAAGGTGGGGAAGCACACCGCATGGTTGCGGCGTAGTAGAGATGCAGGCAAAAATGGGTAGATTGACAGTGATTGACGCCATGCAAACGCGCGGGACGGGCTTCTGCAACGGCAAGGCAAGCGTACATTCCATTGGAGGGATGGGCTGGTTTGGGGCATGCTTGATTTGCGTATTACAGCAGGTCAGATGCACATGTGCAGGTTTTGGAGGTGACGGCCCTATTTCATGTATCTGTATTACATTTCTCGTGTGCGTTCCAACTGCATGGGTATGATACTGTGTGGAAAAAGTTTACAGAGAAAGCGAAAGTTGCAATAGAACTTGTATTGAACGGACTAGGCGACTCGGAACGACTGCATGCGTGCAAGGATGCGTTGACGGACGGACGAGATTGGCTTCGTGGCCGGGGAACACTGCGCACAAGTGTTGGAGAGGAGGACAGGGTTGCTTGCAGGCCCACCGTTAGCGGCTCGGACAGATGCATATAGGACAGTCCATGGGCAGTCAGCGATTGGGCCGGCAGTCGAGGCGATTCGGAGGGAGGCCCATGTCTGCCAACGGTCCGCGCATAGCCTGCCTGTCACGGTGACGGCGCTTAGCCGCGTTTATACTCGCACGAAAACGTTGCTGTGGGTTGGACCGAGGGGCCCTGGTGGGCCTGGTGGCGGTGGTGAAGGTCGTGGTGGTGGTTGTGATGGTGGGAGCGGGAGCGGGACGAAAGCGAACAGCTGACACCCGGTTGGTAGACTCAAAGGAGCAGCCACGACCGACCGGTGCAGATAAATTGCACAGTCTCGTCTACGCCTCCAACTCTCTCTCTCTCCGTACCCCGCCAGCCTTCCTCTGCGCCTCTGCACATTTTTTTCCGCCTCGTCTCTCTCCTTCGCCCTCACCATCGCGACAATTCCATCCCAAGCATCCCAAGCATCCCAGCTCCCCATGTCCTCGCCTGGAAAGCGCTCGGGGACGGGCAGCCCTGCGGCGCCCGCTAGCCCTGGCCAGGACTTCCATGTGCCTGCCGTCGATGTGGAGGCCGAGTCACTAGAGGTTGGCCGCCGCCGGCGCTTCGCTAGTCCAGGCCCTGCAGACTGACATGGGACGCAGGTCGACGACGCCCAAGCCGACGACGACTCTGCCTATGGCGACGACCTCGAGAGTTACACGACGTCGCTGAAGTCAACTGTGCTCAAGTAAGTCTGCGCCCACCGCCTGAGGACCAGCTCGCCAATGTGACCCCTACAGCTACCGCTTCGAGAACGGCCGTCGATACCATGGTTACAAGGAGGAGGCTACGTATTTTTGGCCCAATGACGACGTAGGCCCACCGCCATGCTGCGCACCGTGAACCGCTTGTTGACAACGTGTAAAGGAAGAGAGCGACCGCTTAGACCTCTACCACCACATCCAGACGCTGAGTCTCGGCGGCGAGCTGCATCTTGCGCCCATTGGCGATCAACCCCAGAGGATCTTGGATGTCGGGACCGGCACCGGTATTTGGGCCATCGATATGGGCGACAAGTACCCTTCCGCCGAGATTATTGGCAACGACATCAGCCCTATCCAACCGTCGCTCGTGCCTCCAAACGTAAAGTTCGAAGTCGACGACTTAGAAGACGAGTGGGTGTATTCGCACAAGTTTGACTACATCCACGTTCGATATCTGGCGTGCTCCATTCGAGACTGGCCCAAATTGATGCGACAGTGCTACAAGTGGGCAGTCTCCTCTTCCCGTATCACCTGTGCTGATGTGCGCCCAGATTCGTGAAGCCAGGCGGCTGGGTCGAGTTCCAGGGCACGTGAAACCGCTGCCCCTCCTAAATCTACAACTCCTGACAAGAACGCAGACTTTGACACGCGCTTCTATACGCGTGGCGGCGAGTTCACTAAAGAATCCAAACTCAGCATCTGGGCCGACAAGGTCGCTGACGGCCTCCGAAAATTCGGCAATGAGCCGGACCCAGGGTGAGTACACAGCATAACCCTTCCCCACAATCCCCACTAATCCCCCGCATCACAGCCCTCAAATCGAGAACTGGGTCAAGGAAGCGGGCTTCGCAAACATCGAGGCTCGTACCTTCCCCTTTCCCGTCGGCACCTGGCCCAAGGACAAGAAGCTAAAGGAAGTGGGCGCCTTCAACCTGATCCAGTTCTTGGACAATGTCGAGGCGCTGACGACGCGCATCTACGTCAACGCCTGGGGTTGGAGCCCTGACGAGATCAAAGTGCTGTGCGCCGAGCTGAGGAGCGAACTGAAGAATCCAAGAATGAGGCTCCAACATAATTACTACGTCGTGTGGGGGCAGAAGCCGCTGGATGCCATCGAATGAGAAGATCGCAACGTGTGATGCGTTCCTCGAGTCTTTTTAGGACATGGTTGATATGTGGTGGCGTGTGTATGTGTGTCTGTCTCTGTTGTGTCTTGTGTCTGTGCGGGCATTATGCATAGCGTTGTTAAGCATGGCATGCATGCATTCTGGGACCGGGACTGGGATCTTTCTGCCTTATTCTCTGTATCTTTGTTTTCTTCTCGCTCCTGCTGCTGCTACTGCTGCGATACAAAGGCCTGAAAAAGCATCGTGGTGATGGGTTTGTTTGTAAGGGAGGGATTCTTTTTCTACGTATGTGGATATAACAAGGCGGGTGTTGGATAGGTGATGGCGTGGGCTCATCTTTCTACCTACCTTTTTACGATGATGACAATGATGATTATAATGAGATTAGGTAGCTTTTTAATGGATATACCCGATTTTTTTGTTTCAGATTTGTGGTTTGCAATTTGTTGATGTGGCGTAAATGGGTAAGAGAGGTGAGGTGAGATGGGCGGATTTTGAATGGAGAGCTTGTTGGAATGGTTGAGTTACAAGGACGTTTGAAAGGCGGTGGAACCTCGCTCTCCACCCACGTCCTCCCCTTCCCCATCTCCTCCATTATCTGCCCGACAACCAATGCCATCCTCCCTACCCCCACCAGCAGCGGAACCACCTGCCCCACGCCGTCCACGCCGCCCAGCCCGCCCACACACCAGCGTCAGCTCGATCTGCAGCATGAGGAAGACGTGGATACAGAGATCCATCAGGGCTTGCGTGTACACAAGGACGGGGGACGGGCGGGGTAAGCCAAGTGTTTGCAAGTAGATGCCAATGACTGTGCCATAGAGGTCGGAGACACCGGTGAAGCCGCATTCTAGGATGCTGCACGGCGAGGTTGGGATGGTGTCAAGGGGTGTGTTGATGAGCTATGAGGGAAGATGAATAGGAGTAGACTAATATAGAGAAGAGATATAGAGTAATACCAACATAAAAATGAAACTAGAGAAACTGATAAGGAGGCAAAATTAATGAAACATGTACTTACTCCAGTTTTTATTTAATTTATTGTTGCCTTCGCGATGCAGCTGGTGCTATGTGGTACTAAGCGTCTCCAAACCACCATCTCCGTAGAAGGTTTACTGCGCCGCGATCGCCGTCTGAAGGCAAGGAATGAAGGCATCTTCCAAACAGTACCCTTAAAAAAACTGCAAATTTGGTTTGATGTGCTAGATTATGAGCGAGGAGGTACACTACTGGGATGGAGTAGTGTATCTCGAAATACGTTGCGTTAAAAAAATTGATCTATACACTACCGTCCCCTGTACCATCTAGCCCCGATTCATATTCTTTCTTCCATCTCTCCCATCCTTCCCGGATATCCCCGCTCACTCCAAAAATCTCCTTACTCCTATCATCTTCCTCTCTCTCTGCTGTAATTGCTTTTCCCCCATCGTCTAATTCTCTTCTCCTCCGCCTTTTCTGCCACATCTTCACAACCCACCTGCAAAGTACGAGCCCCAGCCCTCCAACGCCAATCACAAACGGAATCAGCTGCCCAACGCTACTCCACAGCACCGTCATATCTTGCACTTCATTCCACACGAGCGTGAGCTCCAGCTGCGCGATAATCAGAACATGCGTTGCCAACTCGCCTATCGCGTAGTACCACGCGAGCCAGGCCTTCTTAGGAGCATGCGTGGGACCCAGCACGAGAGATGCCGCGAGATGTACGTGCTGCCAGGAATGTAGCGGCCTGTGGGGGTATGAGGCCGAGGCGTATAGCTGGAAAGGACCGTTGAGCGGATCGAGGCGTTGCGCGTGAAGAAGGTGTGCATAGAGGGCTAAGGATTGGGTGGGGAACCGTAGGCGGAAGATGTATTTGTAGTGGATTCGAGTATAACATCCGATCCAGGAGAGCGGGGGATGATTGGTAGGGGCGGAAGTGGATATGGGTTTTGGAGGGAGGAACAGTGCGCGGAGGATGATGAGAGGGGAGGTAAGTTTTAAGTCTTCAGTGGCGAAAGGGCTGGCACAGAGACAGTGGCGGATGTAGAGCTCGCTTTGGTAAATTTGGTGCAGGATAGAGACGTCGGGAAGTGTAACTTGGTCGGATAAATCATTGGATGAAGGAGGCTTTAGAGACGCTGCCGTGCTGGGCTGGGACAAATTTTCTTCGTCGGTATTGGAAGTTGGTGATTCGGGACTGGGTCTTGAGAGTGATGGTTTCGTGCGTGAGGTCACGAGTGTCGTATGCTGGTCTAATCTGAAATCAGACTGCACTGATGAGCATCTCGAGCAGAAATGCTCGGAGTATCCATCGTGCTCACCCTCCTCGGTACTTCTCTTTAAATCCATGCTTCCAACTCTTGAAATCA
>Ga0247757_10000021_pt1 | contig 113098 bp, 122 predicted proteins | sample UWRJL126311R4_FD_180929 | JGI IMG/M metagenome (GOLD analysis project Ga0247757, IMG submission 180929) | Plant litter microbial communities from Arlington Agricultural Research Station in Wisconsin, United States - UWRJ-L126-311R-4 | ecosystem: Environmental > Terrestrial > Plant litter >...
TTTCAACGACTCTTACGGATTTCGATCTTGCAATTGAAACTGAGGATCATCTTTACGGAGGGTGATCTCCGCGGCCCCAACCGGACACATGAATCGATTTCTAAGACAATAGTTAGGATCTACCCAAGGAAAAACCACCATTGAAGGCCGAACCTACGAGACCGATGAATGGATGAACACACCCTCCTCCATCCTCTCCGCCATTCCCCGACGGCTCCACACACAACCGGACCATCCCCTCACCATTACCCGGCAGCTTATTGAGTCACGCTTTCCTGGATACAAGACCCACAACGAACTATTCCCAATCGTTTCAGTAAGCCAAAACTTCGACTCTTTGGGCTTCCCTCCGGACCACATCGGACGCAGCAGAACCGACACGTACTATCTGAATAGGGACACGGTGCTGCGGACGCACACCTCCGCGCATCAGGCGGATACATTCAGAGCGAACGAGAGCGAGGGCTACCTTATCAGTGCAGATGTTTACAGAAGAGATGCCATCGACCGCAGCCACTACCCCGTGTTTCATCAGATGGAGGGTGCGCGGACATGGGATCGACGAGCTGCAGAGCAGCAGGGCAAGACGTTGGCGCAGGTCATCTGGGACGACGTGGCACAAATCCCCAAGCACGACATCGACGTCGAAGATCCGAATCCGACCTTTGATGCTGCACGAAACCCCCTCCAGGAAGGACACTCGCCGGAGGAGACCGAGGCGATCGCGGCGCATCTCAAACGCTCCTTGGAGGACGTGGTCGTGACCATATTCAACGCTGCCAAGCAAGCTTCGGACGCAGGCTCACCCCCCGGCCCCCATCCTGCAGATGCAGACAATAACGAGCCCCTGAAGGTGCGGTGGGTAGAGGCCTACTTCCCCTTCACCACACCATCGTGGGAGCTGGAAGTGTTCTGGCAGGGCGACTGGCTCGAGGTTCTGGGCAGCGGCGTGGTCCAGCAGTCCATCCTGAACAACGCCGGAGTCTCGAACCGCGTAGGATGGGCGTTCGGCCTGGGTCTCGAGCGCATCGCTATGCTGCTCTACTCCATACCGGACATTCGCCTGTTTTGGAGCACAGACTCCCGATTTCTGTCCCAGTTCAGCGCCGACTCTCCAATCAGACGCTTCGCTCCCTTTAGCAAATACCCAGCCTGCTTCAAGGACGTATCCTTTTGGCTCAAGAGCTCGTCTAGCGCTGCAGGTGGCGCAACACCCCTGCCCCGTATTTCCCCTTTCACCATGGCAGCTGGAGGGGTTGCTCCAGGCCAGGGCTTTCATGAAAACGACGTGATGGAGGTTGCGCGCGAGGTATGTGGGGATGTGGTCGAGGATGTGCGGCTTACGGATGAATTCGTGCATCCAAAGACGGGACGCAAGAGTCTCTGCTACAGGGTGAACTATCGCAGTCTGGAGCGCACCCTCACGAACGACGAGACCAACGAGCTGCACGAAAAGTTTCGGCAGCAGCTCGTGGACAGGCTTGGTGTGGAGCTACGGTAGAGCTAGGAAGTTGTTGTACTCGTATCGCCCACCCCCTCGCTAGCGCCTGCCTCCGCTCCCAAGTGCCGAAAAAGGATACAACTGCGTGATCCGGTTGGCGAGCCTTGCCAGGGAATTTCCGCCATTTTTATGTATCTTGAAAGTATCTTCCACGCCATTTTCACATGTAATCATACCTGTACAGTACGAAACCGCCTCGCATGTAACTACCCCGCATTTTCCTTCGCCGGGAAAATGCACAACCCAACATTTTCCCTTGACCAAAAAATTGGTCGTCGACGTCCAATACCACTGCTTGCTATTATCCAGATCACCATAATACAGCCGGCCTATTTACAGCCAACCATGCGTGTGTTGCGGGGAAGCAGCGGGTGCTTTGCAGCATCGGATTACCACCATCGCCGAGCATCCCTCGTGTCTGGCGACCGCTCGCCTGGCTCTTCTCCTTCAAAAGCCAATACGCCCCTGCATCATTGACACGCTGTTCGTGCATGCCGGCCTATGGGGACTCTTGGAACGACCCTCCCTGCCCGCGGCAGACATGCGGTGAACGTGGATGAAGGAGCAGCCGCGATCGATTGCAACACGGACCTCGCTGCGCCGGAGAATTTTTTAAAGTTGCGTTACACAAGATAGCAGAGAGGGGGCGGGATTGCGTTATTGGAATCAGCTCGCCTCCCGGCACCGGGTCGCTGAAGCCTGCGTCGGATCAGGTGGTGCGAAGCAAGGCTTCACTGCTGCAATGGGTATTAGCCGTTGGTGCCATGATTCGGAGGACGGGCACTCCGAGGCCTAAGGCACGGCAACAGACGAAGATTGAATGCTGTCTGGAGTCAACCATGGTTGTGTTCACTTTGTAACGCCAATAGAAGACCTTGAGACGTTTTGATGCCTGACGTCTTCATAAGCTTATCGATTGCGGAGGGCGCAATAATGCTAGGCCTTAGGCCGGCCCTGTTATTACACTGAAGGCTAGGCAGATAAGATAATGAAGGGAGGGATGGGGGTCCAAATTTGGTAACGAATAGGAGGTAGTGGGGTAAAAAAAATTTGGTCGGCAAGACGATATACGTGAAGCAAAGACAAGGCAGAGCAAAGAAAGAGAATGGTTCGGAGACGGTGCATGTCGAATCAACATGCCCATGGTACATCGTACATGCAGTGTCCAATCGGTACGGGGGGAAGGGGGGCAGGGCTGCTAATGGATGATGGTCTTGACGGCTTGGGGCGACGGTTACAATAACACGGCGCTGCATGTGCAGCACGATTACTATGATGGTGGGCCGATGCGAAATGCCCACTGCTGCAGCAGGATATCGTGAACCGGTTTTAGCAAGAACACGAGGGTAGGTTATTGAAGGGCAGCATGCAGCACTAGTAAGGGGTTGATTTCAGTGCCGATGGCCATGTGGTCGAGTAGGTAGTAGATCTGGGCTTTGAGAGTTAGCAGCCAAGCGTCGTTATAGCTGTATGCGCTAATAAATCTCGAACATGGTGTGGGCGAAATGGTTCGATGTTATGTGCCTTGTTCCTTGCCTACTTTGGCAGTGAGGGCCGACGAGCGAGCAACGGAGAAGTCGCCCAAGACCACCAACGGCTGTCATACGACGCACCGCCTCGAGTGAGGTGCCGTATTATGAGGATTCCAGAGTAAGAGTGTAATTGGAAAGTCGAGATGGCCTTGATTTTTTGGCGTTTCGGCGAGTGGGGTAGCAGTGTGGCAGGCAGGGGAGCCCTAGGCGAGCAGTTGAAATGAGGTACGGCTACATGCAACAGCGCCTGAGGTTCGCGGCCTTGGTGTGGGAATCCAGTCTGTTCACGTAGCTGGTCGCCAAAGCAAGGGGAAGGGTGGATGAGAGCAATGGGTTGTGGAGTTGCACAGCTTATCGTCCCACTGGAGGAAGGGGCCCAAGTCCGGAAGCTGTTGCCAGAACCAAAAGGGCTAGGTCGGGTGCTGGGATGAAAATGAATTTCGTAACCATGTGGGATTCAGAACAGTTCGCTAGGCATGTTCCTGAGGATCATGATGCGTGGTGGCGCCCAGCGGTTTGAAGCGAGCCATTGCGGTCACGATGAAGAAGTTTGGGGTGCAGGTGCACGAGTGGGCCTTTGTTTCTCTCTGCACCGGCGGCGGATTTGGTCACATTCGTTGCTGGACTGGGTACAGCGCTGAAGACTATGTGGGCGAAAGCAATTATGGTTTGGTCAGGAGAAGTGCATGCCAGTGCAGGAGAGCGCAACCCCTGCCGCAGTAACGGGCAGGGTGATGTATGCAAGCGGTGCTGAAAGCAGACGGGATTGCTGTTCGGGGGGAGAAACGGAGACTGCTTTGGGAGACTCGGGGGGCGTTGAGATGATGGGCCCTGCACGCCGGTGGCAGACGAAGCACACGAGGTCGGCACGGCGCTGCACGCTCTAACACGCCGATCCGTAGTTTTCAGCGTGCGTGAATCAGAGGCAGGCCAGGCCAGGCGGCGAGGCTAGCTGGCTGAGCTTCTCTGCAAAGCTTGTTGCAGACAGAGCACTTGGCAGTGTGGTGGTCCCCGGGCTTTTGACGGCAACGACGGTCGACGAACCGAAAAGCGGACGCAACAATATGTATGGATGCAAGTGACGGTGACCATGTACAGCAAGAAGCAGACGACGTTGGAATCGGTAGTGCGCTGGACCGGACAGCTCGCTTGCACCGCAGACGGTGTGGACGGTGGTGGGCACGCACAGATGATGCAGGTGACAGGCGTGCGCGCTGGGCGACGCTCTGGACGGAGGGCGCACGCATCGGGCAAGGCGGCGCTGGTGGGAGACGCCGGGCCAGCGTGGAGGGCAAGGCGAGAGGGCGCTAGGCCGGATCCGCGCGCCTAGAGGAGGAATATTGGATGGTCACGACCGCGAGACTTTTCGCTCCCCATGCCCATAATGCTCGCCGCGGTGGCTATAGCAGCAGCTGGCCAGGAGATTGCCGTTGGGGCCTTCGCCTTCGGGTCGCAGCCGACGTGCTGGCCGTGCATGTCCACTGCCCATCTCCATCTCCATCTCCTGCCCTCGTCCTCTGTACGGCCGCCCTCTGTACGGCCGCCCTCTGCCTGGGAGCCTGTGTACAGCAGCAGGCAGAGAGCGGGCGCAGGCGGCGGCGCACTAGAAACGGCCGTTTCTCGTCTAGAAACACGCTCTCGCGCGCAGCGCCAGCATCACCCTGGAGGCCCGTCGGCCGCTTGGCGACACGGCAACGGGAAACGTCGCGTGGCCGTGGACCCAGGGTGCCAGTGGAGCCTGGCGCCGGCCTGCCGTTCCCTCTGCCTCTGCCTCTGCCTCTCCCCCAGTCAGCAAGTCCGCCAGCCCGTCAGCCGAGCGGCCGCCAGGAACGAGGAGTGCGGTCGGCCCTGGTGCGCGCTGTGCCTGGAAACGCGAACATCGAGTCTCAGCGCTGCCGTCTCCCCGTCGTGGGTGCTGCGGCCGTGCTGCCCGTTGCGGGCTGGCGCCGTCAGCTCCTAATCGTCCCAGGCGACACCCCCGCCCTCGCCCTCGCCGGCCTTGCAGACGGCCATGAGGAGGACGAGGAGGACGGGCAGGACGAGGATGGTGGTGATGGAGCTGCCCGCCGCCGGAGCAGATCAGGACAGAACGCCTGGCTCGGCTCACGGCGCTGCTGCTACTGCTGCTACTGCTGCCGCTGCTGCTGCGCGTGCGCCGTCATGCAAGTGCAAGTCTCGAGCTGGTCAAGCTGCTGCTGGCGCACCCGCAGTCCGTCGTTGACTCGCAGCGCCAGCAAAAGTATGTATAGCCACCGCCCACTATAGACCAGGGCCTGCTGCAGCTATCGTCGTGCGCGGCACCCGCTTCCCTGCTACGCACCTGCAGAATCCCCACGAATCGCCAGACACCCAGCCAGAGCCCGCGTTTCATCCCAAAGCGCATCAAGCCTCTATTGGTACCTCCCCATTGCAGGGCACTCCTCGCTCGTGCATGTAGCAATAGCAGTTTGGGCGAGCCACACTTAAAGCAACGCACTGCCTATTGCCAAAACCCCACTGCAGGGTCTCTTCATGTTTGACATGCCCGCCGTCGAGTCTCAGCTACCTTGCTTCTAGGAAACTGAGCCACGGCAACTTCAAACACCCGCCATGACACACATTGCCAATTGCATGCGCCCTGCACCCCATCCCGAACACGTTTATATAACCATGGAAACATCCTTCCTGTCCATCGTAAGCCTACTCCATTCCCCAGATCGTTGCTCCCACCCCATGATGCTCCATATACCCCGCCGTTCCAAGTCGCTGAAGAATCTCCAGGCCGGTACCAATGACGAGCGGGACTCGGTCCTCCTCCTTGACGGAAGTCCTACGCTTTCCTCCCAGCCTGCTTCTTCCAAGTACCAGCTTTGGCCGTCGTCCTTGTCCAAGAGCCCAATCGGTCAATCACGGCCCACTCTCTCCTCGGACAAGCTCTCCGCTCTATCCATGGGTCGCTCGTCCACTTCGCTGAGTGACACGGTTGTGACTCAAGAGACAGTGCCCTTTTGGCAGCGTAGCAGCTCGCTTGCCAGGAGGCGCAAGGTCAGTGTGCCTGAGCTCGGCAGCACAATGGCCACCGTCCAAGAGATGCCCATCGACTCTCGTAAGCATCCCGTTCGCACTCACCATGGTTGCTTGTATATTAATAATAGGTAGCAACCATCCCCGGACGACCACCTCTACGTAAGCCATCGACTGATGTCTTCGGCCACGAGAGATCCAGCAGCGCTCCAGGTACAAACTGGAGGACAGGTCCCTTTGGCGATGCCTTGGTGTCATGCGTCACAGGACCCTCGCCGGCAGAAGAAGATCAGATCGCCCCTCCCACTGCAGCTGAAGCATCCAGCTCGACCAAGTTGGATGCTTCAGCCTCGTTCGGCACACCACTGTCGCCAATTCTTAGCCCCAGCGTGAACCCCAAGCCCGCCTTGAAGGTGGACACGGGAATCATTCAGGAGGGTGTTGAGTATCCTCCAGAGGTACCACCCAAGTCACCTCCATCCGAACGTAAAGGTTCGCCCAGCCCACTCAAGCTCAACCCCAAATCCAGCAAGTCACAGCTATCGACCCCGGCTACCATCACCTCCAGCGGCATGACCCCCCTTAGCGCTTTTGATACCAGACGGTCACCTAACGTTACCGGCCCGCTTCCCACTCCACTTTCAGCCATCTCGAATCCCTTCAGCGCTGGCTCGCCTTCGAGTGCAGTCGAGCACCGGGGGTCACCAAGGATTGAGAGGCGAGACCCTATCGCTTCGCAGTTAGCCGCCCACAACAGGAACAAGTCCGAGTCATCAGTCATGGACCGAGGCCGGCCAGTGCGAAGGCTGAGCAAGAGGCAAAGAAGTCGGACCTCTTCCGAAGCGAATAACCCCGAAACGCCTGTACAGGATAACTGGCACCTTCCCGTAGGGATGCGTGTTGCAGAGGCCTCTATGCGTATGGCCGACGCCGACAAGAGGCTTTTGCACAAGCAGGCTGCTGAGCAAGCCACTAAGTTCGAAGTCCTCAACAAACACAATGTATCTTCCATGTCTAGGGTAAGTTGTCGGTACTTTATCATACTATCAGACATTGATTGACCGTCTACAATAGGAACTTCGAGCCTTGGATGAGCGCTGTGATTACTTGCGTAAGACCTACAAGTCTCTACGCGCAGGTCGTCAGAAGCTTCATAGCCGTATGATCTCCTACCTCAAAAGGGGAGAAACGGTCATTTTCTCCCGGGAGTCCCTGCTCAAGCAGGAAGAAGCTCTGGCCGAGCTTGATATTTCCATTGATGAATTTATTCTCAAGCTCGAACAGGCTGAGAATCGAAGGCTGAGGCTGAGGCAAAAGCTCCTGGAGCACGTTGCTGCTGCGCTGGTCCTCAATCCAGCTGCACCGCGTGACGCTTCTGAAGCCACTCCACCACGCAGTCCCGTCAAGGTGGAGAGTCCCTCACGCGTTGAGCGCAAAGACGTCGAGTCAATCAAGATCTACGCAGACGGCCACGTTCTCAACCTTTTTTCTGACATCGAGCAAGCCATTGGCAAAATGTGCGAGCAAGCATGCTAATTCTCGAATGCGATACGACCACTTTTTACAAAAGTCAAAACGGACGCGAAACGAAACGAACAAGAAACGGCAGCATTACCAACTCAACATTAATTTTCGACACATCCATTTTCATTAATTCCCTTCACAATATCGTATTCTATCATGCCCAACTTACAATCACTTCTTCTCATCATGTAATTTTTACAGTGGCCATCTTTTTTGTGAGGGTTATGGCATTTTGTTTCCAAAACATTGTTTCTCTTAGCTGTAAAGCATTCTTTGCTCTGATTATTGCGGCGGATACCCGGCAGCATCATTTTGTGGGCTCATTTCCCTGCCCAGGCGTACCAGGCGAAGTAGGAGTTGTTTGGCGAAAACAGGAGTCTGCAAGCCGTGGCGTCGTTTCAGACGTTTCCCGTTTGCCTGCCTTGGCAGGTGGCATGCATGTTTAGTGTATCAGAAATCCGGACCATGATGGTCTTGAAGTCCATGAAATGAACTCGATCTATTCTCGATGCCGTTAAACTCCGAGGAGATAGTGACTGTCATCCGTGACGCCATCATGAGGCATCGTGACGTCCAGCCCATGCGACAGTGATTTCCTACGTCCTCGGGTCTAGTGAGGCATCACTGCTGCAGCGTGCAGCCTTCCGACACGGAATTCTCCGACTAGTGGCTCGTGGCAATATGCAACTGACATGCCTATCAAACGGCTATCGAGTGGAGGTTACATCGGAAAAAGAAGCTGGTTCGGTCGCCTGGAAGGTGGGGAGGCTGCCCAGTGCGGGCCGTCTCAGGTAGTGGGCGGGAGCGTTCCCCGTATGTCTAAAAATGCGAGAAAATGGACTGTGTGGCATCCTTCCATGCGGCAGCCGAGTTGGGCGAGAACATGCCAGGGCAAGGAGGTCAGCACGGATACCGTTTCCGCCGAGGCGAAGGATAGTGGAGTCGCAAGGGCCTGTGGTGTTTCAGAGAGAACGAGGTCGAGGTCGGACGTGGCTGAAGCCTTGGCGCTTGTGGCTGGTGCGCTCAACGGTTGAGAATGCGGGGCTGCGGCTGCCCCAGTTGGTCGTCGGCGGTTGGTACGTCGGCGGGCAGTTTTTTTCTCCGTCGCCTTTCAATTCTCGCATGGCATAAATCCACACTTCAACACGCCTGTACTCACCCCTGCTCACTATGGCTACCAACAGTATCAAGCTCCTTACCGGCAACAGCCATCCCCAACTTGCGAAGCTCGTGGCCGATCGGTACATCCTTCATCTCCGCTCGTCGAAGAGCGTGACTGACTGGGTCGCAGACTGGGCATAGAGCTCACCAAGATCCTTGTCCTTCAGTACTCAAATCAAGAAACATCCGTGACTATAGGCGAGTCTGTCAGGGACGAAGATGGTACGTGCATACGTCGGCCGCAGCGAAGTGCGGGCAATTGCACATACTGACAGACAACCTCAGTCTTCATCCTACAATCAACACCGCCAGGCGACATCAACGATGCCCTGATGGAGCTGCTGATCATGATCAATGCTTGCAAGACTGCGTCGGCACGTCGCATCACCGCTGTTATACCAAATTTTCCTTATGCGCGACAAGACAAGAAGGACAAATCGCGAGCTCCCATAACCGCCAAGCTGATGGCAAACATGCTTCAAACCGCTGGCTGTAACCATGTCATTACCATGGATCTACACGCTAGTCAAATTCAGGGCTTCTTCAACGTGCCCGTGGACAACCTCTATGCCGAACCAAGCACTCTTAGGTGGATCAGGGAAAATCTCAATGTCAAAGAGTGTGTCATTGTTAGCCCAGACGCCGGGGGTGCAAAGAGGTATTTTCTTCCCCCCCACGGAGCCCCTGTTTGATCTTCACCCCAACGCATGGACTTGTATTGATTCATGCGCAGAGCCACCTCAATAGCGGATGGTCTTGACCTGGGGTTTGCACTGATTCATAAAGAGCGCGCTCGGCCGAATGAAGTGTCTAGAATGGTTCTGGTCGGAGATGTCCGGGATCGCACCGCCATCATTGTTGACGACATGGCCGATACATGCGGTACATTGGTAAAGGCCGCAGATGTCGTGATCCAACACGGGGCGAAGGATGCCATAGCTATTGTTACCCACGGAATTCTCAGCGGAAATGCTATCGAGGCGCTCAACGGAAGCAAGTTGAAGAAGATCGTAGTGACCAATACAGTTCCCCATGAAGAGAAGAAGGAACGCTGCGACCGTATTGAAACGATCGACATCAGCCCCACTGTGAGTATCGCAAGATATAGTAATTGGAAGGCATGAATACTTACTTGGCCACAGCTTGCAGAGGCGTGCAGACGTACGCACAATGGCGAGAGTGTATCGTTTCTCTTCAAGAACGCGCCTTTGGATTAAGACTAATCGAGTTCGGGAAGTTTTGGATGGCTTCTGGAACTGAGTGGAGACAGCCATAGCATCTCGGCGTTAGTGGTTTTCTTCTGCTTTTAGATTGGCCTTGGTCGACTTCCTCACGCATCATCATACGGAGATTCTGTGTTCATCAGGCGTTGTTGAAAAGCAATTCATACCCTACGACGTCTCTCTCGACTGTGCATGCGGTCACGACTTAGCTGCTTGTATCCAGATGGGCTCAATAGTCAAGCCTATTCTACGGCGACGCAGACGTCGCGAGATGAAGCGCTAATGCTAGTAGTATTGCGCGCTTGTAATACTAACAGGTCGACCCTGACCTGTCAAATATACATACTTTCGAATCGACTCATGTCGTGAGATGTTTATATATGACTTGCATAATGACGCTATTACGAGTTTATTGTGCTAGTTCCCCAAGCTAAACTTTATCTCAACCAGATGGAATCACGCGAACAAAACTTCTGTTACGATGACACCCCATGCGCTCTGTCATTTGAAATCTCCAAAGCTTCTTCATCCACCGATGTCCCATTTTTACAATTGGGTTCCCCGGTTATCGGAGGCGAGTCTCCGATTTCAAGCCTCGGGCCTTTTGTTTTAAAGTCGTCCCTCCATCCTATACTCCGACCGCAGCGATCGTTATCCGGCTCCCCGCACTGCAGACTCCGCCTCCAGATGAAGGATTCACCACCATCTGCATGCCCCAGCTCAACTGTGCGGAGACGAACTGCATCGCGGAGATTATCCAGGCCGAAGAGCCCGTTGAAACCTTGACTCACCGCCATTCTCTTATACAGACCTTTTGGGAGTCGGGCCCGAAACGGGCCGTTATGTAGGAGGCACAAGTCGGCAGCGGTGGTGGAACGCATTGCCTGTTTCGATCGTCTTGGTCACGGGAGCGCGTGTGGTCGTCGAGGGGGGGTGGGGGTTGCTGTGGCTCTGGTGGCTCCACCCGGGGCTACGCGCCATCGTTTCGGCCGAGGGGCAATTGCGCCGAGCGACGCGTTATTTTGGAGTGGGGGGTAGTAACAGGACGCGGGGCTTCTCGGTCGAATCTGTGCAGAGACTTACAGCGTGCAGGCTCGGGTGGGCGGGGAGGGAGCGGTGAAGGTAGGTTTCCTCCTAGGGCAGGGGTCTGGGGACGTGAGGATGCGATCAACATAGCGGGAGAGAAGGTGTATCGATGCGAGGGTCGGGTACTGCGGAAAAAAGACATGAAGATCCAGGAATGGCGATGTTTGGCTGTGGATCGCGGAATCTACAAGGGGGCGATGAATTGGATACCATCCTAGGAAGGATCCGTATAATGAGCATCCTCATGAACCGCCGGTCATTGCTTACCCGTTATAGGGGAACCGCTTTTATTTCTGGTATTTATTCCGTATGTACACCAATCGCATTGTCCACTCTCCCACGGACGATCATCCGTGTATTATCCATACTGCTCGTACAAGACTCTCACCCTCGCACACGGGCTGGTAGAATGGAAGAGGAGTAGGGCATGTAGTATTTCAATCCCAACCAAATACGAACGAAATACCCAGTTTTAATTCCCAGATAATAAATCTCACCCCAAGCATACGCAGCATGGCGATCGTAATAAACCAATAGAAAGCTTACCGCCTTAACGTCCTATTTTGCTCGGGAGTCCAACGGCATAAGCCTCACATCTGAAAAAACAGTAGGCCTAATGATAGTTCGGGTCTCCTAGAAACGGGGTCGACGGGAGCGGCGATTGAAGTTACCGGAGAAGCAGTGATTGAAGCGGGCATGTTATTCGTAGCCATTGTGCTTGGGGATGATGAGTTGTGGGAGGGAAGAAGCAGATCTTCCTCGCAAAGCTTCAATTCATCCGCCATAACGGAGATCTACAGTAAGAGCGAGAGCGAGGAGTGCAACCCAAGAGCTGCCGCTGTTTTTAAGCATTTGGGAGGCGCGTTTATTGAATGGCTTTAACCAGGTTTTTGGCAAGATGTCCTGTAATGCGTTTGGCGATGTTGGTGCGTATACCCGCTCGTCCCGTGACGATTTCTCATTGTACAAATTCCGCCAGGAATTTACGGAAAATCTAGGTTTTTGGGATCGGATTTCTCCATCAGTTTCTGCCGCGCTTTTTGTGTGAAGCTAGGCTCCCCTTTGCTATTCAACTTCCACAAGGCACGATCCCTCTTACGCTCCCAAAGAGGCTTCCTCGCTTCCTTCTTTTCCTCCTGAATACTGGATTTGGTCCTCCAGCGCTGCGTGTTGCTGTACTCTTCCGCCCAGTTGTGCCACTGCTTGCCCAAGATGGACTTCGGTGGCGCATAGCTAAGGGAGGATACGAGCGTAGTGAGATGATGCTGGGCAGCAACTAGGTGGTGCGATATATGGCCTGGTGTAGGTACACTCGGCTTCTTGGGGGCTGCAAAAGGGGTCGCGGAGATTGGTGGAGGATATGCTGACACGAGGGCGGCAATTGAGCTTCGAAGATGATTCAGTTCTTCGAGGAATTGAGAAGGGGATATGGGTTGTATGTTGTCTGATTTTTCTCTTGACGATGAAAAGTTAGAGGAGCCTTCCGCATGAAATTCTGGTTCTGAATTTATTGGTGCATTCTCCATAGGTAGGGAAGCGTCCTGGGAAGTCTGCACGGTGTCGACAGAGCTTGTCTCCTCTGGAGGGGACGCTTCTGGCACTGGGTCTTGTGTCTTGCGCTCAGAGACGAATGCCATGCCAAGCGAGTGGCGTTGTGGTAGTTCTCCAGATGGCTGCTCTGTTTTATCAGATGTGCCGGTCCAAAACGTCTTGCCTTCGAAGAGCCGCTTGGCAGTCCTATAGACAGAAGCTGATTTTGGGATGATTGAATTCTGCGAATCCATGGTAGCGTTGACCTGCAATCTTCCACTGGCATGTCCTATGGTAATGGCTTTCTCCATGACTGATTCAGGGGCCAGAAGCTGCTCGACAATGGTACCTGGAATTCGTGCAGCTACTGCAGTTGTCAGAGCGGCTGTCAACGGTATAGCTCGGTGTGGTTGTGTGTCAGATAGAAATCGTACCACAATATCCGTTTGAGAAGCTCTCAATGTATCTCCTGAGAGCACAGAATGCTCTGTACTCTGTGATACAATGCCTATCTTAGGTATTGTGCGCGGGACTTCATCTTCATGATTTGCCACACCCATGGCTACGGCAGCGGCTTTCCGAATACTCTCAAGTAGGTCCAGCTTGTCTTGCTGCTTGCTAAGATCATTGGGAAGAATGGTACCATCGATACCGACACTATCTGCACGCACAAAGACAGCTGGATTGGCTCCGTCCACACAACTCACTTTGTATCCATTGATGTTATCAACTTTCTTTCCAGTGGGCAGCACCCTACCAGTCTTGCTTCCATACGGCCATTGGAAATCCAATTGAATTTGCGAGGCTCGACCAGCTACGCCGTCAATGGAGTAGTCGCCTACCACAGCAGCCTCACCTCCCACTACTCGAAAGGTAGAATCAATGAGTTTGTTCGTGTTTGTGTTGCGGATCCTAACAGTGATTTCACCATCTTTGCGAGCATAGAGATCTGGCGGCAGCAAGCGGCAGTTGTATGCGTAGGGCCCAATGGCACTGCTCATATTCCCGCAGTTACCTGCCACGTCTACCTCGTTGTTTTCGATTCCCAGACCGACAAAAGTGTAATCGACGTGCGGATCCTCCCTCCCTCTCGTTTGGTCGGAGCTGTACGGTTCTACCAGGCATATCTTAGACAAGCTTGAGATGCCAGCTCCCATCCCATCCAATTGCCTCCCATATTTGTCCCCGGACCCAATTATCTGTCTGAATATGCCTGGCCATTCTTTACGATTCGAAGGCAGGTCTTGCGGTTGTATTATGACTGCGCGCGAGGTTCCGCCCCGGTAGTAGGCCGCCGGAAGTGAACGCTGATCTGAACCAGGCGTTCTCTGAGAAGGATATCGGTGTGCAACGGTTCGTAGGCGGAACCGGCAGATCCACGTTGGTCTCATCATGCACCATGGGCCCTGTGAGGACTAAAAGCCATGAGCTTTGGAAAGCATGGTGTTCGCAACCGAGGCGAACTTCGGGAGCGGCATTGGGTGGGACCCTGTCTTTGCGATCGGGGCTGCACGGGGCACTTCCGAGCAGCATCTCTCCGAAATTTTCCTGAGCTCGAATCCTGCATCTTCAGCATCATCTCTACCGTCGATCACACTCATTTATCAGTCCACCTCCTTCGTCTCTCTACATCATACAAGAAAGAATGCTTCAGCGGACAATCTTTCGTGCTTCAAGACAGGCGGCGCGCACCGTCCCAAGGACACAGCCGGCCTTCGTCCCCGCAAGACAGCAGGTCGGCACGCGAGTAGTTCCTGCCATCAGATGGTACTCGGACGCACCGGCAGCCGAATCGAAGAAAGAAGGCGATGCTGCAGAGACCAAGGAGCAGTCCAATGAGTCTACACAATTGAAGGAGCAGCTGGAGAAGAAGGACCGTGAGATCATTGACCTCAAGGTACGATGCATGCGCCACCATATCATTACATCGTTTGCCCCATACTGATAGTTATCTTGTAGGATAAGTATCTTCGCTCTGTTGCCGACTACCGCAATCTGCAAGAGCGCACCAAGCGCGAGATCCAGGCCGCCAAAGACTTCGCCCTGCAACGCTTTGCCCGCGACCTCGTCGAATCCGTCGACAACCTCGATCGCGCACTTTCCACGGTCGATTCTTCTAAACTTGTCCCTGAGAATTCAGATCTTGTCACCCTGCATGACGGCCTCAAGATGACCGACAACATCCTTATCAACACACTTAAGAAGCACGGTCTGGAGCGCTTCGACCCTTCGGTCCAGGGCGAGAAGTTTAACCCTAACATCCACGAGGCTGTTTTCCAGACACCTCAGCCCAACAAAGAGGACGGCACCGTTTTCCACACACAGCAGAAAGGCTTCATGCTCAACGGTCGGGTACTGAGAGCCGCTAAGGTGGGTGTTGTCAAGAACTCATGAGTTGCATGTCAGCGTGACTTAAGAATCATGTGAGCTTTGTTGTTCGATATTGTCTGTACGAGTATTTAGGAGACGGTTCCTGTAGTTGGCCGTGTTTTGGCGGTTCAACTTTCATTGGACATTTTGGCGTTGCGTACACTTCTCAGCATGTGTAATTATTCCCCCCTCTCCGCAACTCTTGGAAAAGCATAACGAAGGCTCGAAGTAACACCATTGTATATTTGTAATAGCTAGGAGGATAAAGAAGCCCACCTGCAGATGAGACGAAGAGGCCTCAGGTAGATAGAAGGATATTAACTGTTACAGTTGAGACATTTCTCTTCTGATCTAAAGTCATGAAGGAATAGAGTTAACATAAACGTTTTTCTCAAACTTTTACTGTCAGTTATTCTGCGCCATGTAGCCGAACGCCTACCCATGCAACCGTGTTATACAGGATCCATGAGGATTGCTTCCAACGAAAGCTTTGGAGTTTCGTAGGTCTGATCAAAGGAGGCCATGACTGTAGCGAAATACTTGGTTCTAAACCTTTCCTCGCACCGAGCTCTTTTGGTACTTACGCCTTTTTAATGTCCAAGCGCAACTGCTATATGCACTGGGTTGCTGTCCGTGGCCAAACCTACCATGCAGCACCGCCACCATATGGCGTGGCTCCGTACGGGGTTGTACCTCCAGCAGGACCAGCATTTCCATTGCCCCAAACACTGTTGTTACCTCCGTAGCCGGGCGTTGTGTAGCCAGGGTCGGCATTGCCATAGCCACCGTTTAGAGTCGGACTTTGGCCGCCACCGAAATCCTCGTTTCCGTCGTCGCCACCGGATATCTCTTTGATGATAGAAGCGAGCTTAGTCTGGAGCGTCGATATGCCCCGTGTCACAATCTGATCTGGTTCCATACCGCCGACTGTCTCTACATCGAAGAAGAAACGAGTCGGGACAGCATCATAGTCAAAGGGCTCATCTTCCGCAGGAGGGCCACCGTCAAGATTGATTCGTTCTTCATCCTCAGGCCTTAATAACACTATCAGCCACATTCCATTTACCCACCATAAAAGAGAAATAACATACCACTCCTTCTTTGGGTCATCGCCCTCGTACCACAAGTCCAGATGATGTAGCTTGTTTGCAGGGTCGTATTCAAACCCTATAGCAGCACTGGGTGCCCACTTAGCATGCTCCTTTGCTATGCCCTTCTTTGCGATACACTTCATGCTGATAGCCTGGCCTTTTCGTAGCTTGACTATGCAGCTGCCCTGTCCGTCTCGATCCGTGATGACGGGTTGCCCAACGCTATCGTTTGGTGGATGTGAGGCGATAGTTAAGTCGCGGGCATAGACCTTCATAATGTCGTTCCCCGTGCATCGTGCGTTTAAAGTAAGAGTCACAGAGCAGTTGTCGCAATATCCGTCGCATTCACAATCGCGCGAGTATGCCAGGTCATCAACACCGTTGGCGTTCAGCGGGACCAGACCTAACCGATGGCAGATGAACTCATCGGCGAGCACGGATGTATTATCGAGTACTTCGACCATGTCAATAGCTATGGTCGGGATCTCAGCTAGCATGACGCGCCTCAGCGAATTCGCGGTCTCGAGATTGAAATTCTGAACGATGAAGTAGGCACGCTTCTCACTTGCCTGTATCTATGTCAGACTTGTCCACCATGCTGAGCGCTCAAGGAAGCACAAAGACAGGCGACGCACCTCCAGGAAGCGCACATTGATGGCGCCGCCTTCAACATCGTATCCATCCATGTGAGCGCGCGTGCCTAACACAGCTGATAGGGTTCACCGGCAGAGGTTTGCAGCTAGCAGGTAATTCCAGGCCTCGAGGCGACGAGAGGGCGGAGTTCGTGCGGGGAGGCGCGGTATGTTTGCTGGTTGCGCTGAGGTTAGCAACTGAGCCCTGTAGACTTCTCTTTCTTTGACAATAGCAGGCGACGGCCGCCAAGACCGTTTTAGGCTAGTGGGCCCAACAGCGCCACAGTACAATAGTCTGGCACGCGTCTAGGAAGCACGCAACACTTGGAGACGGATCCAGTTGTCGGTAGTCCTCGTCCTCAGGGGGAGGCTATGTGAAAGAAGTCGTCGACATCGCTGCGCGTCTGCGGGTCCTGTTCGGCGAGACACCGTCGGCTACAGGCAACGCCTACACGTACACAGTAGGTATGCTCCGCCATCTGATCTGACAAAGCGAAGCAAGGTCAACTTCAGGAGTGAGCGACTTTGATAAATCAGCCTGGCATAGGAAGAAAGACACGGGAATTTTTTTGTCTTCAGTTAAAATTGCAAGTAGTTCACGCCTGATATGGCACAGCAAGGCTCGCTCAGAGAGGCCTGCACCTAATGAGCCTGGCCTTCCAAGATTGAGCCATTATGACTACTGGCATCCGTCATCCTGTTTATGGCATTTGCAGTCTTGGATATTGGGAATCAGAGGAAAAGAATGCAAATACTGATTGTCCGGGGTTACGGAGGCATTCAGTTTGAGGACACATTGGGTCTGGAGTTCTGCATCGAGGCTGAGCCCCAAAATGATTGCGACTGCTTCCGGAATCAGTCAGCTAGACTGCCTGTGAGGTCCGCCATGGCGAGATCAGTTCGAGGCCCGCGCGGGGAACGAGCCTGTTGAATGACCATGCCGGGGCAGTGCAGATGCCCGAGTGGCCAGAATGCGGTAGAAGACTCGAGAGGCGGCAATGGAGGTATGGCACGCGGGCAGAACCGCCTGCCGGAGCGTCACTCCTGGACTTCGCTTGGCGGGAGGCGGAGCTTAGTGGCCCGACGTTTGCGGAATAGCCACCGCAACGAACGCGACACATAAGACCTACAATCACTGCTCCTCTTTTCTGTAGCTTCCCCAGGTGCAAACAAAGCGTACAACAAAGCGTACAACATACTCGTGTAAACACCGCTACCATGCCGGCAGAGATACCATCACCCCAGCGCTCAAGGGCATCATCCCGCTCTAAATCACCGCTGTCTCTGGATCTTTCCGATCTGCCGCCACTCGTGCAGCCTTCGCCTCCCTCGAATACTCTCATAATCACAGTAAGTCATGAATCTCTCACGTATCTAACGCAAACTAATCGTCATCCAGAACCTTGTCGAACCTGAGATCTTCCACCCAACTAATCTTATTCAGATACGGGAAACCATAAATACATACGCGGCAATTCACACATGGGCACCACTCAAGTCTTTCCGCCGGATCGTAGTCTCTTTTTTCGACGTCGAATCAGCCGTCACAATCCGTCAGAAAGTAGATGGTGAACAGATCATGGGTTGCCGGGTCCGTGTCTACTTTGGCTTGAATACCCCACTGAACCCCAGCGATCAACATCTACCTCTGCCAAAGTCGGACAAGTTGTTCTTTATTTCTCCACCGCCATCGCCTCCTATGGGCTGGGAAATGCACAACGAGGACCCCCCAAATCAGATTGTGCATGCCGAGGATCTCGCTGCGGCATTAGCAAGATTACATGCAGACCACCATGAGGATTTTCTACCAGTAGACGATATAAATTCCCAATTTAGCACGGTCGGCAGGCGGCGAACTGGTAGCTCCACTATTGTTTACCATCCCGATGATCACGGTGACAGCCCGGATTTACCAGCCATTGCAGTTGAGGATACGACGGCGAGTCCAGTCATCATGACCCCAACGGATGAAATGGAAGGAGTAGAGGGCCCCATTGCTCAGCAGAAAGCTCAGGGGAAGTTTGTTTCGACTTCTAGACCACCAGTCGAGTTGATGCATTGATACGTTTTTCATTCTTCATTCTGTACCAATTTCAAAACTGCACTGGATATTTGGGCATGGTGGCGTTACTGAACAAATCTTAACTGTGAATCCGACTGAGCAAGCTATAGCTCCTTTAGTCGTTATATGGCCAGGACAGCTGGTTATTAGACGGGTTCTGATCGGGGTGCAATGCAGCCTGTCTACTGATAAGTATGCTTAATGAAAAGTTGAAACTATACCAATTATTAGTGGAAATTCCTATTACAATCTTGTTTATAGAGTAGGCAATATGACTGACTACAAATGAATGAACATGTGTCACTATACAGCGAGATACTACTTCCTTAACGCAAATGGTATAAATAAAGAAACTACATTCCATGATGAAATCACAGCTTAGATAAAATACAGCTTAGTGTGGATAGTTGTTCACTTTAACAGCGCGATACACATACAGTTAGCATCGTAGTCGAATGTACAAGTTTCAAGTCACCATTAAAAAGCACACAGATTGAAAAAGCTTCAACATAATGTACAGAGGCTTGCCATCATTGACCATTGTTATTCATCTCAGATTCCTGGAGCCCACTAGTCCCTGCATGGTTAGGTGTTCCAAGATCAATATTTCCATTTAGATGAAAGAAAGGCACGTGATCTTTTCCCATTTTGACGCTAGGCAAAATGTAAGTCCGGGCACAAGCGAGCCCACGAAAATCGCGCTTAGACAAACAACTTTCGACTTCAAGCCGCCTATCGACATACTAACGTTGCAGCACCCGGCACCGACACGCCGTCAAGATGAAGCTCAACGTCTCTTATCCAAACAATGGCACTCAGAAGCTAATCGAGGTCGAAGATGAGCGCAAGCTGCGCGTCTTCATGGACCGCCGCATGGGTCAGGAAGTTCCGGGTGACAGTGTCGGCGACGAGTTCAAGGGTTACATCTTCAGAATCACCGGCGGCAACGACAAGCAGGGCTTCCCGATGAAGCAGGGTGTCATGCACCCCACCCGTGTCCGCCTTCTCCTCGCCGATGGCCACTCGTGCTACCGCCCCCGCCGTACTGGTGAGCGTAAGAGGAAGAGTGTTCGTGGCTGCATTGTTGGCATGGACCTGTCCGTCCTTGCTCTCAGCATCGTCAAGAAAGGTGACAGCGACATCCCTGGTCTCACCGACCTTGTTCACCCCAAGCGTCTCGGTCCCAAGCGCGCGACCAAGCTCCGCCGCTTCTTCGGTCTCAGCAAGGATGATGATGTGAGTTTTCTCATAGCTTCATCGCCAATCCTCTATGTAAAGGGTTGAGTCTGACGACCGGATTTTCTAGGTTCGCAAGTTCGTCATCCGCCGCGAGGTCCAGCCCAAGAAGGAGGGTGCGAAGCCCTACACCAAAGCTCCCAAGATCCAGCGTCTGGTCACTCCCCAGCGCCTCCAACACAAGCGCCACCGCATTGCACTGAAGCGCCGTCGCGCTGAGGCTTCCAAGGATGCTGCCGTAGGTCATCCGCCCTTGTGTGTTTAATCAAGTTGTTAACAGATTTGTATAGAACGAGTACGCCCAGATCCTCCACAAGCGCCTCAGCGAGGCCAAGGCTGCCCACGACGAGGCCAAGAAGAGGAGGGCTTCTTCCATGAGGCATTAGGCTAAAGTTATGAGTGCATGAGTTAGTGGGATGATCCTTTGGCGTCGGCTCCAAAACACGGTGTGGGTTCTCATCTGAATGAAAACTTCGGGTTTCTAGGCATGGGTATCACATACCCGGCACTGCTTATAATGGCAGTCGGTTCAAATCAAGCTATTACATCATTCATGCCGTGCATTGGATCGTAGAATCAACTGGTGGTGTTTCGATGGACAGTTCTGGTACGGGTGTAAAGTTGTATATGAAATATCACTATTTACCCGCATCAATAACACGCCCTACTCCTCACAAGTCCTAAGACATGTCAGCCCTTCGTATACCGGTGTTAGCATAGGGCTATCTGGCTTTCAATGCAATCTGGGAGTCTGTTTAGTATAGCCCTTTCCCATGGGGAATGAAAGGTGCATGACTGACGAGGTCTGGCAAACTGAATTAACGTGCGTTTCAATTGCTCCACATCTAACAGTCTAGTACAGGAAGCTTCTAATGATACGAAAAGCAGATTGTCAAGGAATCAGATAGGCAGGAATAGCCATACAGTCCATGCTGCCAGGTACTCTTCTGCTGGGAGCCTCTGCTTCGAGTAAATCTTCTAACTAAACATCGTTTCCATGTCCAACAGACGCCCCCTAATTTGATTCGTATCGTCTACCGAGCCTCTTCTTCAGGGTGCTTTTAGAACCAGCACGTCGAGCGGCTATATAGCTATCAAAATGATCTAGCAATTCCTAAACTTCTCTTTTATAGCGTGTAAGTTCTGTAGATGGCCTTTGCTCTGGGCCGCAGGGTTCGGTATCTTGGTGTGGTAAATCCATGAAACCGATGCCGCTGATGTCGTAATTTTTATAGGAACTCGTTGAAATAGCGTGATTGGGGCCAGTCTCCTTCCTCCGGGTTGTCATGTCTCCAGTCTACAGCCCTGGAATTCTTCATAGCGCCCGTTCCGTTTACAGGCCCTATACATTCTGATCCATCCTAAAAATACTCGATAGCCACTCAGTGTAATTTTGAGGTCGTCCGGGCATGCTGCTAATCTTTTTATTTTAGCATGCGCTACGAATGAGACGTTATCTAGTTTCTAGCAGTATTCACCGTGAATTTTGGGAGATTCCATCTTTTCTATGAAGCGTACATAACTCTAATGATGCAAGGGTAGTACCGAGTCGAGCCACGCTTTGCTTCCATTGCTTTAACCTTGTCTTGCGTAAACTTAACGCCAAAAAGGGCAAGTAGAGGTTCAAAGTGCGCAGCTCGACTGGTGTGACGTTCAGAATACGAATACCTCCTAATCAATGGATGGAGTCTTGACCGGCGACCTATTAGCTCTAACGATTCAAGGCATGAATCTCGAGTAGGTGGATCAAACAGAACTCTTCTCAAAGCGCACGCCTTTATCAAGATAAAAACCTTCACAAAAGCCCAGTTGTGAGTTTCTGCGCTGTCTTCATCATCTTAAATTATGGTCAATTCATGTTCTTGCTGATTGATTCCGTATGAATTAGACGGTTGATTTGATTCACTTAGTTCTGAGGAGAGATATGATCATTCGCAAACGCAAAGCTCCTCGAGATTCCACATATCGCTATCACTTCTCTTTCGCGACTATCGCTGTCGTCACAGAACCAATCTGAAACATTTGTGTTGTCTGATTCCTAACTGGGCGACATTCGTACTCCTGTGAACATTCTCACGTATCCACCAGGCCACGTATGCAATATCTTAGAATGCTCCCTGAAACACCATCCTAAAAGCTCACAACTTTGCTCTCCTGAAGCCTCGACATTGATGTCTATGTTTCCTTCTATTTCAGCAGCATCCTCTATCAGTTGAACAAACTCGCTGAATTCCCTTGTGCGTAGACAGGAGACAATGCCGTCCCACTGGAGGACGAGCATGATGCAAAAATACGTGAAGATGTTTCGCACGAGATTCTTCGGTCGGTATCTAGATGTGTCGTCTTTGAGAGGTGTATACCAGAACGGCGTTAAGGGTAGAACGAAGAAGATGTTGAAGAACATCATCAGAAGACATAACCATCTTCGATCCTGTAGCTCGATAATAGCAAAGCCGTCTGAAGTTTCGATTGTGCTTTTCAATATCTCGACGGCGGTTTCATCATCAAAATGATGAAAGGAACAGTTGTATAGTCGAAATATCCGTTTGTTGCTCGGAGAGATATGCCTAGATAGCACTTTCAGACTTTAATCGATTGATCTAGCCATGCCTTTACTTACTGGAGCGAATTACAGCTCATAGCCATATCTGGTGGATCCATAGCATCTACAGGTTCCTCGATCGATGTAAGCCAGTCTGAGGAGTCGGTATGTCGTTTCCACGCGCTGGGATTTGGATACTTGTCTGAGATGTTGAATTGAATCGGATTTAAAGCACAGCTTCGGCGATGCTGGTTGATAAGCCTTTCGAAGACAGGAGTCGGCCCTCCACTGCCGGCGCAGAACTCGAAGACTTCAAGCTCGCGCTCGCTCATCCCAGCTACTGCATCGATCACATTCGCAAGAGGCTCTGCAGCCGTGAAAGCAGGCGAAGCCATTTGCACGAATGGGAGCTTTCGTGTCCATTCTATCGCAAGAATATCTTGACATGTATGACGAACTATGTCGGGTGTCCATGAAAGATCGCACCATTCGAAGATTCTCCATGGTCGCTTTGTGAGGACAAAATCAAACTTCCCGACAAGGGTCGCAATTGATGAGGTCATTGTGCAGTAGAGGCCGGGCGACGGTCTAGAGAAAGGAGATCGGGAATGCGACTTATCTGGTTCTAGATCTTTCGTATAGCGTTGCTCAGATGTGTAATGGTGTGAATTAACACCTGAGGGCGAGTCAGACATTGTATTCGTTGAAGACGTGAAATGTTGCTTGCGAAAGGGACTAGGCAGAGCCACCAGGGAGTCATTCTGAAAACCATGCGGTGTCCGGCTACTCTTCCTCAACATGTCAGGCGTGTTCCTCGTGTCGCTTTGATATTCGGAAGTCACCCTAGGACGTGGATTGTGGGCCGAAGTTTTATGCGGCAGACTTGATGTCGAATTTGATCTTTTATTCTGCATAGACTTTGACGGCTTGTCAATGTTCTTAACTTTTAGTGCCAAGGGTGATGCTGCAGCAAGATCTGCCAGATCGGTCGGAGAGGTTGTGCTAAGAGGGACCGTGTGCGGTCCAGACAGCGGCTCCATCGAGATGGCTAGCGAATGATTGGTGTACAAATGCGTGGAGCAACAGACGCTGCACTGTACGCGGAACTCCCCAAGGTCAAGGATACAAAGAAAGTGCAATGTATGATACAATTCTCACTGCTTCAAAACTCGCGGAAACTATTGCCGGCGACGATGCAAAATACCGGTCGTGACGTTGGGCTGAGGACATGACGATACTATCTAGGCTAGATTGGGGTTAGCACGTAGTTTCATTTAGTTGGTCCAAGTGGCACCAGTCAATTACCATGTCAACACCAAATCGTCGTGCTGCATCGTCTGTCTGGAGATGTTCTATGTTAATCAAGTTTGCTATGCAAGATTTTCCCAAATTAGCCGTCCTATTGAAGCTCTGAAGCAATTTTTTGAGTATCCATTACGACCATGTTAGGACGAAAGCTACATGTAGTGAGGTGTACAGAAGGCCTTCAACCAATGCATAATGTAGCTTAAACCCGGCAACTGTGCATGAGCCTGGAGCGTCTTTCGAAATCGAAAGACACCACACAGCAAGGCAAAGGATGCTCAGCACACTTCAGCTGCGCAAGGCTATCCTTAGTTCCTAGTATTGTCTCGTGTCACAAGTTAGAGTTGCATTATCTAGAGCCGGAGAAGAAGAAAATAGTTGAATTCCTTAATCCTTGAACAATGCCCAGTACCTACTGTATGGAAGCCATCCGGTGTGTCAAGAACGCAGTCACACCTTACTATGGACTATGCATGCTCTCACCTCCTAGCCCCTGGCTTGGGAGAAATGTCAGCCGGGTTTATTCGTTTCCAAAGGCTAATCGATAGCAGGACGATGCCTGAATCGTCGGAAATAGCGCGAATTCTAGAATGTATGCCGACTGTAAGCTAGCGACGCCACGCGTACGCCCGCACAGCCATCTTTCTCAGCCGAGCAGGGTAAGCCAACCAATAAAGGCCTGCGCCTCGCTCCATGTCTCCTTTTCCCCAAGACACCTCCACTGCAATCAAAAGTCTAGACGTCGCCTCTTTCAACGTACGCAAGCTTCTCCCACCCGAACCACGATTGGTGGTGCTCCACACGTCTATTTTTAATCTTGCATCCTCGAAACGGCATCCTTTTCACGCACCTGCGTTTGACCCCGGTTTGATGTTCGGACAATACGCTGGACCGAACAGCGAAGGTGGCGCTTAATGAGCACGAGACTAACAAACACGCAATCGAAACTTTGCCGAAACGTCAATGCGAGAGGGAAGCGGAACGACCATGGACTCTAATCGATTAGGCAGCGCAAGGTTGTGCCTTGAGGACTCTCGCAAGCGCCTTGGATCATGCCAGGCGAGGCTAGTGCCAAGCGCATCAGTCAGATCAATGTTTGCACACGGCCGTTAACGGTGATCAGCGTGAAGTGGAAATCTCCGCTGGGTAGCAGGGACGGTACGGTGTTGCTGTCCCCATTTGGGCGTATGTACTTGGGTGGACCATGCATCCCACGGCCCTGACCTAAACTCAGCTCGCTTCCACATGCCAGCTAGCATTGCGCAAGCCACTCGTTCCATCCATGGCCCGCCGTTCGCCTCATGTCGCGAGTGACATCATGCCGCTGTTCCCATCTCAGACGCAATATCCGAGTCGCTTCATATACGAGCCACTTAAGCCCCGGGTTTGCTACTCGTTGCGAAATGTCAAAATTAGTTCATGTGCCGTGTCGAGAAGGGTCGCGGAAGGCACTGCGATCGGCAGAGATCGTCCTGGTGTCGATCACATGTACTAAGCTGGTGATGATTGACCTTGTGCTGTGACAGCTGCGCATGGCCAGACAAAGTGCGCGTGGGCAAATGCTCGTTCAGGGTCCTGCTCCCGGCATGTGCATGCTCGCCCGCTGCGGCAACCGCTCGCTGAATTTTCGGACAATTATTTTAGCCTCCCACAATCACATTCCCATGTCTATATCTTGCAAGATCCGCGAATAGGGTTTTTCTTCAGTAGCACCTTGCATCGCGTAGCTCGGAATTCAAGAGAACTAGAGGGCTTGTTGGAAGGCTCTTGGAAGATACCGATATTGATATTTACATAATTAAATAGATAGTAGTGCCACTAATGCGATGCAATGCAATGAGCCGTCGCCACCTAAAAATCATGTGGGCGGTGTGTGGTATCATGGAAAGCAAGAACACCAAGAAATGCTCACAATAAACGCCGAAGTCAATGTGTGCGCGTGAGCTATGCAATGCTGCCCTAAAACGCCGTGAAAAATGTCCGTTGCTCAATTACTGTCTTCGCTCGTTGCGTCGCTCGTGGAAGCTGACGACTTGTCCGACGAAATGGGGGCCAATGTCCACCTCCAGTCTCTTCTTCTTTTTCGTCGCCCCGCCACAGGCGTTTCCGGACACGAATCACTGTCCGATTCTGACGAGTCACGCTTGTCTCCTATTCGGGGAGCCCGTGGCCGTGGCGAGCTCTCTAGCGACGAAAAGGCGGAGCTGGACTTGTCCGATAAAGATGGAATAGTTGGCGAGGAGGACATGTCAGAGGATAATTTTGTGTTTATCGACAATGATGCTTCGGATGTGTTGGACTCCGAAGACGAGGTTGCCAGCGACGAAATGGACGATACGGACGATTCGAGATCAGAATGTGCCATGGTGTACTTGACGGTCTTGATCTCCTCTTCCAATGGAGTGCGGAAGGATACCCTCTTCTCGGCGGGGAACATGGGCCGGACAGGGGCCATTTTGCGTGAGGTCAATGGCACTGGGCTGTTGGCAAGGATCGATCTTAGGTTGTGGGGTTGCTTGTATGGTATGGTGATGGTGGCCGAGTCGTTGGAAGCCGATGTGAGTGTGGACGAAAGGGTCGAGGCCGAGCTAGGTGTTGATGTGGTGCTCTCCAGCTTGCAGTTGCTGTCTATAGACAGACGAGGTTTCGACAGACGACCAAGGGCCGGTGCAGCCGAGGCGGGCGGCTCATATGCGTTGGAGAAGGTGTTGCGGACGGTGGGAGAGACGGCGCTGAGGGTGTCGAGTCGCAGGCTGGAGCCTTTGCCAAAAGTGCGCACTTGCTGGGTGTCGAGGTGGAGTTTGGGACGTTGGGCCAGCTGGGGCTGGCGCGGGGCTATTATGGGCAGCGAAGTGGTGGTCATGATGTGGGCAGGGTCTCGTGAAGCCATCGCAGGCGCCATGGGGTGTGATATAGTCGACAGCATCATGCGGACAGATCGAGATGCTGCGCCGCCTAGCGACCGTGACGGTGGGAGCAGCACAGATAAGGGAAGGGCCAGGAGGGGAGCCGTCAGCACGCTCTGGGAGTGGTCTGGTGCTGCTGGGATGCTGGCAGCTCGTGTAGCGCGTTCGTATCTTCTGGCTGCTGCTGAAGCCGGGGTGCGGGACGCGAAGCACGCTCGAGGCCGGCGGCGCTACAATATATGTACGATGTAGGTACACGGCAAAAAGCGCAACAACAAGCGGGTTGCGGGGCGTGCTAGCATGCTCTGGAGGCTAATCTACAATACGTGCGTTGCGACGGAGTCCTCAAACTGCAACTGGGCGCATCCGTCCTAAGATAGCTCGCCTGCTATAATTGGGTGTGGTGGCGACCCATGCACGCTGGGCGCCGATCTCGAGAGAGCGAGCTGCTTGCGCTTGCGGCGACTCACGGCGACTAACGGCGACAGCACGCAGAGGATGCTCCAATAGCCCGCTGCCCTTGGCTGCCCTGGATGCGCCTTTCGAGCAAGCGTTCCATCGCGCGTTGCCTGCTGCCCATCCCCCTCGCTGCCGACTGAGCAACCTGGAGCAACCTGGAGCAACGCTGCGCTACCGCCCCCTCCTGGTTTGACCGAGCCCTCCTCCCTCCCGTCCACCCCATCACACACCACACTCTCTCTTGCACACGTACGCGCGTAACCGCAGCCCATCTCGGCCGGCCTGTGTCCGCATGGACGCCCCGCGAAGGAGGAGGCTCAAGCGTCCCCTCGACTCCCTCGTCATCCACTTTGTAAGCACTGTCCGCACGCAACCCCGTACCGCACGTCTGCGCCGTATCCCCTGCCAGCTGATGCGCCGTCCAAAAGCCCCGAGCCTCCCACCATCGTAATCATTTTCGGCGCCCACTCCCAATTCTTCGCACGAGCCGGCCGAGCTAACGTATTCCCGCCGTGACTGCAGGACTATGTACGTCTGCCGCTAGCATTCACTATAGCAGCCGGCTCGGGTCTGGCTCACCCACATCGTCGCAGGATGCTTTCTACGCCAGCGTCATCGAGCGCGAAACACCGTCGTTGCGGACCCGTCCGCTGGCTGTGCAGCAGAAACAGATTGTGGTCACCTGCAACTACGAGGCGCGCCGGAGAGTACGAAACCCTGCCCTCGTTACGTCCTGTCAGCAAACATCCGCTGTGATTCGAATCTCGCTCCCGTGGCGAGGCCGATTCGCCATCCTTGCAAGGCTGGGCTGGCTACACATGCCTGTGCGGGAAAGAGAAGCCGGCCTGTTCCTTCGACCTTCAAACACAGAGTCATCTTCTATATTCTACAGCCTGTCAGCACGCTGACTGCCGCAGGGCTTGTACAAGCTGCAGCTCATCAAAGAAGCAAAGCAGATCTGTCCAGATCTCGTCGTCGTGCTCGGTGAGGATCTGACGCGCTTTCGCAATGCCTCAAAGGAACTGTATGCCTTTCTCCGTACCTTTTCATGGAATTCTCGGTGCGAACGATTGGGCTTCGATGAGGTAGGCTCGTTCTTGGCATCTCCCATAAGCTTCTTGTCTCGGCACCGCCATTCTCGCTTTTCCTCGTGTTCAAGAAATTGGCCTTAGCCCAGTGAAGTCAAACTTCCACCTTGGTAAGCCATTATTAAGATCCGTTTGTAGGTATGGATGGACGTGACCGATCTGGTCGATTACAATCGCACACTACTGAATCCGAATGATCTCACCAACTCGTTTTTTTGTCTTTCTAAAAAGGACCCGTCCGTAGGCTTCCCCTTTGATGCATCCAACATCGCGGGCGAAACGTACCCGGGACATGCCGATTGTCCTCCAGGTAAGCTGTCGTACATTTCCTTAAACGAGCACTGCCTTCTAGAACCACTGTTGGCCAAACCTTGGCAACCAGCCTCGTTTAAGAACCGAGAGTGGATAAGCTTGATTCACGTGGATGCATCCTGAATACGCTGAAGTCCAATACGAGGGCGCATCGCTTTCAGAATGTTTCACCTGACTCAAGTGCATCAACACTTGTAACACTCAGTAGGGGATTACCAGGTTGGGTGGCACCGGCTTGTACGCGCGCGGTCCAGCCCACAAACATTACCATAAGCTATTTTCGCCGGACGAGAGCATTAATGTCTCACTGCTTTTGGCTAAGCTACAACACATGGCGTGCCCGTTATAGAAACATGGGACTAAGCGCGCACTCCACACGTAGGGGATTGCGAGCGAGGTTCTGTCAAGACAATAGATTACTTCGACAGTAACCTTTCTTGATTCCTTGTTATGAGCCTTTTGACTTTATGACAAAGCACGGCATTCGGGTCCTCATCGGGCGCTAACATAGAATAGATGTTTTGTCGGATCCGCCGTACCTGCGACTACTCCTTGGCAGCCATCTAGCACAATATATTCGAAAAAAGCTCGAATTGGAAAAAAGTCATACATGCACCGTTGGTATCTCGACCAACAAGCTCCTATCCAAACTTGTTGGTAACGTTCACAAGCCTGACAACCAAACCACACTATTACCACCATATACATTTGAGGATGAGCAGGACAATGTCGCCCCTTTCATCGATAACCATGAGGTTGGAAAGATCCCTGGCATTGGGTCCAAACTCGCGCAAAAAATACGGGCCCATGTACTGCAGCGACCGGCTGGCTTTGATACTGGCCTAGTTTATGGTGGTACTAATGAGTGCGTGCTGGTAGGGGATGTGAGAAAGCATCCAGGTATGGGGCCGGAAGTACTGGAGCAAATACTCGGAGGGCCTGGGACACCTCATGGTATTGGTGCTAGGACATGGGGACTTCTGAACGGATGCGATGACACCCAAGTAGGGCAAGCTCGAGATGTTCCCACGCAGATAAGCTTGGAAGATAGTTACATTCGTTTGGACACCATGGATGAAGTAAGGAGAGAGCTTTTTGTGCTGGCTAGAAGTCTGCTCAACAGAATGCACGTCGACCTCATGGACGACGAAGAGGACTTCCAGCTGTCAGCCGATGCTGAAACTAATGCGCTGATGTCGTCGGATTCACCACCCAAACGCTGGATTGCATTCCCTAGAACACTTCGACTGACAACTCGTCCGCGGCCTCCTCAGAACCCCGATGGCAGTCGTAACCGATCGTTTGCACGCATCTCTCGTTCAGGGCCTATGCCAAACTTTGTTTTCGGCCTCAGAGATAGCATAGACGTTATTGCACAGCGACTAGTCGCCGAATCTCTTGTACCCTTGTTCCGAAAACTGCATCCTGAGAAGAGTGGATGGAACCTGAGCCTAATGAACGTCGCCGCCACGAACATGGTCGATGCGGCAAGTGAAAAAGGCGGAGTCGGGCGTGATATCAGTAAGATGTTCAAGCGCCAAGACACTATACTCAAGGACTTCGACATGGAAGAACCAGAAAACTCCTTATCGCTTGAGGCACAGGGTGGTTCCATGGAAGTAGAGGCGGCGGGAAAAGTATCATCAGAAACGTCAGGGTCTGCGATTCAGGGCAGCAGGGGAGGATCCGAAGACGTCCCGACACCATCTCAAGAGGCTCGATCCGTCGGAAAAGACCTTTGGGGGTCGGACAACGAGGACGTGGTAGATGGTGACTTGCATCGGTGCGAATGCGGTGCTGTGATGCCCTTTTTCGCAGTCGGCGCCCATGCTCGGTGGCACGCGCGGAGCTGAGATACAGATAAAAACAAGGAAGAGATAACAACCGGGGGAGGGGTTGGCTGGGCTAGATACTCGTTCTTAACATGGGCATCCAATGATAGTTTCATATACTCCATGAAGTTGTGGTGTAACATCGCAAGTCTAACTAAAATAAGGCGCAATTGTTCTGCCAGTAAGCGGCATTGCTTCCAGAAAAGGCCCCTGAAACCGTTGAGCACAGACCAAGGCCTCGGCAAACCTGGGGGAGGCGCTACCCGCATGTGAAGGGTGGCACGCTTGACGTGCCTCAAAGCAAGCGGCCCAGCCTCGTCTTCCCCTCCTGCAATGTTATCGTTGTTGTTTTTAGATGCGTGAATGTAAATCGAGTGCAACATGCCGGGCTCATCAAGATTACCTGTCAGTCTCCGCGAGACCTTCAATGCTCGGGCGCGTTCCGTGCGGGGGCAACAAGTTGCAGCGCTGAATATCGATCTGTAAGTTGGGCTATGATGCGATGGATCGCAAACATGGCTAATTGGGTTTCCATTATAGGCTGAGAAATATCGTATTCATCCTATTCGTACTACGGTGGACTCGGAAGCTCTTCTACCAACTCAAAGGTCGCGGCATAACCGGCTCTGTTGTCGATGTCTACATCTCCGTCCGTCGTACCCTCTATGGCATCTTCCTTCGTCTCCCAGGTGTGCGCACACAGGTGCAAACCCAAGTTGCAGAATCTATACTCAAGCTTGAGCGTAAACTCGTTCCATCTGGTCCTGGCGTCGAGCGTCTCACTTCCTTACCGACCGAAGGATGGAGTGAGGATCTGGTAAGGACCAAACTGGAGGAGTTGGCACAGATGGAGCATACTAGATGGGAGGACGGTAGAGTTAGTGGAGCTGTATATCATGGTGGGGACGAGTTGATACGGCTGCAGACGGAAGCTTTTGGCAAGTTTACCGTCTCTAACCCCATTCACCCTGATGTTTTCCCTGGTGTGAGGAAAATGGAAGCCGAGGTTGTCGCCATGGTTCTGTCCTTATTCAATGCTCCAGACGGTGCTTGCGGTGTTACGACGAGTGGTGGCACGGAGTCTATTCTTATGGCATGTTTGTCTGCGCGCAACAAAGCTTACCACGAACGCGGTGTCACCGAGCCAGAGATGATTCTCCCTGAGACCGCTCACACGGCGTTTCGCAAGGCATGCGAGTACTTCAAGATCAAGATGCACCTAGTAGCTTGCAAAGCACCGTCCTACAAGGTCCATCTGTCATCCGTTTCACGTCTTATCAACCCAAACACCGTCCTGCTTGTGGGATCCGCACCTAACTTCCCTCACGGAATTATCGATGACATTTCGGGTCTGTCAAAGTTGGCACACAAGAAGAAATTGCCTCTACACGTCGATTGCTGTCTTGGTTCTTTCATCATTCCCCTGCTTCCGAAGGCTGGTTTCGATAGCGAACCATTCGACTTCAAACTCAAAGGAGTAACCAGCATTTCCTGCGACACACACAAGTACGGATTTGCCCCCAAAGGAAACAGCACTGTTCTCTACCGCTCCGATACCTACCGCAAATATCAATACTTCATCAGTCCCGACTGGTCCGGCGGTGTTTATGCCTCCCCCTCAATCGCTGGCTCCCGACCCGGTGCCTTGATCGCAGGCTGCTGGGCAAGTCTCGTCAAACAAGGCCAAAGCGGGTATATCGACGCATGCCACAAGATTGTTGGCGCCACGAAGAAGATTGAGGGGGCCATCCGTGAGAGACCCGAACTTTCTACCGATCTCAAGATCATCGGACGTCCGCTGGTCTCTGTTGTGGCTTTTCTATCCAACACACTTGATATCTACGATGTTGCTGACGGCATGAACGAGAAGGGCTGGCACTTGAACGCTCTGCAGTCGCCGCCTGCTATCCACGTTGCTGTCACTCTGCCTATTGTTGCGGCGGTCGATCAGCTGATTGCAGATTTGATTGAAGTCACGGAGGAAGTCAAGGAGAAGGAAAGAAAGAGAGTCATGGAAGGTAAGGGCGCTAAGGGGCCTGTGAAGGGAGACACAGCGGCACTGTACGGAGTTGCGGGTAGTCTGCCGAACAAGAGTGTTGTTGTGGATCTGGCCAAGGGTTTCTTGGACACATTGTATAAAACTTGAGTATCGAAGCGTTGTACATTTGTTTAATACAGATATCTTGAACAAGTCTATGGCGTAGCCGCCGGTAGTTCTGCTGCTGCTTCGTCGATGGGAAGTTTTCTTCGCGGCCTCTTCAAATCCTCCGCTGTGACGCCGTTGACACCTACCTTAGTCAAGCCCATTTTTGGGGCGTCTCCCTTCTTCACAAATTCGTACAAGCCTATTCACATCAGCCATGCCATCATGTCATCCCAGAATGGCAAACGACTTACCGGGTAGCTTATTCCCTGCTAACCTGAAGGCGTCCCGCACAACCTGTTCGTGCAAATCTCCCTTGACCTCGAAAATGACCTTGCTCACGGCCACCCTGCTGGCCCAATGGTCGAAAGTTCCCTTACCCTTACCCATTCTGCTCTCGTTGCCTTTTGTGTAGACACCAATATTCGCCGATACCCTTTCGTACAGACGGAACTTCATGCCTCGGAGGCGCTTCTTGATGGTTTCTTCCGCAATGCGGAGCTGGGCGGCGGAAATGCGGCGGTCGTGGTCGCGCATGCGCAGACCGTAGTCACCCCATATTACCGTAGTACCGCGAGTGCTACCGCCCGTGGGAACGCGGCATCGGCCTTTGCGTGATTTGCGCGACTCGCCGGCTTTGGGCGCAAGCCAATTGAAGCGGGTGATGGTGGACGTGAAGGTACGGGCGGCAGGTGTGAGATGCCGGGGAGTCGATGCAGCCGGTAGCACTGTCTTCCGGTCAGTGATGTGGTTTTTGGGTCGCTGCGAAGAGGCGCATACGTCGTGGCCTTGATGAAGAGATGGCCAGCCGGCTCAATTGAGCGACAAGGCTATTTGCTGGCGTGGGCGGCGGCATGGCGGACTATAGGCCGTTAACAGCATTGAATGTTCGAGGAAGCTACGAAGATGAAGTTCTGCCGTGGCGCAGGCGCAGGCGTGGCTTGTGCGTGACTTTGTCGCGCGTGTTAAGTGATTCCGCGCGCCGTCATGGAACGACGCGTCTCAGTGCCTCACGCATACCCATCGAACCACGTCGCGTCCTACGCCGAGCACTTTTTTTCCATTATCGACATCTTTTGCGTGCCGAATGGCTATGTACTGCCTGTCGATCGTACAGTAATAGAACTCGTTGCGAGCAAATATGCCTACCGACATTCGCAGTTTCTTTGGCGGTGCACCACGGACTGACCCAGCCAGCCAGAGCTCGCAGAAGAAGGAAGAGGTGAGTGAGATTTGATAAATCAATGCAATTGTTTTCACTTCACGATATCGTCCCTACTCCTCTACCTAACGCCCAACATGCCCCTTGGCCGAATCCGACTCAAAGTTCCAGGGCTTGGACTAGGGATAGGGAAAGTTGACAATAGACAACAGAAAGCCGCGGTGAAAAAAGCTGCGCCAAAGAAACCGGGTCGAGCCAGTCGCGTAATCGAAGATTCTGAAGACGATGATGAGGTTCAGGAAGTGAAGTGAGTCAACATTCAAACGGTACTGAGAAAGACGCTGAACGTTGGCAGGCCTAAAAAAGCAACCCCGAAAAAACCTCCGCCGAAGAAAGCTAAAAAAGAGCCGTCGCCTAAGCTCGAAGAGACAACGACCTTTGAGTTTTTCGGGAGCAAGAACAAACCTAAACGATCTGAACCGGTGAGGAGGAAACCTGCTGAATCAACCCCTAAAGTTACACCCAATGGCACACCAATGAAGCAGAATAGAAAGGTCTCTAAGACTGCCGCTTCGGCCACAACTGGTAGAGGTCCAGGAAGGCCCAAGAAACCAATCGTGTCCTATGCGGAACAAGACGATGACGACGAATTTCCTGACGACGACCTGGATGCTGCTGATGACATTTTTGGAGACAATTTCAAGAAGGGTGCAAGAAAGGATGACTATGTCGAAATTGGGGCAAACGATGAGGACAATTTACCTATTACTTTACCCCACAGAGTGACCCCCAAGAAACCGGCTAAAAAGCAGAAAACGATGAAAGACGACGATGATTTCGATCCGGAAGACGTTGATGTCGATATGAAGGACGTGGATGTAGAGGACGACTTCGTGGAGCCTGATGAGGAGGAGCGACCAGTGAAAAACAAGCGAACGAAGACTCCAACTACACGAAGGAAACGCAAGACCCCTGACCTGGACGAGGACGCTGAGGAAGAGGAAGAGGAGATCAAGCCAAAACGAGGCCGACCGAAGAAGGAGACACCAGCTAAGTCACCGGCAAAGAAGAAAGCTAAAAAGGAGGAGACAACTGAGAACGAGAACATCCAAGCAATATACGATAGCATTCCTCTGGTCCGGCCCCCTACACCTCCACCAAAAGACCCAGACGCGAAATTCGATTGGAGGGTTAAAGCAGGTGGTGGCAATGCAGAGGCTGCACCCGTAGGCGGAGGCTCCTCGGATATGCCCTCAGGAAGTGACACTTGCCTAGCTGGCTTGACATTTGTCTTTACTGGCGTTCTACAAAAATGGGGTCGTACGGAAGCTCAGGAGCTCATCAAGCGACACGGTGGTAAGGTCACAGGCCAGCCGAGTAAGAAAACTGACTATATAGTCCTTGGACAAGATGCTGGTCCAAGCAAACTACGAAAGATTCAAGAGATGAAGATCAAGACCATTGACGAGGATGGTGTTACCTTGCTGATTGAAAGACTTACCGCAGCAGGAAATATGGGTGATTCAAAAGCGCAAGCGGCACACAAAGAGAAGCAGCAGAAAGAAGAAGAAAAGATTCGTGAGCAAGTCGCACAGATCGACAAGGAAGAACAAGCAAGGCTCAAGGCAAAGAAAGCTGCTGAGGCTGCTAGAGGTGTTCAACCAGTTGCGGGCAAGAGCGCAGAGCCATCGATTGATTCACAACTGTGGACTACCAAATATGCACCGACATCCTTGAACCAAATTTGCGGAAACAAAAATTCGGTTGAAAAGCTTCAGCGATGGCTGCAGAAATTCCCAAAGAGCCTAAAGACAAACTTCAAACTTGCGGGTTCTGATGGGAGTGGTTCCTTCCGGGCGGTCCTAATCCACGGACCTCCTGGTATTGGCAAGACTACTGCCGCACATCTCGTCGCCAAACTTGAAGGCTACGACATTGTTGAAAGCAATGCCAGTGATACTCGAAGCAAGAAACTCGTCGAAGACGGTTTACGCGGCGTCCTTAGCACCAATTCGCTGCTTGGATACTTTGCCGGCGATGGGAAAAAGGTTGAACAAAATAAGAAGAAGATGGTCTTGATCATGGATGAGGTGGATGGTATGTCCGCTGGCGACAGGGGTGGTGTTGGAGCCCTCGCTGCCGTGTGCAAGAAAACAGAAGTGCCCATGATCTTGATCTGCAATGACCGGAGGTTGCCAAAGATGAAGCCTTTTGACTATGTCACGTACGATCTGCCTTTCCGACGACCGACTGTGGATCAAATCCGTTCACGTATCATGACTATAACTTTTAGGGAAGGACTGAAAATGCCAGTACCTGTCATTAACGCGCTAATTGAAGGAAGCCATGCCGATATTCGACAAGTTGTCAATATGGTCTCCACAGCAAAGTTAGATCAGGCGGCTATGGATTTCGACCAGGGTAAACAGATGTCTAAGGCATGGGAAAAGCATGTGATCCTAAAGCCATGGGATATCACCCAGAAGATTCTTGGGGGTGGCATGTTCGCTGCAAGCAGCAAGGCTACTCTGAATGACAAGATTGAGCTTTACTTCAACGATCACGAATTCAGCCCTCTTATGCTACAAGAGAACTACCTTGGAACGAACCCAGCCCAAGCATTGTCATACGATGGCCCGGAAAAGAAGCTGAAATTGTTAGAGCTGGCTTCGGATGCGGCTGATAGTATCAGTGACGGAGATCTAGTTGATCGCATGATCCACGGCTCACAGCAGCATTGGAGCTTGATGCCTACACATGCTGTTTTTAGTTTTGTTCGACCGGCAAGTTTCGTCGCTGGAAGTACAGCTGGGCATCAGACACGCTTTACGTCCTGGTTAGGCAGAAATAGTTCCCAAGGGAAACTCACTCGGCAGGTCAAAGAGATCCAAGCTCATATGCGCTTGCGTTCATCAGGTGATCGTCACGAGGTTCGACAACAATACATTCCCGCCTTTTCGCAGCAATTAGTCAAGCGGCTTGAAGACGAAGGGAAAGATGTGGTCCCAGAGATAATTGATTTGATGGATAGTTACTTCCTCACCAAAGACGACTTTGACGCGATCATGGAGTTAGGAGTGGGTCCTATGTCGCAGGAAAAGATTCAGATTGCCTCGCAGTCCAAAGCGACCTTCACGCGACTGTAAGTTATTGGATGCTTATCTTTGTGACCGGTTTAATTTTTTTGGCAGCTACAATCAGCAATCTCATCCTCTTCCCTTTATGAAATCTTCGAACGTGGTCGCGCCCAAGAAGGCGCCAAAGGAAAAGCCGGATCTTGAGGAAGCAATCGACGAGTCTGACGAAGAGGAAGTTGTGAACGAGATCAAGGAAGACGATGAAGACGCCGATCTTTCAAAAGACAAGTACGTGAAGCAACCCAAGAAGAAGACTGCGAAGAAAACTACCGCGGTGACCAAATCAAAGGGGAAGAAACGCGCTGCAGAGGACGAAGACGAAGACGAGGAAGAGGAAGAGGTGAAACCGAAGGGCAAGGGTAAAGCCAGAGCGAAGAAAAAATGATTGTTTCATCGAAGGGGTGCGGCGAAACAAGGCGGTAAACAGTAGTTCTTCATTCGAGGTGCAATTCATCATGCTGAACATAATAGTCGGTCAATCAACAGCACAAAGTAGGATTTCTTGAGCATCTTTGAGGTGGATGCGCCTGAGCTGGATAGTGAGCTGCAAATCTAGCTGATGTGCATGTAACAACATGTAGTATAGCACTTACAGCCATGTTTCCCATTCATCTTTTCCCGGCTTTAGGCATGGTATGAGCTCCTATGGTGGGGTCAGGTTGAGAAGAGGTGTTCTCATAGCGTTACCAAATCATGCCTGTTGAGGCGAATAGCAATTACATCTGTGTCAAGACTTGCTGACAAAAGACCTATGCCGTACTGAAGGCTCTAAGCTAAGCGTAGAATGTCTGCCCAGTTATACCCAGGGAATATATACTATGCAAGATATCGATTGTTCACTATCCAACACAAATTATTAAAGCAGAATAAAGCAGGGACGATTAAGGTGTCCTGAGATCAATGACTGCCAGGGCACCGATAGCAAGTGACACCACGAAAGTGAGACTAAAGTTCTAGCGGTCTTTCGAAATACACATTTATTGATTCTCTATTCATCTGCGCCTAGTACTCTCATCCTCGCAAGACAAGCGCAAGCAAGGAAGAACAGCTACAGAAAAAACTAATCTTACACCAGTGAACCCTCAAGGCCCATAATTTTTTAGACCCGAGGAGATGACGAACTGAGAACGGTAGGCCAAACAGGACCAGAGAGACCCGAAAACCTGCCAATGAGAAGCTATCAATTGCAAACCTGCCCGTGGAAGAAAGGGTTCAGAAGCACAGTGTGTCGTTGAAAAGAAAAGCGTACCGGGTTGAGAAATCCGTCGATGGATACTCCAATTATAAACATGAACGTATTCAAGGTGAGACAGTTGTCCAGTAACTCATAGCCTGTTCCACCAGCGATAAAGGATTACACGTAATAAGGAGTCGTTGCAGTATAGCCCAGAACAAAGAGTAACGATCAAAGGCTATAGATACCGGATCGCTAATTGAAAGCACAAGTTGGGTATAAGCGTACGGTTCTTTGCAATCATTTCCCCAAGGCCAGAGCATATGCTCCACAAAGAGCTTACTGCACGATTGGAATAGATGGGACCCGATCGAGTAAGAAAACGGCCATGTCATCGATAAGCAAATTAGGTGCCGGGGTGCAAGCATCCACAAGATAAGGCGAGCAGAGCACATATATCCGAGGCGAGTGATCATGGGCGGTCGGCTTGTCCAATGAGGGAGTACATCAAACCGCATAAGGTTCTTCGTATTGGCATTGCAAGCAAGCATCAATCGACTGTGGCTCAGACATATGCATCAATCACTGTGCGTCGAACTTATGCGCCCGGAGGGCGTTGATCAGCCTGACCTGGCTGTTGCTGTTGACCTGAGTAGCCTAGTGATGAATACCACATGGCAAGGTAATTCTGATAGCCGCCATAGATGGCATACGGATCAGGAGCTGCGCCATCACCCTGACCTGGCTGCTGCGCTGCAGCAGGTTGACTGGCAGCTTGTCCATAGCTTGGTTGCTGGGATTGTGAGTAATTGTCTTGGTGATTCCCTTGGTCGCGGCCACCGCCACGCCTGGTTCCGTTCTTTTCTTTCTGCTTAGTATTAGCTTACGTCATGAAATGAGCAAAAACTGGTCTCACCACTTGGTCCACCTTGTCTAGGATGGCACGCTTCGCGTCTTCAATGGCCTGACGGGTTCCGACAAGTCCTATTTCACGTTCAATGTCGGCGCCACTGGCTTGAGACACGTTGATCTTGCACCCAGTAGTTGCTTGCATATCCTTGATAGTCTCACCACCTGTGTTGAATTAGAAACTGGGACACAACCTCACGCACGTTTTAAGCATCTTACCTTTACCGATTATCATGCCAACCGCATCTGAGGGGACCATAATGCTATCGTTAATTTTTCCAGCGCCACCGCTGTAGGGATCGAAATTGTCACGTCTATTAGACTGCTGGTTTGTGGGAGGGCCGTCATTTGCACCCCTAGTGTCGCTGTCGACAATTTCCATGATAAGTTCTTTCGCTTTAGCAGCCGCAGCAGCACTACCGATGAGGTTCACTGGGCGAAGACCATTCACGCTCTTGTTTTCACCAACAATGTTGACATGGCAGCCACTTCGTTCTTGGAGGTCACGAATCGTTTCACCGCCACGACCAATGATTAAACCAACGGTACGATCAGGCACCATGATTTGCGACTGCTCTTCGCCATCACGCAGAGTAGGTTGATGCGTGGTTTTCAGTGCAGCACGTGCGTTGCGACCAGTTTCACGGGCAGGATTACCACCATTCTCCTCAATGATGCGATTGATTTCTCGCTTCGCGGTGATACGAGCACCCGGACTACCAGTGATGCGGCATTCACGTGTGGGACCAGTGTTGACTGCCGTAATAAATTGGATCCTAGTTCCTGATTCCTGTTCGATACGACGTAGGCTCTCGCCTGAACGCCCGATCACGAGACCAACCAATGATGAGTCAATCAGGATCACTTCGGAATTGTCATTTGGGGGCGGAGAGCGATATGAGCGGGGTGGTGGAGAGAATTGATTGCGTCTAGGGGGCGAACGAGAGCGTTCTCGTCCATAACCCTGACCTCGCCGCTCCTCTCGATATGGATTGTAGCTATCACGCATGTTATCACGATGCGGTGACCGTGAACGCGATCGCGAACGACCACGGAAGTCACGGGTGCGCAAGCGCGGATCATCTGAATGAGCTGCTGCTGCGTAAGTCGATGGAGGGGTCGTTGAGTGATGCATGTCAAAGCTACCTGGACGCTGGTCATAGCTTAGGCCTTTTTGCGCTGCAAAACCACGCGCCTTTGCTAGCGCATCCTGTATGCTAACAGAGCCTGAGCTTGTAGGTTTGATACCGCTAAGATCAATCTGCCCTTGGTTTGTTGGAGGAGGAAAGGGAAAGGCTGGCGGTGTTGAAGAAGCTAATGCGCCGAAGCCTGGGGGAAGGCTCTGGACAGGTGGCATCTGAGGCGGTGCAGCCTGAGGGGGGGCTTGAGAGGGCGTTGTTGTCGCAGGGCGAGCGGCTACACAATTTGTTAGTAACAGATGAAGTCGCGACAGATCAGACGCGGAGAGGCGTACCAAGCGCAGCGAGGATGGCGTTAATATCGGGAGTCGCCATGATACCTGTACACGATAAGCGCAAGCTGTTTGTTGCAGGCAGCTCGAGGCCTTGGGGTGAGTGTGTCGTGTGTTGAGAGAAGAGACCAGGCGTTTAAAAGACAAAGCGGCTAGCGCGCTAGACGTATCAGTACTAGCGTCATATCACGGACCATGCCACTGCCAGACAACAACAACAATGAACAAGATCGAGGCCATTGTCTAGCCAACCATGATCCTAGCATATGTCAGCTACCTGTTGTTCATATTCTATGAATATTTCGTGATGCAACGAGGAGAGAAATACCACATCCAATTAGATCTAATATGGCTAGGATAATATAAACTAGGGAACTATGCCTAACACACTCCTGAGGAGTAACCCAGCAGTATAGAGCTATGCTGCCCATCAAGCACCGGTGCGCCAATACCGCCTTGCCAAAAGCTTATGCAGAACTACCCTGAAGCACACAAAGCACTAACAAAGGCGACAAACGCCATAGGACCTTCTCCGATCAGGCCGTGGGTATATGATGACATGTTTACTGTGTTACAGTCAAGGAGGTAAAAGAGATTTCGGCCTCGCTCCGGCACAACCGGATGTGGCAGTAGAATATCAACAGTGAGAACCGAAGTAAGGGGCGGTCGACGCGTGCGAATGGATGGGTTTTAGTGAACGTGAAGTCGTGATATGCAGGTGCGCGCCTATGAAAACGCCCAGTTGACACAGCGGAACAGGATTATGCCATATGGGATTCATTACTGAGCCATCAGTTGCGTGACATTGTTCCACCTTTGCTTCAGTTGCTCGTACTCTTGGTTGATCTGGAGCTTGTTAGCGGCGCGTTGCTTTGTTGCGAATGGACAGAACTTACATCAGCATACCGCATCTTGGTATCCACCAAATCCTTCTCCATTTCAGCCATGGACTCCTCCAACATCCGGTTCTCGTTATGAACACTGATGTTCTTCTGCATAACTGTTTCCATCTCAGTCTTCAAACGAGCCTCCACCTCAGCAGGTTGAGTGTCAACAATCTTTTGCAGCTCTTCGACCTTGGTCTTAAGCGTCTCATTTTCTTCCGCTAGCGTGTCGTTCTCCACCTTGGTTTTGACGAGCTCAGAAGCGACCTGCACATGCTCGGTATCAGACTGCTCAGCACGACGCTCAAGTGCGCGTACTTTGGTTTCCAGCATGGCTGTCTTGTCTTTCAGGCCCTGAAGTTCATTCTCTCGTTCCTTCTCCACTCGCTGCTGCTCTTTCCACTCCGCCGTGTATTGCTGGAGCATCTCGGGCGTAACTTTGACTGCTACGGCGTCTTTTACAAGCATATCAGCACGGTAGACCTCCTTGTCCACGCCTGTTGTGGAGCCGAAGAAGCCGCTTTCAAGGATTGAGGAGGCCGAGGGGGCCTTGTCGATGTAGACATCGAACAACCGTTCTTTGAGGAAGGTAGTCAGTGTAGCCATATCTCTCATTCCCATAAGCGTTTCCGCGTTCTTCTGCATTAGTACAATGCCAAATTTGAGAATTGCGCCTTCAAGGCCGTCACTAAGAATGAGATCATAAATGCGGAGAACTAGTTGAAGTGGAAAACGATATGCAAACAGAGTAAGGAACCACTGCGTAGCGTAAAGCTGGGGCTTGACATCTCGTCGACGAAGATGACAGTACAGCGCCGGCTCGAGATCCTCCAGAAGTCGTTCAAACTGGTAAAGGTGGAGGTGTAATCCAGGCATGTCTTGGACGAAGAGGTCCCGTAGGCCGTACTTGTTCATCAGCGTCACAAATAGGCCAAAGGCCTCTTCTTCGGGCATCTGGAGGCGTCAGTAAAGTCTCCTGTCGGCTCAAAACCTGACTTACATTGAATAATAAGGGCATGGCAATAAAATTCATGCCCTGCGCATAGCCCACAGCTTCGTCGTATAGAGCATATGCTTTGCAGATTCCAAAAAGTCCATCTTGCAGTCCTGCCGCCATAAGGTATTTTGAATAACTAGTTCTGGCACCCAAGTCCCGCTTGATGGTCTTTTCAAGTTTTTGGATGGCGGCAACTTCTTGCTTGGTCCTCTCTTTCTTTTCCGCAGCGAGCTTCGTGTGGAGCTTTGCCATGTCCTCGGCATTGTCCGTAGAAAGCGAAGGTGAGCCCATTGGTGCAGCACTACCAGTAGTTGTAGCTGGCGTTGAGTAATCCGAGTGGATAGAAGATGAAGAAGACGCAACTGACTCTTTCTCCTTGTTGCCACTAGCCTGGCCGTTGGGTAGCTGCGGAGTCTTCATAATGGCTGACTCCTTGTCAGTGCCACGGGCAACAAGGTCCCTGTACAGCACCTCCAATTCCTCATTCTTACTCTGAGCCAAGACCTGCCATATGACGCCTCGAATGGCCTGAGGAATACCGCTAGCAATAGCACGATTAAGCTCCTCAGCGCTGGTGCGAGTTACAGCCGCAGGGCCTTCGTTGACTACATTTTGCCATAGGTCCCAGTCTACCGGCTCCGCAGCATCGCCGGCGGGTCCAGCGGCGAATCCTGCTGCGGTGCCAGGTGCCAGGTTAGGATTGACAGTGGGCTGCTTTGCAAGGGTGGTTGCCTTGGGGCTCGTTGGCCTGGATTGCGTGCCAGCAGCAACCTCCTCTTCAGCCACACTCCCAGGATTTCCAATTCCGATACCTAGGCCAGTTGTACGTCCCATCAGCCCAGCAAGAGCTCCTCCTTGACCGGGCTCGCCTGTCTCATCTAGAGTAATACCGGCCTCTTCTCTCATTCTCAAGAACTTGAAACGGTCGCGGAGACTTCCTGTGCTAGATCGGTTGTTCTTGATGGTGTCTTCATCTTCAATTTTACCGAGAGTCAGCTCAGGATTACTTCCTACGGTTGCAATCGATGCATTTGTATTTCTTCTGTCCGTAGATGACAAAGGAGGCGACTCAGGCTGCTTCTTGCTGGAGCTATTTCTTGAAAGCCAAGAGAAGGGACTGGTGAGTTTGCGGGTCGGAGCAGGTGGTGGCGGTAGTGATGTATGCTTCTCGGAAGCAGGCGGTGCGGGAGGAGGTGGGGGGAATTTGACAGGCGACATCTTGCCGGACAAGCCCTGTAGTCCGCCTGTGGAATCTCGGGGCGGCAATTTAGGTAATGGATCCTGAGTTTTTACACCTTCTGTGAAGCGTCAGTATTAAAAACGAGCAACAAAGTTTGCGAGCCTGCAGGGCGGTGTAGTCGGTTGGGGGCTTTATCGTGTGATCCACTACCCAGCAGCGTTCGTGCCTGCCTCTTGCCTTTGCAGACAGCGTAGCCCCTCACAATCGGGGGAAATAATTACCTTCTTCAAGAGAGACATCATCCATGGATGTCACCGATATCCGATGTGAAGCCAGGAGTGGAGACTTGGGAGCATCTGCTTCGGTCTTTTCTGCGGCTTCCTGCGGCTTCACCTCTGAGTCCTTCTCGTGCTGCTGCTCGTGTGCGCCGTCGAGCTTGGGCACTTCAGGTACGGGGGGATCCGAATTATGCTCTAGAGTGCTTGAGGACGTCGAATCGCGTCTGCTGATCAGTGACCGTGTGCGGGAGCCGGTGTGAGATGTTGGGCGGGGGGTCATGTCGGTGGCATCTTCGAACGTGTCCTACAAACAGAACACGGCAATTAGCAAGGGCTGGTAGCCTGGGTGCAGGCGAGCTGCTCACGTTGTCGGCTCGGTCAGAGCTGTGCGAGCTCTGGGGCCGCTGTGGTGTGTCCTCCATGGCGAGCGTGTGCTGGCAAAGCTGCCAATGTGTTGCTGAATGCAAGCAGTGCGTGGGAGGTGCTGCAACTGTTGCAATAGATGCTGCGTGGGGAAGTGAGTGTGACAGGAGGCCTAGGACAGTCGGGGTCGAAGAAAGGAGGGAAGACGACTAAAGAATCAGACAGCGGGACCCGTCATCAGTTAATGGGGCATCGGGAGAGGCGGTCGGGGGTTGCTGAGGGGACTAATTATTGCGCCCGTGAATAGTCAAGAGCCAGGGCCCAGGGATGAAGCTAAGCTAACGGGCGGGCTCTTGCTCACTTGCACCTTGCGCCTTGCGTACCAGCGGACCCCGACATCTGAGTCAGGCTAGGCCGTCGCTGGGTGTGTTCGTTCTCCTCGTAGGAACGTACAGACGGCAATAAAGATACGTTTCAATCCAACCTGAAACGGCGGCCCAGGCGGCCACTTACAGCCAGTCAATAGCATCACGAGCGCCATCGCCGAGGCACCTGCAGCTGCTACGCAAGCCCCGCTCCACTCGAACTCGCAGCAGCATGCTCTTTGATGTCCCCTCCTATAAGTCCAGCAGTCCAGTCCAGTCCCTGGTGGTCCTGGCAGTCCTGGCAGTCCTGGCCCACATAGTCCCAGTGTTCTAGTCCCACCCGGAGCACGTGATCCTATACGCACTGTGGACATTCCATATCGCCCCTGTTTTTCCGGAAGGCGTCTCTCCAAGCTGTGCAGCGGCTCCTTTGGCTATGTTGACATTACCCTATGCGGTTTCCCGATGTCCTGCGACCGCTACTGTCTGACCTGAAGCTTGTTGTTCTATGCCCGACCTCCCCCAGCCTCAACGGAGCAGCGCCGTCAGCACAGCACGGGTTTGCAAAGTCGCCATTGTGCGCCGGGCAGTGATATGTATGTACTCTTGAGTCTTAAGGTACTCGAGGTGACCCAGGTCTTGGATGCCGGAACGTACCCTGCAAGGGGGCCTGGTCACGCATGAGGATCTATATTAATATTGAATGCATGCCATCGAGTAAGGGCCCGTACAATCGCCCTCGATCCCATCCCTTTGTTGAGCCACCATCAACACCTCCGTAGCGTGCAATTGGACCCATCGTGTTCTGTACGTGGCGATGGCTGACTAGGCGGGCTGATTCCAGCCATGGCTCGTGCGTCAGTCGTTTCGTGCCCGCAGCGCCCCTGGCTCTCTCGAAGTACCTCCGCAACGATTAACGACACACTTTTCTCGTCTCTGACTTTTTTCAACATGTAATAGTGAAAAGACTAGCCTAGATCTAATCCAAAAACTGCAGCCCGTCATATCAAGTCCCAAGAGGTGCATCTGCAGCAAGCTAAATAAACGCACATCTAAAACACCATAGCAGAGTAGCTATGTTCCTGGCAACCTATTATGTGTTCGATAGGTGTAGTATAGATCAACGTGCTCATTGACTCAGCTCCAGACTCAGACTACATTGAATGAACAATTCAAGTTACCCAGCATGGTAGCATGCACAAAACCCCAGGCATCTGTTCCGCCACCAGCTGCACCACCTCAGCCCTCTTTCAAGCCTTCTCTTCAGCACCACCTATATCTTTAACCATATGCACAATCCTAATACCTTCACCATTCGGACAAACAACACAATCCTCCTCCCCACTCCTCACGTATCCACATCTCTCATACAGCGCCACCCCACTCAACGTCGCCCCCATCTCCAGCCTCTCGAACCCGCCCAGCTTGGCCTTGCTCTCGCAATACCGCATCATCATCGTGCCCAGCCCTTTCCTCGCCCAGTCCGGATGCGTGAAGATGGCGCGGATAGACGCCCGCTCGCGCGCTGGGTCCCGTGCTTCGGGCATGCGTCCCGGCGCAGTGTCAGCACCGTAGAGCGTCCGTCGGAAGGACCAGCCACCGCATGCACTGATGGTTGCGGGGGCGTTGACCGGGTGGAGGATGAAGTAGGTGCGATCCTTGGAAACCCTCTTTAGTCCCTCTATTTCCCCAAAGAGAAGATATACGCGTAACCGCAACCATGCGTCTGTCGGATAACGGCAGGATCCTGAAAATACGGAAGCTTGATACTCACGTGTAAGAGAAGTGTGTCCGGCCCAAACAGGTAGCCTATGGAGCCGTCGAGTTCGGCTTGCGTATAATAACCTTTCCCCAGTCCACGTAGTGATTCCTCGATCATCTTCTGTAGTGCAGGTATGTCATCCGTTGTGGCATCGCGAAAGATGAAGTTGTGCGTCGCTTCTTGTGCTTTTGCATCCGCAATAGGATCATGATGTTCGCTCATGTTGAATTTTTTTCGGGGCACACGCTTGTCACAACTTAGAGCAGCTGTATACAATATGTGGCTCGAAAATTGCGTCGCTGTTGGAGAGGTGTAAACCGATAAATATGGTGGGGTACTCGCCGTAAAAATCATAGAAGCGGAGCCTAGGAGATTTCCACACAAGTACAACTTATAATTACAGTGATAATAGACCAATCACAGTCGACGTACTAATCTCTCTAGATGTACATTTACGGGAGTATGCACAACTTCCCGACGGAAAACATTAATCTCCATCGAACATTTCAATGTCGTGGATCAAATGTACGTATTAATCTCGGACTCCGAAATTCAAAGAAATCACCATCTTTGTAAATACAGGGGTATCGACTGGTGCTCACTTTCCATCATCCCAGACGAGTTCACTGTACTTGTCCATCAACAAATTTCTCAGCCCACTGCCATGTTCTGCCCAACTAGCTAGCGCCAGCGCTTGTTCAGCCCATTGCTTGCACTTGTGATCATTTTCTTGTATAAAAAAATCGACCGCGTGATTAAAAGTAGTCGTAGCGAGCCACTCTAACTCCGTTGGTGGGTATCGATTTAGCTCCTTGGTTCTTTCGTTAGTAACCTGTATATTTGAATCGATTGGAGATATAGGTGTGGGGGATGTTTGTGGTGGGGTATTCAGTATGCATGTAGCATTTAAAGGTGGTGTCTAAGATGTTCAATTAAGTTTCCTATCTAGAAATCAAGGAAATGAGCTTACCCCTTGTTGAGAAGATGCAATTTGGGTCGCATGCTCAACACATCGAAGGCTGATAGTTTCGTCATACGTAAGAGCAAGCTGGAATAAACAGCGAATCCACCTTGCTAGCTTCACGATATCGTTACCAGATTGCCTCCAGCTCATATTGATGATCTTTTGGAGCGTGCTCAAAACCTCTAGAACTCATTTAGTCTACTCACACTGTACCTGGACACGTTGGACCCACTACTCTGGTATTTAGTGTCTATATTTGCTTGTGACATGGAAGAAAATATGACGAGAGCAAGATCTGCCAGCGTATCATAGCGTTCCGGACTGTCGAACTTCCAGCATTGGTCGAACAAATCATGTATCTCATCCCACTGCTCTCGTTTCAAGGCGGCCTCGAGTTCCAGCTTCACGACCTGGAAATGCTTCGCTATTATATCGGTTCTAACTGACCCTTCACGTTTGTCGACAACTATGCATACATAGTTACGGAACTCTCTCCCGTGTTTAGAAGCTTGGAGGTAGTTTTGAAGCTATGATGTTAGCTTGTAGCTTCTATCTTGGCTTGTATAATAGCGTACACATTCTTGTACACCATCCTCTGCTCGAGCTAAAGTCATGAAAGCACAAGTCGTCAAGTAGTAGCAAAACATCAATCGAAGCACAAGGCCAGTATCGTCCCGATTGCTGGAACATTCTTGAAGAAGCTTTATAAACTAAAATTTGTTAATCGTCGGAGAAGTGTGAATACGGGATTTGGATACCTCGATACAAGCGCTCAACAGCCGCACAAGGATCTTGGGGTGCATTTCGGCGCCATGCTTGACAGACAAATTGTATGTGTTCTTAGAGAACCACTCGAATTCTTCTGCGTTGAATTGTTCACGAGCAGGATTGCTAGGCCTTCGTCTGGACGCTTTGGCATGATTACATGCTTTCTGAGTTAGCCTGGAACCTAAACACGCATCGTACACACCTCCTTCATATAGTGTACAGATTTGGCCGAGAATGTTTGGGTCTAGCGAGCCTTCCTTAACAAGTTCGGACACAAGCAGTCTCACGGTCATGCTACTCGCACTTAGCGAAGACCTACTAGAGACCAAGGCACAAACCGGAGAAGAGCGGGTAGATGCACATCTGTAGGTGTGCTGTGGCTATATCCCTCCAATACCTTTTCGAGGGCTGCAATAGCTTGGCGCTTAGTTCCGGTTATCTGGGCTTCGATCACACAGGCGTATAACAAGGTAGCATCATTGGATGATTGCCGACATATAATGTCCAAGCATTCAGCCACTATATCTGTTAATCAGTTTCAAGCCCATATGATGTAATGAACCTACCAAAGCCTGAGTCATCACCTTCGTGAAGACCAACTTTATACATCAGGTAACGTGTCACACGGTCATCTCTACCTATATCTGACATTTTGGAGAATGCTTCTCGAGCCGCCGCGTAATCACGTCGTGCCACAGCAGACATGATCAATTTTCTACGAAGATTGGTCAACATTAGGTCTTCCAAGTCATGATACATTATGTAATACCTTGATATTTTAGATTTGTTGATTTCACCAGCATTTTCGAACAGTGGGTAGAGACAAATTCGACACCACGCCTCGCTTTCTTGATGCTGATTCTGGGACGAGGTAGATTCCACTCGTTTCCAAAGAAGCTATGCGGGATGACTTAGTGATTGTTATTCAAAATGTATCAGAGCGCATACAGTTTGTGCAGCGTGCGTAGACTGGGCTGAGAATTGAGCTCTCATGTTTTTAGCCACTGATTCGACTAGGTTTCGGACTTGGTCCAAAACATCACCTGTGCCTGGAGTTGTACAACTGATCCAAATCCGAGTGATCACAGCTCTCTCGATCCAGGCTTCTTTCTCTTCTCTGAATAGTCGAATCTCAAGCAATTCGTCGATCAGTTTGCAGGCGGTAACACTGCTAACATAAGTTAGTACCTGGAAGTGTTGATTGAAGGCTTGGCCTACCTCTGATCTTTGAGCTTAAAAATATGATGCATGATGCTGCTTCGTCGTCAATACATACTATAGGCGCCGTACCAGGCTCACTTACGTTTTGAAGTTACGATCAGTCAGGACAATCGTTCTTATCATGCGAAGCAGAACTAGTCGCTATCAGGAGCGGTTCAGAGCAGTGATATTCATAGCTACCTATATACACCTGGTCGATATCTATCGAACTCTCCGTAGAGAGTAATTCAAGCTTCAGTAGCAAGACAGACATCTTGTTCTCATAATCCTGTAGAATATGTTGTAAGTAGAACGGCCATATATATAAGAGCTCACTTACAGTTTCCAGTAAGTTCATTATATGCCAGGCTTTACTGCGGCTGCCTGGGGTCTTTTCTTTCATACAAGTTTGAACTGATTTCTTCTTAGTACCAGAAACATATGCGGAGAGAGCGGCAAACCTAGACTCTGCATAATACTCAACCGAAGTTCCCCTGCCTCTGCACTTAGCCTCTCAAGATGCTGTTAGCCAAGTACATCGTGCGCTCTCTCAAGCCAGCGTGACGCCATGCCACAGTTCTGTTTCTCTAGCATATTTCTCCCTATTTCGTAGAACATATCCGCAAGACTTTCTGCTGAGGAGACAGAGTTATACCGAGCCAGCTGGCTACATTTTGTGTACATGTGCTCGGCAGTATCCATCCGATTGGATCTCCAGGCCTACATCAAGTCAGTAAATGTAGACATTACTCGCATGGGAGTCGAATGCCGTTTTACCAGAGCTGCTCGCACGGCGAAGTACTCGACGCGAAGCCTGTGACCCAGTTCCTCTTCTCCGCTCTCATCATCCTTATGGACGCTCTGACTGAGAAGTTCTTCATAATCTGCAGCGCGCTCCAGCACCTTAGTTGCGCCTTCTAGCTCTTGCTCCTTGATGCATACTTTAGCAGCTTTCAGCGCCACCTTCATTATTCGAATACAGTTCTTGTGCTCCTCGCCCTTGAATGTATGGCTGCGGGCTGAGTCGAGCAGCAGAAACGAGAACACCCGCAACAGACATGATGCCTGTTGTGCCGATGCCACTTCCTGTGGTCTGTTTGTTCTGATCTGTACTTGTTCGCGTTGGACACGCGTCGACAGATTCCACAGCTCCGTCCCAAGCTTGTCAAGCTCATCCTGCTTCCCACCCAGCAAGGGCCCACTAAGTGGAAGGACGCGCAATTGTGTTCGGAGGTCATCGACAAGCGTCGCATCGTATGATTTCCCTAAGCGCTCCTCAAGGTTCGAGGCAAAGGCTGCGTAGGGTTAGCAATTGGCAAGAAGGAAGGTGCATGCGAAAATACTGACAGAGGACAACTTTTGCTTTCTTCTCACGCTCTGTACGTGCTATAGAAGTTGGTGCCATACCGGCGATCTGGAGGAAGCTAGATATACCTCAAGAAGACCGAGTGGTAGATGGTCATTTAAATTTGGAAGTTCGTGGTGGGAAGGTTGCGACTTCCTTTTAAGTATTACTATGTGGTCAAGGGCAGTTGCCATGTGAGCCCATTCACGATTCATTTTATTCACGCTGGCAGGGAACCCAATGTGAACAATCAAGGGTATCATAGACTTGAATTGATTGTTAAACCTAAAGGCATGACTGAATAATCAACAATATTGAAATGATGCGTTCCAGTGCCAATAGTTTACACATCCATGGCTTACCAGTGCAGAAGTCTGCCTTAAATATACGCCTTCATGATATGAATGTGGCCAAAGATAACTCTATTCTAGGTGGAAACCCTAAACAGCGAACCATATTTTACAGTGCCATTAGATCGTGAGATATATTCGCAATCATAGTACCAGTACAGCTCGTGTCTCTATGCACCTACTAACGAGCGCTTTCGGGAGAAGTGGAAGCCGGTTGCGTTGGTTCTAGTATGGGTAGAAAATTCCCTACGATCAAGGAGGGGCTAAGTTAAATTAGATTGGAAAAACAAAATGGACTGTTGAGGCACTAACATATTGAGTGAGTCGCGCTTTATGGTGAATGAGAAGCAGCATCGGATCTCTGGGTCTTTCGAATTTGGGTCTGGATTTTTGAGAGAGCAGCTAGTAAGAATGGCCTTCTGATTGTTGTCGAACGCGATGGCGCCGAACTTTTCCCAATATGATACCAACGATGGCTCAGCGAGGATCTCGTGGAGAGCGACCGTTCCCTGAAAATAACTTAGACTAATGTCAGTACACACAATTAAAAATTGCTTACATCTCGCAGTTTCGACATCGGTACATGGATCAACCTGGCCATTTCTTTGTTACCGCGGTATATTTCGCCCGTTCTTCGCCAACAGCATGCGGGTATGGCCATGCTAGCGAATACACGATCATACTCCATCAAGCTTCTGTCGAACCAGATCTCGATACGGACAAGGTCCATATCTGTGGAAGACTGTACGCGCTCGCGAAATTTAGGTCTGAATCTGTCTAGCTGCCGTAAGATGCGAACACGCGAGATTGACTGCAGGTTCTGTTCCATATACTGGTTAAGTCGTGCATATCCCTTGACATAATTGAAAGGCTTTAGTAGACCAGCATCCATCTTGGCTTTGAGGAGCTTGTTCATGCGCTCCTCGGGGCTGTCTGTGCCAGCAGGGTCTGCAGCAGCCATATAGTACTTCTCACGAGCCTTGTCCAGAGGGAAGCTGCTGGAAGGCCTTCGGACCGAGGTCGCGGTGCTGGATTGCGCTGGTGGTGGTAGGAGCTGCGTATTACTAGACGTATTCGGATTGAATGGTGTATTGCTGGTGAGGGTACCCATCGGATTCAATAATGAGGCATCAGAGAATAGTTGGTGAACATCGCCACCTCCGTAAAGGTTGGCATCATCCATGAGACTACTGTTAAGAAAATCGTTAAGAAGGTTGTACTCGTTACTGATCTCGGGCGTGTTGAACATATATGAAGGGTGGAACTGGTGCATGTCTTGGAAACTATTATTGGACGAAGCATTCCAGTCGTTGTAGTTCAGGACTTGGGGATGCTTCAGTATTGAACCGGCTCAGCGCCGACGAGTGTGTGTTACTTACAAGATGGGCTCTGAGAGGTCAAAGCCGGCAGCTGTGGCGCAGATACGGGCGTGGGCTGGACAATGGGTGGTGCTGTGCTGGCACCTCTATCCGGCGGCACGGGTGGCGGCGGCAAGGTAAGCCCTGCATCTGGAGTATTTGTCTGTTGAGTGATGGAATTTGTAGCGCCCTCGGGGGAGGTGGTCTCGTTCCTGGAGCTATCCTGGTCACCACCGGCACCGGATCCGTCCGTCTTGGATTTCTTCACCCCTTCCCGTGGCTCATCGCGGCAGAGATGGCCAATGCTCCTTCTAACACACCGTGCACAAGGTCTCTCCTAGTCCGCGGAATGTGGTCAGCGTAGGGGAGGGTGACATGGCAGCTAATGCACTTACAGTATCGCAAGTCATATGCTGGCCAGAAGAGGTTAGCCGGGCCCATGACGTCTGAGATGGTGCGAAACAAGATATATTGACAAGGCGCGAGACTCACCGAGCGTCTGCAGTATATACAGGCTGGAAGGGGACATACAGTGTCAGCAATGGGTCCTGACACCATGGGAGGGGGCACGGCATGACCGACGCACCATGATTGACCTTTTTCCGCTTCTTGGAGGTTTTCGTGGAGAGATCGGAGCCAGACGCATGTGCGTGGTCCTTCACCGGAGAGCCAGGGGTGGAAGCCTGAGAGCCATTGGTTTCCTTTCCATGGGGCGCATTCTTGGGCGTAGTGGTACTGGTCGCAGAGGAGCCAGTGGGTTCCTCAGTTTCTTCCGGCATCAACGACGATCTGAGGGCAGTCCTGCGCAGCCCTGGCAGCAGCCCGCACACGTTTCTCTGGTGACACAACAAAAGCTCGTGGCGGCAGGCCGTGGGTGGCGGGGAGAGAATGTTTCAGCAGCACGCGATGCTGAAGCTGCGGTGTTTGTGCCTGTGCATGTCGGGAACAGTGCCACTAGCCGAGGATCTCTTGCGGGGCATTCGTTCGCAGTCCAAGTCCAAGCCTTTGAACGACGCCTATGGCCAGTCGCACGTCGCCCGTAGTCACCGGTCGTCTTTGAATGGGTCACGCCCCGACTTGTTTTCTGGATTCCCAACGGCCCACCGGATGAGCCTAGCGGACGTGAACGGCAAGCCGAGCAGCGCAGCGTCTACCTCCGGGCGCCTCGCGCCGACCTTGTGTCCTGTATGTATGGCTGACGGTCCGCGTTGCTGTAAAGGGCTGGATTGGCGATGCATGCAGGGCTCCGAGAACCGTGTCACTGGTACGCAGGATTCTATATTCGGTAGACGGCGATGGCATTTGCGCACCTCTACAGCTCCCCATTGCGCACTACCGCACCTGACCGGGGGCTCGTAGCAGGTGTATTGTCCCATCCCTCCCATGCCCAATGCCCAATGCCCAATGCCCAATGCCTTTGCTCGTCGCATCCCAGCCGTACGCCAAGCCATGCAAGCCCATTGGAAAACCTTCAAAGCTGAACGCCCCGTGAACGCCCCGTCAGAAACCTGCATGCCAATAGTTCAGAGCGCACTGTACTGCTGCGCGCTGGTATGTTTGAAAAGCGCACTATCCAGCGCTGCTTGTGCCCTTGCCATGCCTACCTCAATGCCGAGCACCTGCGCATGGTTACCCTGCAGATTCTCCAAGCTGCGCCGGAGTTGTTTCAGGAGCGGTGCGAGCTCGACATCAGCCACACTCTCCAAGGTGTTCAATGCTTCATCACTTGTTCTGAGAGGCTTCAGACCAATGCCCTCGGGTCCATCGCCGTCCGGCTTGACATCCTCTAGCTCTTGTAGCAGTGGATGTAGCTGCAACGAGTCAAACTCATAACCAGTCTTCAACAATCTGCACGTACCTCAGTGTTTCTATCCTGTTGCTTCCACGTCTTCCCCCAATCATCAGTCCACCGTTTAAAGTCCTCAAGGCTCTTCTGTTCCTTTTCAACAAGTTCTTTTTGGCGCTTCTCTTCCTCTTTCAATAGGCGGCCCATGTCTAATTCTGTATCCCGCTTTCGTGTAAGCTGTGCCGAGCGCTGTTGAAGCTTTTCAAGATTGAAGTTGAAGTCTTTCGTTGCTGGAGGGACGCGCGCTTCTGATACCCTTCTCCGAATCTTGTAAATTAGCCTGTCTAGTACTTCAGTTGCCCGAGCAACATCGCCTTCGCTGCGCTGCTCGTTCACAACGTTGTTCTTCGTATTTTTCAGCTCTATGTCAATCTGGCGCACCATATCTTGCTTGGCCATCGGCCATCGGTCCACCACCTTTTGTGGAACTTTAGACTTCTTTTCACCCACTCGCGGGTGGTGGCCAGATGTGGGCTGAACTTGCGCAAGCTCGTCCAGCTCATCGTCTGGTGTGGTGTTGCGCCCTTGAGATATTCGCTTGCGTTTCCTGGCGACACTTGAATGCTCCCCTTCTTTAGGATTCCGCACCTTGTTCTTCTTGGCTGACTTCGACAGCTCAGTATGTTCCTCTTGAGTCCGGGATTTGCGCATTCGTCCCGTCCTGTTCTTTGCAGACTTCTGCTTGAGCACCTGCTTGGTGGAAGACGTAGAGTTACGGCTACCCGGAGGCCTTCCGCGTCGCTTCGGGACTGAACCACCTCCTGATCGCGTCGGCGCCTATATTAAATCAATTAGAATGGCAATAAAAGAGGGTTTGACACGTACCATCGCGTCGTGCAACAAGAGAAGTGGAGTTGTTCTGCGCGTGTTTACCAGTCGGCACTTTAGGATGCCAAGAGTATATGAGGCTTAAAATAAGTCTATATCGATAGCTACCCGCGCCCCAGTTTTGCGCATCAGCAAACAGCTCCGGTCCGTTGTGAAGAACTCGTCACGTGGTTCATTATGTTCCGGAATTACAATATTTCAGCCGTTGTTTGCACTTCATCTGTATTCCAGCTCGTCCAAGACGACGTAAGTTGGGTAGAGATGATTGATGCACGCTAGTGAAATTTCGCACTCACTCCTCCGTACCTCACACCGTCCACCATCAATTCAAACACCAGCCCTGCACTTTCAATCCGCATGTCCAGAGTAAAATCCAGGTTATCAAACTCTACCCCTTTCGTCGTCGTTAGCCTTGTAAATAGGCTTTTGGGTACATTATTGAGATCAGTAGTTAGTGTGCAGACGTTAATAAGACCCTGGCGAAAAGAATCTGGTGCAACATCAGCGTCGCAGGCTATCAGGTCATCTTCTACGATGAGTGATTGCCCTGGCCGGAAATTTCGGGTGTAGTGAAACGATATGGGTGACGACTCGGAAACTTGGGCACCCTACACGACTGTTAGTTGATTGAGCAGACGGAAGATGGGTGGGCGGAGGCGTTCTTTAGCTATATGCCATTGCATCCGATCGCTGACCATCCATCTCTCCCACAATGGTGACCAATATCGATCCGCGATCTATCAAACTGTTTAGCAAGGTACCTCTCAATATTTGCGAATGGGATAGGTGTCGTACTGGGTGTTTGGCTTCATCAAAGACGGTCGCGTAACTTGTTCCATAATGCCATCGACTTCTCCGACTGACCACCATGCTGCCTTCAAGCCCTCGTAATACCGCACCTCGCACAACAGCCGTCCATGCGTGTATTGGATGGAAAATTTCAACGGAAGGGACAGCGCTCAACGCAACTGCATGTGTTGGCCTCTCCGTATATGGAGGCGGCGGTGCGCTATTGAAGTGTGCCTTCATGCGACTGTACAAATAGTTGGACTGCCCGAAGCCACCTACGAGTACTATACCACATACGAGACCGCCCTTCGCTCGTATACTTTGTACTTGTCCCTCAACCAGCTGAACCACTTCTTGTACTACTGGATCAAAGATCTCCTTGACTTGCTCTGCACTCATGACTAGGAAGCCAGAGTCTAGCCCCGCTTCACTATCGTCCGGAAGCCCAGGGAAAGGCACGTTCACCTCGGCGTGTTCATCTTCGTTAAAGTTGCGCTTCACAAACTCCTCGAAGTATTTCAATCCCATGTTCCACGTTTTCGGCTTTTTTTCGCGCATCATTTGATATCGTTCGGAGCCTATACGCCGCTTAACATGGTCCTCGAAACGATAATTCAAGAATGCGGAGCCACAAAGGCCACCAGTCCCCACTGCCGATTCTTCGACACGTAGAGGATTGAGTTGCGTGATTTTGTACGCAATTAAGTCTACAGTGCCTCCACCTAAGCTTCGTTAGCCCAAGTTGCCCCAGAATTATTCATTATGAGCCTGAAATGGATCAAGCGTACCAGCATCGCAGACGATGAAATTATCGCCCACTTTTAGGTTGTTTGGTTGAATCGCCTTCAAGGTATATACCGCCGCTGCCTCGGGTTCACTGATTAACTTTAAATCCTTGCCACTTCCCATGCCTGCTTGCTCTGCCGCCTTTAATGTTGCATCTTTTGCGCTATCAGACCAAACTGCCGGCACCGTAAGCACGAATTGGACCTTTGTCATGCTCATGAATGTCTCGCCGTATCGCCGTGTTAAAGTCTCTATTGTGTGTTTGTATATCTGCCCGAGGTAGTCCGAAACTGCCTCCATGACCGTCTTTTCATGTTTACGCAGCTGAGCTGCGGTCTCAAGGGGTGAAACAAAATGCGGAAGTTTATGGTTGCGGTCGAGAAAGAGCTTGATACAGCGAAGGCGTGGATCTTCAGGTTTGAACTGGAATCCCCATTTGATATACGGTTCCGTGGCATCGGACGCAGCTATGTATGCAATCTCGGTGGGTACCTTATCAGAAGTGATCCCTATAAGAGCCGTAAATAAGTGTTCCAACGTTGTCGCGCGGCTGCCGCCAAATCAGGGGTAACATACCATTCCCTCCAGGCCATGTCTTTATAATGTCTATATCGTCTGGTGTTGCACTATATACGGCAGCCACGCCTACTTTAATTAGTTCACCCACTTTCTTGATGACTACGATGCGACTTGAATCCTACCGCTGTAAGTCGTGCCAAAGTCGATACCGACAATCAACCTGTCTTCCGCCTGACTCGCCTTTAGGCCACTGCCTATCGGCGGTGCGGGGCTATGGTTCGTGCCTGGATGGAACGCGACAGGAACATTGCTTGCCCTTCCACTATATGTGCTGTTCATGCTGGGCTTCGTTTCTGTGCTCTTGACACTCAATTGTACTCGGATGACAGGAAGGAGCGCATCGACGACAAATTGAATGGCGTGCGCGTAAGGATCGCTAGAGGCCGCGGAGGTATGCTGGTTGTCAACTGCAGAAGGAGAGCTAATTCCAAGCACTCAGGCATACATATCATCCGAATGGGTGCCTAAAAGCCATTGATGTGGTCAAGCGCCTAAGAAATGGCTTGTAAACATTGAAGCCTGCTGGTGTCATATAAGATTGTGAGAGGCCCGCTTAAGGCCGTCGCTTGCGGGGGCTGAATCCCCGCAGCGCGCTCCCATCCCAGCTGTGCAACATCCTCATCTGAGATAATGCATGCGAACGAATGTTTTTGATGCCGTTAGCCTATTGTCATGGTATGGAACATTTCGAGACCAGGAACATCACACACGACTAGAAGTGCTGGATGAGCGAGCTCTATGACGGGAGAAAAGAAGAACTCCGGTTCGTATTAGGCTCCCAATTAGCCCTTGGTTGACACTTAATTGACGACTTGACAGACCTCTCAGCTCGCTTCGGCGTCAAACGCTCTAAGCCCACGTCCGCCAAACTCTCAAAGTCGCCTTCTCCTGCTATAAGTGCACCGCCAAAGGCCGCTATTGCGACTACAAAGCCGAAGAAAGACGAGATTCAGCGGAGGAAGAACCCTTTCAATGACATGCTCTACCATAGGTCATCCAAAGTGGAAGAAAGCGGAAGACCAAGTACGGCATCCTCGACCAGGGAGGATACTGAAAATGTGGCTGGAGCGCTGGGGGGAGAGACTAGCATGCCGAGTATCAACGCTGCAGACAGGATTGCTGAGCTCGAAAGTGCCTTAGCTATGGCTAGGGAAGAATTGCCAAGGCTTAAGGAACATGGAATTACTTATCGAGAGACCTTTGAGGACTATCATTACCAGCTCGCTAGTTCAAATCAGCAGCATAGCTTACCAGGAGCTTTTTATCCCGATTCTCGCCCGGAATCACCTCGCTCCAATGAGGAGGTGAAGACGCCTCGCAGATCGTTCAGTCATGTGCGAGAGAATTCTAAGGATCTCAATCATGACCTTCATTTAAAGGTCGCTCGTCTGGAAGACCAGCTGAAATCTCAAGAAGCCATTCATCAGTCTATGCTGGAGCACGTGAAATCCCATAATGAGATCGAGTGGAACGAATTAATCTCACGACTCCATGCAACCGAAAAAGAATCTCAGGAACGATTGCAGCAGCTGCTGTCTTTGAAATCTACCATATCCTCTCTGACTCGCATGGACTCTCAGGCCACAGACAGCGAGCTATCTGACGCGCTCTCTCAGCTAGGAAATCGCGTGCGTGAATGGGTGATTAGCAACTTTCGGAGAACACGGTTGGACTTGAGCAACATCCCGCAAGAGACTAGAGAGGCGCTGAAAGCAGTTTCATTGAACTACCAAGATATAGATTCAGGAGACCGCTTAGCTTTATACCAAGCGCTCGTTTCAAGCGCTATGATGCAAATCTTTTGTGAGCCAGTTTATGTTGGCTTACCGGAAACGGGGGTATTGGCATCTCTTCGGCATCTGGCAGCATATATTTACGAATCAAGTGCAGATTACCGAGACTGGCGACGGCTTACCATTCGCAGCATTCAAAAAGGCCAGGCACAAGAAGCGCTACAAGAAGGAAGAGACAGGGTTGTGCACGATTTGTCCAACGAAATCATACATCTGCTCACAACACTAACCTCCACAAAAGTTTCCCCAGAAGCGCAGCTATCGCTCAAGGGTATCCTGAATACGACGGCGGAGCTACAGCACACACTCTTGCTACAGAAAGCCCAGTACAAGGTACATTTTTTCAAACACCAACTAGGTTCCGAAGTAGTTTTTGAACATACTCGGATGGAGTCAATCAATGACCTGGACGAAGATTTTGACCAAGATGGGGACATTGCGCTAGACCGCGAATTCGCATTCTGCGTCTTCCCGTGTCTAGAAAAATTCGGTGATGAGAGCGGTAGGCATGCTGAAGTCAGGAATGTGCTGTTGAAAGCAAGGGTGTGCTGCAGAGGTTGCCTATAACAGACACTTATGTCAAGGACGGATTATATGAGGTACATCACATAGGATGTATCAAAAGCAAGTTTGTCGGTCAGGCCATGAGGATATGCTTCGAAGCAGGCCATCTCGACGTAAAGATGCTAAAGACGGTAGCAACACGTTCTATCCCAGTTGCACAAAACGCGCGAACTGACACAGAACCGTGGGCTTTTTATATTCGCACGCAGACTAACTGCAACAGCACGGAAGAGAAGGCCGAAGCAGTTTAAAGATGTGCGGAGTTGAGAAAGGATAATGATAAGAACAAACATTCAAGCCCGTAGTCTATGAAGAGTGGACTCGATATGCTACTCATCAGCATCCTCATCATCGTCCCCTTGCACGTCCATAACTCGCTCGCCGGCTTTCTTAAGCGTACGACGGCTCCATGCACGTACACCTCGGTAGATAGCCTTACGCTGTTAGAGTTGCTTCCAATAAGAAGTACGGAGAATAAGACCTACCACTAAGAAGGTGCCAACACCAATCAGGATGATGATCCAACTGACCTGTTCATATCGATCGCGAGCAGTAGTCCTGCCTCTACCTCCACCAATTCTAAAAATTTGTAATGGACTGGCAAACAGTGTCTTCAAGAAACCAAGAACGCCCATGGAGGCAAGTCCTTTGGCGAAATGTTCATACCAGGTATAAGGTTCCTCGTCACCATCATAGTAATAGTAATCCGAGGAAGACCAAGGCATTAAATAACTCCAGGGGTCGAGATACATGTTGATAATAGGATCCGCAATGAAACCCAGACAGAACACTACCATGATAAGGATCAGTGTAGTCAGGACGATTTGTGCCGCTAGTTTACGTTAGAATATGACGGAGAGCAGGGTCACGAAGCCATGCTTACCGATGCTGCCAACAAGTCTACCGGCTCCCAGTCGTGCGAGCCGGTACTTGAATTTGCAAGTTGGACACTGCCAGTAGTTGCGACGACCATAACTGGGGTCGGCGTGACGCCAGGCCTGCAGGCAAGATTCGTGCACATACTTTGCTGAGCCTTTACACATACACGGACTAATCAGACGTCCATTTTCATCCTCGTATTTAACATGGCCAGTGGACTGCAGAAACCCAGGTAGGTGTTCTGATGGCACATCAAATGTTGGCTGGACAATTTCGAGGCATATACGACATTGTCTCGGGCGCCAGTGTTTGCGTCTTGATGAGCTAGGGTTCGGGATGCTTTGAGAAGACGCGCCGGTGGTCGAAGAACTTGGGTTTGGTACCCGCTGCCTTGTTGACGACGCGGTATCCGCAGACCCTTCACCGAAGAGGTCGTCTGGCCAGTAAAATCCTGGCGTACGCTCGTATCCAGTAGCGGAAGGCATAAGGGAGAGGTATAATGCTGATTCCTTTGCTAGACTTCAAACATGACAGATAGAGAAGGGAGCACTGCAGCCCTGATACAATGGATTGTTTATAAGTTTGAGCGTGTCATCACCAGCGATACGTGCACAGTCAACGTTGAGGCGTCGGTTTGGTGGGACACGATAGCAAGACGTGAACCGTGTGGGGTAGGTGGATCAGAGAAAGGTTTGAGGCCTGAAGTAATTTGAAAGGCGGAAAGGCTGACTAAGCCTAACCGCCGCGTCGTCGTAGCTTGCCTAGCTCACGCTGCAGCTCCCGCAACCAGACCCGGCTTGACTACGTCCTCTCCCAGCTGCACACGTCCTCCGCTCAGACACCGTCCCTCGTGCGTGTACCTGTCTATCTTCCGCTGCCAGTCCGTCAACTATGGCCGACCGATACTCATTCTCGCTTACTACGTTCTCGCCCAGGTAAGCACTCTTCTGCTTGTCTAGCATCCAGGCGCCAGGCTAACCCAAGTACAGCGGAAAGCTGGTGCAGATAGGTACTGCAGTTCTGCTTGAGCTCGCATTGAGCTCTCCAGGTATAGCATACCCGCTGACAACTGGACAGAGTACGCCTTGAATGCAGTCAACCAAGGTGTAACATCACTGGGAATCAAGGGTATGTCCGTCATACCGTGTCTCTAATTCATGCTCTGACTGTTTTTCCTCAGCCACAAATGGAATCGTTCTTGCTACCGAAAAGAAGTCATCGTCGCCCCTCATCGATTCGTCATCTTCATCTAAAGTTAGCTTGATAACCCCCAATATTGGCATGGTCTACTCAGGCATGGGTCCAGATTATCGAGTGCTCGTTGATAAAGCTCGCAAGGTCTCACATACCGGCTATAAGCGCATTTACAATGAGTACCCGCCAACACGGATATTGGTACAGGACGTAGCGCGAGTCATGCAAGAAGCTACCCAATCTGGCGGTGTACGGCCATATGGTGTCAGCCTACTCATTGCAGGATGGGACGATGGAATTGAGCCTGAGGCAGAAAATAAGGCAGAGACTAAGCAGGGGGACACTGAAGGTGATGTAGAAAAGAAGAAGGTCAGTGGCAAGACCGGGGGCATCCTAAAGGGCGGGCCGAGTCTCTATCAGGTCGATCCAAGTGGTAGCTATTTCCCGTGGAAAGCCACAGCCATCGGCAAAAGTGCGACAAGCGCAAAGACCTTCCTTGAGAAGCGATACACCGAGGGTCTGGAGCTGGAAGATGCCATTCACATTGCGCTGCTTACCCTTAAAGAGACAATAGAGGGCGAGATGAATGGTGACACTGTGGAGATTGGCATTGTGGGCCCGCCCGAGGACCGATTACTCGGATATGAGGGGGTGGAGGGAGCTAAAGGTCCTCGGTTCAGAAAGTTGACACCCACCGAGGTGGAGGATTATCTCACGAACTTGTAGAGCTATAGTGATATCGTGGAAATTCTTAGGAACTACATGTCACAATGGCATGCAACGACAGACCGGGTGCTAGCTTGTAAAGTCGCCTGGTCGTTTGATTGAGTGACGGCAGATCCATCCAGCCATTCTGGCATATGAAGAATACGATATAGAATGCTATCGAAAATTTTCTCAATCGACATCTGAGTGCATGACCAGACGAACATTTTCAATAGGTGCCGGTGTTTTCACATCTGTTATAGAAGCATAAGTTTCCTCAACATCTAGAGTTTCCCTTCTAGCACGAAGAACTCCTATATAAGCTCCTAACATTGGGTTTTTGTAACAGGAAGCGTTGCTATCTTGAGGATCTTTTCCTGTATGAAATTCAACAACCCGACTAGGTTCCCAAACCCCTCTAATTGGGCGAACTTTATATTATGTGAAAAACAATGTCTAATTTGAAAGCAGTACTAAGGGTGCACTATTCTGTTTTCGTTGAAAGTACACCTATTATAGCTCTTAAAAATAGAGAATATCCAGTCTTTTTCATCTCAACATGCCCATATCTATAGTGCGCGACCAATGGTTCGTTACCTTTGTTCGCTGAACGTTCCGATTGGTTGAAATTGTTAGCTCCACTTTCGAGTCCCTTCGCATTCGACCTGCATCTCGTTCTTTATGTGCCACCTCTGCTTCGCCGTATTCTTTGCAACATCCCCAGTATGGAGTCTACGCAGGACGCCACTAGCGATGGCGTGGTAGTTTCTCCGAGCGAAACCTTCCGCCTCCGCTCATACCAGGCTGAAATGGTAGAGGAGAGCCTCAAATCGAACATTATTGTGGCTATGGACACAGGAAGTGGCAAGACGCATATGTACTTGAGAACCCTCACAAATACTTTCTCTATCTCTGACTTCGTTGAGAGCCGTTTCTCGAACAGCCATTGAGCTTGAGACCTGCGAATCAGACAAGGTGTGCCACCTCAGTGCGATCATGTAACTGGTACTAAGGCAAGTTAGCTTGTTTGGTTCCTAGCACCGACTGTAGCTCTGGTCGATCAGCAATACTCGGTCTTCAAAACACATCTTTCAGGCTATGGTATTCAAATACTCAGTAGCAGTGATGGTGTAGACCACTGGACCGATCAGCGTGTATGGGATGCTGTACTAGCCAATATTCGCGTCGTTCTATCAACGCATCAGATTCTTCTCGATGCGCTTTCTCATGGGTTTATTAAAATGAGTAATCTAGCATTACTTATATTTGACGAAGGTCAGGATATTTCTTATGCTAAGGCCGTAACTGCTAATATTACAACAGCCCATCATTGCACCCGCAACCATCCTGCAAATTTGATCCTAGCCCATTTTTATCATCCCCAGATTCACAAAAACATACATCTACCCAAAATCCTCGGCCTAAGCGCAAGCCCTGTCATGAGAGCTAAGGTTAATGGTAAAGCTCTTAAGTAGGTAGATCACAATCCCGTTTTATGCATACTGACTGGATAGGGATATCGAAAGGAACATGAACTCAACAACGAAGACGCCCAAAATACATCGTAAGTCACATACTTCTACAACCTCGATAGTATGCTAATGTATACACTTATAGGTTCTGAACTTCTGCAGCACGTTCATAAACCCCAGTTAATCAAAATTGCATACCCTCAAGTGGTACCATACCTTTCAACACTTTACGCCTCATTGAAGGCAGAAGTCGATCATTACGACATAGGAGCTGATCCATATATCAACTACTTGCTTACAGAAGGGTCTGATGAGCCTAATGTTCCGAGAAAGCTAGAAAGGGCGTATTTATCGCGCAACACCTATTGCTACCAGCAATTGAGAACGATTCTTACCAAGTCCGAGAGCATAGGGGTTGAGCTGGGTGCTTGTGTAACCGACTGGTACATTCAGCAATCCGTTGCCCGGTTCCACGCCAAGCTTCGATCTTCCAGAGAAATGCTCGACTTGTCACTGGAAGAAAAGCATCATCTCATGAAAATTTTCAATCGACTTCCCCTTTCAAGTAATCCCGGCTCTGGAGTAATGTCATTGGGTAGACTCTCATCTAAAGTTGAAGCACTGGTAAACATTCTAGCAGCAGAAACCGGCCCTAACGTAACCTGTCTTATCTTCATTGAACAAAGGTCATGGGTAGCTGCATTGGCAGAGATACTTTCTCTACACCCCAAGACCCAGGGAAGATTTACCATGGGAACATATGTAGGGGGCTCGCTCTCAACCAAGCGGAAGACCAGTATCGGAAACTTGATTGATCCCAATAATCAGCCAGATACACTAGAGAAGCTACAAGCTGGTCAGATCGACTTGGTTCTCACGACGAGTGTCCTCGAAGAAGGCATAGATGTTTCCACTTGTGACCTGGTCATTTGCTTTGAAAGTCCCAAAAACTTAAAGTCATTTGTTCAGCGTCGTGGCCGAGCAAGAAGAAAAGAGTCAAAATTTTTCATCTTTCTCCCCGAAGCTGAAGTCAGCCAGCGCTTGATAGATTGGGAATCATTGGAAGAAGACATGAAAAGAGCATACCTGAAAGATTTACACACTTGGATGTTGGAAGAAAGAGTCCAACCTATAGAAGAAGAAGATGATGAAACGAGGTTTTACAGGGTTTCTAGTACAGGGTAGGTGCCCTAAAATGCACGGTCATATCTCGAAAACTTACGTATATCTAGAGCACTACTTACATTTTCTAACGCCCTTCAGCACCTCTACCACTTTTGTTCAGTCCTTAGTTCTGGACCGTATATAGACTCGAGACCTCAATTTCAATGCGAGGAGATGACAGGTGACTTCACTGCTGAGGTTATGCTTCCTCTTTCTATCAGCATTGACATTAGGGTCACCAAAAGTCTAAAGACTTGGAGAACAGAAGCCATGGCAATGAAAGATGCTGCCTTTGAGACTTGTAAAAAATTACATGTAAATGGCTTGATCAATGATAACCTCCTACCCGTTCGCGAGGAAGTCGACGAAGAATTGGCGGCGTTTCAAAGATCAGACGATATTGCTTCTTTTTCTGAAGCAACACCCACTCTGGACGTTTGGTCAGTTGTTGCAAAAGCTCAGTTGGACGATCCGCATGTATACCATCGTGTTGTGCTTGAATTTCACGGAATCACCTCCAAACCATTTCACTTGATTCTGCTTACGCCCCTCCGAATGCCTGAAAGCCCGGATATTACGTTGTACTGGAATGAATCGGACACAATCACTGTAAAAAGCTACCAGCTCCCATGTGCTAACTTTACACGCGAAGAAATTGAAACTATGCAATGCATCACTCTGAAAATCCTTGGATCCGCCTTAGCGCACATTCTTCGTTCACCAAGATACGATCTACTATGGCTCCTTGTACCTACTGACAGTGCTCAGGACATCTGGAATCATTCAAAGCTCCTGCTATGGAATGCTCGAACAATGGGGTCGCAGCGAGCTTTGAAGCTCGTCCAAGAAGGGGCTAACAACACAGAAAATTGGGGGCTGCTGAGATGCTCAAACGATCCAGTTCTGTACATGCCGAAGAACATCCAAAATGATTATTCTCCGAGCCAACTAGGATCATTTGTTCACGCCATACGGTTTCCCAAACGGCGTAACTTTCTCAACCCAATTCCGTTTACCAGTCACCGAAACAAAGCCTATACAAGGGTTGATGAACTTTCTATTATAGAAAGCGAAGTGTCTAACTTACCCACGGCCTTCTCCATCAGTGCAGTATTAGTTCCATCGGTCATGGACTACTACGAATCATTTATATTGGCTGATATGCTTCGAACCAATCTTCTGGCTCCTATCGCGCTCGAATCGTCCCACGTTCCTCTCATCCTGCAAGCTGTAACACCATCAATGATCGGGCCTAGGAATTACCAGAGGTGCGTTACAACATCTTTTGCGGATTGATACATCGCCAAGTTTGTGATTTGCGATTTATTTCGTCGTCTTATCGTTTGTCTTCTTTTCAGAGATATTGGACTCATTGTGCATGTACTGATCTAATATTGACGGTAGACTCGAATTCCTGGGTGATTGCATACTTAAGTTCATCGTCTCAGTGCAATTAATGGCGAATGACTCCAGACCAGAAGTCTATCTCACAGGGAAAAAAGGCAAGATTACTAGCAATGGCTTTCTAGCTCGGGCATGTTTGAAAGCCAAACTCGACCAATATATCATTCGGAAAAGATTTACAGGGTTGAAATGGCAACCCAAATACGCTGGAGAAGTTCTGTCAACACCTCCCTCTGATGCTAAGGTAATTTTGTCGTCTAAAACCCTTGCGGATGTAGTTGAGTCCTTGATCGGAGTTTCTTATGTTGTTGGGGGGATTCCGAAGGCCTCTATATGCATGCAAACCCTACTTCCTGGAATAACCTGGCCAGCCATTCAAGTATCGAACGAAAATCTCTACAGAATGGTACCTGATGCTATACATGTCAATAATTTGTCTTCTGTAGAGGCCTTGATCGGATATCGATTCCAGAAGAAAATGGTCTTGCTTGAGGCACTCACTCATGCATCATATACCGGGCCAGCAAATTGTTCATATGAGCGTCTAGAGTTTCTCGGCGACGCAGTACTTGATTACATTGTTTCCAAACGTGTCTATGCGCATGAATCACAACTAAAACAAGATAAAATGCATGCGACACGTTCCGCTATGGTTAATGCGTCTTTCCTGGCTTTTAGAATGTTGGAGATGACGATGATAGAAGAATTGGTCCTTCCCATGAACATGGAAAGAGTAACAGAGCAGAGGAATTTGGCACAATACCTTCGCTTAGATTCCAACAATCGGATCATCATGAATGCAGCAATCGAGCAGCACAACGCGGTCAGAACACAAATTATAGACGCCTTGGAGAATGACTGCAACTTTCCATGGCATCTATTTGCCCTGATAGAGACACCGAAGTTTCTATCTGACGTTGTCGAGAGCGTGATCGGCGCCATATACGTCGATAGCCGTGGCGACATTGCATCATGCGAATCCTTCGTTCGCCGACTTGGTATCCTGGATTGTTTGAAACATGTCCTTGATAATGATATCAGCTGCCTTCATCCAAAAGGTCGACTCGGAATGATTGCACTGGATAAAACGGTCCGGTACGTTATAGTCACAGAAGAGAACTCTACTGCAGGCTTAGGGCAAGCACAATGGGCAGTGCAAGTCGAGGTCGGTGGGAAAGCGGTCGGTGGCGTGGTGCGAGGACCGAAGAAGTTACATGCGGAGACAATCGCAGCGTGGGAAGCCCTAAAGATTTTAGAGGCTACCCAAGACGTACCAAAGGAAATAGGGGATAGTGGGGAAGTGAATGAGTTTGAGGAGAGAGAGATAGAAGATGAAAATGAAGAAGAAGAGGAATGGTTTGATGCTCAGGAGGAATTGGTCATGGAATGAGACGAAGAAAACACGTGGTAAGACGAAACGCGATGACATCTTTAGAGCCAACAGTTGATCCAGAATGAAGGGCGGCACAGGCTGAACACGTCAACGGCTCTTTCGCGACTACCACTACAAAGATTTCTGGACCTCGTGACGTAATGTTTCGATTCGTATGAAGATGATAATGGGACTTCGGCGATGAGCTTACGAAGCCAGTTGTTAGCTTCCGCTCGACTGACAGCCGTTGGCATCTGCATACGAATACCTGTCGTGTTCCACAGCGTTGGATGTAGAAAGTTTACGCCTTCCTCGTTCGTAGATCATTAGAATAGGATCCTGCTGACATTGCTCCTTCCTTAAAATGCCAAGTGCAACACCATGATGCGGGATTGATATATGAATGTCAACGTGCAAGATAATTGCAGAGAACAGTCATGCTGTGAAACATGTGGATGTCTAAGGGTCTAGATAGAAGGCCGATCAGCCCACACCTCAAAGTCCAGGTTGCGACCAATATTGGGCCCGGGCGTATAGAGGCAAACAGCCAGTGGCGAACGAATGGAGGATGACGAGAGCGCATAAAGGGGCACGCTGAAACGGGAGAGACAACCCCAACTCCCATTTTTTTTACCCAACCCGTGCTCGCCTAACTGGTAGCACCGAAAAAAGTCGCCTTCCATTCCTCTCTTTTGCCGCACTTCCCATGCGCAGCATACCCGACATGGCTCAGTGTAACCCTAGAGAAACCGCGTGCTTACGGCAGATTTACCACTTTTGAAGTAGCCGTGTGATGCGGCGTATGAAGTGCTTTGACCATTAGTGTCCCTCCTGATCCTGTATTTGCGATACCACACTTCTGGACTCTTTTGACGATCCCCAAATGCTCAGCGCTAGGTTCACCGGTTCCGCACTATTGGCAGTGACTGTCTATTGTTAGCCAGATGGCGTGGGGAGAGGGTTGCCCCGTGGATGCAACGCAAGGGAGGCAGGGCACCTGCACCAGCACATATCTGGCGCGCGGTTCGCTCTTCTCCAGTGGCCGTAGGAGTATCTCCCTGCATACCCAATGGTATGACGAGTATGTAAAAATGTTAGACCTTCCAGAAGCAATTCTTGTGTAACCTCGATATCGAGCTGTCGCGCTGCCACCCCACCTGCTTTGGCGATACGATGCATGCGCAAATGACGCATATCTGCCGCTGTGGGACACTCATTTTGCGGTACGGTCACCACACTGGGTCCCATCAGCTAGTAAGCCGAGCTTGGCTGCTAGCCCGTCATACGGTTCCTACGGCGTGGCTTGCCGGAGATGGGGGTACGAACGTGGCGTTGATAGACCACATGTTCCCAGACGCACCTTCGCTATGGGATCTAGGAATTCCTTGAAATGTCTGGGAATAATGCATTAATTCGTAGGGGCCCAGAGCCCGAGGATTCCACCTTCAGCTCAGGCTCGGAAAGTGAACAAAACCTTAATTCCCAACATGCACTCGATGCATTAAAACTAAGGGGAGTTTATCGGCCGGAGGTGCGCCCGGGGCGAACCTGGTGAGGCAGTGACACATGTACTCGCACCGATGAAGCAGCAAACAAGTCCAGTAGCTTGTTCAAAAGCAAGCCGAAGACAATAGAGGTTGGAGGTGGACGAGCCAAAAGAGAAGTTGCACGCTGCAAAAAGCAAAGTCGGTGTAGCGTTGGCCTGAACGAGTGTAGTCCCACTCCGTGAGATTGGTACGTAGCTTCTGCCGTGAGCGTTGGATCGGCCCGTCGCCGTCCTCGGATGGGCGCGGAAATGAGGCAAAGGATTAAGAGCAAAACCGCGTAAGACGGCTGATCGACGCCATAGCGGCTTGGGGAGACGAAATGGGCGAGATCCATGGGCATAGTGGGTGAGCATTATGGCGAGTCATATCATCTGCACGGGAAACCCGAAGATGTTCCTGCAGGTCGCCTGGATGCCAATCCGCAAGCTAAAGATTGTTATGTGTTGCTAATGTTAGGCCTAGCTAGGCGAAGGGGGTCGACTAAGAAATTATTTGTGCCACCGATTGGTATATTGAAGGGACCCTAAAAAGCATCTTCGATACTTCTTGAAAATGCGCCGAGGGCTTCCGATGTCCGTGCTGGGGGCTCAAACCGGTGGCACAACCTCGATTCGAGAGCTGAATGCTGAGGCTGTTTAGTGAATTGTGAACAACCATATCGATACGGCCCGGACATGATAATCTCGCATGAAGGTTTTTGACAAACAAGAGAGGCGAGAGATTAATGTTCTTGCATCAATTGCCCCTGCCAATGATGTCTCTGACCAAGACGCACGAACACTCTTCAGCCACCGCCGATTTTGATTCCTTCGAGCCCGACCAGCGTCAGTGTCACTCACATCAGCCTCAGCAAAAACAAAAGAATTTTGCCAAGGCTTAGGCGGAAGCGGGGAGGACCGCTGTGCCCTAAAACCTCACGCGCCCCATAATTCCAGAGCCTGGCCGGTCTTTCTCCCAGTGTCGGTGCGGATGTCAGCTTTGCGTAGTTGAAGATGAGTATCCGGATAAACGCAACCGTAAATGAGGCTCGAGCAGCTGCAGGCCACTCTAAAGAACAGTGGGACCGGTTCTACGTGAGTTGCGATATCGTGGTGGTTATTCACTGTAAAGCTGACCGTTGAAGTTTATAACCAAGGACGAAGCCAAGCAGCTTTCCGAAGCCCACCCAAGCTGGACAAGATGGATTCTTATCCCCGCAAACGAGAAAGAACTGATGCTGGAGCGGATCAACGGTCGGCTGACTGCCGAGGGCATACCACCAGTCGAAATGATAATATTGAAGTGGCGGGTCTCGCAGTTGCTGAGAGACATCCAGAGAAAGTACGGTACGTCGTGGGTACCGCCATCTTTATTTATTACGCCGTCGGCCTGCATAGGCGCCTGCATGCAAACTTAGCTAATTATATTGAACGCTTAGCCGAAGGTAGTATGATCTCAGGGATGGGAGGGTCGAGTAGCGGAACCCAAACTCAAGTGCAAACACAAACAGAAAGCAGTGCGCAAAGTACTTCACGAGCCGAATCCTCACCGGGCGAAACCCGCCCTTACGACCCAATTCGAGACGTGTAGATTAAAGAGAAATGACGAGAGTTATGGAAGGAAATATGCCGCGGACTTGCTCGAGATCACGGCTTCGACCGAGATTCCCAAATCGGCGCTGGAAGCGCGTGTATGTCCAGGGGACCTACAATGTGAAGTCGATGCAGGCTCCATGTCTGCTGTGGCACAAGGTATCCACTGGGTGCGCCAACAGAACGGACTGATATCTTGATGAATCCAAAGGATGGAAACCACAGAACGAGGAGCGTCGGAAGAGCAAGCTGTACGCTGGATGGAGTTCTGTGAAATGAGCGAGGGCCGAAAATCGGGATAATGATGCAGTTCGGTTACACAGGTAGGATGTTAGATCGGTGGTTGTGCGAACGGCTCCGGTATGTGTCAACGGAAGCGGAGATCCAACAATTATAGACATCTTATAATTCTCCACCCTATCATTTCTTCGCAGGTCCGACAATAAGCACTCCTCCCTTTTCCCCTTATGTGTCGAATGCCCCTATGTCTTTCCTAGTCGTCCCTATCTCTGCAAAGGTGGACTGGCCCTTGCCCAGATTACATCCAGTATTCGTGCTCCGACCTCAAACAGTTCTGCAGTTGTTTATCCCCTGATGAGCATTGTTTCATCTCTGCTTAACCATGGTTACTTGGGCACACACATACACTGCTGGCGGCTTGGCTGAGCACTATTCATCATCACTCTACACTGTTCCTGGAAATATGCGGTCTTGGGTTATCTCCAAAAGCGCACTCTAGGTCGTGAACCAACTCAAGCATGGACCCATCTTTAGCAGAAGATTAGCAGTTGTCGACGAAACTCGGTGAGAGGTTGAGACAAGACAATGCTCAATGCTGCTAGTTTGAGAGGCTAACCCGTTAGCTCCTGCCATGGTTGCTGTCGGTACCAAACTTCTTCCCGCAGCGCTAGCATGCCTCTCCACAACAACCATAGTACTGTTGAATCATCCAAATCACACTAGCACTATTCCTCACCTGGTTTCATTTGAATTCGAATACTGTACAATACCTAGGTCCCGTTGGGGTGTACTGGACGTAGGATCGGGGTCGGAAGCACACTGTGCCGATCAAGTTCTTTTCAGGCATAATGTTTGAGGCGCACCAGCATTGGGATGGACGTAAATGTCCTGGTATCATTGATAAAATGACCTTGCAAGCTAACCAGATCTCCCTCGTCATAGGAGCCAAATCTGACCCTTGTCCGTTGTCGTAGATTCATATCGTAAAATTGCTGCATTTGCCACTTCTACTCTTTCTTCTATGCTTGCATGCCAAATCCTGCCTCGATTCCTGCTGCTTTCAGCGCCGCGGCTTTACGAATATCCATCTCTTTCTTTTCGGCTCTCTGGGCTGCGGCCAAAGTTCTTACTTCTTTTTCGGAGGCGAATTTGACGCCCTTAGGCTCATCTTCTCGGTCAAGGTCGACGGTTGCGCAGATGGTTACATTTTCACCGCGTATTGTCATGACTCCAGGAAGCTTGACGTCGCATATCAGCCAGCCTGGGGTTGGAGACTCAGGCGTTGCATCGGGGTTGCGGGCCGCTATTCGTTCGGAGCATTCGGTGAGAACCAGGTTCGCTGCATGCATCAGTATGTAGGAATCCGGGATGCTTGCATGCAGACCCACCGAATTGATCGTAAGATCTTAGGATGCCTATGTATTCTTTTTCATCGCGGAGGAGCACGTCGACCTTTTCTGTTATTTGTCAACTCGCATCGATGTAACAGACGCGCAGATGCCTACTGTCGACCATGTCCAGAAGCATCGATGATGTTAAGAACGCTTGCGGTGGAAGATCCACAGGTAGTATCGGTTGCGGAGGACCGGCTCGTGCCCCGCCGAGAGGATTCTGAGAGACCTGCTGTGGCGGCGGCGTGGCATTGTATACCCCTCTGTAACCTGGTGCAGGTGTCAACTTGCGATTTGCAGTACTGGCAGCAGAAGAAAGCGCACCAATGGCTTGGGTAGCATGTCCTGGAGCTTCAGTTGCGGGCTCTTGTAGCGGTTGCTCGTGCAGCGAGCGCTGTAGCATCTGGTTAAAGCTCGTGTTCATGTTTGGCGGAGCTCCTGCGGGCGGGTACGACATTGTTGGGGGGTGTTTCTCCGACGTCGTGGCGGCGATATAGACGGGGAGAGAGGTCAACGGGTTCGGAGAGCTGGTGAGGACGGAACCAGCATGGCGAGGCGCTAGAGTTGTTGTCGCCGTTTACTTGCGGGTGTGTGGACTTGACCGAGTGCTGCTGCTCGAGAGGCCGTTTGGTGCGTCGCTTAGTCACATGTGCAAGGCGCGCAGAGAATACGGATGACGTCTGGCCACAGTTGCTGGGGATTGAGAGCAGGCCGCTGAGCTCCAAGCCGTAATATGCTACCCATCGCCCTCCGTACAACTGCCGACCGCCCCTGCAGGCTCAACTCTTGATCCTCCGGCTGGATGCCCAAACTGCCTCGTCGCCTACACTTGTCTCGCGTCTCTCGCGCCTCATCGTCACTGCTTCGTTACCTGTTTCCGCGCACAGCACAACGGGCACGCGCGCACCTCTTCAAGCTCCGTCACGAGACGCTGCCCTACTTTAAGCATTGCACTCAATCCCGCATCTACCGATATATCGTGCAGAGGCAAGCGCGTCGGCTCAAGAGGACACCGAACATTCTTCAGCGGCTGCGTGGCTTTGCCAAACGGCTGCCAGACAGCGACTACCTTAAAAATGAAGCGAGGCTGAGACGCCAGAAGCTGACTGACACCGGAGGGTCCAAACATCTAACCATGAGTTACCAGGACAGTTATGCGCCACGCGAACCTGGCGCGCGGAGGAGGAAGCTTGCCGGTTATCTCAAGGCAGCGAATGAATTGCGTCAGACCTACCAACAACAGTACGCCCCTGGTTGGAGCAGGACTGAAACAACGTATGAATATGACGATGACATGTCCGGAGCCTTTCCAGATGCTTCCATAGTGCGTAGCGCCGACGAGGAAATGATCCTGTTTCCGAGTTATGCTCGAAAACATGTAAAGAGGAAGCCTGAAGCTGAGCCCGGGACCATCCAGGAAACTCCAGGCGATGGTCGTGATGTACGAGACTCTACAGGTGCTGGCGACGCTGAATTTTGGAAGCAGCAATGCGATGAATATGAAGAGGACAACGCCGTGGTAGATGTTGACGTTCGAGGGTGGATCTATTCACCTCATAAGGGGCAGATGTCTAGAAAACAACGACTCTTCATTGGATTAGCCCGTCAGCTTGTTGGGGTCCAAGCACCACCCGTTGGCACTAAACCCTCCAGTACTTCGGGTAGTCCTCGTAGCAGCAGAGAACCCAGTCCAGGCTACCAAGCTCATCGTGAGCGGGCACAGCTGCGCCAAGATCAGCAAGATGACCAGCTTGCTGCCAAGGAGGCGGAGGAAATATTAAGGAGAGGCGAGAAGGAGGCAGAAGCTGCAGCAAAAGGGGTGTACAGCGAGCAACCAGCAGATGGTGCTGACAAAATGAGAGAGCACCGCACACAAAGCCCTGGGCATCCACGCATCGGGAGCCTCTCGCATAGTGCATCAAGTACTTCATTGAAGAGTGAGGTTAGTAGAACATCGCTTCAGAAGCGAGCTTCCTGGACCCAGCCGGCAGACATGAGTCCATCGGAACTCGCAGAAGCCAATGCGCGCCTCATGGCACGGCTTCGTCACTTCCTTGCGATGCCCTTAGCGAACACGCCCATCAGTGTCTTCTTCTATAATGATAGTATGTCTAAGCAAAGGACCGTGTATACAAATCCCTCAGGGCATTTCAGCATTAGCGCAGCGTTGGACTTCATACCCACCCACGTACGCATCCTTGCCTCGGACAAGCTCTCGGCCACTGAGGAGGTCGTTGTGACCGAGTCACGTGGTGTGAGTGTTATTAGCGATATTGACGACACCATCAAACACTCCGCAATCAGTAGTGGTGCTCGTGAAATTTTTCGAAACGCATTTATTCGCGAACTGGGTGATCTGACCATAGAAGGAGTCAAGGAATGGTACAACAACATGGCAGAGCTAGGAGTAAAGTTTCACTACGTCTCCAACTCGCCCTGGCAGCTGTACCCAGTCATCTCTAAGTACTTTTCACTAGCTGGATTACCACCCGGATCTTTTCACTTGAAGCAATACAATGGCATGCTTCAGGGTATTTTCGAACCAGTTGCAGAAAGAAAAAAGGGCACACTCGATAAGATTGCACGGGACTTTCCTGAGCGAAGGTTCATCATGATTGGCGATAGCGGAGAGGCTGATCTTGAAGTGTACACTGATTTTGTTCTAGAGAATCCGGGTCGAGTCATAGCGGTCTTTATTCGGGATGTAACAACGACAGATAGTGGGGGCTTTTTCGATCCCTCTGTTGAGCCTATGCCTGGTGATATACCGTTTAGAAGCGGGGGCGAAGATCTTTCTAACAAAATGCACGCATCTCCTGAGGAGGGCGATCCTGAGCTGAAAGCCGCAATAGCTGCTTCACTACGCGACATGGAGGAGAGTGAAAAGAAGAGATCGATGTCTTTCTTTCCCCAACTTGATGAAGACCATCCAGCCTACCGCCCTCAATTACCACCCCGAAGGTCCAATCCTAAGCCTCATCGTCCGGAACTTGCAGAAAGCCTCATAGATCTTTCCCCTGAAGATGATCCAAAGCCCTCTCCGAACATGCGACGCGTTAACAGCGATATTCAAGCGGAAACGACACACCGACCACCTTCCGCCTCTAGAGCTAAAATGGCGCCTTTGCCTCCTAAGAAGCCTCTTGAGCTGCGTAGTTCATCTGATGAGCCATCTACAAACTCCCTACCTTCCAGAGCGCCTCCTCCTCCCAAACCTCGTAGATCATCTCCGAACGTCCATCAGTCTAGTCCGCTATCACAGCCAGCATTGCCACCGAAGACCGACAGTGTTTCTACGCCTCCAAGACCACCAATTGCCCCCAAACCCAGTTTCCAATCACAGCAGACTTATGTTGGCATGGCAATACGGGACAAGCTCGCCTCTGTCTACAATCAGCTCCCCTCTCCATCATCATATCTTCACTCTAACAACCCTGACCTCCACGACACATATCACGCTCCAGGGGCCGGGTTCGATGGTTCGCAGGATTCACAAAGTGCGAAGAAAGCGCCGCCCCCACCGCCACCACCACGACGAGGTATCACAGCCTATCCGGTTGCGGCGGCTACCTACGTAAGCACAAAGGCAAACAGTGCATGGCAACACGCACCACCCATACCCCATCACAGCACAAGGCCGAACGCGTCCACCACACAGCCATTTTCAACATCAGCGGCACAGCAGCTGCCATCCCGTACGAATACGGGCTCCACTCTCGGTATAAATGGAGGAGGGAATGGTTATGGTGACGGCGGGCCTACAATAAACAGAAGAGAGCAGTTATGGCGACAGAGATGGGCGAGGGCAGAGCGAGTGTTGGGAGAGAAAGGTGTTGCATTGAAAAGCTGGAGGGTAGGGATCGATGCGATGAAAGAGGCGGAGAAGTTAATTAAGATGAATGTAGAGAGGGAGAAGCAGGACAAGGATAAGAGTCTGGGTGGGAGATAGGGTTAGCATACAAAGATTCGCTACACAACCTGCTATGAGCACATTCGTCTTCTTCTACTGTCAAGACCTTGCGTGTGTTCCATCCTCAAGTTTAATAGCTGGCCTAGCTGAATAAGGCTTCAACTCTGCAACTATGTTGACATACAGGGTTTGACTTGACGCACATTGTGTCCGATGCCGCTACCAAGTATGTATCATACAATTTGAATGGGAAATACGTCGAGCCACACCAGATGGACTATGGAAGTGTCTGTGTACCAAGCACAATTCAGTCGTATTAACCTTCAACATAATCTAGACTACCCTTCCCAACTGTCGATGGCGGGGCGCTCCCTTTTTGCTGCTTCAATTTCTCCTCAAATTTGGCAAACTCCTTCATGGCGATTTCTTCCTCCTGATCCATGACCTGCTGTACGCCTTTGACCTCCTCGATGTAGTGCATGAGCATGCTCTCAATACCATTCTTCAGCGTCACGGTGCTCGAGTCGCATGTGCGGCACGCACCCCTCAGCTTCAACAGGACCTGCCCGTCATGGAACCCGCGGAACTCGATGTCACCACCGTCCTCTTGGATGGCGGGCCGCACGCGCGTCTCGAGCAGCTCTTTGATCATGCCCACGACCTCGCTATCATTCTCATCATACGCGAGACTGTCCACCTCGGTGCCTTCCTGCCCGCTCTCGCCCGCTCGGTCTTCCACTGTGTTAACCGTAGGCTGCCCGCTCACCATGAATTCATTGATGATGGCGAACGCCTCAGGCTTGACATGCGCCCAGGGCGTCGCGCTATCCTTGGTTACGGTGATATAATCCACACCGAAGAAGACGGAGGTTACGCCGTCGACGTTGAGGAGCTGGGCGGCAAGTGGGGAGGGGTGTGGTGGCGCGAGGGTGGAGCGCGGGGAGAGGTATTCGAGGAACTGGGATGATATTGATTCGGGGAGGACGCGCTGGTTGGGATTGAACTTGAGTGCCTGGGTATGGTTAACTTCGATCACTTGATTGTTTAGACTGTACGGTCCGACGTACGTCTGGGTTAGGAGTCGACTCCGTCTGGATGAACATTGTGCGTCGTCCGAGGCCTGCGCCTGAATTCGATATGACGGTACCCCATGGCTGTACTCTAGGCCTTTGGCGGAGGGGAGAAGCTGTGATGGGCGATGCTTGCTGATGCAGACAACGCGCGGTGGCTCGTGGACCTTGGGAGCGGATCGATGTGATAGTGCGGGACAGCGCTCGCATCGCGCTTCTTGAGAGTATGGGTGTTGCCATGATGTGGTATAAGGTTGTAGGATAGGATTAGAAACGATGTTCACCTGTAACGGCAATGGAAGTTTGAGAATATGACGTCCCACTCCCGTGTATTACTCAGCACAATATAGGGAAGTGGCGGTTGAGCGAACTCGTTCTACGGAAGCGGAAATGTCGGAATCGGAAACACAACCATCTTCAAACGGCCCGCATAGCTGCTTGCTTATTCTTCCATTCTTTTTAAGATCTTGAGGGACTGTCCTCATTCGAAGATGTTCTGCCAACGTTTTAAACGCCTTCTGAACCGTTTCAGAAGCAGATAAGACCTACTTCGCGCAGAAGGCACCTCGGAATGCGTTAATTTTCGATATGCAAGCAAAAACGAATCCATTGAGTGTATACAGAGGCTCAGGTATGTTTGCGTGTCTTGAAAAGCTTTCATTACATACTTTAGCAAAAGTCACTAGCAGAGCACTATTCACTCACTACCAACTCAACTGGTTGTCGAGGTCGGCCAGGGAACCCGACGTGTTCGATGACGTTTGCAAGACTATGAAAGAGTATTGCACTATTAGAGCTACCATTCACGTGTAGCGGCGCAAGGGCATACCACTTCACTAATCTATGTCTAAACTGGTAGAGAAGTCCGTCCCGTAGAACACCAGAACGCCAACCGCACCCAACCTGCAAACCATGCATCCGAATGAATATCAGCCGACTTGGTCAGACTTCGCGTAAACGTTATCTTCTATCGCTATATCGCCCGCCGCCCGATTTGACACCTGCTTTTCTTTCGGATCCGGCATACTTCTTTTCCTTTTCCTCCCATACCTCACGCTCCACCGTTCTCCTCGCGGAGAAAGCCCTCGCAAACTTCCAAGCTTCCAGATCAAAGGAGTTCCACTGCTCTACTGCATTGAGGATGCCTTGCATTTCTTCATCACGCTTCTTGAGCACTTCTCGTGCCTTAATGAGCCGCTCCTCTTCCTTCCTAATCCATCTTTCCTCTTGTATTTCGACATCAGGAATGGATGTTGGCTCAGACGGGCGAGGGAAGATGATGAGCTCAGAGCCTTCGGAGGGCGAACTTGGTTCCTTATTTGCGGATGCTCTTTGTGGAAGGTTGAAGCCAAAGATCCACTCCAGATCGGCTTGAGTTTGACGCTCGGCGGTCAGCCATAGAGAATGCGAAGCCTTTCGAAGCGCAGCTACATCATCCTTGAAATATAGAACACGGTAAAGCTCACTGTGACCGTTTCCGAGTGCATCTTTTGTCAATGAATATAGCCAGAGGTTTCGTTCCGTTTCTTTGCGAATGAAAGTGACATCTAAGGTATCGCGGATATAATGAAGTGAAGTCAGGGTGTAGGGATGTGGCACGGTGCCAACCGAGTAGAGCGTAGAAGCGTTCTTGTACGAAGGCATCAATTGCAGTTTCATAGTTTTGTTCGGATCGCAAGGTTTGCAGTTCTGACGGTTGGGTGGGCATGATTTTGGCATTGGGGTGCTCGGGCATTGTGTAAGATTACGTGCGATCTCAATGGCTTCGTATGTTAGTGCAGTCGTGTGTTCTGGCAAAGGCTTTACTACAGCAACACCGTCGGGATGTAATTCCTGAAAAGTCAGATGCAAATGTGAGTTAATGAGGTCTGCGAGAAGATCAAGCCCTTCCGCCTGGGTAGTGTTGGTGAGCTTGTCTCCGACCGTCTTGTACTTGCTCTTTATAATATCGGTTGGATAATAAGCAATGCCATTGGCCTTTGAGTCCACTGTAACATCTCCGGAAGGGAGCAGATTGATGAGAGCACCCCCATCCTTCTGTGCCAGCTTTGCAATCTTATCTTTGTTGGCCGTCACGTTTTTGAGTAGTTCACTACCAATGGCCTTCTTGATGGCTTCGTTGACAGCTTGTCCTTCTCCAAAGAAGATGCCATTGTTCAACGACTCGACCCTGGACAGCTTAGGGTATTCCTTTCGTCGTAAAAAGCGAAGCATAGGGTTGTCATAGGCAGCCATAGGCAGTGCCAGCCAGTTGGCAAGGACGCCACCGTCCATTTGCCCCCAGGCAAGCCACCTCATCATCTCCGTTTCCACCTTGGGGTCCAGTTTCATACGCTGTAATAGCTGGTATTGGGGATGACCCATGGCCTCCTTCCGCGACAGGACCTGAGGTTCGAAGCCTTGTGCCCACCATGCCTTCCGCCACGCCAGAATGAGCTTGTTTTCGGCCTCAGACACGGCCTTATCTTGTTTTGTACCGGGTTCGTAGAAGGTATATAAGGGCGGTCGGTTCGCAAGGGGGGGCAGGAGAGCGCGGTTTTCGTCAAGAGTTATTTCCTTAGAGAAAGGATTGCGCCATTTGAAATCGCTGAACCAGTTGATGGCACCATATGCACCCTTCGCTGTGCTGTTCGCCTGCACACCGGGGGGCTTGTGGGGTGATGGACCGAAGACGGGCGGCAGTTCGACATGAGGCAACTCGACATGAGGGATGTGGGGATCCTTAACGGCATCCTTGAGCTGCTCGTATGTAGGTATTTCGGTCGAGGAAGGCGTGCCAAAAGCAAACAAAGTTGCAACGAAGAGTAGGACCAAGATAAAAAGTAGCTGGAAGCGTCGCGGTGGCATGCGCACGCCGACTGGCAGACCGAAGATGGTATGCTGCACAGGCATGATGAAGGGGTAATGTGAGCGGAAAAATCAACAGATTGGCGGCATCGAAGCAGGCGATAGAAGGAGCAAGCAAAGGAGGAGACCAGGATAGCTAGGATAGCTGCTTGGATTAGGCTATAGGCGTCGAGCTGGGACTTGGGATGCGATGCGGTGCACACCCCTGGATCCAATCATGGTGCGAAGAGCTCTAGCGCGGAAAGCGGCAACGAGCCGCATTGGCACCAACATTGAACACAGCCAAGGCAGAGGCATGATATGGATGCAAAAAATGCGAGGTCGCGAAAAATCAACATGGCAGACGTAATCAGAAACAGCGCGACGCTGGTAAGAATGGTTCCCCAGGTAGGGCTGACATGGGGCGATGGCGACGAAGCTCCCCCTGCCAACAGCGAACCCCACAGCCCGATGTCGCACATGCACGTCCGACAAATTTCTGGACCGCCCAACGCGTCATTATATGGCTGCTGCCAGTAGCGTGGAGTCATACCTCAAGACCTACAGCATTGTGACATGAACTCGCAACCGCATTGCCGTCGTCTTTCTAGTCCGATAGTACCTTTTTACGTTATTCTTCGGAGCGCAATCCGACGCCGCGCTGCCCACACGACCCCGCCGTACCAGTCATCCAACCTGTTGTTATGCCATTGAGAGCAACAATGGGCGCAACCGACATCCCAGATCCTGCGGCAGACCTGCACTGGTCCGACTTCAAAGGCCCAATTCACGAGATTTTCGCTGCCAATGCGCGGCAGCACCCAGATCGGCCATGCGTCGTCGAGACGGCCACCAGCACCGCGCCAGAGCGGAGCTTCTCCTACAAGCAGATTTCTGAGGCCACGGCGACACTGTCACATCATTTTGTACAGCATGGAGTGCAGCGCGGCGAGGTGGTCATGATCTTCGCCCACCGTGGCGTTGACTTAGTTGTAGCCATCATGGCCGTTCTGGCGGCAGGCGCCACCTTCTCCGTATTGGACCCATTGTGAGGCAACCCCTTGTCCTGGGCTCCTTATCTGCTAACTTAGTTAAAGGTACCCTCCCGATCGCCAGTGCATCTACCTCGAAGTCTCCCAGCCCCGTGCCCTCGTCGTAATTGACAAAGCTACCCAGGAGGCAGGCCCTCTCTCGGATCAGGTCCGCACCTATATCACCGAGAACCTCCAATTGCGCACCGAAGTCCCGGCTTTACAGCTTCGGGACGACGGAACTCTAGTTGGCGGCGAGCAAGATGGCAAGGATGTTTTGGACGACCAGCAGAAGCTCAAGGAGCAACTGCCTGGGGTACTGGTCGGCCCCGACTCGACACCTACACTGTCATTTACATCTGGTTCTGAAGGAAAGCCAAAAGGTGTCAAAGGTCGACACTTCTCCTTGACACATTATTTCCCGTGGATGGCAGAGACTTTTGGCTTGTCAGAGAATGATAAGTTCACCATGTTGTCTGGCATTGCCCACGATCCCATTCAGCGAGATATCTTCACTCCCTTGTTCTTGGGCGCTCGGCTACTGGTACCAAGCAAAGAAGACATCCAGCATGAGAAACTCGCCGAGTGGATGCGCAAATATGGGGCCACCGTGACTCATCTAACCCCAGCTATGGGTCAGATTCTGGTCGGAGGTGCATCGGCCATTTTCCCGAGCTTGCACCACTCCTTCTTTGTTGGTGATTTATTGATCAAGAGGGATTGCAGGCGACTGCAGAACCTTGCACCGAATGTCCGCATTGTCAACATGTATGGTACCACTGAAACTCAGAGAGCTGTAAGTTACTATGAGCTGCCGAGCGCGAGCGAAGCACCTGATTTCCTTGATTCCATGGGCGAGGTCATTCCTGCAGGTCGTGGAATGAACAATGTTCAGCTACTTGTAGTAGATCGTGAGGACAGAAACAAGATTTGTGAACCCGGCAAGAGCGGTGAGATATACGTACGTGCCGGTGGGCTGGCAGAAGAGTATCTTGGTCTTCCCGATCTTACCGCTGCTAAGTTCGTAGAAAACTGGTTTGCCGACCCAGAGAAATGGGTACAAGAAGATAGTAAAAGGGTAGAAGCTCAAGGCGGACCCGAGCCATGGCGGCAGTTTTGGAAAGGCCCCCGAGACAGACTATACCGTTCGGGTGATTTGGGACACTACGGGCCGGACGGTAACGTGCACTGCACGGGTAGAGTCGACAACCAAGTCAAAATCAGAGGTTTTCGCATTGAGCTTGGAGAAATCGACTCTCATCTTGCTGCGCATCCACTTGTCCGCGAGAACGTCACCCTACTCCGACGCGACGCATACGAGGAACCAACACTCGTCAGTTACATTGTCCCCGAGATGAAACGATGGTATCAATGGCTCGAGGAACGAGGTGCTATTGACAATGTGACGGAAGATACTAGTATGGTCGGACTGCTCAAACGTTTCAAGTATCTTCGAGATGATGTGAGGGAGCATCTTAAGAAGAAGCTTCCTTCATACGCCGTACCTTCAGTCATTGTTCCTCTCGTACGATTTCCACTTAACCCGAATGGAAAGATTGACCGACCTGCTCTTCCGTTCCCTGAACCCCAACAACTTGCCGCAGCTGGTGCAAGGAGGCCTTCGCAGCTTGGTAAAGCGCTTACACCAACAGAAACGACTATGGCAGGTATTTGGGCCGAGCTTCTCGCCGATCGTGGAGTCACTGCAGAGAGTATCAGTGGAAGTGACTCATTTTTCGATCTTGGAGGCCACAGTATTGTTGCCCAACAGCTCTTCTTCAAGATTCGACAGCAGTGGAAGGACATCGATGTGCCTATGAACACTATTTTCCAGTATCCTACTCTCAGAGGATTCTCATCCAGCATTGACCAGGCGCAGGATCCTATTGGTCTTCGATTAGATACTGCAGAGGCAATCGATGACGAACCCGAAGATGAAGACTACTCTGCCGATGCCAGAGATTTGGCTAAGCAGCTGAGTAATTTCAAAACCAAAGACCCGATCAAGCCAGGGCAAGAGATCCATACATTCCTGACAGGTGCTACTGGATTCCTAGGAGCCTATATCCTGCGTGATCTCCTCTCACGCCCTGGAAAGGTCACAGTCTTAGTAAGGGCTAAAGATGCTAGTGCAGCGCTGGATCGTGTGCAGCAGACCTGTCAAGCATATGGCATCTGGAACCCCTCTTGGCAATCACGCATTTCCGCCCTTGTTGGCAACCTTGAGACAGCCAACTTCGGCCTCTCGCCGGATATTTGGAACATGCTGGCCGATTCTGTCGACGTTGTCATTCATAATGGTGCACTTGTACATTGGGTCCTTCCTTATTCAAGGTTGCGGGCGCCCAATGTCGAAAGTACGATGACCGCGCTATCTCTATGTGCAGTAGGCAAGGCAAAGAATTTCGGCCTAGTCAGCTCAACTTCTGTACTTGACTCCGACTATTATGTCAAGCTTTCGGAGCGAAGTACATCAGAAGGCGGAAATGGCGTGCTTGAGTCTGATAACATGGAGGGTTCCCGCAAGGGCTTAGGAACAGGTTACGGCCAGAGCAAGTGGGCAGCGGAGTACCTCACGCGGGAAGCTGGAAAGAAAGGACTTAGCGGTTGCGTCATTCGACCTGGATATGTCACCGGTGACCCAAAAACAGGCACGACAATCACTGACGATTTTCTTGTCCGCATGCTGAAAGGCTGTGTTCAGCTACATTCACGGCCTAACATTACAAACACCATCAACATGGTGCCTGTCACACACGTTGCGCGCGTAGTAGTTGCCTCCTGCTTCAGTCCCCCTATCTCACCGATTGGCGTCGCTCAAATTACTTCACACCCACGCATTACGATGAACGCTTTCGTTGGTGTTCTTGAAAGGTATGGTTACAATGTACCGCAGGTTGAATACCCAAAATGGAAGAAGAACATGGAAACATATTGTGCCGATCAAAGCGGCACAAGGGAAGAGCATGCCCTTCTGCCGCTTTACCATTTCGTGACTGGGGATTTACCTTCCGACACCAAAGCTCCGGAGCTGGATGACCGAAATGCCGCAGCAGCTCTGAAGAAAGATGCAGAATTTACAGGGCAAGACTGGAGCGCTGGTGCTGCTGTCACAGAAGACATTGTGGGCGTCTATGTTAGCTACCTCATTGAGCTCGGTTTCATGCCTAGGCCCAATGGTAAAAGGGAGGTAGAACTACCTAAGGCGGGATTAACTGAGGATATGAAGGAGGGCATGAAGAAAGTAGGTGGTAGGCGAGGTGTTTAGAACGGTCATGGTATATGATGGTATGCATGTGATGATTTCAATATAGGTAGACAAAAGGGGAACTTAGGTGTTAAAACTTGGTTGCAAACAGAGCACTTTTTTATGAAAAAGAAGACGCATCACTGTATACGCACCACCCAAGTCAAGAGTGACACAGTTTTTCCATCCGCTCACGGACAGCACTTTCGAACTCCTCCACCTCCGTATAACATTTCACATCGAAATTCTTACACACAATCTCCACATGTCCTCTCTTATAAAACCCTACCGGGCAACAAACGATCACCTTTCCGTCTTCTCCCTTCCTATCGCCTCCCTTTCCATAGAGTGCCGCATACATGCCTAATTCCATGAGCGAAATCGGACACAGCGTCTCCGGCTTGAAGTAGAACACAATGAGCTTAGCCTGCGCCGCATGGTGTATGTCCCACTCCACGGTCTCGCGGAATTTTGGGAACGAGACTTCTTCGCGCCATGTCGAGTCCCAGTCGTCGCGCCTGGGGTTCAAGATCTGAATGGGAAGGTGTGATAGCTGGTTGGTCAAGCGACTGGCCCAATTGTCGGTTGGAGAGGGCTCGATGGTGCCGAAGAAGATGAGGGAAGGGGAGGTGAGAGTGGGGTAGAGAGGTGGGAAGTGGACTTTTGCTTTGGGATGGGGGTTGGATTCGGCCATGTTGAGGGAGGATGTAGTATGGATGAGAGAGGGATGGGGAGGCTGAGTGCGTGAAGATAGGACGTGCCTTGTACAGCTTTGCAAGTGTTCGCTTACGGTAGAGCCAATCAGAATGGGTTTCGCCGTATACTTAGGTGACTTAATCTCTTTCCAAGAGTACCAAAACAACCATAGTAGGATGTTAAGAAAGATATCAACCTCTCTCAAAAAAGGAAGTCAGTTAAACCCCTTCTTTATTCTCCCTATTATGTAAGCGGCTGATGGTTCTGATGACTGTAGATTTGATTGAAAAGGGGTTAGCTCGAGCGTATATTCTTATATCAAGGTCGCATTCATAGTCAAGCGGAAGATGGAAGGATGTGGGCTGGAGCTGGTCTGTTATGGGTAAGCGGAGATGAGCTGCGTAAGTTGGCTACACTAACCATCTTTCGCGGTGGCACTACTGTGATTGGTGAGTTCACTAGTACACTAATCCTGCCGACCAACACTAGAGACACAGTCAACAGAGGCACAAGCTGGGCTTTTCTATATATACCATTAGACTTTACACTGTCCATGTTGTACATTCTCGAAAGGTCAGCAACACAGCTTATTTACTTCACTCTCCACTCTCAACCATATCTCTTCTATTGCTAGTTGGTCAGTAAGCATGAAGATGGCATCTAAACGCTTCGAAACAGCTCAAACTTACATTAATGCCTTCGCCACGCTCTCCCTTCCGACATTCACCAGCGTACTAGCTGATGACCTCACACATACTTTCGCACCTTCTTCTATGGCCACCGCATTTAGGCACTCCACGCTCAATTCGCGCGCTGCCTTCCTTGCACATATTCAGTCGCTTCAAGTGGCTATGCATGGCTTCCCCGTATACCCAAAAGCGTGGGTCGAAGATCCAGGCCAAAATGCAGTGTGGTGCTGGGCAGATAGCAGGACAATGTGGAAAGACGAAGCAATGGATGGAGGGAAAGAAGAATGGGTATATGAAGGGGAGTACGTGTTTATGCTATATTTCGATGAGAGTGGTGAGAAGATCGTTAAAGTGGTGGAGATGCTTGACAGTTGGGGGTCAAAGGAGAAGATGTTTGCGCTATGGGACAGAGCGAAGGCGAATTTAAAGGCGAGAAATGGGAGGGACCGGGGGTAAAGGAGCCATGGACATGCAGCTACAGTCTAGAAACTCTTTAGTTAGATGCTAAGGGTGAAGGTTGCCTGTAGAGAAGCGTCGATCTGTAAACGGGTACACAGAGAAATAGGGTATGTGGCCGTAATATTTAGACGAAGTAGTGGTTATGATAAAAATTGAGGGCGACCTATCCACATTCATTTTGCGCGCCTGTATCAGGTCGTCCGCCATAGACACCACCGTCCAATATCCATTGTTCATTGTCATCGTTGTCATCTTGTACCCTTCGCCAAGTCTGTTTCCACTCCTCTGCCTTACTTTTACCCTTACTATCGATAGGGATGGTCGGCCGGATCAAACCACCAAGTAAAGGATTATTACTGAAGGCACCGTTCGAACTAGAGCCCAGTCTTTGACCGGCAGTATCTACAGACAAGGAAAGATCTTCATCACTATCTGATGTGGATGGTCGTTCCATTGCTTTCATCCTCCTCACAACCTTGCCTTTGACCAGATCAATACTTGCCACAACCTGTCTTTTTTCGTACTCAGGTCGAGCATTCCATTCCTGTTCTCGTAGTGCTTTCTGTTGCTTCTTGAGCTGCATAGCACGCTCTTGTGGACTCGCCCACATACTCAACCCTGCTGTTGTGGTCTCGTAATCGGCTGCTTCGTCATGGACAGTTGTTCTCTTTGCGTTCTGAGATTGAAAGGCAAGAAGCTTGTCTCGGTGTTGTTTCGCTTTTAAGAGTTTTTCGTTCTCAGACTCCACATCGGATGCTGGGTTTGATGAAAGAGGCGTCGTCGATCGGGGGGTGGAGAATGGTCGTGGAGCCATGGATACATCGGCACGTCTCTGGCCTGCGTTGTTTGTCGCCATTTTCTCTTTCCCGCGCTCTTCCCGTAGCACTCGAACCATAGATTGTATTTCCTCGGAACTAAGTAGCGGTTTCCCACAAAAAGTACACGGCCCTATACCTTCTTTGATGCAAATGATCTTGCCACAATTCATACAATTAGGAGCGGCTTCAAGGAGCGGGTGGCGGGTAGCCATACAATTACATTTTCGCCTGCTGCTGTCTTGTCCTGATGATAGTGTTGGGTTCGTTTGGATTTCTAGTGCTCGTATTGCGGATTCAAGGTCGGTAAGGGCTGTGGATGCTCCATGCATTGGTGTCCCACCGGGTACACTGACCTTGGCTTTAGGTTTTGGAGATGAGTTTCGCGAGGGTTTTTCCGAAATGAGGTGCCCTGCTGCGGATGGCGGAAGTTTGGGTGCAGCTTGGGTAGGAGGTGGAGTTGAAGCTGTAGCTGCAGGGGGGGCAGGAGAGATACCACGCGATTTGGGCGTTGAGGATCCAGATGTTCGTGGCTTGATAATGCTAGTCATGTAATCTTGCTCATCTCTTTTCAGGTAACCGCCCGACGTATCGCCATAGTTTTCAGGCTGTCGTGGAGGCGGCAGCGTACCCAGCCCCGCTTTCTTCTTGTTGCGTGGCTTCGACTTTGGCACTTCTGAAATACTATTAGTCGTAGGAGTGGGAGCTTCATTAGATGTTTCTGCAGAGTTTCTCCTGTTGTTGAAGGAAGTGATGAATTCCAGAGCTTGTGGGCTGTCTCCAAGAAGGTTCTGAAGGTGGTCTGCCGCTTGTGTTCGGGTCAGAGATTCCGAGTATGAGATGATCTGTTTCAGCGATTCATCATCCAGTGGGAGAAGCTTAGATATTTGTGGCAGAGCCCAAGCTGAAAGAGACATTCTGTCAGCTTCCGGCGTTGAGGCAGCGTTGATGTTTTCGAACGGTGGTTGAAGATACTCGCACCAATTGGTGGCGTTTGTGGCGCGTGGCGGTGCTGTTTTCTCGCCAACGTAGTTCTCCGCCTCTCATGTCCGTTCTAGTACTCTACTCACACCCATGCGTCTTAACCACCATGGCTACCGAAGTCGCACTTGAAACCACACTTGTAAGCCGCTCATAGCCAAGCTAGGCTCAAATACTTATAGGAGAACAAAGGGTACCATAACCGTCCAGCTATACCATGACCATGCTCCGAAGACATGCAAGAACTTCGCGACACTCGCTCAGCGCAATTACTACAATGGCCTCATATTCCATCGCATAATCCCCAATTTTATGATCCAAGGTGGCGATCCTACCGGCACGGGCTGCGGCGGTGCTTCCATTTACGGCGAGAAGTTTGAAGACGAAATCACATCAGCTCTAAAGCATACAGGCGCAGGCATTCTCAGTATGGCAAACTCTGGGTTGGTGACTCCAGCATACTCGGAAATTCTATATCTAATAAAAAAAATATAGAGCGAACACCAATGGATCACAATTCTTCATCACCCTTGCACCAACACCGTGGCTGGATGGGAAGCATACCATATTTGGACGCGTCAAGACTGGGATGCAGGTCGTGAAGAAGTTAGGTCTGGTTAAAACAGACAAGGAGGACCGTCCAGTTCAGGAGGTGAAAATTGTGAAGGCTTACGTAGTGGAGAAAGACGAGTTGGTGTGAGATGACATTCACCCACCACGCAACATGTCCAGTCATCCACATGTTTCTGAAAGGATCGCTGTGTGATAGTGCTCGTAAGTCTGAGTATAATATAGAAAGGCTTAGTGCTTAGTAAAGTCCTGAAGAGAAGCTAATATTTTGTAGCTCATATTCTTGTGAAGAAATGATTCGACTTCTATCTAATCACTAAACGTGGGCTATGAACACCAGCCTAGCTATCTTCAAACTTCTCCAAAGGCCCGTTCGGATGAATCAAAACCTTGGTATATCCTTCTATACGCTTGTCGAACTTCTCGTACGCCATTGGCGCATCGTCAATGTTAATTTCATGGGACACCACAAAGCTTGGCCTGGCTTTTCCAGAGATGATTAAATCCCGCAAATACCTGTTATACGCTTTGACGTTGCATTGGCCAGTTCCTAATGAGAGGCCCTGTTCATGTGAGGGAGGATCGGCTTTAGTTGATGCTTGTTTGCTTACCTTTTCGAACAATTTCCCGAACGATATTAGAATATGCCCTTTCTTGCTCTGCTCATCCGGTGCTCCTGGATCTGCCGGTACATAGAGCCCAGGAACCCCTAGTCCTCCCGTTGGCCTTGTTACCATGATTAGTTGATCCAAAACCACATTGGGCTTTTCTTTGCTTCCAGATGCGTCAACAGCTTGATAACCGACAGCGTCCACTGCTCGATCCACCATGCCGTCGTTGAGCTTAATAATCTGTTCCACAGGGTCGCTTTTTCTGAAATCGATAGGCACACAACCTATTTTCTCTGCTGCTTCTAAACGCTCCGGGACAGTATCGACCACAAACACTCTAGCTGCGCCGCGGAGGATCCCGCTGTACGCCGCCATGAGCCCGACGGGGCCTAGTTCAGAATCAGTTGATGTATTACAAAAGTGACTTGGTGCCCCCACCGGCTCCAAAAACAGCTACAGTTTCCCCAGGTTTGAATCCAGAGAGATTGAGGCCATGCCACCCGGTCGGAAAGATGTCCGCCAAAAGTGCAAAATCTGCCTCGTGTTCAGTACCTCCAGGCAGTTTGAGAGCATTGAAGTCAGCAAAAGGGACACGTAAATACTGAGCTTGTCCACCTTGGTATGGACCCATGGCAACGTAGCCATAAGCACCGCCTGCAAACCCAGGATTTACACTGAAGCCATTAATAACCTGCCTGAACTGCTCTGAGAATATTCTTACCCGGTACAAAACGCGGTACGCCCTTCCTCACAGTTGCGACACCGACCATCAGCAACATTGAATGGAAGTACAATTCTGTCTCCCTTTCGGAGGATTGTGACACCCGGGCCGGTCTCGATGATAATACCCATGTTCTCGTGTCCAAAAACCAAACCGGCCTCCGCTGCTGTTCGACCTTGGTACATGTGTAGGTCAGAACCACAAATAGCTAGCGGTCGCCGTTAAAAGAATCATTTGTCAGATGACAGGTTCCCTACCGGCGGTTGTCACCTTAATGATGGCATCGTCCGGATGTTGGATTTTGGGCGTTTCAACCTCTTTTACCGACACTTTGAATGGGCCTTCATAATGCACTGCCTTCATCTTTGCGTCCATCTATTTCGCTTTGGGAATAGTATTTTCTGGATCGTTCTCCGCGCCGAACAACGCTACTATGCCGATTCCTATGGACAGCCTTGTCGACTTGAAGAGTGTTCTGCACAATGCAATATAAGTGAGGGATAAATGGAAGTCAGATAATGCTTTGCTTTCCTTTGGGTTTTTGTACTTGTGGATATCGGAGATGCGGAGAATGCATCGTCATCACAGTGAGGGGCAGAATGGGGGTTGTGCGGGGTGCAGCGTGAACCAGACTTGGACCCTTCTTCCGAAGCGCGGAACTATGGAAATGAGCACCCATTTCATACTAAAAGTATGAACCGACAAGAACGATAAATTTTGAGGATCACTAGAAGACAAAATAACGAAAGACTAAAACAAGAGGCCGTAAACTAAGCCTATCTCACCATACTCAGAGTTTCTAGCTTTTAACGAAAGCGCCCTGCCCTCAAATTCCTTTGGTCTTGTTAATAATAAATCAAGCTGTTTGTGTCTTCATGCTCTATCCCATATACTTCTGCAGGAAATCATAGTGCGGTTTATCACATATCACTCTGTCTGCACAACCCCTGTTGCCCGGCCATCATCTTCCCCGCGCGATAACAGCATCCGCGTTCTATCTCCCTCATCACAGATTCTACGCCGAAACATCTAATAAAATCTTAATTCTTATGAGCCTACTCAGGCCACTCTTCGGCTTTGAGGCCCCTCCCTTCCTGAACCGCCATCATGGATGCCTGGCGGACTGCACTTCAGCAGTTCTCAAGCGTGCTGAGCCTTGAGGGCTAGGATTATCTGCTCAGAAAAGAACCTGAGGATATAATCTCCGATATTTCTAAGATTCAAGAACATTCATGGAGAACCAAAGAAATCGCGATGTGCTTTGGCTAGGATGCGGCCCTTGATGAAGCCATTAGGGACTACGGGGAGGCCAGTCTCGGTGGCTGAAATTCGCACTCTCTTGGTTACCGAAACGTTCTCAGAAAAATTCGATGAGTAAAATGGGTCATCGATACCTATTCTAGCATACTTGCGCTTGGAAATGGGCTGATCCAATGCCACGTGGTAGAAAACAGCATACTCTTCACACATTTTAAAGTCACCAAGTATGTGAAATCTTACCTACGGCAGCCTCACGACCATGAAGAGCTCATGGTCACTAATTACCCAAATCTGCTCTTCAGCCTGAGGAATGAATATGCAAGTTCGAAATCGACATTGCAAAGTGCAAGTCGGCAAGTTGAGGTTTTTGGCCTGGCTCCCTAAATACTCGAGACGCTTCAGCAGTCAAAGTTGTTATCAACGGTCAAATGAACACGTCTCTATGATTAGGAGCAAATGCTAACAATGGGAACCCGCTAATAAATCCTCAAGGCCAGACACCATTACATTATGATGCGATATTTGGGTGTATAAGACTTTAGCCTCTAAGGAGAGTCCACTCTGCTTCTTGAATGGGTGTTAGTGAAGGGTTTATACTACTAGGCGTATCCACATGATAGGACTCTAGCATATTAAGAAACTATGGTGAAGTTGCTCGTTGATGAAACAGAAATATTCGAAAGAGTATTTCTTTGAGTGAAATTCTTATCGCGGCAATAGCACTACTAGGCACTCAGATGGTGAGGATTTTACAACCATATCGATAAAGCCTCTGCACAAAGACTGTAGGTGGCTTTTGGATTATTCTAAGAATAATGGGGGGTTTCGCCTTTATCTTCATGGCGATCGGGAGTCTTCATATCCAAACAAAACATCGTCTTGTAGTGCTATAAGTGGAGAACGATAAAAAATCGTGAACGGGATTACTCACATTCAATCCAGAATCCGAATGATGAAAAAAAATTAACGTTAGGAAGAAGGAGGAGCTCGAAGAAAAATAGCGAGACATGAGTAGCATAACACACCGTCGTTCTAGGTTCCTATTACTCCCTTCATAATACAGACGTTATCCATAAGTCAAGTATGAACACCAATGAGATGTGTTCTTCCTTACGTTGATATTCTCGATGCTATCTGGTTGCAGCCCATGCCTGCCATCATTTTACAACGGCAAACAGATATCCATCATAGTTCTTGTCTCCTACCGTTTGCACCACGACACCATCAAGTCGCTCATCCTGGCCAATCATCTCCACAACCTTCCTTGCTCCTTGTACTCTATCATCACCGTTTGGGTCCGCAAGCTGCCCCTTTCGAACCACATTGTCAACTATGACGCACGCCCCCGCCTCACACATACCGAGTGCAGTATCCACATAATTCCAGTTATTCTGCTTGTCTGCGTCAATGAACACCAGCTGAAATTTGTCCCTCTTCCCCTGCCTGACCTCTTCCGCAAGCCTCGGCAGCACTTCGATCCCAGGTCCAAGATGCACCTCTACACGGTCCGCCACCCCAGCATGCTCAAAGTTTTGCCTAGCGACGTCGGCGTGGTGTTTATCGACTTCTACGGTGGCCACTCGGACCGAGGGCGAGGCGTTCGTAAGCCAGATGGTGGAGTAACCGCCGAGGGTGCCAACTTCGAGGACGTTCTTTGCACGGAGGAGCCGCGCTTGGATCATGAGAAACTTGCCTTGCGACGTCGAGACTGCGATATCAGGCAAGCCTTGCTTTTCAGAATTCGCGCGCGCAAATTCGAGTGCATCGTGCGATGGGGTGGTCGAAGTTTGCGGATGCAGGTGCGCGAAGGAATAATTGTCGACAGCCGTCCAACGGGGGTCTTTCTCATAAGTCTGGCCTTGACCTGAGGACATCGTGGCTTGGAGTAATCACAAAGGGAGTTATCTGAAGTCTAGATGGCGTTGGAGGCTCTTCGAACAGGCAAATCGTTTAACGGAGATGAAGTGAACGCATTTCAACCAGAGCACTTCATGAGGAATATGACCGCGAATAGCACCATAGCTGCATGAGAATACGCATTTTTCGGTATAGCTCAGTCGGCTTCTCGGACTTACTCATATAAGAGGCGTGCGGGCATTGACGATGTAGGCGTTCGAACACAAATCAAACCCCTGTCTAATTCCGAGATTGGTGGGGGTTTCTCCGAGCCATCCTCGTATCGATACCGCATACCTCAAGGGTGGCTGTCTGCCCCGCACATCCCATCACTCTCACAATAAGCTGGCGTCATCTCATCACTGGCGCCAGCAAGATACTGGGTATCGATTCGCACTGCTGACTATCTGCGGCCGAACCCCGATGGTGCTCCCCACCATGCGGGCACTCATTGGAATCGATAGGAAACAAAAAGTCGGAAAACATCTCCGAGTGGCTCCAGAATTCTGCTCAATGGAAAACCAGGGTACTCACAAGAAACTCACCGTAATTCGTTGCATATCGTCTCAACAATGATATTCATTTAGATCCAGTTATTCTCATTGCTGTTTCCTCTTAACGAAGGTTGCCTAGGCCATCGCAACTCGAGTTGCGCCTTCTCATATCTGCTGGAAATACTGCTCTGACCGCTATCCAACGAACCTGAAGAATTCTGGGAAACACGAACCGAAACTGCAGGAGAGACAGGGCTTTGTGGCGGTTGACTTGGACTTGAGATAGCTGCCCAATTTCTGAAGCTACTGGTGTTTTCCGTGGTGTGCAACGGCCGAAGCTTCGCTTTAATGCTCCGCTTAACCGAACATGACCTAGAGGCAGTTTGCCCACGGCCTCTATTTGAGAGCGGACTTTGAGGTGTATTGATATATGTCTTGGGTTCGTCACCAAAGCTGAGCGTCGTTCCTCCGGAAGGCCTCGTAGGACCGAACGGCCGTTGATGGCTCATATGCGGTGGTACGTAACTGGGATCGTTTGGCGGGGCTTCTGGAGGCTGTTTGAAACTAGACTGCTGACAATTTGATATCATGCCGTCTGAGTAGTGCTGTTGTGGGATAGACATATTTTTCTCAGATAATCGTTGCCTGGACAGCGTGTTAACGTTCCCTACGCTGTTTGGCGGAAATACCGCTGGCTGAGGGTATCCAGAAGACGGGGTAGCAAGAATCCAGTCCTGGGCTTCGTCTCCAGATCTTCGTTGTGCCGAATCTGGAGAGGTGGGAGATGAATCTGGAGAGAATGTCTCATAGGCCAGATCAGGATCCAAATCTGCACTGACTCCAGTTTCTATTGTGAAACATCTGCCTTCAGGCCCTCTGATAGTTCTTCTTCCAATTCTCTTTTCGAAAGACAGCTTCTTATGAACTCTGGATTTTCGGCTGGCTTCGGAATTGCTGTAGAGGGTTTTCAACATCGTATAGATACAGTGTTCTGGGTCAGAAGGTTCTTCATCTTTCCAGCGTACAGGCTGGGTGGTCCTCGTGTCTAGTGCGAGGAATCTATGTCGGGCCAAGACCTGAGAGAAACCGTCCTTTTGAGAATGTAGGCTGCTCCGAACCTCGTTGGTATGTGTAGCCAGCGATCGAGGGGATCTTCGCGGGTAGTCGCGTTTCATAAGTGTCATATGCTGTTCTACACATACACAACATCGCTCTAGTGTTTGCTGGTAGGCTCTTTTAACCTCCGCATGTCGTACCCGGGGCGGCGAAATAATAGTGTGTTTAACGTGTTCCTTGAATCTCTTAATCTCTAGGAACTCATCAGGGTGACCGCAATTATATCTGCGGTGGACGATATAAGAGCTCCCACTTTGTATGTGAGTATCGAACATTATGGCAAGGTAAGTACTTATCCCTGATTTTACGACTTGCATGTAGTTTGGTATATTTTTCCTACGCCATACGCCAAGTTTTTTTTGAAACTTCACCTTCTGAATGCGAAGTTACCCATGAAGTATGAAGTATGAAGTATCGATATGTATGAGCCAAACATAAAGTAAAATAGCAGTAGAAAACAGATCACCCCCTAGCAAACAAGTGTTTTTTCTGTGAAATTGAATGGAAAATGATCTATTGTCTATTGTTTATGTTTGTGAACAAAAAGGCAGCTGAAAACCAATGATGACATTGAATACTTGATCAATGCTTCATTCAAAAGCGCTCTAGACGTCACCCATATCTACTATTGTCACTTGAATGGTTGATACAAGCCCTAAGCCCCTACCGCGACCATCGAGAAGCCGGCAAACCACACGTACCAAAGTTGAAGTGCGGCCTTGTCGGCTTTTTTGCTCCTTTTCAGCACCAGCCATGCTGCTAAAGCTGCCCCCATCAGCTCCAACATCACAGTAAATATCAAGCTCTTCTTTGATGCCATAGCAATCCCGAAGCTCCAGGCCAAAAGGAGTACGGAAGTGACGATTCTTGCCGGTGTCTCGCCTAGCAGAATAGGCAGCGTGCGTCGACCAGATGCCCTGTCTCCCTCCAAATCCCGAAAATCTTGGATAGACATGGTGGTTGTGACGGCCAAGATGAGAATGCCAGCAGAGGACAATTCCGTTTTCGTATACCGTAGTCCCGTTCCACCAGCCACGTTTATGCACCCGAACAGCCAGCTCGTCAAGCCGATCGCGTTCAGAATATTTCGAATGAACCAGCCTTTTGATCCATCAAGGTCGTTGTACCAGTAGACCGCAGCTATCTGGAGAATAAACTCGTATTGGCCGCCGGCGTACAAGCTGAACACCAACCCGCTTAGGCTAATGATCCACCGTAACCTGGCTGCTGAAGTAGCACTGACACGGCCACTTGGTATTGGTCTCCATGGTTTGTTGACACTGTCCTCTTCAATGCTGGCAGGCAGATATTGATTGGCAAGACTGAACCCCGAAACTGCCGAGATGATCCAGATCAGAACCAATGGGTAGCGCTTAACCGGCTCATTGACAAGATCCGGGTGTAGGTAGTGATTTGACTCTCTTAGAAGCCGCTTAGAGCAAACGACTCCGAGTAAAGACCAGGTGATCACAATAGCATTGCAATCACACATGAAGAGGTAGTATGTGTGTAGATGCTTGTGCACCGGAAAGAAGGAGGACCAAAGAGCAGGCGTTTTGAGTGTAGCCATTGTGAATTCGTGGAACTCGTTGTGAGAGTAAAGAAGAGCCAAATGGGCAGCTTTTGAGGCGGTTCCATCACCCCTGCTTGCCTGTTAGCGGCTTCTACGGTGGGTCCTCTCCTACGCCCGTGGCTCTTCTGCATCGACAAATCAGGGAAGCCTGTTCATGTTGCTCAGCAGGATATATAGTCCGGTTTTTGACCGGGGGATCCCTTTGGGAACTAGTAGCTTCCATATCCCGCTGTTTCCCTGTCCGACTCAGCATTCCAACTCCGTTCATGATCAGCAGACTGTTAAGATGGTACCTTGGCCCTTTTCTGGGCTGCATATAGTTCCGAGCGATCAGCAATGGTTCACACAGAATTAGAACGCTGCGGTGTAATGTAGCACTGTAGTCGTGATATGAGTGGAGGGTCACCGTTGACCCTATTCCGATCGGCGCAACTGGTTCCGATCTTACAGTAGCGTGTAGACTAAGGGTGCATTTCGGTGAAGAATTCACATCTACCCTAAAGTCTGGGTCCATAAGGAGCACTCTAGCGAGTCCGGGAGTGGCTAGCTTTGCGCTGCTGGCGAATCAACGGGCGATCTGACTGGTTATAAGCCAATCATAGCCATTCTGCTATTTTGTCCTGCAGCACTAGAGCGCTCCTCATGGATGAAAGGTTACGGTACATCTGCGGTACCGAAATCATGTCCGTGTTCAAGCAAAGTGGGTGCTGGCCTTATGTGAATTTCATGTTTCGGCTGCAGATTCTTGTGCTTTGCCGTGCAGACCACCACGATTGGGAAAGATCTGCCTTTGCCATTGATGCACACCATCATCCTTGATATCGCCATCATAGCTTACGCGTAGTCCACTGTAGCTCTTTTTCGTGTGGACTATGAATCTTAAGGTACGGGATGAGATTAGATGTATACCTGACGTTGTACAGACTATGGACCGCCGCGCCATCCTCGTTAGGTCCTGAAAATCCTCGGAGAGATACAAACTTCTCACGCCGAGAACTCTTAGTTGGAGCCAAGGACCGTGAGTGAATTACGGTGAAGATGAGACGTATGCACGCATTGGCACAGATTGTTGGACAGGGGCCAACTGCAACTGAGTGCATTTCAAGCTATGAATTTCAAGGCCACCAGACTCGAAAAGGCATCTGTCGTTTCCAAGATTCACACTTCGGCAGTCGAGGCCTTCAGAAAAATTTTTCCCGGAGGACGGTCGACAAAGCACCGCCACTTCCGATTGTATGGTAACCCGGTGACGGGGTACAGGTAAAACGGTACATCGGTTCAACTCAGACGTAGATGATCACACTTGCCAACGTTTCATATTTGAATTTTAACAACATATTCTTGTTGGTGCGGGGTGCGGCACTATGTGCTACCACAGTAATGATTGGCAAAATTGCAAGATACCCTTGGTGCGTTCAGACCGTGCCCAAAGGATTCGTATCATGTCACCGTGCATTGGTCCCGACAATTTGATCTTAGTCAGAGCTAGACGAATCAGGAACGGCAATCGAGGATACCGTTCCTGATCTGCAGGATCGTATCCTGGATCACCAAATGTAACTTGATAAATTCTTTAATCAGGCGGCTTGCTGTTCCTTCTTCTCTCGCCTGACTTCTGCTCTCAAGTTTGACTTGTGCTCTTTCACTTCGTCCGACAAATCGCGGTGCTGCACTTTGACATCCCAGCTGCTGGGCCAATCCATCTTTCCTAGTTGTTCGGCGAAAGCTACGCTGCGGTGGTGTCCGCTTCCGCAGAACTCTTAGGGTCTTGAACTCAGTATCTCTTCCCCTGACCCTCTTTTCTTCAATGCTTTTCACAACTTCTCGGATCTTTGCTTCGGCGTGCTCCATTTCGTCGCTGAAAGAGTCTTTTTGCTTGAACGCGTCTTGCAAATGATTCGATAAGCCGGTGTGTCAGATACGAATATTCTTTGGTGGATTCTTGGTGCCTCGAACGTCATACTACAGGTCCACCGGCGGATCAGGAGGTCCGTCTCTATTGTACGAAATGATAACAAGAGTTGGGCGTCTTGGGTCATTCGCAGAGGCCGCCAAAGGTGGGTGCTATCAGTTCTGGGTGATATCGAGGGTGAGTTGGTGTCATCACCTTCCAATGGTGCCTGCAGCTCTAAGTCCCTTGATATCGAAGAGGTTGCGTCCATATCTATGATTGGTGGACCGTCCGTAATGAAGGCCATTGTGAATCTTGTGATCGTAAAGAGGCAAGAACTCCAGATTTCTTGTTGAGAGGGTTTTAAATTGTCGTGCAGTAGTATATATCATGTTCTGCGTGACTGTCCTCGGAGCACCGTGCCGTCACCATTACCGTAAGTTTGGCTCAACGTGACATCAACTTTGATATTGCAAAAACGCCAGAAGACTCAATAAAGTTGGCACTAGCGAATGTTTGGTGACAACGTAACAATGCTAAAATCACAAACGTCCGCGGACCTCCGTCTTCCAGGTGCAGACCTCTACTGGTGATACTTGCGACGCTTCACTTTCTTCTGTCTAGCTTAAACGCGGGATCCTTTATCATGAGAAATATACTTTGTTCTTACGAAAAATACATTATGGAGCTATCGAAACTTGAAGTGGCATTCCGACGCGCCAACTCAGCCCATGTCTCACGACTGTTATCATACATCACGCCATGTCATACTCCAACGCCAAGATGGACTCCGTCCAAAAATCTGTACAGCGCTCTTTGCGCACCCTTATGTTCACCGTATTATCTGCAGGCCACTAGTCTGATTCCGATCGGATAGTAAACGGCGGAAATGACGTCGGACGAATTGTCGACGTTTGAGAAGGACCGCATAGTTTAGTGCTTGAGGTAGGCATGCAAGTCCTGTCCGTGAAATGGATTTCGTTGAGAATAGCGACAGTCCTGCGCCTATGATGAGAATAATATATTGGATCTCGTGTTCGGTATCTGGTCAGGTCGGTAGATGAGGTCCTCGTCGTCCTAGTTAAGGAATGGGTCCTGGTGCAGCTGAGTCATGTCCGATCTCCTGTTTCGTTTGTCCTCTCCACTCCCAGTCATTCTGAATTCCTCTTAGATCCGAAAATGCGCGCGTTGCACAATTTTCCAGGCAAGCCATCATCCTTTTTCACCCGCCCACGGTTCTGGTTTTTAGATGCAAATTGGTCGTCTTCTTATTTGCTGACTTTTTTCCATAAGCAGTGATCGCACATTCCTTGGCTTCTGTTCATAACTACATGAACTCGCTTGGTTTCGGGACAGGGCATATCTAGTCGGTTTTCCTTGGACACTTCGCAGAGCCGTAGAATAGGTCCATTCCCGGGCTCCGGCTGAGGCACCCAGTGATTGCAAGAATGTAGCGTATAGTAGATAGAACACATTTTCCGGGGTGAAAAGTATTCGATGAACGATCGTCTGCGGTGAAAAAAAACGACGGTAAAGGGCTTTTGGCAAGGAAGCAGCACGTTTCCCGGGGTGGATTTCAAGGATATGATAAGCGCATGGAACGGGGAACGGTGGGAAGACTGAGGAAGGGGATAGGCAAGGCGAAGAGAAGGAAAAGGGCCAGTTCAAGTCTGCTAGCTGAGATACACACCTTCCTTGGTAATAACTCTTATTAAGAGGGCGTGACGCTTCTGAGAAAAAGCAACAATCCAAAAAAGCACACCCATGTCCACAGAAACAAGAGAGTCAAATGCCACAACAACAAGCGTCTGGAACGCAGATCACACCAAATGTGACACGAGCCCTACCCTGCCGTCCCCCCCTCCATCCAGGCAAGGCGCATTGTCAGTAAGGGCGGGTCGCGACTCATCCTGCCTGGCAGGACATGGTGAAGCTTTTTAGGCGATGGAAAAAGGAATGAAAGACGCGACGTACGTAGGCATGCATCCAGACTAATAGGGTCACGAGGCGGGGAAGCGGCCGAATACGAAGTCCTGAGTGACAGCTTTTTAAAAGAAGAATGCCCCCCCTGGCTCGGAGCATATCGGCGTCATAAGGTCGTACAGGTTGCCTCAGCTGGCGCATGGGCGTACAATGCGGCCAACCCACAATAGGGTGTGCACACACACCTCCCTGGGTTCCACATTATCAATTTTCCGAGAACATGCGTCTTGGGACTCATGCGCAGTTGATCTGATCCGACCCTATGGTCCGCAGCCAGCCCAGGGTTCCGTCGGTTCCAACCGAGATGGGCACTCCTACAGAAAGGAGTCGCTAGCCTACGCGAGATTTGAACACGCTGCCTTTCTCAGTCCTCAAACGCCTCACAGCTGACATGGGTCCACAGCCGAGTCAAGGTCCCATGCCAATACTACCAAATGCCATGCAAATCATCAGAACTGCCGTCGTGAGACTGCCGTGTATGTACAAATGTTTCTCTAGAGCTCTACCTCTTCTCCCCCTCTCAGCCCGCTTGTGAGCCCCTTCATCCTCCGCCCCAGCAGGTCGTCTTCACTTGCTAAGCTGACCAGACTCTTTCTCCGGCCCGCGCGCCCTCTCTTTGCTCTGGCGCCGCGTGGCGCACCGAAACCGCCACGTTCTCTTGCCGTTGACGCATCCTTCGGCGCGACCGGCGGGCTCTTGCCTGATCCTTTGGAGATGGAAGAACGAGTCAGAACCGTCATTTCCAGTGGCATATCGTCATCTGCCGAAGACGCCGTACCGGAGCGGTAATGATACCGACTGGATCTCGATCTAGAGATTCCGTCTACGGCTTCTGCAAGACCAGGGGTGAGACCAAAATAGTCACCACGCTCATGCGCTTGACGATAACTGTCGGCGGGGTACTCTGAGAAAGGGGTGAACTCCCCTGTCTTCCTTTCTTCCCACTCAAACGCTTCGTTAAACCACTTCCCGCACCGAGTGATGTACTTCCATCCCTCCGGGAATACACTTAGGAACTGCAGGAAGCCATGACTGATACCAGGAATCAAATCCACCTGCACCCAGTCTTGCTCTTGCCATTCGCCTCTTGCCCAGTCCAACCCCATTTCTTTTGCCGTTGTCCAGTCTGCGCGCTTGGCCTGCCGCAGCCGACCTGCAAAAATCACAGTGTCATCTACAAGAGGATCACGTTCGCCTGTCAACATCCACGTGCGCGGAAATTTCGCGAGAAGTGAATCCGGTGCTAGGAGCGGCGACAAAAGAAAGTCCGTACTGAAGTCAGGCCGATTGTGCGGGCCAATGTAAAGAATGATCATGGCGCGCATCATTTCAGGCGTGAGTATACGATCGTTAAAGTAGGAAATCATACTGGACATGGCAAGTCTCGTCTTGATCGCTTCAGGAGGGGCGACAGGCGCATCCGTCTTTGATGGCGTCTTTGGCACATCAGGTGACTGCAACATTGGACTCGAAACCGCACCATCTAAGCTTGCAAAAGTATCAATAGGAGGTGGTGAGCGACTATCTGTCCCAGTATGTGCAGCCGATATTCGTATTGCGGTGGGTGGAGACGTGAGCACTTTTTCGCTGGTCGGAATCGAAGTAGTAGATGGACCAAGCTGTGACTTGGCTGCATTCTCATTCTCGCTGTCCGAGTCATCCGAAGCACCTGGTGTATTGGGGGCAAGGTGTCTGTAATCGGCACTCTTGTGTCGGAGGATAGGTTTGTTCTGTTTACGTGCTTTTCGATCACGGATCAGTGCCATCTGCTCATCCGTCATCCAGTTCCCGATATTCATATCAAGGGCCGGATACATGAGCACCACGCCTACTGGAGGTGGTAGCTGGCGCTCTCCATGCCATCTCCTCGTTTCGGAGGATGCAGCTTGGAGGATCATCAATACCATACCTACGGCCAGATTACCGCCTGCCGAATCACCGCTTACGACTATTTTGGGTTCGTGCACTCCGGACAGGCCCATGCACCGGCCTCTGGTGGCCACAATTGAATGATACACGTCGTAGCACTCATTCAGAGCGTACGGGTATGGCCACTCAGGCGCCTTACGGTAGTCCAAGCTTAGTATCGGCAAGCCCGTCTTTCCCGCCCAGCCCATCAGCTTATCGTCATGATTACGCGGGCTCATAGCAACAAAGCCACCGCCCGGGACATCCAGAACCACTTTGTGCTGTTGTTTTAGGGCCGAAAGAGGACCGTTAAAGTATAGCCATCCGATGACAGGATCGGTATAGCTGCTGTCCCTTGGTCGAGGAATTCTTATTTTGCGTGGTGGGTACCACATGAGGCGCGGCCGTAGCAAGCTCGTCAAAGCCGACAGGTAGGGTGTGGTACCCTTGTTCCAGCTCACTCTTAGATGCTCCACAGTCAAGGTGGCTCTGACTTTGCGAACCTTCTCGTCGGCCTGCTCAGCACAAATCATATAGTAAACACTGAAGACGATGGACAGGAAGTCACGGAGCGGTTTGCGGCGAATGCGCATGGCGCTCCAGAAGCCGGCATCGAGGGCGGTGGTGACCCATGTTGCACGGAAGTAGGAGTGCGAGTAGAGGTTCGCGAGAGGCTCAGGGCACTCGAGGCCGACCAGTTTGCCAAAGTTGCGTGCGATGTAGAGGTAGAGCAGAGTGACGAGGACGGATTGCCAGACTGTCAGCTTCTTAGACAGCATCGATGAGAGGCGACGAACGAAGGGTGGGCCATGACGGTCGCCTCTGTTGGCGTGTTAGCATGACAGTTGGCGCGTAGACACGCATTCAGCAGCGTACCTGTACAAATAGAAGCTCCAGAAAGAGACCACAGCCAGCACCTGGATTTTGCGGAACTGCACCGACGGTCTACCTACAACGTGGTCGATCATGCTTGATCTTCAGCGACGTTGTTGGCGTCGGCGTTCATCGAGGCCTAAATGTGCAGAGGCAGTTGCGGTGGCAGACTGGAGAAGAGGAGCTGCTCGTTGTAATGGCAGAAGAGCAGCACCATAAGCCGTAGTGATCCATGGCCGCTGTCGTCGAGCAGCGCCTTGTTCTCGGCTAGTTGTCTATGCTGCGAGTGGCAGGTCGCATGTGACGCGCGATGTCTGTTCCAGGCACCGGGCATGTGAAAGGCAATCAATGACATATGACACATGCCTGCGATGGCACGTGCCCCGCTCGTCTCAAGCGCTTGAGGCTTTGTTCGCTTGAGGCTTTGTTCGCTTGCGGTTCTTCACTCTTCAGCACTTCGGCATCCTTTCACTAGCCACATTATTGGCCCAACATCGTTTTATATAATTCTAGCCAACGAGCCCGTCGCAGCCAGCTCCCGAATGGAGAAGAATTACAACGCCTTGCGCGCTCCCAATGCCCTGATCCACTCGCCTACCTCAAACCCGACCCTCCGTAGCGCCGACTCGGTAAACTTCCCATTCCCATTTTCATTCCCGTCCTCTTCCCTTACCACGGTCATGCAACGACCCTCCTCGTCAATCTCGACCGGCCTGCCCCCTTCTCTCCCTTCCTTGGCTTGCTTCACATAGATGGTCAAATCGGGACCAACTGTTCCCCGCCACAACGTAGCCATCCATTGCCAGTGATCCATCGGAGAATACACATCTTGGATCGGGATCCGGGAGGCGTATGCGTCCGAAGCGTGGAGTTGGTATGTAGGGAGGATAATGACAGGTGTCGGTGACCGCGACGTCGACAATGCCTCTTTCGTTACATCCTTGTCCTTGTCTGACGTAGAAGACGAACGGGGCACCTGTAAATTGATGGGTGTAGTGATATATTCTACCATCTCCTTGCTTTTGCCATGCCAGTCGCGAACAAGATCGAGATACTCTTCGAAAGAGACATCATCCTTGCTTTCCGGCACCTTGGGTGGCTCAATCATGCGCGGGCTATAGTCCTTGTCATTTGAAAAGAAGTCATGGAGCCATTCTGCAAGCTCCTGCATTGCAGCTTCGTCGTCACCCTCAATGGCAACGATGCCACCACGCACCAGGGCCGCTGGACTGATCGGTCCAGCATCTTTGAGCGGTGGTGCAATTCGGCCAAGTACTTTTATTTTGACCGTGTACGGTACGCTCATGATCATTGCTTCTACACTGCGGCTCTGGTCATGCTCTCTCGGAATGAGGAGGTTCAAATCTACAGAGTGATGACGCATATCTCGCAGCGTCCTAGGTGGAGGCATAGTCGCTGAGCTGGGAGGTGAATGACGCGGCTGGATAGGTGGAAGCGAATCACGACGGTTGAGACTGTGTCCATAAGATGAGCTCTCTAGCCTTCGGGGGCCGTTAGTATTGATTGTCGAGTAGCTGTTGTAGCGGCGCCTCTTTGCGTCCGGAGTCAGCAAACCATAGCTGCCATATGGTACTGATTCCTCCCGCCCAGAGGAGGGTACGTGGATATGGCTCAGGTTTGACAATCCGGTAGGCCCTCGACGGCGGGAGGGGGACTCCAAACCCAGATTATTCATTACAGGCAAGTAGCGTGTAGTTGGCGTGAGGCCTTCAGAAGGTTTGGGCGGCGGTAGGGTCGGTGTATTCAAGAATGGACTAGTAGGCGTCTTGATATTGCGACCACCACACCTGGGACACCGATACTTGTCTACTGTGGTATGTTGGACTGTTGTTGAAAGTGGTGGCTTGCCTAGACGGCGTGGCTGGTACCGATAGTCAGGGAACTGCTCTTGATGCCTGAGCTTCTCTTCCTAATCAAGCGTAAGTCTTCAACATCAAGCATAAACGACTGATAACTTACATGTGCTAGATCCTGCCACACCTTCTTTTCCTCGTCTCTCTCAGCTTTCCACTTTTCTCCAATAATTTTGGAGATCTCAGGGTTTGCGAGTCCAGGATTGGCAGCAAGGATGGCCTGCTGATGATGCTGTCGGTAAAGAATAAATGCTAAATTGATAAAAACTCGTCAGCCATAGTTTGAGCAATACAGACCTGCAAACAAAGAGCACACTGCTTTGTTTGCCACCGAATTACTTCCGGACTCTGTGATAGCCGCCTACTGAGATAAAGGGCTCGGTCACACTTACCATTTCTGGGGCGAGGTATCTTGGGCTCGGGCTGACAGAGACAGATATGGGTTGATAATTCTCCACTCCCAGCAGATGAAACACTCAATCGTAGTTGCGAATCGACAGGACTTTCAACATGGCCCGTATCGCGATCAATGGGTCTGTCTCGAAAGTGAGCAATTCTCTTTCTGCCCGAAACTGGTGAGGGTAAAGATGGATCTGGCGAGGGAAGGCCTTCATTGGTGGTGCGTGTTTAATGAGATGTTGAAATGGATCGTGACTCAATAACCTCATTACTCTTCTGTAGCAATTGGCGAGATTTCGAGTCTCTTTTCTGGGCATTTGCAGGATTGTCACCCATGTGTGCGGTTGATTTAATGTATCTTCGCGGAATATTGAAGAAGGTTGCGACCGGAAGGTCTGGAGGAGGGGGGGATGCAGGGAAGATAGGCGGCAGCACGCGACTCGCCAACATCTTGGATAGCTGGATTATCAGACTGATGACGGCAAATTCTTTAGGTGTATTCTTTGAGGAAAGAATTCATTGTACCGGGAACAGAACAGGTGGGAGGAACTACTGCAATTGACGGCGCGCGTCCTTTGAAGATACCACAAGCAAGCCACTTTTCCGGCTCATCTCGCTTTGATGCCACTGGCTGAGCCAGTAATTTGATTGTTCCAGCCAAATGCGGCCTTCGCGGTCGGCCGGCCATGGTTCTTTGTCCGCGAGCAGAAACAGCCAAGACAGCCGTCTGTCTAACGCTAAGACATTCCAGCACAGTTATGCAAGGAGGCGACAATGCCATCACGCTCCACAATAGCCGTACGAGTAACTCATGGATGCCTTCGGGGAGCACGACTCCACTATGAGGGTGCTGAGGTGCAACGCTCATGTAATGAGCTGGGTTGGTGGCAGACCACCCCACTAGTCCCATCATCCACAGTGACTTAGGATCATGGCGATCAATACCCCGGCGGGAATTTTAGGTTGAAACTAGCGCCCTGTTTCTCCTTGGTGTTGCTGTCCCATGGCAGCTTTACTCGCCGGCGAGCGTCGCGGTTGACCGTCTTGTTCCCGTACACGAGACGGGCGGCCTCCTTTCCGATCAGCTGGTGAGCAGCACTGCTGAGGTGCATGTCGTCCCTGAAACTCGGTTAGATAGAAACAATGGATTGACGGGGGACGTATGCTTACCAAAAGAGGAAGCGACTTGGATCATGGCACGTCTCGGTGTCGGCTGCTTGCAGTTTGTGTGCGTTTGCATCCGTCTTTGATGCCAAACAAGGTTGCTCAACTTCTTCAAAGAGCGGCACCTGCTTGCCGGATCCGGTTGCATCGGTTATGGAGCCAGCATAAAGCTGTTTCGCGCGCACCTGGTCCATGACGATGCCATGGAAATCAGGTATGAACAAGTCACCCTTTACCCATTCTGAGGCGCGCTGAGACAGCCTCATGTTCCAATACGTCCATAGATATACGGCTTGATGCTGATCCTGAGCGAACATAGGGGCGGACCGATCTTTCTTGCTTGAAAAACGTGGCAGGAATGTTACATCCACGAGCATAGGGACTACCACCTCGATCGGTGCGCCAACGTGGTCAACCAGGAGATCTAGGTTGTGTAGCAACTCTTCCACGCTATTATCAATGGCATGTTTGGCCCCTTCTATGTCCAGTAAGGAGTACTGCAAAAGGTCCCAAATGCCAAAGAAGACGGTGAAAATGGACCGGCCATCACCGGTTGCATGCCTTCCCGGTATCCTCCACGTCCGCTTCTCAAATTCGATAAATTGCTTCACTTGAGCTTGGAAGTCGGAGGCAACCTGAGTGTGCTTCCCGTTGTCGCAAGTCGCGTTGTTAAAAATTCCTGAGTCAACCATTGCCCCAATAGCATCGTCGCTCACGGAACTGGGAACCGACCGTGCGAAGTTGTCAATAGAATCACATTTTAGCTGTCAACTGTCAGCCACATCCCTCGCTTCGTAGCGACAAATAGCCTACTGACTTCTTTGCACAACGTCTCGGTCCAAACAACCCCTGAGGCAGTACTCCTGTCTCGCATAGTCCCACTTGGTGGTGGAGCCATTCGATACTTGCCGGTATCTGACCAGTCATCGCCAAAGACAATCACACGGCGCGGGGTCTTTCGCCACGATATCCTTATGCTATTTTGGATACGTGTCGAAGGGTACCACAAAGTGATATACAAGATGAGAATGGTTGAAAGCGCCGCATAAACGCGCAATCTGGTCAGGAACCTGATCATAGCGACAGTAATATGCCGCAGCGTGTGTACCAAGCGATATACTACTTGTAGAAGCCACGCTAAACTGGTTGGAAATGAGGACAATGAGGAGCGGCAAACGAAAATTGGGTTGTGTTCTACAAGAAAAGCAAGTCCAGATTCACGAAAGAAGACATGTTTGTGACCAGCTGAAGCAATGCCTATAATTACGTACGCCTGCTCCCGTCTTCCTAGTCCAAGAAAGGCCGAAACAACGGATCGATGACGACGCCTGAAGCAAGCGCGGATGGTGACCGGCTCTGCCTTGTAGTCAGCTATCCCCTGATGTGCCAGGATAAACTGGTAGTAAGGTTCTTTTCTCTTTGTGGTGGACATTGATTGGCGGACCTGTGGCATAAAAAATGCCAAGTCAAAATAAGCTCCAGTGAGAACGGTTGCCGGCACAGATGGTGTACCGGCTGATGCAGCGCAGTGCCACACTTCCGGCTCGGCAGCCCCAGATCGGCCGCACGATAGATACGGGATTACCTGATCAGTTAGGGCATTGTGGCAGTGAATGGGTGGCCGAAGACGAAGAGCAGGCCTGAAATTTGGCGTTTTTCTGGTGCTAACTTTAGCTTTTTTCTTCTCCTTGCTACCGCATTAAGAGGGCTGCTACGATCTAGGGGTTGTTATAGTAAGGAGATCAGTGCCTATGAAAAGTCCATCGCAGAGCCATATCTATCGAATCACGTAGTTCCCATGGCCCGCCTCAATGACCAACCTTGGGTATTCGGTGCCGCAGGTGCCATAAAAGTCACGTGAGGTTATTTTGGCGTGGGTTCCTTCGAGAATATGTGGGGCCCGTGCGTCGATGCTGCCTAGTACTAAATAGCACGCCAGAGGCTGTTCTACACTTTACCTTTACTATAGCAACACCGTTTACATAGTGAAACTGTGCGTCAATCTGCTATGCAGCTTTTCCATCGCCTATTCGTGAGGTTGTGCTGTAGCGTCGCTAGCCATGGAATCTAACACCCTTGCAATGAACGCAGTACACCTGCCCGTGGGAGCGCCAGGCACGACATCCCACAACAAACAAGACCAAACCCGCTCCAAAGTATCTGATATAGCTTCTTCCCTGGGAAATAGTTTGTGCTCGGATGGCCGGGACGACGACCTTCAAAAGTATATTGCGCTAGGATGTCTTCATTTAGACTCTACCATTGACCTACGAACTCACAATTCTGGTAGGGATTGGATGGAGCTTCTATATTCCGATCTGCCTGAGGATTACAAGTCAAAACCCCTAGATGATTTGGTCGATGTGGTCAAGTTACTGAAGGCAAATTGGATTCGCCTGTTCCTCTATCGACCTTATCATAGCCCAGAGAGAGCCTCTCGGGACATTGCTCGGGTGTACCTCTTACCTGAAGATTGGGGTCAGAGACTTATTGACAGGACCAGCAAGAGCCTCAAAGCTACACTGCGCCAACTCTTGCGACAGACTGACGTCTCGCCAGAGACATGGTCCGGCAATCCTTCGGAAGCCACGACGTGTTACTTTGATCCTTGGGCGAACCCAGAGAAGATTTCGCTGTACTATCTTTTCAACAAGCTTCCTTCTCCGGCACCTGCCCCAGAGAATATAAAAAACCGGTATAGTAGAAGAGCAGTGGAAGATCTTCTTGACTCGGCCACGACTGTGAACATAAATGGCTTTGGTGATCAGCCAGTCGAAGGATTGAAAACAAAGCTTTACCCTTATCAAGCGAGGTCTGCGAGTCTAATGGTCCAACGGGAAGCGGCACCACAGCTGCAACTTGACCCCCGATTAGAGACTCGGCAGTCCCCGAACGGCGAAGAGTTCTTTTTTGGTGCTAGAGATGGAACCTTTCTCAAAGAAGCAAAGTTCTACGATACTTGTCGGGGAGGTATCCTGGCAGAGAGTATGGTAGGTTCACCCCAGACCGCAACAGTGAGCGCAGTATTCGTTGTATTTGGCTAACTTATACAGGGCTTGGGAAAAACAATAATTTGTCTCTCAGTAATTTTAGCGACAAAAGGGCACCTACCCCAAATACCCGCTGTCTATCAGCCTCCTCCCCGAGTTCGTGATCAAGTAGGGTCGTTGAAAGATATGGCAGCCAGCATTATCAGCCTCTCTGCTATCCCTGCGCAAAACTTGTTGGAACGTTCTGAACTATACGACGACATCGATCTTAGTCATCTGAAAGACATAGTGAAACAAAATATTCCCTTCTATGAAATTCCTCCTAAGCTTCCGCGGAAGAACAGAAGCACCAAAATTCCGGCTCCGCGGCAATTAGTCATGTGTTCTGGTACAATCATCGTGGTGCCGCGAAATCTTCTACACCAATGGCAATCAGAAATTAAGAATCATATGGCCAAAGACAGCCTCCGAATTCTGATAGTAGATAACGTGCCCCAGCGAAACAGGAGTAATGCGACAAAACTTGAAGGGTTCCGGGCAGATTTTACGAGTGATCTTCCAGCACCTACCAAACTTATGGAGTATGATATCATTCTTTTCTCTCGTACTCGTTTCGAGCGAGAAATTCGGGATGGTGCAGATGAGAAAGGTCGACGCCCCGTGAAAGGAGCTCCTGTCAAATGCGCATGTCCGTATATTGGTGCATCTCGTGTGGTAGATTGCACGTGTGTAACTCGAGTGTATGAAAGCCCTTTGAAGAAGATTCATTGGCTGCGGATCATCATTGATGAAGGTCATAATTACACGTCTTCAACCTCCAATGCAGTGCTGGTAGCCAAACAGCTTGTAGCAGAACGTCGGTGGATTGTCAGTGGTACGTATTCCTTGCATGTCATAAGCGATTGGCGCGGGTAGAATCTATCTTAATGGTAACGTACGCTAACAGAAACAGGTACACCTGCAAAGAATCTAGTAGGCGTCGAAGTCGATCTTAGTATGGTGGAACGCGATGAAGTTCCTCCATCACTATTACGTGAATGGGCTATTGAAGAGAGGAAAGATTTCAGCCTTGACACCGAAAGCATAAGAGCGGCAACAGCTTTGGGTTCATTAGCTTCGCATTTCTTAATGGTAGATCCGTGGACGCAACTTGAATGGGACAATTATATTTACCGTCATGAGCACCTATATCAGAAGACATATTCTGGCTTTTCTACATGTTTCCTGCGCACGCTGGAAGCTTTGGTCGTAAAGACACGGCCTGAAGATGTAGAGAGAGACATTGATCTCCCTCCAATGAAGCACCGGGTTGTTTATCTTAAACCATGCTGGTTCGATAAAATGACGGCAAATCTTTTCATTCAAGTCCTGCGTGCAAACGCCATCACTAGCGAACGATCGGATGTTGATTACCTATTCCACAAAAACAGCTCGAAGGCAAGGCAGAAGCTGATCCGAAACCTACGACAATCCAACTTCACCTGGACAGGGTTCAAGCTGGAGGACGTCTCATCCACATTGGAGACTACTATGAAATATCTCAACAAGGAAGATAAGTTGTGCTCGCTTGAAGATGCTAGCTCACTTTTGGAAAGCAGTCGTATAATCTCATCACTTACATCATCTAAGAGCTGGATTGCTCTTGGCAAAGCACATGAAGTTGGGCTGGCCATCGAGCATTGGCCTCAAGATTCAGAAGGAAGCTTTTCACTGTCTTATACCGAGAAACCAACGATGATCGGCATTACACAGCTATTGAGCGGACAATTACATGTTGACAGCCACATCCTAACCGAAGCTCCGGCAAGGGACCTACATCTAGTAGGGCAGGCCGAGAAGGCCAAAATCGAAAGAATCCAGGAAACAGAAACGAAAATCAAAAAGAGGGAGCAAGCTAACAGTGATAATCAGCTAAAGAAGGCCGGAGTACCATCGTCGTGCGTAGCAGTACAACCACTGACCAGTCGCCGCGCATCGACCATGGCTACCGTGACGTCGCCCTCAAAATCGAATGTACCAGCACAAGACCATAAGTCCGTAGTATCAGAGGAGCCAGTCGAAGAGAAAGCGGAGCACCTTGACTCACTCGTCAAAACTAGGAAACGGAAACTGACTCAAGCAGATGAGATGGCTGAGCTCCCGGAGGATTCGCCCCTCAGAGATACCAAGATTGTCGGCACTACATCTGCTAAATTATCTTACCTCATTGGAAAGGTACTAAAGCACCAGGCTGAAGAAAAGATCATCATCTTTTACGACGGTGATAATACAGGTACATAATTTCCTTCTCTCCTATAAACCGTAAGCATTGACTAAACTCTGCATAGCTTTTTACATTGCCCAAGCACTTGAAATGCTCTATATCAACCACCGCATATACGCAAGAAACTTGGACAATGCTAAGCGCTCTGAATATGTGAAGCTGTTCAGCGAACATCCAGACGTCAGAGTGCTCCTCATTGACGTCGCCTGCGGTGCTTTGGGCCTGAACCTCAACGCCGCCAGCGTAGTCCTCATCGTAAACCCCATCAACCGCCCGGGTCTCGAAGCCCAGGTCGTCAAGCGAGCACATCGAATCGGCTGTTTCAGAGAGGTCCTCGTCGAAACACTGGTCCTCGAAGGCACCATTGAAGAAGCCATCTTCAAGCACGCAAAGAACATGTCGCATCAGCAGCATCTCGAAGTCAAGGAACTCGAAGATGACGCTGGAATTGTGGACATCATTCAAAACGCCCAGGTGCTGCCCATCGATCCTGAGGAGAGCCAGGGAATCGCTAGGTTTGCGCCCCTCGGGGTCCCGCAGCAGGTGTTTGGTCGCCCGAACAGGCAAAAGTACCATCGCTTTGGCTTCGTGGAGACTACGGATAATCCGAAAAAGAGGGCGAAGACGGTGGCTAGTGACTCGGTCGATGGTAAGAAAAGTGAGGTTGGCAATCAGGTGAGCACGCCGTCAGGAGCAGCTTCTGGACCGCTTGCGAACGGGTCTGCGGTTGTGGCATGGAGTACTGGTGCGCTGAACTCGAGCCTTTTCGGCAATGGGGACATGTTCGGTTGATACCTCTCTAGATAAGATGGATAGTTGGCAGTGGTGCTGGCTAAGGCGTCTCTCCGTGCGTGCCTATCTAGGCATGATGCTTCGGCATTTTGGAGTCCAGCGCCCGTCCATGCCCACGAGAACTATACCAGGGAAACTGTATTCGTGGCGAGTCCTTCCATGTAGATTAGTAGTGTCGACAGCTCCTCAAGGGCATTCGTGAGATACAATAAGACACTTTTTCCACACGGAGGAGCACCGTAGCGGCTTCCGTGACGCCCGAGAGATAGCGGGAACCAAGGACGTTCTCATCACGAAGGCATTCCGAAATAATGCTTTTGAGAAACGACTAGATACTCCGACCGCAATATCGAGCATCGGAGAAAGTCACATAGCGCGCGTGTGCGTATGCGTGCATACAAACGGTTCTGCCAGCGCTCGCAACCAAACAGGGGAAGTCGGAATGGAATGGAATGGAATGGGAAAAGCCGTTAAAACTTCGTAGCATAAAAATGCGTATATGTAACACTAGCATCCCTTCTCCGAGAAAATTTCTATACATTTTTTTTTCCCCTGACGGCTCCAAAAAAAAAGCCGGCCTCAGCTAAGCTGGTACACGGTACCACAAGGGAAGAGGTACCAAAACAAAAGCAAATAAAGGCGCGGGGGGAAAGGTGAGAGGGGAGGG
>Ga0247757_10000022_pt1 | contig 109961 bp, 88 predicted proteins | sample UWRJL126311R4_FD_180929 | JGI IMG/M metagenome (GOLD analysis project Ga0247757, IMG submission 180929) | Plant litter microbial communities from Arlington Agricultural Research Station in Wisconsin, United States - UWRJ-L126-311R-4 | ecosystem: Environmental > Terrestrial > Plant litter >...
GCCAATGACTCGTCGAGTCTTCCCCTCGGATGGACTGCACATTCAACAGGTCTGCGATGCAATACGCGAGCATGGTCTGCTTCCAGCGGTGCTCGATGGCGACCATCGAGTCGAGTTGTCCGGCGGCGCGCTCCGTGGCTTCAGTCGCTCGCGCTTCGCCGCCTTGTGCGCAGCGTTGATTCGTTCGGGGTACCCTGTGCTGATCGCGGCGAAGCAGCTGAAAGCGCCGAACGGCGCACAGCACGCGGTAGCCGCTGTGGGCTTCAGGCCGGGCCCATCACCGCTTGCGGCTTCCGGCAGCGCGGAGGAAGAGGACGGCGGCATCGTCCATCTGTACATCCATGACGACAATCTGGGGCCCAGCGTGCGCTTTGCGATCCGAGAGACCGGGCCTGGCGGCATCGCTGTTCTACGCGCAGACCCGCCGCCACCCTTGAGCCGAACTCCGGGAATGCCGAACCCGACACAGAATTACTTCGAGCTCGTTCCGACAAGTATCGTCGGCGCGATACCCGACGAAATCCGGGTCAGCGCCGACTACCTGAACCGCCGAGCGTTGCGCCTCGCCGGTACCGTTGCGAAATTCCTTGCCGCGCGATCCAAAGCGCTGCCGGGCGTCACATTCTCCGCGGGATTCTTGCGAATCAGCCAGTACTTCAGCCGCGAGCTGCCTCAGCGTCTCGATGGCCGCCGGCTCGTCAAAGCGCGGTTGGCGTTGGCGAATCGGGTCCGACCAATGAGTCTCTATGTCGGGGTCATGCGTGTCAGTCTCGAAGGGCGTCCTCTATTCGACGCCCTGCTCGACACCAGCGATAGCGAGCTAGCTCCGCAGATATTTGCCCACGTACTCTTCCAACCGATTTCGATCGACTGGTTGGGCGACGTAGGCGTGGGCATCGCGGCATTTTAGCTCGCTGCAGGCTCACGATTCGATCCCAGCGCCCGACGCGCGAGGCCCGCGAGCGCGAGTACTACGAAGCCGATGCGTGACCAACACGATTAGAAGAACGGTCGCCGGAATCCATAGGTGCGCGCGTGCTTCCCGACCGGCTATGCTGCGAGCCCTCGATGACTTCATTGTCGACACCCTTGGACGTAGTGTTCAGTAACCTCGATCGCTGGCGGCACTTGCCCGCCTACCAACTCGAGCGCCGCGCCGACATTTTCTTCTCCGTGTACCTCAAGGCGCTGCTGGAAGAGGTCACGGGTGTCGCGCTGGAGGAAGAGCTACTGCCCGAGCTCCCGATCAAGCGGGACCTGATCTGGCCCGAGTTTGCCGGCCACAGCTCGGTAAAGGTGGACTATGCGCTCTTCGCCAAAGACCGCAGCAAGGTCTTCTTCGTCGAGTTGAAGACGGACGCCGGCTCGCGGCGCGATACGCAGGACCACTACCTCGAGACCGCGAGTCGGCTTGGCTTTCGCAAGATCGTCGACGGCTTCCGCGCGATCTTGCTGAAGACGAACGCGCATCAGAAGTATCACCACCTCGTGTCCGCATTGGCGCGCCTGGGTTACCTGACCACGCCGGAAGATTTGCGGCAGTTCGTCTACCCGTCGCCGCGCGTTGGCCTCAGCGCCCGGTTAGCGGCCATTCAGACCGCTGGGCTCGACTCTGCGGTCGAGGTCATTTACGTCCAACCGGAGGCCACGCCTGGCGTGAGCGCGATCGATTTCGCTCAGTTTGCAGCGTTCGTGGGGCGGTATCCGGATCCGCTGAGTCAGACGTTCGCGGCGCACCTGTTGAAGTGGCGCGCTGAGGCCGGGAGCAGCGAGCCGCTCTAGGACTGAGACGGGTCGCAGCCAATCCGCTAACCCCCTTCTACCGTTTAGCAGGCTCGCGTTAGCTGCGGAGCGCCGGTTTACCTTCCTCGAGTACCTGGCTGGCGAAGGCCTCCAAGCCGCACCATGAGTTTGTTGCCGGTTACGGGTGCGCATGTCGGGGGGATCGAAGCCGCACCTACCGCCGGTGGCGTCTGGCCGGGTTCGAATGTTGGTTGGGGTCACGCGTCTGGCCCAGATCATCTCAGGGAGAAATCCGCACTTCGAGGCTTTCCTTCCCGAGGAGCGTCTCGCGACGCCGAAGGCTGGGACGCGCTGCGGCGTGGCGCGTGACCATCAATAAAAAGAAGGAGCCTCGAACGCGCTCATTTCGCGACTTGGTCCGCGGCCGCTCGGTTCGATTGGCGCGTGGGCTCGCCGGTGCGGCGCTTGCGCGCCAAAGCCAGGGCCAGGGCAAGCACGGCGAGGGCCCCTGTTTGCGCGTTGCTCCTGCTGCTGCGCGCGACAGCGCAGCCGCCGCGTTCTGAGCTTGCAGGGTGGGTGACCGGCCCCGCCGTTGCGCCGGCGTTCGATGTCCCACCGCCGTGGCTCGACACGCCTGCGCTGGCCGCCTCTCCAGCCCCGCCGCCGGTCGCACTCGAAGTGGAGCTCGCGCCCGCCGCTGCGGTGCTTTCCCCGGATGTGCCACCTGCGTTCGTGTTCCCCGGCGCGCCAGAGGCCCCAGTCGCGCCGCTGCTCGTTCCGCCGCTCGAGCTCACGTAGTCGGCTCCTCGATACACCTGAACCGATTCGGTGGGCAGACCATTCCAAAAACCAATGGTGAACGTGCCTTCCTGAAAAGCCCAACTAGTGAGCTCGTACTCGCCCAGGTCGGCGAAGCTCAGCTTCTGTGCTTCTTGCCAGCCGCCGTTCGTGCGCCGGAAGGCGTAAACTCGCTCGGAGCGGGGATCACCCGTGCTCGCACCGAACCAGGCCGTGTCGTGGTCCATGGCCAGCCCCTCGGGAAACGAGTCGTCACCCTCCACCGTGAGCTCGCTGTCGAGTTGCCACTGTTCAGCGTGGCGCTCATACACGAACGCCTTGCCGCGGTTCGACAGCTGGTATGCCGGTGGAGCGTTCACGATCAACGTCTCGCCGCTCACCCCGACGTCCGCCCCGAAGCGGTGGAGTGGGGGATCTGGCTCGTCCCCGGCGATCTTCCCATCTTGAACGAACGCATCGCCGACCATCGAGAAGGTGTACACGCCGGTGCGCTGCTGCCCCCCTAGACCCCCGGGAGCCGCAACGGCCAAGCGTTTTCCGTCGAACGCGATGGAGAATCCGAAGACGTCGCCCGCTTGCGCGTCACTCGCGGTGAGCACCTGAACTTCGCTCCATGTCGCCGCTGCGCGCCGATACACACGCACGTTTCCCGTACCGACCCGCGGCGCGGCGATGAACGCGAAGTCCCCTCGGAGCGCCAAGCACCAGCCGAACGCCTCGTCCGCGACTCCCTGCACGCGGAGCTTTTCAGTCCACGTGCCGCCGACCTTCTCGAAGAACCAAACCACGCCGTCGTCGAGGGCCTTGTTCGAGATCACCGCTCGGTCGCCGTCGAGCTGGACGACCGCGCCAAATTCGATGTCCGTGTCGACCGAGCCTTTGAGCTGGGCGACCTCGGACCAATCCGTGTCGGAGAAGACGTGAACGACGCCGCTATAGGCGTTCGCTCCCTGCTCGTCCTTTGCTCCCACGAACAGTGTGCCGCCGCTGAAGGCGACCCCGCTGCCGAAGCGATCCTCGTTGTTCGGTCTGAGATTGGGGTGCAGCAACGTCGTCACCAGGCTGAAGTCCTGGGCTTCGGCGGGCGCCGCGACCGCGAGTAGTCCCACGAACACCCCAAAAGCAAGCCACGCTCCCCTCGAAACCAACCGCATCCCCGCCATACACAAACCATACCCGAAGTGCGGGTTTGGTTCTATCGCGAAGCCGGTCATGGACGAAGTCCGCGACCTCACATCGAACGGTCGCGATACTACTCGGCGACCGGGGGCACCGCGGTTGGCGCGGCCGCGTGAAAGCTGTTGCCCGCGGTAGTCAGCTTCGGTCTGCGACAGCGCGTAGCCCGTGCGAACCGCCTCGAGCCCGGCAAATACGGTATCGAGGACGGGCTTTGATTGTGCTCTCGCTCCGTCGGACTGAAGTGTGTGGGCTATAGTCGGCCCAGGCCGCCAAAGGCCTGATCGGAACCAAGCATCATTCTACAGCCCGCTCACGGCCACGTCGTCGACGTACCAACCGAACCCGGAAGTGGCGCTGCTGCTCGTGCTCAGGTCCGTGGTGATACGAAAGCCTACTTGGACCGTGCTGCCGCTATACGCTTTGAGGTCCAAGCTGCGCAGCGTCCACACCTTGTTGGCTGCGCTGTACGAGCCGCCGACTACGTTTTGCCATGAGCCGCCACTGACGCGGATCTGGAGCTGGCCCTGATCGCCCGTGCCGAAGTCGTACCAATCGTAGTAGGTCATGCTGGCGTTGGCCGGCACGACGAACTCGGGACTGATCAGCCGGGCGTCCACGTTCGAGCCGTAGCGACCGCCCAGAACCGTGCCGGCGAGCTTGAGGTCGGTGTGGGGCGTTGGCTCGTTCACGTTGCCTCTGCCGAACGCCCACTGCCCGCCCTCGACCGACCAATCAGCGTGGTCGATGCCTTCGAAGCTCTCGTTGTTCGTGAATAGCCAGGGCCCGGTCTCCAGCACGAACTGGTCTATGTAATAGCCATAGCCGGAGCTGGCGGCCTGAGTGGTGCTGGTGTCAGTCACGATACGAAAGGCGACCTGCACCACTTTGCCGGCGTAGGGTCTTAGATCCAGCACGCGCTGACTCCAATCATTGCCTTCCTGATCGAGCTTGCCGCCCGTCACTGGCTGCCAAGCGCCGCCGCTCTCGCGGATCTCGAGCTGGCCGTAGTCGCCATCGCCGAAATCGTAGAAGTAGGCGAACTTGAAGCGCGGGTTGAGAGCTGCGTTGGGCACCGTGATCTCCGGACTGATCAAACGCGCGTCGACGTTCGAACCGTAGCGCGCGCCGAGCACCGTACCGGCGAGCTTGTCGCCCGCGAGCGGCGCAAGTTCATTCACGTTGCCCCTGCCGAACGCCCACTGGCCGCCTTCTACTGACCAATCACTATGATCGGTCCCCTCGAAGCCTTCGTTGTTGTTGAACACCCAAGCGCCGGTCTCCAGCGAAAACTCATCGATGTAGTAGCCGTAGCCCGAGGTGAAGGCCTGATTGGTGTTGGTGTTGGTGACGATGCGGAATGCGAGCTGCACCACCTTGCCCGCATAATCGCGCAGGTCTACGACACGCTGGCTCCAACCCATGCTCGATTGATCGAGCTTGCCCGCATTCAGCGCTTGCCAAGCCCCGCCGCTCTCGCGGATCTCGAGCTGGCCATAGTCGCCGTCGCCGAAGTCGTAATAGTAAGAATACTTGAAGCGGGGCTTCTCCGCGGCCGCGGGCACCGTAATCTCGGGGCTGATCAAACGCGCGTCGACGTTCGAACCGTAGCGCGCGCTGAGCACCGTACCGGCGAGCTTGTCGCCGACGAGCGGCGCCAGTTCATTCACGTTGCCCCGGCCGAACGCCCACTGACCGCCTTCTACTGACCAATCACTATGATCTTCGCCCTCGAAGCCCTCGTTGTTCTTGAAGACCCAAGCGCCTGTTTCTAGGGAGACTTCATCCACGTAGTAACCCATGCCCGAGGTGGAGGCCTGGATGGCGCTGGTGTCCGTGACGATACGAAACGCGAGTTCCACCACCTTGCCCGCGTAGGGACGCAGGTCCACCACGCGCTGGCTCCAGCCCATGCTCGACTGATCGAGGCGTCCGGCATTCACCGGTTGCCAGAGGCTGCCATTCACGCGGATCTCGAGCTGCCCATAGTCGCCATCGCCGAAGTCGTAAAAGTAAGAGTACTTGAAGCGTGGCTTATCCTCCGCCGCGGGCACGATGATTTCTGGGCTAATCAAGCGCGCATCCACGTTGGATCCATAGCGATCGCCGAGCACCGTGCCCGCGAGCTTGGTGCCCACGAGCGGCGCCAGCTCATTCACGTTGCCCCTACCGAACGCCCACTGACCTCCTTCTACCGACCAGTCGCCGCGATCGGGCTCCTCGAAGCCTTCGGGCGCGTGCAACACCGCCGCCCCGGAGCGGCAGGAAATATTGTCCAGGTACCAACCGAAACCCGTGCTGGCGGAGGTCGCATTGTCATCCGTCACGAGCCGAAAACCGATCTGTACAGTCTTCCCCACGTAAGGACGCAAATCCAGCACACGCTGACTCCAGCTCCTGCTCGATTGCTCGAGCCGGCCCGCCGCAACGTTCTGCCAAGCGCCTCCATCGACACGAACTTGCAGCTGCGCATAGTCGCCCGTCCCCAGATCGTACCAATACGCATATCTGAAGCGCGGATAGTGTGACGCAGCAGGCACGACGATCGCGGGGCTGATCAGGCGTGCGTCGGCGTTCGCGCCGTAGCGCGCGCCTAAGACCGTCCCCGCAAGCTTGTTACCCACGAGCGGCGCTGGCTCGTTGACATTGCCGGTCCCGAACGCCCACTGTCCACCCTCGACGGTCCAACCTGGCGCGCCATTCTCGAACCCTTCATCACACGTGAACGTGGGGTCCGGCAGCGGCCCCGCAGCGCCCGTTCCACCCGTGCCCGCGGTTTCCGAATTGCCCGCTGTGCCGGCGGTACCAGCCGTACCCGCACTGCCAGTGAGTGCGCCGCCGTCGCCCCCGTCGCCCCCGTCGCCGCCCGCCGAAGAGCCGCCTTCACCCGTCTCACCACTTGCGCCTGCCGCCGCATCGCCCGCGCCGCCCGGCGCTTCGCTGCCCGCTCTGCCACCGAATCCGGACGCTGCGCCCTTGCCCCCTTGGCTTGCGCCACTCGCGCCCACGTTCGGGCCCGTGGAAGAGCCGCCCGAAGAGCACGCCCAAGCCGCGACGCAAAGCATCAGAATGGCCAACCACCCGCGCGATGAGGCCTCGGTGTGGTTCCTGCGAATGACGGCGTTGGAATGTCGTGGGAGCATGATTTTACCGGAAAAACTCGAGCCGTTGTGCGTACCACGACGCCTGGGACGACCTTTGAACAATCTTGCGGGCATTTTTGCACGACTGGCTTCACGACATCCACGGAGCGAAAGTTGCGACGTTCTGCGATCGAGCCGTGCGCTTTGAACCCCCGTTCCTAGTCCCCATGCCCGTACTCGTGCCTCGCGCGCTACTCTACGTCGTAGCGCGCCGCGACGAGGCTTGCTGAACGGCAAGCTACTGCGAGCTAGTCGAACACACGGACAAGCACTGCTCCATCACGCAGCTGTCAATTGCCAAGGCAGGCTGCTGGCAAGCGCCTTCACTCAAATGCATGATGCAACCCTTGTAACAGGACTGGTCACCGCAATCGCAGGCCTGGATACAATCGAACCACGCTCGGCACGGGCCGTCAGCAGCGCCGCTCTTCCATTCACTGCCCAACGCGGTCGTCAGCTCGCTCGCGCACGAGGTGATCTGGCAAGTTGAGCACTCGGTTCCTGCTGGTAAAGCGCCATCAATCCCGCAGCCTAAATCGAACGCCGCGGACCCGGAGAGCGGCATGCCCGCTGTGCCTGCTGCACTTTCACTTCCGCCCGTTCCTGGAACTGGAATCATCACCGTTCCGCTGCCGCCGCCGCCATTCGAGCCGCTGCCCGCGGCACCCTCAGTCGAGGTCTGCCCCGAGCAGCCCACGACTAAACTCAGCGCCAGCAGGAAGATCAGGTGACTGGGGCAGGAGTGCCAGGACGGCGTAGACTTCATTTGCGACTCTCTCATGAGCTCGGGCTGAATTCGCTCAAGGCGGGGGGAGGCGAACTACGAGCTTTTCTTGCACCGCGCCACACTCGCCCGAGGCGACCAGCACTTCTTGCTGGCTAAGGTCCGAGCCAGCGCGCGACACCGTGACCGTGTACACGCCGGCCTGTTCACCAGCGGACGCATAGCAGGCGTCGGCGGTCAGTTCTTCTTGCACGTCGACCTGACCGCCTTGGATACGTATCGTTACATCGCACACTGGCATTTCAGATGCATTGACGACCGAGACCAGCACCGCAGGCATCAATATCGCGGGGCATGAGGCCTGTGTGCCACTACAGCCGCACAAGCCCCCCAGCGCAGCTGCGAGAGCGCACCAGCGAAAGGCCGCACGCATCTGCGGCCCAGCGCGCCGCGGCGAGCGCGTAGGCCCCCCGCTTCGACAATCAGCTTCAACGGTGGCGTGCATGGATCAAGGCTCAGTTAACATCAAAACCACGGGAAATTGAACGGGTACAAGAAGACGTATGCGTCTTGATGGACTTCGACCAATTGCGCGTAGATTGCGCCAAAAACGGTTGCGCCGTTTGCAGCCAGCGCCGACGCTCCAAGCGAGCACGACCGCGCCGACCAAGCCCAACCAAGGCACCCGCGAGCTCGAACGATTCGTGGACAGAAAACCGAACGCACCCGCCGCCAACAGGCACGTTGTTGCTGAAATCGACGCGCTCAGTCTGAACCTAGTCAATGATTCGTGACTCACGGGCGTGGTCGCGTCGCAGCGGCCCGCGCTTCAAGCGGGGGCTGCCCCGTTGCCGCCGCGCTTGCACCAATTCTTTGCGTCGTTCGTTGGTGCGGACGGCAGCGCGGCCCCGTCCGACGCACACGGACGCTAGAATGCACTGCCCGCAAAGGGATTGCGAGTGTCGGTTCGGGCCGTTTTCGTGAGATACGATATCAGGGCGCTCAACGCCTCGCACACGGCGGCGCGCTCGTGGAGCGGCCTTTTATCGGACTCCCGGTAGTAGTCGAGCACGCCGAGGAACCACAGGCGCTCGTCTTCATGATAGATTCGTTCGCAGAACTGGCGATACGTGAGCTCGCCTGGGCCCGACGCGGCCACGCATTGGCCAACGGAATCTTGAATCAGGTGGTGGATGCCAACGCCGCTCGCGAACGAGTCGCTGACGGCGTCGAGAAGCCTCACGAGCCGTTGCTCGGCCAAGTACTCGCGGCGCACTCGCGTCGAGTTTGCGAAATAGACAGCGGTGGCATACACGGTGGATACCGCGAAAAAGCCCTCGCTATTGCACCAATAGCCGAACTCCTTGGCCGAACCCTCCGGGTGTTTCACGAGATGAAATTGCTGACGCATCCAGTGAACGCCGCCGGACCCCTCGCTGCCCTCCTGGACCTTGACTTGGATCGTCTTGAATTTCCAGGCCAGGGTCGCCGCCGCGCGGGCAAGTGGATCCAGTAGTCCGAGCCTCTCCGCGGATCGACGGGCTTCTTGCTCGCGCGCCTCGGCCTTCTTGTCTTTTATACGTACCGCAACCTGGGTTGCGAGCCCCGCGCAAATAGCGGTCAGCGCAGGGAGGGCCAGCTGTACCCAAACCGGCGTATCGGCCATCACTCTTCTTAAGCCGGTCGGCTGATCATCACAACTCTCGTCGCAACCAATGCCCGCCCCCACGGGCGCCCTGATTGCCTGATTGCCCCTACGCTTGGCCGACTCAGTCAAGCTTTCTGAAGCGCGGCCTACTCGGTAGTCATTTGTTCGGCACCAATCGAGTCTAGTCCGCCAGCTGCTCGCTCCCGCGCGTCATGGCTCCATGGCGGAAGCAAGGCGTTTGATCGCCCCCACGAGGCCCTGCGTGACCTGAGCAAATCGCTCGAAGTCGAGCGTGTCCGCCGTGTCGCTGGCCCGGTGGTAATGGGGGTTCCGCATGAATGCAGTGTCGGTGACCATTAGGCCCGGATAGCCTTGTTTCCAGAAGGAACTGTGGTCGCTCAACCCCACGACCACGGTCCACTCAGGTGCGGCCAAGCTCTCGCAAGGGAAGTCGCTGCTGGCGGTGAACGCGCGCTTCAGTTCTCGGAGCTGCTTGCGCGAGCTTAGGTTGCTCACGAAGCCGATGAAGTTGCCCTGGTTCGGGTACAGGAGCGAAAGGCCCGGGGGGTAACGCTGGCTATGGGGGCGATCGCTGTAGTAGCCGAGCATCTCGAGCGAAATCATCGTGTGCACGTCTACGGCAGCGCGGCGGAGCTCGGCCGCGTATGCAGCGCTGCCCATGCCGGCATCGGGGAAGAACGGGGGTTCTTCGTTCGGGAAGAACACGAGGCGCAAACTGCGTTCGAAACGCTCGGGCGCGAGTTGTCGGGCAAGCTCGAGCAATGCCGCCACGCCGGTCGCGTTGTCGTCGGCGCCTGGTGTGCCGGGCACCGTGTCATAGTGAGCGCCGACGACGATGCACCCGCGTTCGGTTGTGCCCGCGCGCGATGGCACGAGCACCTCGATGTTCGTGAACTGGAGGCCCGACACTTCGAAGGGGCGGTCGGTTGCGGGCACATGCGAACGCGCGAGCTCTGCACGGATGTAGCGCTGCGCTTCATCGAGCGCGTGCGCCCGGCGAAAATGCCGTTCGCCGATGTGACTGGACAGATGGCGAACGTTGGCTTCCAGCCGCGCCGCGAGCGACTCTGACATGAGCGCCTGATAACACGAACGCTATGCGGGCCTGGGCCACGACCATCGGACGTGACCGTCTCGCTACTTTTCATAGTCATTTCTGGCCGGAAACGCGGCGGACGCGGCGCGGAGGGCGAGGCGGGCGCGGCGGGCGCGGCGGGCGCGGCGAGGCGGACGCGGCGAGGTGAACGCTTCCCCGTCCGATCAACAAACTCTGGGCGGTCTGGAAATGAGCGTAGGATAGAGTTGGTCGCGGTTTGCCGAGCGAGAGTCGGGAGCCGTGCCGAGGAAGCTCATGTCCAGCGTCGCGGAGTCAGGCTCGTCGGCGGATGAAGTTGCGGAATCGGGTGAGCGCTTCGAGCGGCGCTGCCGGGTCACGCTGATGTTTGCGGATCTGAGCGATTACACTTCGCTCAGTGAGAACAATGACCCGGAAGAGGTCGCCGACGTTCGACGACGCTTGGTCCGGTTGGCGAGCGACGTCGTGGCGAAGCACCAGGGACTGATCAATCAGTTCATGGGCGATGGCCTGCTGGCGATCTTTGGCCTGCCCAACGGCCACGAGGACGACGGGCGGCGGGCGATTGCCGCGGCCGTCGAAATGCAAGAGCGGGTGCGCGCGTTGGACTGGGCGGGATCGGTCTCACCGCGCTTCACCATGCGCATGCACATTGGCGTGCACGCGGGGCTCGTTTTTGCGATGAACGGCGATGCGCTGCACGGGCTTTATCAGCTCACGGGGGATGCGGTGAACACGGCTTCGCGTTTGTGTAACGCGGCGGCTCGCGACGAGATCATCGTCAGTGATGCGGCCCTGCGTGGTCTCGAAGCGTTCTTCGAGGTCGAGCCGGTGCCGATTTTGCATTTGCGGGGGCGGAGTGAGCCCGTGCAGGCATGGCGGGTGCTGGGCACGCTGGCGGTGGAGAGTCGCTTGCTGGCGCGCTCGCGCCAAGGGCTTACCCCGTTCGTGGGGCGGCGCAGCGAGCTGCGGGCCCTCGAGCAATCGCTGACCGAGTGTTGTCACTCGCGGGGCAGTGTGCTCTGTGTCCTAGGCGACGCCGGCTTGGGCAAGACGCGGCTTTTGGACGAGTTTGCGTCGCGGGCCGTTCGCGCCAATGTGAACGTGCTGCGAGGTTGGTGCGAGAGCTACGGCGGCATCAGCCCCCTCCGTCCCTTCCTGCAGATTTTGCGGACGCTCTTGCCCATCCCGGCCGACGCGCCGCTGGAGACGCGCATCGCACATTTGGAGAGCGCGCTGGAGGGGTTCGGCGAGTCGCTTCGTGTGCATTTGCCGGCTTTCTTGCAGCTTTTGTCGATCCGCGACTGGGCCGACCCGCGCAGCACCGAGGCCCGGCAGCGCGCGATCATCACGGCGGTCAGTGAGCTCTTGTTGGCGGTCGCCGCTCAGCGTCCACAAGTGCTGATCGTCGATGATTGGCAGTGGTCGGACGGTGCCTCGCTGCAGGTGCTGGGGCAACTGGTGCGCGCCGCGCGCGATAAGACGTTGCTGCTCGTGATCGGTGCGCGCAGCATCGCGGCCGATGATCAGGTGTTGGCATCGGCGCCCACCCTGACGCTCAACCCGTTCACGGAGGCCGAGTCGGCTAGTGCGGCGCGACTGCTGGCGGGGGATGTCGAGGCGGCGGCGCTGCGCGGCGTGCACGTGCGTTCGGGCGGCAATCCCCTGTTTTTGGAAGAGTTGTGCACACGCGTGAAGTTGGGGCTCGGCCGACTCGAAGATCTCGACGGCGGCACCATCCCCACGACCGTGCACGGGCTGATTCGCGCGCGCGTCGAGGGGCTCGATCCCGAGTTGGCGGATCGGCTGGGCATTGCCTCGGTCATCGGCAACGAGTTCCCCGTTTGGCTCCTGCTCGAAGTGTCGGGCGATCGCAATGGCGAAGCGTGGCTCGATGCGCTCCTGCACACGGGTTTGCTCCAATCGACGGACGCGCCCCAAAGTTTACGCTTCAAGCACGGGTTGACGCGTGAGGTCGTGTACGACGGCGTGCGCATGTTCGATCGCCGCGAGGCACATCGTAAGATCGCCGAAGCCCTCGAACGACGCTTCCAAAACGACGGGCTGCCCGCGCATTTCGAGGTGCTCGCCGAGCACTATGCCCGCGCGAATCAGCACGCGGCGGCGTCTCACTACGCGGAGCTGGCCGGTGACAAGGCCGCGTTCACCTCCGCATTGGACGGCGCGCGGCACCACTACGCGGCGGCTCTTCGACAAATCGACGAACTATCCAACGATCAATCGACGCGCCGGCGCTGGCTGCAAATCGTCGCGAAATGGTCGGCGGCATGCGTGTATCTGCCGGCCCGCGAGCAGCTCGTGGTGCTGTCCCGAGCCGTCCGCTACGCGGAAGAGTTGCAAGACTACAAGTCGCTCGCGCTCGCGGAATATTGGACCGGCTGGATCCACTACGGTTTGGGCGCGCAGGAGGCCGCGATCGAGCACAGCACACGCGCGCTCGAGCTCTCCGAGAGCGGCCACGATGACCGCTTGACCGCACAGCTGTTGGTGAACCTCGGTCAAAGCCACGCCGCCGCGGGCGACTACGGGCCCGCGTTCACGTTCTTGGATCGCGGCATTGCGCTCAAGCGCCGGGCCGGGCCGATTGCAGTGGGCGGTGCCTACGCGCTCGGCTGCCGCGCCGTGGTACACGCCGATCGCGGCGAGTTCGCCGCGGCTCACGTGCAAGCGCAAGAGGCGCTGTCCGCGGTGGCCAACACGGGTAACCCCTTGGAAGGCTCGCTGTGTGGCCTGCTCGGAATGATTCAGGTCTGGCAAGGGTGCTGGCAAGATGCGCTGGAGACGGCGGCGCGCGGTCGCGCCACCGGCGAGCGCTGCAACGGGCACTACGTGCTCGCCATGTGCGAAGCCGTGAGCAGCTATTCACGCTGGCGCCTCGAGCGCTCGCTATTGGCGGTGGATGCGCTGACAAATTGCGTCGAGTGGCTCGAGCGGCGGGAGATCACCTTGTACCTTTCGTTTTGCGTCGGGCACCTGGCTCAGACTGCGTTCGAGGCGGGCCGCATCGAACTCGCGACGCGCCAGGCACGGCGCGCATTGGAGCGGGCCGAGAGCGGCGACCGCGTGGGCCACGCCATGGGCCATCGCGTGCTGGCGCAGATTGCGGCGCGTGCCAGTGATGAACGCAGCGCGCGCGAACACTGCGAGCAAGCGCTGCGCTCCGCCGAGCACCGCGAATCACCTCGCGAGGTTGCGCTGACCGAGCTCACGCTGGGCGAACTGGAACGCGGCTGGGGTCGCCCGGATGTGGCCCGCTCACTCCTCGAATCGGCGCGTGACCGGTTCGAGGAGCTGCGCATGACCTGGCACCGCGCGGAGAGTCAACGCTTGCTCGACGGGCCGTGACCGGCTCAGTCGTACTTCGTCAAAGCCAGTGGGTTGAGGGCCACTTTCTTCAGCCGCTTTTGCTCGAGCAGCGCGTACACGGTGCCGACGATCACCCCGAGGGCCATCTGCTGGCCCGGGCAACGGTGGGTTGCGTCGCTCGAATTCCCGATCGTTGACGGCACGTCACCGAACAAGAACTTCCACGGTTCGGGTACGCCGTTTTTCTGAGCAATCTTTGCGGCCGCGCCCAGGTGCAGGGCGACGACTTCGGGTGGTTTGCGCAACGCGTCCTCGAATAGCGGCGTTCGTGTGATCATCGCGGGCACGGGCGTATTGATCATCAACTCGTAGATGCGTTCGGTGAGCTCCGTTTGCAGCGCCTCATCGGGAGCACCGGCCGGTACTCGCCGTTGCCAGCGCCAGAGCTCGTCCGACGCGACCAGTTGTGACAGGACGCCGAGCATCGACCCGTAAGTGGGCACCGCGAAGCCGCTGAGCAGGCCAATGATGGTCCGCTCCACGAAGTCTGGGGTCTGGTGGGGCGCGTTCCGCGCCTCCGCGATCAAGGGACTCTGCGCGGCGGCCTCTGCGTTTTTCTTATCCTGATACCAGGCGCTGATGCGCTCCTTGATCCGTTTGCCGCTCTCATGAGCCAACTCACTTGCGGCCCGGTTGGGGCGAGGCGGGAACACGTGCGCGAACACGTTGGTCAGATCCACCGGGCAGCGGACGGCCGTTTCCGGGTTCACGGGCGCGGCTCCGGCGGGCCAATCCAGCGGCTCGTCGTCGCTCAGCAGTTCCTTGGGCAGCCCGTAGAGCTTGCTCGCGACGTCTCGAATGACTCGCGACGACATGGCGACCAAGTTCAGCGTGGGCGGCTCTCCGAGGGCGTCGGCCAGCCGCGGTTCGAGCTGCTGCGCAAACCCAGCCAAGTGCTCGTGGCCAGTGGTTTGTTCCTCGAACCAATCCGTTGCCGCCTGGTGCGCCGCGGCGAACGCCGGCGCAAACTTGATCTCGCGGATGAACTGGTTCGGCAGCTCCGATTCGTCCTTGTAGCGACCGGGCTTCACGTCCTGGATGAAGGGCTCGGACGGATCGACGAGCATCTTGGGTTCCGGGTCCATGCCCAAGTACAGCGTCGCATCGCATTCACGCATGCGCGCCCAGTAGTTGCGCACGGAGTATTTCGCGGGCGTTGTCAGTGCCTGCGCCACCAGCTGTGGGTGACCCATGATGGTGGCGTAATCGGGCGCTCGACCTTCACCGCTGTCACCGAGCACCGCATTCAAGGTGGCTTCGATCATCGGAGGGCGATAAATGTCTTCGAGACGCGCCTTCATCGCGTCGCCGTCTTTAGACAAGGGGGCGGCCCCGTACTGGGGCGCGGTGGAGGGGAGCGGCTCGGCTTCGCGCGGACCAATGCTTGGAAAAGGAGCGCGATCGTCGTCGCCGAGCACCCTGAGCGCAGAACGCGAGGGCACGAACCCGTACAATCCCCACTCCAAGACCGATGCCGGGTTCTTTGGCACGGGTAACGTCGAGCTGTTCGGTCCGTCTGGATACTGGAGGAGCCGCCGCGAGTCGACGGGGTGCGTGCCCGCGATCAAGTCGGGGTGGCCGCTGAACACGCCCGTGCTGTTCCCGCCGTTCACCCACTTCTGGACGATTTCGTACTGCTCCGCCAGGTTCGGGGCGAACACCATGAACATCACCCCGCGCTTCTGCTGGTCAGGCCGCTCGTACTTCGGGCCATAGGTCATCCCGCGGCGCAGGATGCGCGGGGTGTCCTCTTGCCGCGGGTTCGAGCGTCGAACGTGGGAAAAGAACGGGCACTTCGCTCCGCTCTTGTCGTCCGAGTAGGTGAAGGCATTGGAGTTCGAATGATCGATCAGATTGTCGCCGTTGGGCTTTCGACCCAGCGCGCGTTCGAAGTGCTCGCTCGACAGACTCCGATACACCTCCGGATCTTGGCTCATTTTGCGGAGGGCCATGAACGTCGAGTTCAGCTGGAGCGGGGTGGGCAGCGTGCCCGATTCGCCGCTGCGATTTTTGTATCCGAGCAACAGCTCTCCGACATCGACGACGTCCGACGGGGCGAAGGGACCGCGATCTCGCCCTCGGGCCACGGGTTGGCTCACCCCATCGACCGCCCCGACGTGCCCAAGGACGACGCCCTTTGCATCGTGGTACCGCCGCGTGGGCTGAACGTGCAAGATCTCCAGCTGTGCGCCATCCGCCTCGACCACGCTCACCAAGAAGCCGGCCAGCGCGGGCAGCAGCTCGTGACTCTCGGCGGCTTCATCACTGGTTTGCACGTTGAGGATGGCATCGACCAGTGATAGCCGGATCGGCTCGCCATTGGCGCCGTCGAGAGGCCAATTGGCTTCCGGTAGAGACCAACGCTCGGGATGATTCAGCCCGATGTCGCCCAGCAGTGCGGCGCGTTGTTCGAGGCCCTCCTGAAATTCTCGCGGAAATAGCGCGAGCTCATGCTTCTGCAAACCCAGCGTGCGCAGCCCTTCGAACGTCAAGGCGAGGTTTAATTTGATCGGGTGCTCGTCGCCTTCGAACGTCAGGGAAGGTTCGATGCGGCGCAGAAAAGCGGCGCCTTCCGCCTTACCCTTGAAGCGAAGCAACGCGACCGCACCGTGCGTCACCTTGCCGGAGTAAGAGGAGAGGATGTTGCCTTGGATCTCCCGGTGAGCGGTGAGTTCCTCGGGCATACCTTCACGCGGCGCGTGCGCCGGCCGTGGTTGTTGGATCAAGTTCGCGGCCCACGCGAGCGTCGCGGCCGTGCGCACATCGCGTGCGGGGCTGACCGAGAGCACCTGAAAGAGCGACCCGAGCAGCCCGAAATCCGGTTCCAAGATTGCGTGGGCCACGCGATCGAAATACTCCTGGTCGTCGAGGGTGCTGCGCGGGTCGACCGTCTGGACGAAGTACGCACGCAGAGCGAACAAGGCAAACACACGCCCGAGGGGGCGCCGCGATTCCGGGTACCGTACGGGATCCAGCGCGAACGGAGCGTCTACGCCGCGAGCGTGCCGTAGTTCGAATTCTTTCAGGTAGCGCACGTCGTCGACGCTGAGATCGGGGTTATCGACATGGATGAACGGAATCTCGATTTGGTGCTCGCGCACCCACGCCGAGAACTTGGGATAGCCGTCGTAGCAACTCGAGCCCGCGTAGTCGGAGCAATGGCAGAAGATCGCGTCCAGGATGGGCCCGGCTTTCTCCACGATCCGGCGGATGTACGGCTCCCACGGGCCGTCGAACGACACTCCCAACATCAGCTTGGTGTCATCGTCGATGATGGCCCAACGCACGAAGTCGAGGATCTGCAGGCGCTCCAACATGCCGCCTTCCTCGCGCGCGGTCTCGAGCCCCGTCTTGCGTTGTTCGAACAGCGCGCTCAGGAACAACCGCAAGCGCGACGCATAGGACAGTGTTTCTCCACTGCAAGGAACTACTCCCCGCTTGAGTGGAGCAATCAGCGTGATCTCTTGAACTCCGTCGATATTCTTACTGGTCGTCATGGCAACTCCCATCAACTTCGTGATTCGCGAAGGCGGAGTTCGTCATAGTCGCAGGCTCGCCTCGTGAATGTGATCTGACTCACATCGATAATATCGAGAGGGAATCGGATCTCTCAGTAGTCAATTTGTGAGCTGCGTCACAGCAGGCTTCTGGCCCCGGCACCATGCTGCGATCCGATTCGGCGGCGAGCGCCGAAGTCTCACCGAAATCAGGAGTATTGCGTGGAGTTTTACGGGTTGGAAGAGGTGGACAAGGCGGTTGCGGACATTCAACGCCGGGAAGAGCAGGCGCTACTCGCTCTGCCCAACGTCGTGGGGGTGGGAGTCGGAAGAAAATCCGTGAGCGGCTTCGAAACCAACGAGCCTTGTTTGACGCTGCTCGTTTCGAAGAAGTTACCAGAGTCGCAACTCGCCGTTCCGGACCGAATTCCAGCGCGCGTCGAGCACTGTAAAACAGACGTCTTCGAGATCGGGCAGATCGTCGCTTACGAAACGCCGGGTTTGAGCGAGGCGCCGCCGCTGCGTGACCGAGTGCGGCCGGCGCGCGGCGGCTTCAGCATCGGTCGGCGCGGCGGCGGCGCGGGATCGATCGCCGGCGCGGTCATCGACGCAGAACCGGTTCCGGGCGAGCCACGCCGCTACTATCTACTCGGGAGTAACAGCGCGCTGGCTGCCATCAACGAAGGCAAGGTAGGGGACCGCATCCTGCAACCGAGTATCAAAGACGGCGGCCGGTCTCCCGATGACGAGCTGGGCAAGTTGGCGCGCTTCGTGCCGTTGCACTTCGATGGCACCCCGAACGTCGTCGACGCGGCCCTCGCCGAAGTCCCATTCGCGGATATCGATCGTGGGGTGTTCTGGATCGGCACCCCGCAGGAGAGGTCGCCCCGCGTGAGGATCGGCCAGGCGCTGCAGAAAACGGGGCGCTCGAGTCACTACACGACCGGCATCGTGCTCGCCGTGCACGTCACCCTGGATATTGGCTACGGCGCGAGAAAGGCGCGGTTTTGCCAGCAGATCCTGACTTCGCCGCTGGCTACCGCGGGCGACAGCGGCAGCCTCGTGTTCGACTCCGCGCGGCGCGCGGTCGGGTTGACGGTGGCGGCCTCGCGGGTCGCCGCTACCGTCAGTCCGATCGGTTTAGTGGAGTCGCAGCTCGCTATTCGGGTCGGCTTTTGATTGCTCTTGGCGGAGCAGCTCCGCGACCAACGCGGTCCGCCCCGAGGCGCCCAGCTTGCGAAAGGCCGAGGCCAGCTGATTGGCGATCGTGCGCTCCGAACGATTGCGGATGTGCGACATTTGAGGGTGCGTTCGACCCTCGATCAGGAGCTTGACGACTTGAAGCTCCGCCTCGGTCAGGCGCGTTCCCCAGCGGCGATCGGGCCGCTCGTATCGAACGAGGATACGGTGCTCATTGGCGCCGGTCATGGGTCTGGCATGCGCGTTGCCGAGGTTCATCCCCCGCGCCGCATGCGCGGCCAGGATGAACAGCACCGGCGCCGCCGAAACCGTGGACTCGACCCCCATCTGCTGCAACGCCATGCTGCAACGAGTGGCGACCGTCGATTGGGACACCGACAAGTCGTAGGCCACGGATTTCGGGCTTTCGCCGGTCAACACACGCTCGAGTGTTTTCAGTGCGCGCGCGAGTGTCGGCTTCGTGTCGGCAGGCGCTTCACGTCGCTCCAGAACTAGAAAGCAATGCGTGCTGGAGCAGAATCCGGCGGACGCGAACCAGCGCAAGCTCGACAAATCACGCCATAAATTCGCGAGATCGATTGCGAATTGTCGTGGTTCGGATGGCGGCGAAGACACCAATGCCGCCGCGCGCGCTTTCGGCTCGTCGATTGCATAGTCAATTGCTGAACTCGCTCGAAGGTCTCGCTGTGTTTCGGCCACGATAAAGTCCCTCTGTAGTAGCGGGCCAACGTGGTTGGTCCGCGACGTTGTTTGCAACGCGAGGGGTTCTTCCCTCACTGCGCGCACTATTGACCCTTGACCGAGGAGGCGAGTATGAAGTCGGTCACACTGTGGCGCGTTTTTTCAGGAGAACTCCATGAGTGCGCACGACCTGCAGGAACTGATCGCGAAGATCCCGTTGTTCGCTGGTTTGGAACCCGAGGTGCGCCGACCCCTAGCCGCCTTGGTTCGCGTTCGCAGCTATTCCGCGCGGCAATTCGTGGTCTGGGAGGGAGAATCCGGGGGGACGTTGTTCGTGTCCTTGAGCGGCTACTTCAAAGCGGTGACCAACGGAAGCGACGGGAAAGAGATGCTGCTGTCGGTCATGGGCCCCGGTGAAGTGCTGGGCGAACTCTCGGTTCTGGACGGGCAACCGCGCTCTGCAAGTGTGATTGCAATCGAAGCCGGCGAGCTTGCATGCATCGAGCGTCCGGCACTGCTGGCGCTGATGGCCAGTTCACCGAGCCTGGCAATCGGTTTGATCGAGGTCCTGGCGCGCCGCGTGCGCAGTTTGACGAAGCGCTTCGAGACCCTGTCGTGTCAGGAGGTCCCCGAGCGCCTGGCTCAAGCATTGCTGCAATTGGCGGAAAAACACGGGCAAACCGCCGGCTCGCGCGTGCGCATCCCGGTGCGCCTATCGCAGCAGGACCTCGCGAGCATGGTGGGCGCAACCCGTGAAAGCGTGAACAAGCAGCTGCGCAAGTGGACGAGCGCCGGCATGCTGAAGCGAGAGACCGGCTGTATGATCATTGCGGACGTCCCGGCGCTGCGCGCGGCAAGCGGGAGCGCCTGAGGGGCCCGCCACTCGCGCCGGTTTGGAGTTCGAACTAATGACTATGTTTGTATCCGCATATCGACGCTGAGCCGCGATACGGTCCCCGCCATGTCGGTTCATTCGCGTGAAGTGCGACTCGGGGTGGTGATGTTCGGCGGCGTCTCGCTGGCTGTCTACATCAACGGCGTCTCTCAGGAGTTGTTTCGTGCCGTGCGCGGGCGCGGCATCTACCGGCTACTCAAAGCGTTGACGGATTCGCACGTGGTCGTCGACGTGTTGAGCGGTGCTTCGGCCGGCGGCATCAACGGCGTACTGCTGTCGACCGCCCTGTGCAATGGCACCGAGTTTGGAGTGTCAGCGGAGCTGTGGCGCAGCCTCGCCGACATCAGGGCGCTGCTCTCGCTGGACGACGACCTGGTTCCGTTGTCGAGCACTCCCCCGCTCGATTCGGTGCTCGATGGGAAATACCACCACGCGCAAATGGCGGGTGCGATTGAGCAACTCATCAACACCCCCTGCTCCAAACGAAACAATGAAGATCCGTCGCCCCTCGAAGAGCTCGATCTGTTCGTCACCGCTACCGATATCGAAGGCCAAAAAGGCAGCTGGATCGACGCCCAGGGCAACCGAATCCAACTCGAAGACCACCGCGCGCTGTTTTGGCTCAAGCACCGCAAAGACCGCAATCAACCATTCTCCGCCTGCGCTGCGAGCGACGGTTCGCTGAGTCAGGACGGAAGCGTTCAGAAGGCAAACATCGATGCGCTCGCGTCGGTTGCGCACATCACGTCTTGCTTTCCGGGCGCATTCCGCCCCGTAGACGTGACCATCCCGGTGCGGAGCCGCGCCGGCGAGGGCGAGAAGTTTGCGGACGAAGAGAGCGCCGTGCACGCGCGCCTGGTGCGCTGGGGCAACCTGCGTCCCGCGGGTGACGGTAAACCGCGGCGGGCTCTGTACATGGATGGGGGGGTTCTGGAGAACAAACCGTTCACCAGTACGATCGACGCGATTTTCTCGCGACTAGCCGGTCGACCCGTAACTCGCTACATGCTGTACATCGACCCCGCTCCGGCAGACGAGAGCCGAGTCAAGCCCAAGCCTCGGAGCGATCCGGAGCATGCGCGTCGCCTGCTGCCGGTCGCGCTCGCCGCGGCCAGTGGCTTGCCGCGTTTCGAGAGCATCGACGGCGACCTGGCGCGAGTCGAGTTACACAACCAGCAAGTCCGGCGCTATGAAGCGATTGTGCGAGCGGCGACCGCCGCGGCCCTGGCAAATCCGAATCCGTCGACAGGAGACACACCCAGTGCGCGCGCTTACCTACGGGCTCGCGTCGGTGGGCTCGCGTCGGCGGTGGTCGAGGCGGCGTCGCCGACTCCTCCCACCCCGAGCAGCGCAATCCCTGGGCAGCGTCCGGGGATCAGCGAGCTATCGGAGCTGATCGAGCGCAACTGCGACTGGGGAATTTTCAGCGCGGTGTTCGCGCATCTGGATGTCTTGTTTGGGTTTCGGCGGCTCGTGCACCTCACCTACCTCGTCGATGATTCGGCGCAGGTAACGCTGGAAAATCGCGCGCGCGTTGGCATGAGCCTGCCTTTGCAGGGTGGCGCGAGCGCGTTTCATATCGAGCAACGGTTGCTCGATGCCATCAATGGTCAGATCGAGATGTACGAGGTGCTCCGCGCGCGCTTGGAGACCGCGTTGAGGGCCTTCATCGCGCAGTCGCCTCCCAAGTGGGGTGACACGGGGTATTGGCGTTGGCTGGGCGGGCGTTTGGACGCCGTGATGAAGCGGTTGCCGCACCCCGAATGCTTTGCGGGCCAGGCTACGGGTATCGCGGCCGGGACCATCACGGAGCCCGAGTTAAAGTTACTTCGAGGGTCACGCTCCGCGCCGTTCGATGCCAACGAGCGAGAGGTGGCCGGGCCCCCGTTCCTGGTCGCCGCGCAGGAATACGAGAGGCGGCTGCTCGTTTCCGAACCGAAACTGCTCCAAGTGTACGATCGCTTTCTGCAGATCGATGAAGTGGCATATCCGCTCGAGTTGGTCTCCGAGCTACGCGGTCGCGATCAGATCCGCACCGTTCGCATCAGCCCGCTCGATTCGACGCGCGGCTACGCTGCCGGCTTCGAGAAGAAGCTGTGCGGCGAGCAGCTCGGCGCGTTCGGCGCGTTCTTCGATGAATCGTGGCGATGCAATGACTTGATGTGGGGGCGGCTCGATGGGGTCAGTCAATTGATCGACCTGCTGCTCGATGCGAAACGGATCGAAAATCTCGATTCGGCGCTGATCGAAACTGCTTTGAAGGAGACGCTCGGCCCAGAGCTGGATCTGTCCTCGGTGTTCCCCAATTCACCGCTTCCGGACCGGAAGGAACTCGAGAGCTGGCTGCACGAACTCTGCGCGCGGAACCCGGACCGGGCGCAGACGGCGCGCCGCAAGCTCGCGGCCGGTTCGCCCTTACGGGACCTCTTGCTGCGCGCGGCGCAGCTAGAAATCCTCGCTGAGGAGTTGCCCGGTGTGCTCGAGTCGACCGGCGCCCAGCGCCTCGCCGCCGCACAGGAAGGCTCGTTGTTGGCGCGCCTGGGCGCACTCCCCGAGGCAACGCAAGCCGCGGTCGCGAGCGTCGCGTCTAAGTACTTTCGACCAGAGTTCTACCAAATCAGCGGCCAAACTCTACCGAAGGCATTGCCCAGTGCGCGTTTGCACGCGTTCGAGAAGCGAGCCTTCGCGAACCTCAAGCAAGCGCTCGTGCCCTCCCTACCGAGCTGGTTTTTTGCCGATACGCTCTTCGGTCATGCCCTACGAAAAGCCGCTGAGGGCGGTTTAGACGCAGCCTTCTGGGTGTTCACCGTGCTCTGGCACAACGGAAAACTGGGGCCGGACGAGAGCTCACCCGGGCTTCCTCGCGAAGCCGCTGAAACCAAGGCCGGTCGAAGACGTGAACTTGAAGGCGAAGTCGGCCGAGACGCGGCGCGTGAACAATAGCTTCAGGAACGCCGCGCCGAACACCGGGCGAACACCGCGCAGCTGAAGACCAGTGAGCCCGTGGCCCTCGCAGTGCGTGCGGATTTCGTGCGGCTTGAGGAATAGCCGCAGCACGTGCAGGTGGCGCGGGGTGTTGCGCACGAACCATTCGACGCCCTTGATCACGATCAGCCAAGATAGAAGATTGCGGTTGAAGGTGTGGAAGAAGAAAAACCCGCCTGGTTTGAGGACGCGCGCTGCTTCCGCGATCACTCGGTCTGGGTTTTCGACGTGTTCCAGGAAGTCCATCGCGCACACCGCGTCGAATGCGCAATCCGGGTAGGGGAGGTTCAGCGCGTCGGCTCGTTGGTAACGCACTAGCCCCGTGCGGTCGTAGCGACTCGCAATGGCGAGCGCATCACTCGAGGCGTCGAGACCCGTCACGTGATGGCCGCGGGCGGCCAAGTCGTTCGATAAAAAGCCTCCGCCGCAACCGACGTCGAGCACCTCGGCGGGTTGCTCGCCGAATGCGCGCGCGAGTTCGCCGGCGATCCAGGGATTGCGCAGGCGCGACTCGGCGCGCAGGAGCGCGATGGGGTCGTCTTCCGCCTCGTACCAGCGCTGGCCCAGCGTTTCGTAAACCGCGTTGTTCACGCGCGCTAGGTCCGTCATTCCGCATCCTCCAATCGGCCTGAGCTGGGCTGGACTCGAGCCGCACTTCGCAGATTCCAATACAGCAGCTGATAGGCGAGCAGCGCCAGTGTCGATGCCAATGCGCCGTTCAGCGCCCACGCGTCGTTGCCCGAGTGCCAGATGATGCCGAACGCCAGAAAGACGACTGGGTGCAACACGAACAAGACCGCGTGCAGCCAGTTCTCGAGTGGCTCGCAGAATTTGGCGTGCACGAACTCATCCTTGGTGATGAACAGGCACGAGAAGGCGCACAAGCCGAGGTAGGTGCCGAGCGCGTAGGGGTGACTTGGCGGCACCAACACCAGCCAGGCGTAGCAGAGGATGGCCGTGAGGGTGTCGAGCGGGTGCCCCAAACGCTCCCAGCGCGGCAGCCCGCGCTTGCGGTGAAATATCCATTCGTCCGCGAACATCGTGACGGCCTGAAGCGCCGCGGGCACGAGCAACAGCGGCAACATCAGTGCTTCCTGAATAGACCGCCGCACACGGTCAGGCCGGGGCCGAACGCCAAACTCAACACGAGAGTGCCGGCTCGCACGGCTTCGTCGTCGAGTAAACGCTGCCAGACGTGCGGTAGCGTGGCCGACGACATATTTCCGTACTCGAACAGCACGTCTCGGCTGGCCTGCACTTGTGCCGGCGAAAGCTCGAGCACCTCACGCACGCGATCGATGATCTTCGGGCCGCCGGGGTGCACGGCGACCACCGCATCGCGTAGCGCTTCCGCGACGTTGAACCCGCCTTTCGCAAGCAGTTCCGTTACGAAGGGTCGCAAAGCGCTGGCAACGCGATCTGGGACGTCGCGCATCAACGACATGTGCATGCCGAAGTCGCCCACGGTCCAGGCCATGGAACTTGCCGAGTCCGGCAGGATCTGTTCGCTCAGGGCCAGCAATTCCAAACCTCGCGCATGCTCGTCCGAACGGGCGTCGCGCAGCGAGTAGCGCACGAAACCATCCGCGAACAAGCTTTGCACGACACACTGCTCAGCCGCGTGGTCGCTCGGGTCGAGGTGCAGCGTGCACAGCTCGGTGTGCACGATGTCGACGCGTCGCTCGCCGCGGGAGGGGCGGAGCTCTGCCGGCATGCCTAGGTGTCCGGCCGCGATGCGAATTGCCGGAAAGGCGGCATAACACCCCATGTGGTAGGCATGAGTCACGGTCGTGAGCGCGCCCCAGCCCTTGTCCGCCACCATTCGTTGTGCGCCGCTCGGGGACACATAGCCCGTGCACGTGACGTGGACTAGCTCGCTCGGGGCCTGCGTTTCTGCCGCAAATTCACGCTCGAAGTAGGCATTCACCACTTGCGCGAACAGCCGCGAACGCGCGGCGGTGCCTCCGCCGTGCGGGGACGGTCGTACATCATACAGCCCGGAGTCTACGGTCGACCCGAGATCGGCGCTGACGTGCCCGCGCGTTCCGATGCGATCGGAGCCGCAGGCGCAGCGCTCGAGCAATCTCGCGTAGCGGGCGGTGAAGGCACCCCGTTCGAACTCATTCAACCCCCGGAGTGCGCCCTCCGCCTTGCCGTGCAGCTCAGCCAACCACGCCAACGCACGTTCTTGGCGCAGCTCGTACTGCGGGCGGCGTACAGAAAAGTTAGACAGCATCAACATGGAGGTTCGCACTGTTCGCTGCCAGCGACTGCAAGGTGCATGCCCTCTCCGTGGGCTATCAATGCGCTGCTTTCCTATGGAGTCGCGGTTGCCTCCCGTCCGTCGAAGCGAGGCAATTCGCGCATGCGTGCGGGAATGCGACTCTTCGTCTCGGTTTCGGTTGCGTGCTAACACGCTGGGTCGATGATTGCGGCGGCGCGACTAGTCGCATTCCTGAAACTCGGCCGACCGCATTTCTTGCTGGGCGGGTTTCTATTGTTTGCACTCGGCGCCGCGTTGGCCGCGGTGCATGGCGCGATCATCGACTGGCCCCGTTATGCCTGGGCCCAAGGCGTGGTCACGGCCGCCCAGTGGATGACGCACTATTCGAACGACTATTTCGATCTGGAAGCCGACCGCGCGAACTCCACACCCACGCGCTGGTCCGGCGGGAGCCGAGTGCTGGTGAGCGGCGCGGTGGCGCCGCGCACGGCGCTGCTGGCCTCGCTGACCCTGGGTGTCGCGGCCATCATCGCGGCGCTCGGGCTTGCCCTGAGTCCGGCCAGCCCGCGTTTCGTCTTGCCGCTCTCGCTGCTCATCATCGCGCTTTCGTGGTGTTACAGCGCGCCGCCGCTGCGTTTGCTGAGCCGAGGACTGGGTGAAGCCACGACGGCGTTGGTCGTCACCTTGCTGACGCCGCTGCTCGGCTTCTATGCGCAAGCCGGCGTTTGGCGATCCCCGCTGCTCTTGGCCTGCTTTCCGTTGATCTGTTTGCAGTTCAGCATGTTACTCACGATCGAACTGCCGGATGCCGCGGGCGACGCGGCACAAGGCAAGCAGACGCTCGTCGTGAGGTATGGGGCACGTTGGGCGTCGCGCGCGATTGCGGGCCTCTTGCTCGCCGGATACGGCTCGCTACCGCTGTTGTTTTTGGCTGGTTTGCCGATCGGCTTGGTGGGGCTCGCGGCGTTGCTGGCACCGCTCGCGGCGTGGCAAGCCATCCGACTCTGGCGCGGTGCCTTCAAAGATCCGAAGCGGTGGGAGGGCCTGGCTCTCTGTAGTGTCGCGTTGTTGGTCACGACGACCATCGCCGAACTCAGCGGCGCCGTACTCACCCTAAGCAAACTCGCGCAGCAGCGCGGAGAACTGACGCCCGCGATCCTCGAAATCACGGAAGAAGCCGTAGCTGGGCGCGCCCGGTGAGAACAAGCACAGGCCGCCGCGCGGCGTGCCTTCGAACGCGGCGGCAACCGCGGCGCGCAGATCGGGGACTTCGACCACTTTGACGTGGATGTCGCTATGAGCAAGTTCGGTGGCGAGCCGATGCCCGGTCGTCGGCAGCAGAATCACTTGCTCCACGGTCGACTCGCGGAGGGCGGCGAGCATGGGGGCCATCTCATAGCCGCGATCGAATCCGCCGAAGATCAGGGTGCGCGTGGTGTCCTGAAAGGCGCGTAGCGCGGCGGCGGCGGCCTCGGGAGCGGTGGAGATGGAGTCGTTGACCCAGCGGATGCCGCCGTGCAGGCCTTCGTCTTGCAGTCGGTAAGGAAGGCCGCTGAAGCCGTTCAGCGCAATTTGGATGCCCTCGAGGGTCGCGCCGGCCACGCTCGCCGCGGCGATCACGCAGCAGATGTTTTGCTTGTTGTGCTGGCCGGGGATACGCACGCATTCGTCCGAGAACAAGCGCTCGTGACCGCGCCAAAACGCGCCCTCGCCCCAATGCACGCTGGCTTCGGTGCCGACGGCTTCGCGCGTGCTGGGGATGTCGAAGCCTTCGACGTAGGCCTGGTTGTCTTTCAAATAGAAGAAGGTATCGCCGGCGCGCTGCTGCTGGGCGATGCGCATTTTGGCGCGATAGTAGGCGTCGATCGAGCCGTGCCAGTCCATGTGTTCGGGGAACAACTGGAGAAGCACGGAGATGGTGGGCGCGGCCTCCAGATCGGCGCATTGGTAGCTCGAGAGTTCGATCACGGGCACCGCGCGATTGGTGATCACCCCTTCGAGTGACTCGAGCACGGGGGCTCCGATGTTGCCCACGAGCGAAGAGGGCACGCCGCTTTCTTTGAGCGCGCGAGCGATCAGCGTGCTCGTCGTGCTCTTGCCTTTGCTGCCGGTGACGCCGATGCTCGAGATACCGAAGGCGCGCAATTCGTTGAAAAATAGGTTCGTGGCCGTGGTTTGCGGCAGACCACGCGCGTCCGCGGCGGCGCGTGCGGCGTGCGAGGGGGCAAAGCCGGGTGAGCGGATCAGCACGCCGATGTCGTCGAAATTGGGTTCGCGCGCGGACGCGAACACGATCCCCGGCGAGTGATCGACGGTCGCGGCCGTCACTGGGTCATCGACGAACACCGTGACCGGCAGGGTGTTGCCGGAGCGCCGGAGCGCCGCGAGGGCCGAGCGCCCTTCGACTCCGTAGCCGAGCAAGCCGACGCGGGTGTTACTGAGCTGCGAGATACGCATCGAGCCTTGCTCGCCAGTTTTCGGGGAGTTTGTACGAATCCGAGGAGGTCATCGACTCGGTCCAATCTGCATGTTCGCGTGCGGCGTCCGCCTTGACGGTTTGCTCGTACCAAAGCCTGATGCTCGGTGACAAGCGACCGCGCGCGTGCAATCGGCCGAGGGCGGCGCGGCATTCGAGCGGTGTGCCCACGCACTCGAATGGCTTCATGCCCCCCACGCCGGTCAAATCCGCCAAGGTGTCGAGGTTCTTGGGGTCGTCCAAGAAGTCCGAGCCAAAGATGTTCGTTACCACGTCGGGCTCGGCGTGAGCCGCGACCATGAGGTACACGAATACGCATTTCGGGCACTCTCCGCACCACCGGCGTTCGCCGCGCGGCTCGTGAATGCGAAAGTTCTTGTTACAAGACGAGACCGCCGCGTGATAGCGCGGGTGCTGCGTGAACTTGCGTGAGATCGAGAGCTCGCTCAGCGGGCGCAGGATGCTCAGGTAGGGCGGCGCGCCCTGAATCAAGCTCTCCGCGACGCTTCGAAATGCGGTCTCGAAGCGGTAGCTTTTGCTCCACTGGTGGTTCACTTCGATCCCGCTCCAGGTGGTGTTGCCTTCGTCCGCGCTGCGCTCGTTGGCGGCGATGATGGCCGTGTAGCCTCCGGCGATCGCCGCCAAGAGCGTCACGGCCGCGATGCAAGCCGAGATGGGCACGTGGCCATTGGGCGCGCCGCGGTCGTTCAACGCGAACAGCTTGGGGTCGAGGGTCCGTTGGATGACGTGATGGGTGACGTCCATCGCGCGGGCGGAGGTTTCGATCCAGTGCGCCGTGCCCATCGAGATCGCGTCGCACTCGACGCCGGCGTGCCGGAGCGCCTCGCGCGCCACCACCGAATCTTTCCCGCCTCCGACGAGCACCAGCGCGCGCTCCCGCGCGGGGCGCGCGTACGGGGCCTGAGGATCTGCCTTGGCACCACGCTCGAAATGGGCGCGCTTTTCCAGGCTAATCGCGTTGCGAAAGTAAAATTCGCCGAGGCCCTCGCTGTACAGCATGTCCAAGAATTTGCCGAGCGGCTCGGCAACGGGTCGCGCGCTGACCCGAGGCGGCGAGGCCACCTTGTAGTACGAGACGCCGAACGTGAAGTGCACGAGCTCGATCGCCGCTCGGATCGCGGGATCGGAAGCATTCGGAGCCGGCAAGGTTGGCGGCAGACGAATGACCTCTTCGAAGCGTTGGTCGCCGTAGGCCGAGTTCATGAGCGCATAGCGCAGCCGGAGCGTACGGCCATCGAGCTGCCAGTCGCTGAATTCGAAGCGGGTTTCCGAAGTGGTCATGCGATACGATTTTCGCTCAGGTAAATTGCGGCGCGGTCAGGCCCAGGCCCGGCCCGGTCGGTAGCCGCAGCTTGGCGCCGTCGTACAGGACGCCGCGCATGGGGTCGTTTTGGATCAGCAGTGGGCCATCGAGGTCGACGTACTGGGCGAGGGGAGCGAGGTGGGCGGCCGCGGTCACGGCAACGGAGCTCTCTATCATGCAGCCGAGCATGACGGCCATGTCCAGCCCGCGGGCGAGCTCGAACTGGCGCAGGGCCTCGCGCATTCCCCCACACTTGGCGAGCTTGATCACGATGCCATCGACGAGGCCCGTGTGCGCACGGATGTCAGCCGCGGTGCGAATGCTCTCATCGGCAAAAATTCGCGGTCGCGAACGCACGCTCATCAAATCTCGCAGGCCGTCGAGATCGCCCGCGGCCAGCGGTTGTTCCACGATTTCGACGCCGCATTCGGCGAGCACGGGCAGCAACGCGCGAGCGCGCTCTCGGCTCCAGGCACCATTGGCGTCCACGCGGATGAGCGCGTTGCTGGCCGTTCTCACGCTGCGGACGCGGGCCTCGTCCTGCTCATCGCCGAGCTTGATCTTCAAAATGGGTCGGCCGCAGGAGGCCGCGACCGTTGCCATGGCCTCGGGCGTGTCGATGGCGATCGTGAACGAGGTCTCGGGGCAGCGCGCGGGGTCGAGGCCGAACACGTCGTACAACGGTTGATCCATGAGCTGCCCGCAGCAATCGAGCAGGGCCATGTCGATCGCGGCCCGCGCGGCCATCGACCCGGCGGGGAGACCGGCCAAGATGTCGTCGACCTGGAAGGGATCGACGTGTCGGTTCAGATCGATGCCGCTGAGATAGGCGATGATCCCGGCTTGGGTTTCGTCGTGGTAGCTCACGGCGGCGGCCTCACCGAGCCCGCCCTCGATGCGCACGAAGACGTTGTGTCGCGCGACGCTCACGCCGTGCGCGATGTTGAACGGCCGAACCAGGTCCAGCGTGACCTTTTCCCAGCGCATCTTCATGGTCCATACCGGCGCACGCCCGCGACGCGGTTCAGTAGCCAATTGCCGTAAGAATCAGCATCGGCGGCGAGGCGGTCGATGGCGACGCTGCGCGCGCGACCGCTCGCGTGCAAAATGCGATCGCGGCCCAACGCGATCGCCACGTGTCGCACGTCGGCATGGCGCGCGGCTTCGCCGTCGCGGCCTTCGATGCGAAAAAAAATTAGGTCACCGGGGGCCGGCTCGCCCGCGACTTCATGACCGGCTTGGAACTGCTGGTCTGCGTCGCGCGGGATCGGCACGCCGAGCAACGCGTAGAACGCCTGTGCCAGCCCGGAGCAATCGTAACCGAAGGGCGTGCAGCCCCCCCAGAGGTATGGCACCCCGATGCTGCGGCGCATCATCCCCAGGGCTCGCGCGATCCCGCTCGCGTCGGGCGCGGGGCGCTCGCTCAGAGGTAGCGTGTCCAACGCGGCGACCCACCAGCACCGCGCATCCGGCAAGCGCACTCCGACGAGCTGATCGCGCCGCTCGATGAGTGGCAGGCGAAGCCCCGCGTACAGTTTGCCGGCGATCTCCGCGCCATCCGGACTCAGGTACGCTGGCGCGAGCTCGGCGGAGACCAGCGTTTGCGAGGCCGCGCTAAAGTCCCGCACTTCTGTCGCCGACGCGGCATGCAGCGCGGCGACCTGCAACCAGCCCTGATAACCGTCGCGTTCAATGCGGACCCGGGCCCAGTCGTCTGCGCTCTCCAGCACGCGGCAGGCGTCCCCCAGCCGGCCCTGGCTCACCCGCTCGGACGCCAAGCTCGCGCCGCTCATCAGGTCGACGACGGGCCGATTGACCAAGGCCCAGGGCAGGGCACGCTGAGGGGCGTCTGACATGTCCGCGATTTCCGACCGCGGGGCCTATAGTGTCACGCTTTGGGATGCGGGCAAAAAGAGCTGCCGAAGCGCACGTGGGCCCGCGGGCTCGCGGGCTTAGAGCTGGCGCAGGTTAGCGACGATCCGCGCGCCGCCCGTGTCGAAGCGGAACGGCAAGGGCTTCAGCCCGCGTGCAATCAGGGCCGCGTACACGCGCCGGCGGTCGGCGGGAGCGGTGTAGAACATGAAGAAGCCGCCGCCACCCGCGCCCATCAGCTTGCCGCCGATCGCGCCCGCGGCGCGGGCCGCCTCGTAGTGCTCGTCGATGGTCGAGTCCGACATGTTCGACGCGAGCTTGCGCTTGTTGGTCCAATGCTCGTGCAACAGCTCGCCGTAGCTATCGATGTTACCGCGCAGCAGGATCCGGCGTGTCTCGTAGCCGAGCTCTTTGATCCGGTGCATGCGCTCGACCGCGCTGTCGGTGTTCGATTGGATGTTCTGACCCTGCTTGGACAGCACCGAGGCCGCCGCACGCTCGACCCCGGAATAGAAGATGAGCAGGTTCGACTCGAGCTCGGCCAGCACTTCCGGCTTCGCGGGCACCCGCTCGACATCCACGCTGCCATCGGTATTGAAGGTGAAGGCCGTCACGCCGCCGTAAGCGGCGATGAACTGGTCTTGCTTGCCGATCGGCTCTTTGAGGATGTCGATCTCGATTTTGCACGCTTCTTCGGCGAGCTGCTGGCTCGAGACGTAATCGTTGTTGTAGGTGTGCAGCGCGTTCATCAACGCCACGGTGAACGTGCTGGACGAACCGAGGCCGGAGTTGGACGGGCAATCCGCCGTGCTCGACAGCTCGATGCCCTGCGTGATCCCCGAGTACCGGAGCGCTTCACGGAAGATGCGATGATCGATCTGATCGACCGAGTCGACGATCTCCGTCTTCGAGTAGGCGAGCCGGATGCTGTCGTAGAAGCGTCGGTTGGCGCTGACGTAGATGTACTTGTCGATCGCGGCGGCGACCAAGAACCCGCCGTGGACGGACGAGTAGCTCGGCAGATCGGTCCCACCCCCGCCGAGGGAGAAGCGCACGGGCGCGCGCGAAACGATCACGAGTGATTGGTCTCCGGGGGGCGCGCGGCCTTCGGTTCGCGCGCGACGGCCAACAGTTGCCAGCCACGTGAGCCCTCCACCTTGTTGAAGCTAAACAGCCGAGCAAATGCCCAAACGGCGATGCGCGCGGGGCCTTTCAGGTCACGCTCCGCATCGGCGATCAGGCGACGCCCGCGAGCGATCACCGCCAGGCGATACAGATTGAAGAATGGGAAGCCCGCGCCGTGCACCGCTTCGACCACGAGCCCCGCGTCTCGTAAGACCTGCTCCAAGCGGGCGGCCGTGAAGTGAGCGCGATGCCCGATGTGCCGATCGAATGCGGACATGGGGCCCGCGGGGACCGTGACCACGAGCGTGGCACCGGGAGCCAGGCACGAACGCGCGTTGCGCAAGCAACCGGCCGGATCATCCAAATGCTCGAGCACCTCGGAGCAGACCGCGTGCGTCGCCCAAGCGCGGTAACGCTCCGGGATGCTGATGGGCTGCGTCAGATCTTGCTTGAAGAAAGCGCCACTGGGGACCTTGGCCTGGGCGATGTCGACGCCGGTCTGACTGAGGTCGACGCCCACGAGTTCGGCGCTTGGGTGAAGCCGCGCGATTTCGGACGAGAGCTCTCCTTGACCACTGCCGATCTCCAAGACGCGCGCCGGCGCTGCGGCGCGGTCCAGACCGAGCGCGCTGAAGATCAGCATCCGGCGATACGCCTGCGCCGGGTTCAGCGCGTTGCTCGTCGCGTGCTCGCTCCAATGCCGATCCCAGTCGTCGGTGTTCGGGGGGCTCGCAGGCGCGTTCATGTGCGCAGGATCCTAGTTCGCGGGTCGGGGTCGAGCAAGCACATTGGTTCCCGGTCTCGACGGCGCGAGGTACGGCTTCAGCGCCTGCGTACGGCGACTGCCGTCGAGTGCAAAATCAAGGTGAAGGTGAAGGACATGAAGCCCGCGATCATCAACAATAGGCCGATGATGCCGAGGTGATTGATGGCAATGCTCGGCAGCGTGAACTCGTTGCGGAAGTAGCTCGCGGCCAGACTCACGGTGAAGCTCAAGCCCAGAAGGAACACGCCGCCACTCAACCCGACGGCTCGCGTGTAACTGAAGCGCCGAAACCACTTGGCCTTCGTGTCACCCGAATAGTCGAAGAACACCTTGGCCAAGACGCCCATGTACACGCACTGCAGGCCCAAGAGCGCGAGCGAGACACCGAGCAGCATCCAATACAGGGAGAAGGTGATCGGACCTACCGTGACCGGGCCGAGCGAGAGCGGAAAGGTCAAGAGCGACCCCAGCGCAAACAAGAACAGCCCGGGTTTGAACAAGAAAAAGTCCGCGCCGTACACGAACATCGCGCGTAGGTTGATCCAGGCCGCGTGCCACGGGGAGAACCAACCCGAGCGCTTGTGATGGCTCAGGCGGCCTTCTTTGTCCTTGAGGAAGCGAATCGGCACTTCGGCGGTACGGAGCCGCATGTGGACCGATTTGAGTACCATCTCGGACGCGTATTCCCAGGACTGCGACTGCAGATCCATGCGAATGAACGCGGCCTTGCTGATGCCGCGCATGCCGCAATGAATGTCCGAGAAGTGACTGGAGAAGATCACGTTCAAGATCCAGGTCGTCCCCGGCGTGCCGAAGTAGCGGTGGAGGGGCGGCATGGAACCGGGTTCGATGTAGCCGCGGAAGCGTGAGCCCATCACGAACTCGGCGCCCGCGCGGAACTCCTTCACGAACGGCTCGAGTTCGCGGAAGTCGTACGTGCAGTCGCAATCACCCATCAGGATGTACTTGCCGCGAATGAACGGCAGCGCGTCTTGATACGCGCGGCCGAGGCCGCGCTTGGGCGTCTTCAACACGCGCGCGCCGTGCGCGAGCGCGATTTCACCGGCGCGGTCCTTGCCGCTGTCGATGATCAGGATCTCACCCTGAACGCCGGCCTTTTTCAGGCCTTCCAGACACCAGGTCACGAATTCGGCCATCGTCAGCTCTTCATTGAGCGACGGAATGACGATCGAAATTTCCGGATCGGCGACATCCTGCTCGGGGATGAGCAGTTGCACCTCGGGGTCGATTTCGACGGGCGGAACGGAGGGGCGGACCACGGCGTTCACATCTTCCCCGCTTTCATGTCGGGCAACATGGAGAGGATGGCCTTCTCCAACGCCTGACGCGACGTGTGCTTGCAGGACCAGCCGATGCTGCGGATGCGCTTCGTGTCCAAGCGAACCACGGGCACGTCGCCCTTCCAGCCGCGGTCGCCGCCGGTGTAGTCGAAGCGCACCGCGCCCGGAGCGAGTCCGACGCATTCCACCGCGAGCTCGGCGATCTCTTTCACGGTGATCGTGTCGCCCGTCGCCACGTTGTACACCTGATACGCGGACGGTGTTTCGGTGTGCGCGCGCAGCACGGCCGCGATGATGTCCGAGATGTGCACGTAGGACTTGCTCTGTGAGCCGTCCCCCAAGATGCGCAGTTGCGAGGGGTCGTCGAGCAAGCGGCGCGCGAAGTCGAAGCCGACCCCGTGAGTTTGGCGCGGGCCGACCACGTTGCCGAAGCGGAACGCGCAGCCCGAGAGCCCGAACATGAACGAGTAGCTCGCGATCAACGCTTCACCCGCGAGTTTGCTCGCGCCATAGGTGGAGATCGGTAAGAGCGACCCTTGGTCTTCCGGGATCTCTTTTTGGCCGAAATCACCGTAAACGCCGCTGCCCGACGCGTACAAGATGCGCTTGGCGCTGGTCGTGCGCATGGCCTCGACCACGGAGTTGGTGAGCGCCGTGCCCTGATAAAAGTCGACGTCCGGCTCGGTCGCGGCTTTGGCGATGTCCGGGTTCGACGCCAAGTGAATGACCACTTGGTGGCCTTCCATCGCTTGGCGCAAGGTCGCCAAATCTTCCACGTTGCCGCGTGCGATGCGGAAGCGCGGGTCGGTCGCATGCTTGGCGACGTGCCACTCTCGGCCGGACGAAAAGTTGTCGTAGATCGTGACCTGACTCGCGCCGCCCTCACCGAGCAGATAATCGACGAAGTGCGCGCCAATGAAGCCGGCCCCGCCCACGATGAAGAAACGAGTGTCTTTGATCGTATTGATCCAGGCTTGAGTCACTTGGTCGATTCCCACTTCGTTGCGACGCGCTTCAGCGACGGATGACTGACGATCAGGTGCCAGACCACCGCAGCCAACCCCTCGGTGTGGGGCGTGATGCGGTCCGGCGAAATCGTCGGGATGATCACGCATGCGTCTGCGACTTGGGCGGTGAAGCCGCCGTCCTTACCGACGATGCCGAAGATGCGCGCTTTCACGGCCTGCGCGTGCTCCAGCGCGCGCACCAGATTCACCGACACGTTCTTCTCTTTGTTGCCGCCACCGACGGAGAACACCAGCACCGCGTCGGCGGCGGAAATGCGCGAGCCCTTGAGCCACTCGGAGAAGCTCGTGTCCCAGCCTTCGTCGTTGATGCGCGCGGTCAGCTCGGACACGTTGTCGGTCGGCGCGTACGCTTCGAAGGCGCAGATCTTACGGAAGTCGTTCACGGCGTGGCTGGCGTGGCCGGCCGAACCACCAACGCCCAAGATGAACAAGCGGCCGCCCGCGTCACGCACCGCGCCGAGGCCGTCGGCCACGCGATCGACGATCGAGCCATCGAGCGAGCCGATGAGCTCTGCGCTTTCTTTCAAAAAGAGGGCCGTGAATTCACTGGTGCTCATAGGGTGTACCCCGCCGCGACGGCATCCGTGTGGAACATCTTCACGGTTTCCAGGCTGTATTCGGCCAAGTCCTTACCGAACAGCGCCATCTTCTTCAGCATGTCCGGCGGCACGGTGATGATGTGCGCGCCGGCCTGCTCGGCTTGCACGATGTTGAGCAACTCACGCGGGCTCGCCCACAAGAGCTCGGCGCTGGCGCCCGACGCATCGCAAATCGCGCGCGCTGCTTTCATCAACGCGACCGGGTCGCGGCCGGTGTCGGCGATGCGCCCCGCGAACACGGACACCACCGCGGGGGCTCCACCCCGCAGCGCCTGCGTGGTGTGGTGAACCTGCTCCAAGGTGCACAGCGCCGTCACGTTCAGCTGCACGCGCCCATTGACCGACAAGTCACGCACGAGCTCGACCGAAGACTCACCGCGCGTGTTGCTGATCGGAACTTTGACGTACACGTTCGAGCCCCAAGCCGCGATCTTCTTGGCTTGCTTGGCCATCTCGCCGAACTCGTCGGCGAACACCTCGAACGAGATTGGACGATCTTTGATCTCGGCCAACACTTGGTGGGCGAATGCCTCGTAGTCCTTGATGCCCGCCTTGCGCATCAGGGTGGGATTGGTCGTGAAGCCCGAAATCCGAGGATTTTTGGCCATCTCGAGCAAAGACGCGAGATCCGCACCGTCTGAATAAAGCTTTATCGATTCCATTGCGCCGTTTCACCCAAAACTCCGCACAGGCGGCCGAGGTCCGGCGATATAGCAGCTCTGGGTAGGCGAGCCACAGCCTTCCCGAACCGCCCCCCGTGGACTCCATAAAAAGAGCCTAAAAGCGCGCTGATCGCCGTCCGAACTCGGTCCGCGGCAGGTGCCTCGGTAAGCCAAATTCTGGCTGCTTCCGCAAGGCAAAGCGGTTTAACGTACGGGCCAAAGCCCGCAAAATCGGCAGCGAGCCCGCAATTGTTCGCGCACAACGCAAATGCCCCCGACCTCGAGCCACCCAAGCCCACATCGAACCTCTGCCCAACGTGAGCACCACTGATGCAGGCCGTCATCCTCGCGGGCGGTTTGGGTACGCGGCTCGGTGCCCGCACTCGCGATTTGCCCAAAGCGCTGATCCCGATTGCCGGTCGCCCCTTCGTGGCGTGGCTCGTGGAAGCGCTCGAGCGCGCTGGTTACTCGCAGTTGGTGCTGTGCATCGGTCACTACGGCGAGCAAATCATCGAATTTCTGGGCAACGGCGCGGCCTATGGACTCGACGTCACGTATTCGAAAGACGGCGAACGCCTGCTCGGTACCGGCGGTGCCATTCGGCAAGCGCTCGGCCGCGACCTGCTCGCGGAAAGCTTTCTCGTGACCTACGGTGACAGCTACTTGCCCTTCGACTACGCGGCCCCGCTGCGCGATTTACAAGCGCACCCCGAGGCACTGGGCACGATGAGCGTGTTCGAAAATCACGGCGCGTGGGACGCGAGCAACACCGCGATCGGCCGCGGCCTCGTGCTGCGCTACGAAAAAGGCGTGCAAGACAGCGCCCTGACGCACATCGACTACGGTGCGATCGCGCTGCGCCGCTCGGTGTTCGCCGAACAACCGCCGGGAGTCGCGTTCGGCCTGGACAAGCTGCAGCACGAACTCGCCAAAGCCGGCCAGCTGCGCGCATTCGAAGCCGCCGAACGCTTCTACGAAGTCGGCTCTGAACGCGGCATCGCCGATCTCGAACAAAAGCTGACCCGAGCTTGAACTCGCCCCGAGTGGGCGCTCGCGATCCCGCATCGCAACCCGCGCCCCTCTGAATTCCCGCCCAATGCGGCCACCACGCGTGCCACGAGGTGCGTCGCTGGTCCGCGAGCGCCCCCTCTTCCCCATCGCACCCTGGGTGCGGTCTGGTCCTGCTTGACCGGCACCTGAGTGCGGTGCTCCGATTCTTAGGGCGAGACTTCGGATTGCTCAGCGGCGACGAGGCGGATCAGGGCTTCGATCCCAAACTCGAAAGCGGGCGCGAAGTCGAGCAGCGAGAGGTGCGGTGCAAGCTCAACCAGGTTGGGGAAGCGTAGCGCGAGATCTCGCATCTCGGGCGCAGTCGGCGGCGTTGGGTCTGGCCGAGACTTGGAGCCCGCGATCTCGGCGAGCAACGCGCCGTTGCACCAGCAGCCCACGAGCAAGACGAACTTTGCGGCGCGCTCCGGATCCAAGCCAGCGCTGCGCAACGTCGATGATGCGGTCTCGAGCATCTGGAATCCCTCGGGGCGATTGACGGGGCGCGTGGCGAGCAAACTGAACGCGCGCGGGTGCCGCAGCGCGGCTGCGCGGTACGAATGTGCGAAACCGCGCAAGCGCGCTTGCCAATCACCTTCTACGGGCGCGCTAATTTCGGTCATCAGCAAGCCGGCCACGGCATCGAGCACTTCGCCGCGGTTCTTCAGGTGATGATAGAGCGACATCGTCTCGCAGCCGAGGGATGCGCTGAGCTTGTGCATGCTGAACGCATCGACCTACCGGGAGTGCTGCTGCTCCTCAGCGCGAATGGGCTCATCGCATGCCTGCCGCGTCTTGGCGGACGCCCTCGGCTCCGCGCTGATCTGACCCAACCAATGCTGACATAAGGCTGTCATTGGGGGCGTCTAGGGTCTCGGTCAGACCACGGAGGAGTGCTCGCATGTCTACGTTTTCATTGCCAAAACCGGCTGGGTTCCGGCTGTCTGCCGCGCGCGACTACTACGCCAACTTCACGCCGGGCTCGGGCATGGCCGCCGCTGACACGCGTGAGCGGCTGACGCTCGCGTTTCGGCTCGACGCGACGGATGCGCCGGTGCTGGTGGCGTTGAGCGAGAGCGAGGTCGCGCATTCGTTGAGCGTCGAAGTGGTGGGCGATGCCGAGCCGCGCATGGTCACGCGGCAACTCGGTCGGATCTTGGGCTTCGAGGGCGACAGCGAGGCGTGGTTCGCGCTGGGTGAGAGTGATTTGGTCGTGGGCGATTTGCAACGCGCGTTCCCCGGCTTTCTCACCGCGGCCAAGGCTTCGCCGTATGACGCGGCGACTTGGGCGGTGATCGCGCCGCGCATGAATCAAGCGCAAGCGGCTCGCATCAAGCAAGCGCTGGCGCGTGAGCTGGGTGATGCGTTGTCGCTCGATGGCACGACGCACTTCGTGTTTCCGAGGCCGGAGGTGTTGCGCACGCTCGAGCGATTTCCGGGTTTGTCGGCGGAGAAGGTGGAGCGCTTGCGGGGCGTGGCGGAGGCGGCATGCGCGGGGCGGCTCGACGCCGAGCGTTTGCGCGACCTGGGCGAGCAACGCGCGCTCGCCGAGTTGCAGCAACTGCGCGGCGTGGGGCCTTGGGCGGCCAGTCACATCTACTTTCGCGGCGCGGCGCCTTGCGATGGTTTGCCACTCGCCGAGCCGCGCATTTTGCACGGTTTGGCGTCGGCGTACCGTCTGCGCTCGCCGTCGCTGGCGACGTTTCAGCGCATCGCCAGCGGGTGGAGGCCATTTCGCACCTGGGTGTGCGTGCTCTTGATGCGGCACTTGGCGAGCACCGCGGGCTGGTACGCGCCGGGGTTGGCTGAAGAGCGCGCGCATGCAGGTCGCGCGCTCATGCGGCGCACGTCACCCGCGGCGTGACTCGCCGCTCAGAAATGATACTTCGTGCACGAAGCTCGATTTCCATCCGCGGGGCGCCTCTCCGCTCAGAAATGATACTTCGTGCACGAAGCTCGATTTCCATCCGCGGGGCGCCTCTCCGCTCAGAAATGATACTTCGTGCACGAAGCTCGATTTACATCCGTGAGGGCGTGCCGCGTTTACGGTTTGGTCGCGGGCACGCTGACCATGATCGCGGCGCCCGCCGGCACTTGCACGGTGACCGCGCGATTGTCCGTGCCCGATTTCACGATTAGCGTGTGCCAACCGGGACTGAGCTCGAACTCGCCGGGCGCATGACCGAGCAAGCGCCCTCGGTCGTACACGTCACCGCCGCCCGGCGTGGTCACGAACACCGCGCCGGGTTGCGTCGCGAGCGTGCTCGCGGTGGCGACTGCAGCTGCGGGTTTCGCGATCGTAGTCTTGACGGGCTCGGGCTCTTTGCTCGCGACGTTGCTCGCTGCGCTTGCGGCCTTCTTGGTCGCCAGCGTCGTTTCATGAGCGAGTGTCGGTGCGGGGGCGGGAAGAGCCGCGGCTTCGTGGGCGACGGGTTTCGGCTCGTTCGCGATGGGCGTTGCTTCGTGCACGATGGACGGCTTGGGCGGAGCGGACCGCGGCGTGGCGATCGCCGCAGAGAGCTGTACGGCGGGGGCGGCGGCGTGTTGCGCGAGCTGCGTCGCTGGCGCGGGCACGCTCTTCACGTTGCTGGTCGCGGACCGAGAAAACATGCGCTGACCGGCGGCGAATCCGAGCAAAACGACCGCGAAGGCCGCGGCAAAGGGCACGACACTTGCGCCCAACGACCGCTTTCCGCGCCGCTTCGGTCGGCGCACCGTGGTCGGGATGTCCTTGAAGCTGACCGTCTCGACGGGGCCTTCGATCGACAGGCCTTGAGCCGAGCGGAGCGTGTTCTCGAGCCGGGCGGTGTAGATGTGCGTGGTGTTCTCACCGCCATCGTCTTGCGCGGCGGGCGTGAACTGACCGCTGATGGGAGGCAAGGCTTCGTCCGCCTCGGCGACACGTGGTAGCCGGGTGAGCGTATTGGCCAGCTCGATCAATCCGCGCCCACGCTCGATACCGGTCGGGAACAATTGCACGAGCCACTCCCCGACGGCGCTGGGCGCGATCGGCTCGCCCGTGCGGCTGAGGTAATGCTCGAGATCGGTCGCGAACTCGTGCGCCGACGAATAGCGTTTGTTGCGGTTGCGAGAGAGCGCCTTGAGCACGATGCGATCGAGCTCGGCTGGAACTTGCGGATGGTGCTCGGAGGGCGGAGGAATGCGGCGCGCCGTGATCTCCACGGCGGCTTCGCGTTCGCTCGAGCAGCGGAATAGCTTCTGTCCGGCCAGCAGCTCCCAAAGCACCACGCCCAGCGCCCAGATGTCGACGCGCGCGTCGAGCGCGCCGCGTTCGAGTTGCTCGGGGGCCAAGTACGACATGTTGGCCGGGTTCTTCTTGCCAGCGACGTCGCGCGTCCACGCGGTGCCAAAATCGGTCACCCGCACGTTGCCATCGTAGAGCACGAACAAATTGTTGGAAGTAACGTCTTGATGTACCGCTTCAGCGGGGCCGTCTTCCGTGCGCAGTGAGTGCACGGCGTGGAGGCCCTCGGCCAGGCTCGCGACCAAGCGCGCGATCAAGCGTGGCGATCGCTGAGTGAGGTTGAGGAAGCCCGACGCGGTGAGCACTTTGGACAGAGGCTCACCCTGCAAGAACTCCATCGCCGTGTAGTAGCTGGTGCCGGCTCGACCGTAGTCGAGCACTTTGCACAAGTTGGGATGATCCACGACGCGCGCGAGGCGCATCTCGTGAATGAACAGATCCGCGAAGTCGGCGCGCTGGGTGACCTCGGGTCGATAGCGTTTGACGGCTACGAATTTCTCGACCCCCTCCGCGCGGTGATCGACGGCCAGGTACACCGTCGCCGTACTGCCGGAAGCGAGCTCGCAGACCATGGCAAACGGTTCTTCCAACTGCGTACCGATCACGGGGGCCGCCAGACCCGAGAGGCTGCTCGGCAAGGGACTCGCCGGCTCGGGCGCACACTCGGCCTTCAGTCTCGAAATCGTCTCCTGTGAGATGTGCGCCGTGTGTTCGCTGTCGGGCCCATTCTTGGGGGCTGGGTTATGGCGCGCGCGGCTATTCATGGTTCCCTTTTTCTGCAAGCTCGGTGCCACGAGTTGGCGAGAGCAAAACAGAGCAAACGGACCAAGTGTCGCCGCAAATAAGAGATCCCGAAACTAAGTGATGCCGTGGATTCGCAGTTTGTAGAACAAGGTGCGCCGGCTCACGCCCAGCAAGCGCGCGGCCAAGACGCGATTGCCCTCTGCCTTCTTCAGAGCCTTCTCCAGTGCACGCCGCTCGGCTGCGCGCACCGCCGCGTCCAGCTCGATCACGCTCATATCATTGGTGGATTCGTCGCTCAGCGGGGCTTCTTCACGGGCAAGCTCGCTGACCACCTCGGCGCGCGAGATGCGCGGGTGCTCGCTCAGCACCACCAGGCGCTCCACGAAGTTCTGCAATTGCCGCACGTTGCCGCGCCAGGGCGAGGACTCGAACACGCTCAGTGCGTCTTCGTCGAAGCGACGAGACTTGTGGTTCGCGGTCGCCGAGACGGCACAGAAATGTCGGACCATGGGCGCGATGTCCTCACGGCGGTCACGAAGCGCCGGCAAGACCAAGCGCACGACGTTCAGACGGTAGTAGAGATCCTGGCGAAATTCGCGGTTTTTAACCATCTTTTCGAGGTTGCGATGGGTCGCGCTCAGGAAGCGTACGTCCGCTTTGAGTGTCTGCGTGCCACCGAGACGCTCGTACTCGCGATCTTGCAACAGGCGTAGCAACTTGACCTGAACGACTGGAGAGATGTCGCCAATCTCGTCCAGGAAGAGCGTGCCTCCTTCGGCCAGCTCGACGCGCCCCGGTTTGCGCGCGGATGCTCCCGTGAATGCGCCGCGCTCGTAACCGAACACTTCACTCTCCAAGATTTGCTCGGGCAGCGCGGCGCAGTGCACCTTCACGAAGGGCCCGGCCTTGCGCGGACTCTGTTCGTGGATGCGTCGCGCGACGACTTCTTTGCCGGTGCCGCTCTCACCGCGGATCATCACCGTCGCCGGTCCCGACGCCACGCGATCGACCAGCGTGAACAAGTCGCGCATGGCCGCGGATTGGACCACGATTTGCGCGCTGCCGGCGAACAGCGGGCCTGCCTCGAGGCTCGCGCCGTCACTCAAGAAACGTAGCTTTTTTACCGTAAATAGCGCCTCTTCCACGTCGATGGGCAAGCGCACGAAGTCCGCGACGCCGGCGCTCACCCAGTGCCCGAGATCCGATTGCGAGCCCGCCGGGAGCATCACCACCAGCGGTACGTCGGGAAAGCGCTGCGTGACGCTGCCGATCAAGTTCGGATCGGCCAGCGCCAATGCTTCCGCGAGGAAGATTGCGTCGACCTCCTCCGCCTCTAGCGAGTGCAAGAAGGCGTGCGAATCCGTGCGGTGTTCGACGCGAATGCGCTCGGCGGCGAGCGCTCGCTCGAGCCGTTGCGCGGCCGCGTTGTCTAGATCTGCGACGAGTAACGTGTGCATTGCGGTCCCCTGCATTCGACATCGAGTCTATCCCGTTCTGAGCGCGCGTGACCGGAGAGTGCAAACAGTTGCACCGGGCGAGTGCAGCGTTTGTCGCTGTCATTCGGCAACAGAGAGTCATTGTGCAACACGCGGATATGAAATTCTGTCGTCGAAAAGATCCAATCAATCCTTTGGGCCTTGGCCTGATTATTATGAAAGTATCGAACACGCCGTCTTGGTGTGCGGAGTCGAAACGGCAGGGACGACGGCTGCGCTTCGCAATGGAAGGCCAGCGCACATGAAACTCATGGCAAACCGAGACAACCGAGAGGAGAACGAGGCGGAGGAGTCGACGACTCAGGTCCGCTCGGGCGCCTCCGGCGCGCGCCTCCGAGCGGCGAATACGTTCCCGCCCGATTCGCCGAAAGTGCGAGTGCTCGAACCAGTGCAGAGCGCACCTCGTTCGTCGAGCCCGAAGAGCGACGAGTTCGCGCTCGCCAGTCTGGCGATGACGCCCGCGGCGGTTCCCATCGCCAGCAGTGGCATGGCCGGTCCGTATCATCTCGCACTCGAGATTGCTTCGGGCGGTATGGCCACCGTGTACCTGGCCGTGCATGGCTTGGAGGGCTTCCAGAACACGGTCGCCGTCAAACGCATTCACCCGCACCTCGCCAAAGACAAACAGTTCGTCGACATGTTCGCGGACGAAGCGCACATCGCCGCGCGCATCAACCACCCATACGTGTGCCGTGTCTTCGACTTCGGCAAAACGGGTGACGACAGTTATTACATCGCAATGGAGTTCCTGCGCGGCGAGCCCTTGTCGCGCGTGTTCAAAACGTTGACACCGGAGCGCATCGCGAACCCGCGTCACCCGACGATGATCGCGCGTCTGATCGCGAATCTTGCCGAAGGCCTGCACGCCGCGCACACGCTGAAGGACACCCGTGGGCAGTGCTTGGACGTCGTGCACCGCGATGTCACGCCGCAGAATCTGTTCGTGCTGTGTGATGGCACCGTGCGCGTCACGGACTTCGGGATCGCCCGCGCGCGTGTGCGCAGCCACCAGACCGAAGGCGGGCGTATCAAAGGCAAGCTCTCGTACATGTCTCCGGAGCAGCTCAATCAGCAGCCGGTGGATTGCCGCTCGGATTTGTGGAGCTTGGGGGTCGTGACCTGGGAGCTCTTGACCGGTCGCCGCTTGTTCCGCGCGACGAGTGAAGGCGAGACCGTGCTCTCGGTGCTGTCCCGCCCGATCCCGCCGCCTTCTCGCTTTGCGGGCGGGGTGCCGCGGCAGCTCGACGCGATCGTCTTGCGCGCGTTGTCGCGCGACCCGGCGCTGCGCTACTCGTCGGCGCGTGAGTTGGTACGCGCGCTCGAGACGTTCTTGGCCGCCGCCGGCGACACCGTGCCGACGATGGACATTGCGGAGTGGGTGGAAGATCTGTTCCCCGGCGTTGCTACGCGCAGCGACGGTTTGATCGAGCTCGCGCACGCGGTGCTCCCTCCCGAGCGCCGGCAATCGCTGCGCGCCCCCACCTTGCCCGCGATCAGCGTCTCGCCCGCGCAAAGCTCGCAGCGCGGAGCGGCCACGCGCCGTCGACCGATCCTGCCGAATCTGCCGTCCGTAACCGACAAGCTCGGCTCGGAGCTACGTTGGGGTCGCGCCTTGCTGCTCACCCTCGCGCTCGTCGCGGGCTTGGTGGGCGTGCTGGTCGTCGCGCGCACTTCGCCTCGCGACGCGCCTCCGGCAACGCCGGCCAGCGCGCCCAGCGCGTTGCCGCTCGCGGAAGCGCCGAAGCCCGCGGCTCCGTCGCCCGCGCCCGCGCCTGGGGCGGCAACGGTCGCGCAGACGCCAGCCGCCGCGAATCCGGTCGAAACTCCGAAACCTACTGAAAAGCAGGCTGTCAGCACCGTCGCGGCGAGCAACGCGAACGCCACCACGAAGCGTACGACGCCGACGCCGACCGCTTCGCCCGCGCCCAAGTCGACGGGTCCGGAACGCTTGGGCTCGGTGCAATTGATGACCAAGAATGGGCGCGCCGAAGTGTACCTCGGTGGTCGCATGATGGGCGTCACGCCGCTGACTTTGGATCTGCCGCCGGGGCAAGCGGTGCTGTTGCTCAAGCCCGTTGGCGGTGGCGAATCACGCACCGTGACTGTTGCAATTCAGACCGGGGCAGCTTCGTTCATCACGGTTCCGCTCACTGTTTCGCCGCGCGTAGAGAACAACTGATTCGATCTGCTTGGTGAGGCGCGGGACTTGCAGTGCTGCGCCCAGGGCTGCGCGCCGGGTACGCGCAGCCGTCACTCAAACCTTGGGAGTCGTTGCCATGTCCTTGCGAATTCGGAAGAGTTGGTCTTTGGGCGCGTTGTTGATCGCTGCTTGTTCCGCTAGCTACGAGCCAGTGGGCGAAGGCGAGCCGGCAAGCGTGGCGCAGACGCAGCAAGAGCTCGTCGTGCTCAATAACGGGATCTGCAAGGTCGAAGTGACCAAGATCGACTACGACCAACCCGGCAATGACACGGCCGACTTCGTCGAGCTCAAAGTGACCAAGACGGGCACGGGTACCATCAACACCCTGGGGGATTGCGGGATCGCGTCGATCAATTTGTACGACGAAGCGGGCGTGGTCGTGCCCAACGTGGCCTGCACGACCTACTCCAGCACGCCCCTGAACAACGTGGTCATCCCTGCAGATGGCTACGTGGAGATCGGTCAGGGGCAATCGACCGTGAACATCTCCGCAACCGGTTCGATCGACGGCTGGATTCACAACGGCCGCGGCGAAATCGCGATCGTCGGCACCGCGCTCCTGAACCTGGCCTCGCTCCAGTGGTTTCAGTTCGAGGGTGTGGCCAAGTGCAATCTGCTGTCTACGATTCCAATCACCCAGGTTCAAACCGAGCTCGACACCGCGCCGAACATCACCAACGTCTCTTGCGATAATACCTTCCACTTGGTGACCGCGAGCAACGCCGTCCAGAAGACCAATGCGGATTGCCCCCCCGCGGGTGGCTCCGGCGGAGCGGGCGGCGGTGGCGGCGCGAGTGCGGGTGGCAGCGGCGGCCTGCTCAACCTCGGTGGTCTGCTCAACGTTGGTGGCTTGCTGAACACGGGCGGTCTGCTCAATGTCGGCGGCTTGCTGAACACGGGCGGTCTGTTGAACGTCGGTGGTCTGTTGAACACGGGTGGTTTGTTGAACGTCGGCGGTCTGCTGAACGTCGGAGGTTTGCTGAATGTCGGAGGTTTGCTGAACACGAGCGGCGCGGGCGGCACGCTCAACGTCGGCGGCGTCAGTGGCGTCGCGGGCCTGATCAACCTCGGCGGCAGCTCCGGAAGTTCCGCGGGGCGCGGCGGCGGTGGCGGCGCGGGTGGCGGTGGCGGCGCGGGTGGCAGGGCCGGCGCGGGTGGCACTGGCGGCACCGGCGGCACCGGCGGCACCGCCCCGAGTGAAGGCGGCGATGCTGGCTCGGACCCCGCGGGCGGCAGCGCCGGCAAGGCAACCATGCATGGCGACGCGGGCGAAATGGGTGCTCACGGCGGTATGGACGGCGAGCCCGGTGGTTCATCGTCGACCGGCGCAACTGCCGGCAAGCCGAGCGGTGCGGCGGGCATAGCGGGCGACGGCACGTCCGTCAACGGGGACGTGATGGTGGCTGAAGGTGGCGGCTGCTCGTGCTCGGTGCCGAGCGTGTCGACCGCCAACCGCGTTCAAGCCATGGCCCTCGTCGTCGCGTTGCTCGGGCTGACCTTGCGCCGTCGTCGACAGCGCGTGAACTGATTGCATCGATCCGTAAGGAGATGAACCGTGTCTACTTCTCGCATTCCCCTCGCTCTACTCTCCCTGTCGCTCTTCTTCTTAGAAGGTCCTGCCGCCGCCCAAACGCGCACGCCGGGCTTCGCCATCGGTCGCTTCAACCCCTCCGAGCGCGGGAGCGATTGGTTCGTGTCCGAGTCGCTGGATTTGCGCGGCAGTAACCGCTTGGCGATCGGCGTCGTGGGCGACTATGCCCACGACCCGCTCGCCATCTACGATCGCGCGACTGGCGACAAAGTGACGTCGATCATCTCCAATCAGCTGTACGCCCACTTCGGTCTCAGCTACGTCGTGGCCGAGCGCTTGCGCTTGTCGCTGAACATGCCGGTGTTGATGTTTCAAACCGGCGGTTCACTCACCACGCCCACGACCGTGCTCCGCGCGAACGAAGGCACGTACCCTGGAGATTTGCGCTTCGGCGCCGATCTCCGGCTGTTCGGTGGGTACGGCGACCCGATCACGATGGCGATCGGCGCGCAACTCTACTTTCCCACCGGCAAGCAAGACGCCTTCGCCGGTGACGGCAAGTTTCGCTTCGCCCCCCGCTTGCTCGCCGCGGGCGAAGTCGGTCCCTTCGTGTACGCGGGTCGCTTCGAGTTCGTCGCGCGCGCCAATCACGCGCGCTTCGACGGAGACGACGAGGGCAACGAGTTCTTCTTCAGCGCCGCCGCGGGCGTGCGCGTCGCAAACCTCGTGCTCGGCCCGGAGTTGTTCGGTTTCACCGTCGTCCAACCCGACCCGTTCGAAAAGGTCACCACGCCGGTCGAACTCTTGTTCGGTGCGCACTACCTGACGAGCGACCTTCGCTTCGGTTTGGGCGTTGGCCCCGGCCTCTCGCGTGGTGTCGGCGCACCCGACGTGCGCGTGGTCGGCAATTTGGAGTGGGCGCCGCAACTCTCGGAGCCGGAACCAGTGGCACCGCCCGCCCCGGTAGACGACCCAGATCGCGACCACGACGGCGTGGCAAACACCGCAGACGCCTGCCCCGACCAAGCGGGCGTGACCAACACGGATCCAAAGCTCAACGGCTGCCCCATTCAAGATGGCGATGGCGACCAAATCGCCGACCGCGAAGACGCCTGCCCGGCCGAACCAGGGGTGGCCACGACGGACCCGAAGACCAACGGCTGCCCGCCGCCGAAGGACGCCGACAAAGACAACATCCCAGACGAAGTCGACGCCTGCCCGAGCGAAGCCGGCGTCGCGACGACCGACCCCAAGACGAACGGTTGCCCGCCACCCAAGGACTCGGACTCGGATGGCATCCTAGATCCGGAAGACGCGTGCCCGAACGCGGCGGGACCGAAGACCAACGATCCGAAGACGAACGGTTGCCCGACCGCGCGCCTCGAACAAAACGAGATCCGCATTCTGGAGCCGGTGAAGTTCGCGGTGAACAGCGATCGCCTGCTCCCTGCAAGCGAGCCCGTGCTCACCTCCGTGATGGAAGTGCTAGCGGCGCACAAAGAGATCACCAAGCTCGAAGTGCGTGGCCACACCGACAGCCGGGGCGGAGCGGCCAACAATCTCAACCTCAGCAAGCGCCGCGCCGCGTCCGTGCTGAAGTGGCTCACGGCCCACGGCATCGCCGCCGATCGCCTCACTTCGAATGGCTTCGGCCAAACGCGGCCGATCGACACCAACGACACGGAAGAAGGCCGCAAGAACAATCGGCGCGTCGAGTTTCGAATCACCGCGACCGCCGCCGAGTAAGTCCTCACAAACCTGCGGGAAACGCGCGCGCTACGCCCGCTTGGCGCGGCGCGCGCGCCGTTTCACGCCTTCCTCATCCTGGCATGAGGTCCAAAATGTGTTAGCCGTTCCATCCCTATGCTTGGAATGCGCTTCGTTGGTTCGGCGGCGGTGTTGTCTCTGTGCGGCGCGCTCGGCTGCTCTTCGGATCCGCCGCCTGGCAGTCAGACCGATGGCATCGGCAACGCCGGCTCGGGCAACGGTTCGAATGGCTCGGGCAACGCGGGCGGGCCGTCGATCATCACCGACCCAGGGAGCACTGCCGATGCGGGCACGGGCGCACCTGACTGCAACAGCATCCTCGACGTGGTGTATCGAGACTTCAGCGAGTCGCACCCCGACTTCGAAATGAAGTTCCAAGGCGACGTCGTGCGCCGCGGCCTGATCGAAAGCACCCTCGGCTCGGATCAGAAACCGGTCTTCAAAGACCGCATTGGCCATCCGCCGCTCGCGGGCAGCCCCACCGCGATCAACACGGACTGGCAGCCGATGGAGCCCGTGATCGCCAGCGCGGATTCCTTCAAGCAGTGGTACACGAGCACCGACGGCATCAATCTCCCCTTCTTCAAGAAGCTGCCGCTGTCCGAGGCCACCCCCGGCGTCTTCGGTTTCGAGAGCGACATGTTCTTCCCGCTCACGCCGACAGAAGGCTTCGGCATCACGCCCAAGGCCAACAATTCCCAAGGCCGGAACTTCCTGTTCACGACCGAAGTGCACGTGCTCTTCAAGTACACCGGCGGTCAGAAGTTCACCTTCCGCGGTGACGACGACCTGTGGATCTTCGTCAATCGCAAACTCGCGCTCGATCTCGGCAGCATGCACAACGTCGAAGAAGGCACCATCGACTTCGACGCCCAAGCCGCCGCGCTCGGCATCGCGGTCGGCGTCGACTACGAGATGGACATCTTCCACGCCGAGCGCCACACGAGCGCGAGCAACTTCAAGATCACCACCAACATCGCCTGCTTCACGCCCGCGATCATCAAGTGACCTATCCTGCAGGTTTTTGATGGTCACGCGGCCCGCGCGACCGTCAAAGCCTTCGGCGTCTAATGGGGGCTTCGTGAGAGAGCGCGGGGCCGGTCATCGTTGATGTTTCGCAAGCGGCCTCAGGACGACAATCTGCCGATCGAAAGCGCTATGGCGTCTAGACTTCAGCGGTTGTGGAGCAAATCCGAGTGACGTGACTTGGAGCTGGGAAAGTTCATCCACGAAGAAGCGGCGCCCGCCGGGCAGCGAGTCAGAAGAAGAACGGCCGCCAACTTGGCGCGTTGGCACGCGCAAGCGCCCGTCCTTTACCCCGAGCACGTGCGGCTCGGCTATCCGCAGATGCCCCTGGTAGTAGAACTGCACCACTGCGATGGGAGGGGAGTATTTCGGCGATCGAGTCGAGAGCGCGAATCTGGTTGGAGTCGAACCGGTGTCACGTGCCTGGCTCCGCAAAGCCCTTGGTTGCTCGCCGGCCACTAGCTCACCCGGTGCCGCCGATCGAGAAGATCGACCCTTTTGCGTTTGCGAAGCCTGCGGGGCGCCGCCCTTGCTCCGCGTAATCCGGCGTTCAGTCGACGGCTCGTCCGCTGAGCAGGGCTTGCAGGCGCGGCACGAGGTTCTCTTTGATGGCGTTGGGACCCTTGATCGAGCCGGAGATCATGCGGCCGTGGTTGCGGCCGTCGGGGTCGGGCAAGGCGAGGACGGGAATGTATTGGTAGACGTAGCCGGCGTTCTTCAGCGCCGCGGCGTCGCGATCTTGATCGAACTCGAGGAAGCGCAGGCCATTCAGGGTGCCGTTGAGTTCGCCGTGCTCGACGGCTTGGTGAAAGTGTTGGCACGGTTCACACCAGCTGGCGCCCACGTACACCAACACGCGTAGGTGCGAGGCTTCGGCGATCTCGACTTGCTCTTGGATCCAGGGTTCGATCGCGTTGCCTTGGCGGGGGTAGTGGAGGAACGTCGGGGGCGGCGCGTTCGCGGCCACGGTGGCGCTGACTGCGCTGGAGTCGGAGGCGCTGGCTTTGCGCGGTTTGGCGGCGGGGCGGCCGCAGCTCACGAGTCCGGCGAGCAGGGCAGGGAGCAAGGCGATCAGCGGCAGCGAGGCCCACGGCGGCCATGCACGCGACGTTCGGGACTGCACCCTCGAAGCGTAGGCCATTTCCAGTCTGGGAGCACGAACGCGGGTTGCACACTTCCGTAACCGACATTTGCTCCTGCTGTGCGCCGTTTTTGGGCGCTTTGGCACTTGTGTCTGAGAAGGAGGTCCCTAGGAAAACAGCGTGACGCCTACTCGTATCGTGGTGGCCGGCTTGGCAGCGCTGATGGCGTTCGCGGGCGGGGGCCTAGCGTTCAGTGACGCTGCAGAGCAGTCCGCGCGTCGGTTGCCCCTATCCGCGTTCCGGGTCGTCGAGCGAGAGTCCGGGCCCACGAACTACTATCGCCTGCATAAAGACGCGGATCCGCCGTTCATCCGCGCGGAGTATCGCCCGCCGTTCGAGACGACGGTCCTGGGCGTCCAAGTGGCGGATGCCGACCGAGCTCCGGCGCGGGCGCTCAGCTGGCGTTGGCGCGCCGTCACGCTGCCCAAGGGCGGTAACGAGTGCCAATCGGGTAAGGGTGATTCGGCGGCGGTGGTGTACGTGTCCTGGCGGCGCGGCTTGCGTTGGTACGCGCTCAAGTACGTGTGGAGTGCGGTCGGCCCCAAGGGCGCGGTGTGCGACAAAAAGAGCAACCCGTTCGCCGCTCAAAACACGGTCGTGCTCGAATCGGGCGGCCCGCTCAACGAGTGGAAGACGGAACGCATCGATTTGAAGGCCGAGTTCCGCCGCCACTTCGAGCACGGTGACCCGACCGCATCGGTGCCGGATTTTCTGGGCGTGGGCATCATGAGTGACGGCGACCAGACGAACAGCGACAGCTCCGCCGACTACGCCGATTTCGTTTTGGAGCGCTGAGCGAACTCGCGCTCGAGCATCGCCAAGTACGCGCGGCCCTCCGGCGTGTCCTCGGCGGGTGCCCAATCCGGGAAGGCTTTATCGGTCGTGGGTGAGTACGGGCCGTCCTTCACTTCGTAGACCAGCGTGTCGGGTTCGAGGGCGTAGAACGTGTGGTACACGCCGGGCTCTAGATCGACGCCGAACACGTCGCCGCCGGCGCGCACTTCGATGCAGTTTTCGATCGCGCCTTGCGCGTCGAAGGTGAAAAACGCGACGGCTCCGCGCAGCACGATCCACGATTCTGCTTTCGGCGGGTCCGCGTGGCAATGCGGCGGGATATAGCTGTCTGGCTGCACGGCGTTGAACATGCGGTGCAGGGTCGCGCTCGAGCTGCGATGAAACGGTTGGATGAAGCGGCGCCGCGGGTTGCTTTGGGAGGCAGTGATCGCCCCCTCCAGCAAATCTTTGGATAGCCAGCAAATGCTGCCCGTGGGCGGCGGAAAGGCTCGCGGATAGCTCATCGCCAGCACTTTAGCGCATTTGCGCCGGATTGGCCGGAGCCCGAAAGCGCTCGCGCAGACGTAAGAATGGCGCTTCGAGATAGCGGTGGCTGAGCGCGGCGAGGGCCAGGCACAGCGGCAGCGAAGCGAGAAACACGAAGCCCGAGCTAGCGGCGTTCGCTGGAAATAGGCGGCGCGTCACGCCCACGGCGGTCGAGTTGAGCAGGTACAAGCCGTAGCTGACGGCGCCGACGTCGCTCAGCGCGCGCAATTGCAAGAACCAGGACAACCCGTGATGCTCGCGCACCACGCAGCTACCGACGAGCACGGCGAGCGAGCTCTGGAACAGGAAGAGCGGCGCGGCCGGCCAGAGCAAGAGCACGATGACGCTGGCAAGGGCGAGCGGCGCGCTCCACACTTTTCCGAGCACCCGGAACAATGCATCGAACGCGAAGCGCTCCCCGAGCATGAGCGCGAGCAACGCGCCGAAGCCAATGGGTGCGGCGAAGCTGGTGATGATGCGGCCGGCGTAGCCGGGGAGTCCGCTGCGCTCGGCGCTCCAATCGACGATGATCAGCGCACACATCACGAGCAGGGCGGAGCGCGCGGAGCACCAGCGCACGATCCACGGCCAAAAAGCATAAAATTGCTCTTCGATGCACAACGACCACGCGAACGAAAACAAGATCGGGTGCGCCACGCCGAAGTCCGCGAACCAGTTCGCGGTGAAGCTCGCGTACAGGGGTAGGGTGCGAAAGAAATGCGCGCGCTGCGGCAGCGTCACGGGCATCCACAGCGCGAACAGCGCGTACGCGAGCAACATCGCATAGTACAGCGGCAAGATGCGCAGCGCGCGACGCGAGTAGAAAGCCCCGAGCGCGATGCGACCCGTGCGCGCCTTTTCACGCAGCAGCAAGGTCGTGATCAAAAAGCCGCTGATACAAAAGAACAGATCGACGCCCGCCGGCCCCTTGCCCAAAATTCCCGGCAATGGGTAGGGCGTGGAGTGGTGCCAAATGACGGGGACGATGCTCAGACACCGGAGGCCGTCGAGCGAACCGAAGTGGCGCTGCGCGAGGTAGCGATCGTGCGCGTGCTCGGTCGGCCCGCCATTCACGGCTCACCACTCGAGCTGCAGGCGCCGTAGGCGTGAAACGCCTCGCTGCACGTCGGAGATGTACACGTCGTTGCCGCGCACCAGCGGCGCAACGCTGGACGGCGCATTGTTGCTGGTGCGAATGCGCACCGGATTGCCGATTTTGCCCGCGTTGAACGAGATCGCATACAGCTCGGCGCGCGCGCTGGCATCGACGGAAACCACCGCGTGGCACAGCGGCGGCGCGCAATCGAGACCGAGGGTCACGGGGGTACCGTTGCCGACGCCCACGCTCTGCACGCTGCCGATGAGCTTGCCCGTATCGTCGAGCTCGGCGAAGCTGACGCGTGCCGGTTCGCCGTCACTGCGGTCCGACGCCGCCTCGAGCCACGCCACGAGAGCGCCCGTACCGTACGCGCGTGCGATCGGCGAGAACGAGTGCGTGCGCGTCTTCTGCACCGCAAACTCCGTGGCCGAGCGGTTCGCGTCCGTGCCGCGCAGCGCGCTCACGTAGACGTCGGCGGCGCCCGCTTGCTCGCTCTCACGCGCGTCCGCCCAGACGGCGAGCGCGCCCGACTTCGTGGCTACGAGCGATAGATCCGTGGCCGCGCCCGGTGCCTGGGTGATGCGCTGCTCGGGCGAGATGCGCGCGAGCGCGTGGTTCACCTTGGTCGCGTACAGTTCCGGATCGCCACTCCGTTCGTCGACCCACGCGACGAGGTAATCGTTGCCCACCGGGGCCAGCGCCACATCGCTCAGATCGCCGGTTTTGTGGGTGAGCATGCGCTGGGCCAGTTTTTTGCCGAGCTTGTCGACGAGCGTGAGAAAGACTTGCGGTTGACCGCCATCGAGTCCGGACCAAGCCGCCAGCGTGTCTTTTTGATTCGCGCCCCCGCTGAGGGCGATGCCGCCCAGGGAGTGCGCGCGCAGCGACATGTTTTCGGGCGCGCCCAACGGCGCGAACGGCGCCGCAGCGCCAAAGCCTTGCAGATCGAAGCGCGCTCGCAGTGGTTCGAAGCGACCGTCCGGGGTGGCCTTGCTCAACTTCACCCAGGGCGTCGTGGGATCGAAATCAGTGAGCCAGCCGAGCAACGTGCCGGCATTGGTTTCGCTCAACGCGATTTGCGATAGGGGTGGGGTCTCGGCCAGCGCTTCATCCGCGATGATGCGCGGCGGAGGCGGCAGCTCCACGCGTTGTGCGGGCGGGCGATACGTTTCGGTCAGGTGCTCCAGGCGCGTCAATGCGACCGGCGAAGGCACGCTGGCCTGCGCGGTCAGCGCGAAGCACGCGCCGTTCGGACAAGTGAGGTTCCAGGCCAGGCTGCTCGGCGCGTTCGCGCGCGCAGGCCACAGCGGCTCGGTGCTGGTGATCGCGAAGCTCGCGTCGAACTCGAGGAACTCGGGCGCGATCGGCGAGGCCTTGGTGCAGGGCGCGTCGTGCGCGCACACGGGGGCCAGGGTGAGCACGGCCACGCCGCGCGGCGTGGCTGCGATCTCGGGCATGGAGCCGTCCATCTTCCAATATTCGAATAGGCCGCGTGGGCTCGAAACGCGGCCATTGTCCTGAAATTCGGCGACTTGAAAGCTGCGGTAGTTGGCGACCTGCGCGTCGAGCGCCTCCCAAGCGAGGTAACCGCGCGTGCCGCCTTCCACGGGCGGGATCACGCGCAGCACGGCTTGCTCGCCGAGCGGTGGCGTCGCGGGCGCGGCGGGAGCGATCACTTTGCCGCTGCCATCGACGGCCGCCGTGAACACGCGGTTCTCGCCGCCACGATGGTCGGACCAAGCCAGCACGGCACGCTCGCCGAGCGCGGCCATGTCCAAGTCGAGGTCCGCGCTGATCTCCGCGTTGATCGTGATCGGGGTCGAGGCATCGGCGCCGTTGATCAGGCTGAGATCGATCGGGCCGTGCGTGTTGCCTTTGCCGACGTGGGTCACCGCGAGCGCGAACCCTTTGCCGAGCGCTACGGCTTGCCAAGCGCCTGCATCGCGCGCGACGACCCGCGCCGGAGCGACGAGCTCCGCCTTCTGAGTTACCTCCGCGGTCCAGATTTCTGCGCGCCCCGCGCCGCTCGCCGCCCACAGCACGGACGTTCCGCGGGCGTTCGGAATGACCTCCACCCACAGGATCGATTTACTGCTGCGCCCGAGGGAGGTGGGCCCGGCCACGAGCGTGCCGCTGTCGGAAATGATGGCCAGTTCGACGACCTCGCCATCACTGGTTTTGTGGCTGCTGAGTCGGGCAAAGCCTTCATGCAACGGGCGCACCGCGACCAAGCCGAGTTCGTTCGGGGCATCGCCCAAGCGGACGACCGCGCCGCTGGCTTCACCGTTCGCGGAGATTGGGCGCGCGAACCAGACGCGCGCATCGGCGACCATGCTCGCCCAGACCGCGAGCCCGCCGCTCGCGCGCATGCCCAGGTACGGACCAAAGGTGCCCGCGGGGACGCGCGCGATCGCGGAAGCGGCGAGGGATGGCACGCCCGTTGGCGGTGCGACCAAGGGCGCTACTTTTTTGCGCGCGGGCGCGATCGGCGGGCGCACCGCTTCGTTGTTGCTATTGCCCCCACAAGCGGTGAGCAGCAGGGCCAGGCCAGAACAAATTCGAAGAGTGGTGCGCACGGCGCGCGAAACCTACCAGACAGAGCTGTGGCATGCGACACGTCAGGGCAGGGTCCATTACGATCCGCTCCGGTGCCGCTGAAACGGCAAAGCCAAAACTTCGGGCAAATGTACGTGACGCGACGCACACGCATCGCTATGTGTTGCCTTAGCCGGCCTCCCGAGCCGCGCCCTCATGCAAGCACCTCTCGAGCAGCCTCCGGGCAGCAACCCACTCGCGTCCTACCTGCCCGCGCCTGCCGAGCCGGAGTTTCCTGGCTTATGGCGTCTGACTTGGCCGCTGTTCGTCAGTTTGTCTCTGTCGCTGTCGTTGATTTTCGCGGACGCCTTCTTCCTGAGTCGCATCTCGGATGATGCCGCGGGAGCCGCGGGCGCGTTGAACCCACTGCTCGGCGCGACCGTCGTGCTGTTTTCGTCCGTCGGCCAAGCCGGGGCCAGCGTCGCGGGTCGTCTGCTCGGCGCGCGCCGCCACGCGGAGCTGCCGGCGACGTACTTGGCGCTCGTGCTGTTCAACTTGGCCATCGGCGTGATCGTGAGCGTGCTGCTCTACTCGCTGCACTTGTACCTGCCGGGTTGGCTCGGGCTGCGCGCCGCAAGCGAGGCCTACGGCAAGACGTACCTGGGCGTCCTCGGCAGCTTCCAATTCCTCAAGGCGATTCAGCTCGCGTACGGCAACGTACTCAATTCGCGCGGCGAGACACGCTGGGTGATGATCGAAGCCGTGGCCACCAACGTGACCAATCTCTCGCTCAACATCGCCATGGCCAAAGGGCTCTGGGGCCTGCCACGGCCCAGCGTGGCGGCTGTGACGGGCGCGACGGTGATCTCGCTCGCGTTCGGCATGTTGTTCACGATCGCGGTGGTGCATTTGAAACTGCGCATCCGCTTCCCGTTGCACATTTCATATCGCGAGTTGCGCGAGCGCCTGCGGCCGATTTTGAACATCGGTCTGCCCGCCGCCACCGAGCCGATTTCGTATCAAAGCGCGCAGATCGTGATCAATCTGTTCGTCATCTCGTACGGCGCGAGCGCGCTCGCGGCGCGCACCTACGTGTCGAGCTTCATCAGCATCAGCACCATTTTGTGGTCGATCGCGCTCGGTATCGGCACGCAAATCGCGATTTCGCACCGCGTGGGCGCGGGCAGATTCGAAGAGGCCAACCGCGAGCTGCACCGGGCGCTCGTGCTCGCCATCGGTGGCAATTTACTGATCGCGATCTTGCTTGCGATTTTCCATCGTCAGCTACTCGGGTTTTTGACCCAAGACGCGGAGATCTTGCACCTAGCCGCACCGCTGTTCGGCATCGCCATCATCGGCGAAATGGGGCGCGCGGTGAACATCGTGGCGGGCGGCGCGCTGCGTTCGTCGGGCGACGCGCGCTTCTCCGCGATCGTGGGCGGGAGCATGATGTGGTTCATCGGCGTGAGCAGCGCGTTCGTCTTCGGGTCGCTGTTCGGCTTGGGCCTGATCGGCATCTGGGTCGGCATGGCATTGGACGAAACCACGCGTGGCGTCGTGAACTATCTACGCTGGCGCACGGGGCGTTGGCGCTCGTTCGCGGCCATCGCGCCGGCCGCGGCGCCCGTCGCTCATTGAGCTCAATCCGTGCGTGTCGGAGGCGACGCGGATGGTTGCGCCGAGGGCGAGGCGGGTGCGGTCGGGGGCGGAGAATCGACGAACGTCGCCGCGCCGGTGCAACCCAGCACGAACAGCGCGGCGCACGCGAACTTCCAGTCGCGATTCATCATGGCGCTCCCTTCGCTAGCACACTCAGCGTTCGGGTTGGCGACCGAGGGCGAGTCGCACGCCGGCGCCGAGCGTGGCTTCATTGCTCAGGGCCCGAACGCCGTAGCGATTGCCGACATCTGCAAAGGCGTAGACCAAGATGTCACCGAGCGTGGAGGGCAAAGCGACGCCGAACAGCCCGCGCAGGCGCTGCACGTCCGGGAAATCGCGGCCCTGAAGCTCGGTGCCGAAGCGCTGCTCGCCAGACACGGACGTGAACGGGTGCACTCCGGCAAAGCCCGTATAACGCGCATGCAGATCGAAGGCCGCACCCGCGCGGTAGCTCGATTGACCGGGTATGTACCCGAGCAAGTACGCGCGCTGCGCAAAGTACCAATCGGTGAAGTGCTCACTGAGGGCCGCATCGAGGATCAAGTCGTCGCCCACGTAGGGCACGCCGCGCATGTCTTCTCCAGCGTCGCCCGCGTTGCTCCCGGTGTAGTGTTCGCTCTCGTGCCGATATTGCAGGGCAAACTCGACGCCGCAGCTCGCGCAGATTCGCTTGCCCCAGTCTGCCGGCGCGACGGCCACATAACCCGCGTACGCGCCGCGCCAGATCAGCTTGCCGTCGTGTGACGGCCAAGCCGCGCCGACGAAGCCATCCTCGTTCGCATCGCGTTCGAGCTCGATCAGGCCGGCGAAACCGGCGCGCAGTGTAAAGCGCGGCCTGCGCCACGTCGCGAGCGCAAACTCGCCCCCCGCCACGTAGGTCAAGCGGGGGAACCAGGTCAGGTTCATGGTCGGCGTATCGCGGGAAGCGGACCAATTGCGCGAGATGGCGCGCGCGTCACCGAGCCAACTGAAGCTCGGCGGAGGCGCGCCTGGTTCCACCGCAAACGCGGTCCCGGGCAGCAAAGACAGCGCGCAGCCGAACAGCGCAGATTTCATTCCAGGCCGCCATTCAGCTCGAAATCGATCAGGTGCAGCCCATGTCCGGGACCCTCGTCCGCCACGAAGTAGGTGAAGGCGAGACTTCGGTCGCGGGACCGCAGCGCCGAGTGCTCGCGCCCGCCCCGCGCGAAGCCTTCGTTCGGGGCTTGCCCTCGGAACAAGTCGATCGGCATGCCGAAGTTGCCGGTCGGCGTCGGCGCGAAGCGCACGCTGACGCGCGCGTCGAAGATGTCGAGGTTCGTAGCTACGTACCGGCCGTCGGCGCGGCCAAGCGTGACCGCGCCCGCCCAGTTCAGCACCACCGAGGCAGACTCCGGTGCTTCGACCCAGCCATTGAACGCGTCGAAGTAGCGATAGGCCGAAGGATCTCGGACTCGATCGAGCGGCACACTGCTGATCACGCAGGGCGTGTCGAAGCTTGCGATGCGCCGGCAACCGAGCACATACGCGCGCTCGCCATCGATCATTCCGCCTTGATTCTTGGGCCATTCGTCAGCCGCCCAGAGCACGCTGCTCTCGCCTTTGAGTATTCGCTCACAGGGCTGCTCGGGGTCCGAAACGACGCACAGCCCGGTCCCGAGCTCTTCGACGTCGAACACGCCCGGGCCCACCAATGCGTGCTCGTAGTACAAGTAGCCCACGTCGTCGTGCACGAAGCCACCGCGCGCCGAGAGCACCAGTTGACGACCGTCGCTGCGCGCCGCGTTGTCGGCCAGCTCTTCTGAGCTCAAGGCCAACAGCGATCGAGGCGCGCCGGCTGCATCGCGCGCCAGGTTCGGCCCGCGCCCGCATGGGTCCGAGTGGCTCGCGACCCGCGCGCTCGGGTTGGCGACCACGCCGCCGTCATCGGTCGTGAGTGAGTCCCAAATCCAGAGCGATGCATCCGGGTACTCCAAGGACACGGGCGCCGCGAGCTCCGGCACGCCCAGCGGGGCCGGCACGACGCATTCGCCTCGGGTTTCACCCACCGTACTCTTGTCGTCGGAGATGCGATGAACGCAACCCGAACTCGCCAATGCAGCGAGCAGCACCCAGGCCCGACCCCACGCGCTGCGAAGCATGCCGCGAGTCTAGTCCGGCTTCCCGCGCGCTACGAATCCTGCGCTCACGGCATCAGCGCGAAGCAGTAAAAACCGCCGTAACCGCCGCCGTTTCCGATGCCGTTGCCGCTGCCGCCGCCCATTTGGACCAATGCCACGCTGGGCTCGCAGCCCGGCGCGGTGTGGGCTTGCATCCACGATTTGCCGCTCTGTGCGGGCCAAGAGTGACCGACACGCGGGCCATCGCTGCCGGTCGCGCTGGTCCAATCACTGCAGGTCGCGCCGCCGTCCCACTTGCCCTGCGTGTTGGTGCCGGTGATGGTGTCGTGGTTGTCGTCCATGCCGGTGCCGGTGCCGGCGCGATTCGGAACGCCCAGCTCGTTCGGCAGGTCGTTGATCGTGGTCATGCCGTTCGGCCGCTCTTGCACTAACCCTGCGCTGTTCGACGCGACCAGCTTGTCGTTCCGGTCATACCAAGGACCCGAGCCGATACGGTCGATGGCGTTCACGGTGGAGGTGCTGAGGAAGGCGCGCCAACCTTTGGCGCCCGAGCCGGGCAGCGCGGCCTCGGCGATGCGCGTGCAGATCGCATCGGCACCCGTGAGCCCGCCCAGGTTGCCGCCAAAGCCGTTTTGATTCTTCGACTCCCGACGAATGGCCTCCAAACTCGTGACGAAAAAGCTGAAGTGCGCGGTCGTCGCGGGGCCGCCGCCCGCGCCCGCGCTCGAGCTCCCTGCGCTGCCGGTGCCCCCCGCCTGCCCCGCTCCGCTCGTACCACCCGAGCCCGCCGCCGCGCTCGGGCCGCCCGCGGTTGCGCTGCCCGCTCCCGAAGCGCCCGCTCCGCCCGTGCCGATGGATCCGGCGCTGCCAGAGGCTCCTGCGCTCGCGCTCGTTCCCGCTTGGCCGGCAACCGAGCTCGCTCCGGCCGCGCCGGGGTTGCTGACGCCAGCGGCTCCCGCCGCGGGCGGTTCATTTCCCGAGCCGTCGCTGCTGCCGCATGCGCAGAGCGCGCCCAGGCAAAAGTAAACGGTAGCGGAGGCGTGCACGAACGCGCGTCGGGTCTTCATCGAGTCATTCAATCGTCACCGATCGCGAGCCCAAGCAGGCCCCAAAACGCACAAGGGTTCTATTTTGATGCGAAATTGAGGTCGACACGAGCAAGCCATACACGCCGGGGATCAATCGTCCGGGGTGCTGTTGCAGGTCTTGCCGGTGTAGCCCGTCGGGCAAGTGCAGGTGAAGTCGTCGATGCCATCTGCACAGGTGCCGCCGTTCACGCACGGGTTGGGTGAACATTCGTCGATGTTGGTCTGGCAGTTATTGCCCGTGTAGCCCGCGAGGCAAGTGCAGCTGTAGTCGTTCACGCCGTCGACGCAGGTGCTGTCGTTCTGGCACTGGTTCGGCAGGCAGTCGTTCACGTTCGTGCTGCAGTTCGCCCCGCTATAGCCCGCGGCGCAGGCGCATTGAAAGGCGTTCACCTTGTCGGTGCACGTGCCGCCGTTGAGACACGGGTTGCCCGCGCAGTCGTCGATGTCCGTGTTGCACGTTTTACCGGTGTAACCGGGCGTGCAATTGCACTGAAAGTCATTCACTTGGTCGACGCAAGTCGAGCCGTTCAGGCACGGCTGGGAGCTCGCGCACTCGTCGATGTTGTTGCCGCACGTCTTGCCGTTGTAACCGGCGGGGCAGCTGCACTCGAAGTCGTTCACCTTGTCGGTGCAGGTGCCGCCGTTGATGCACGGGTTCGGCGAACAGTCGTTGATGTCCGTGTTGCACGTCTTGCCAGTGAAACCCGGGGGGCAAGCGCACTGAAAGTCGTTCACCTTGTCGGTGCAGGTGCCGCCGTTGACACACGGGTTGGCCGCGCACTCATCGATGTTGTTGCTGCAGGTCTTGCCGTTGTAGCCGGCGACGCAGGCGCACTCGAAATCATTCCCCTTGTCGGTGCAGGTGCCGCCATTGATGCACGGATTGATGACGCAATCGTTCTCGTTATTGGTGCAGGTCTTGCCGCTCAGGCCGGTCGGGCAGGTGCACGTGAAATCTTGCAAGCCGTCCACGCAGGTGCCGCCGTTTTGGCAGGGATTCGAAGCGCAATCGTCGATGTTCGCCGCGCACATGCTGCCGGTGTAACCGGCAGCGCAGGTACAGACTGCGTTGCCCGCAGCGCCGAGAGCACACGTGCCTCCGTTTTGACAGGGATTGGTCGTACAGGCGTTGGTTGCAACCTGGTTGCACAGCTTGCCCGCGAAACCCGCGTCACACGTGCAGCTGAACTCCGAGCCGTCCGAGGCGATCTCTTCGCAGGTGCCGTTGAGGCACGGGTTCGGGTCGCAACTCGAGCTCAGCCCCGGTTCACCGCCCTGACCCTGGCCGGCTTCATTTTCACCCGCCTCGCCCGAGCCTGCGTTGCCGGATCCGGCTTCGCCCGAGCTGCCTCCACTGGAGCGGCCGCCCTTGCCCGCATTGCCGCCTTTCGAATTGGAGCCCGCATCCGAGCTATCGCCGCCAGAGCCGATCGGCTTGATCGAATCTGCGTCACTACAGGCGACTGCCACTACCCCGAGTAACCCCAGCGCGACGCACGAGAATACCTTCATTGCTTCGTCTTTCTCTAAGTCCATCGGGTGCACGCCCGAGTCTTGGTCCACCCAGCCACGAGCTGCCGTCGTACACGCGGCAACCCACACGATCGTCGTCGCCCCCCGGTACGGCGCGCTCGCTTTGCCCCTTAATCCTCTACGTCCAAATATGAGACACAGCGCCCAGAGGGTTGGGCGCAATTGTGATGAATTGGTAGTTAGGCTCGCAACCCTTGGCCAATTGTGAGTAACGAAGACCGCCCGCCGCGTCGCAGATTGGCCGCGTGGAAAACGCTTGCACTGCGCCCCCGGAGCGCGCTAGCCGCCGCGCGCGGAGGTGCACGCCATGACGAACTCCAGACCGACAAACATTTGTTTTTGTTTGTCGATGGTCAAGCGGGCCGTCGCGCCGCGACCCAGCCTTCGGCGTCGTGTTTCGATCGGCTCACGCGAGACACGCATGCTCAGGCGAGTGCGGCCGCGCGCTTCGAGAGCAGAGCGCCTCCCGTCCCGGCCTGATCTCCGTATCTGTGGGTCAATGCGGCGCGGATTTGGCGGCGGCGATGCCGTCGAGTTCGGCCAATACTTCCGCGGAGAGCTTCAGCTTTCCGACGGCTAGGTTTTCACGCAGGTGCGCGACTGACGACGTGCCGGGGATGAGCAGCACGTTGGGCGCGCGGTGCAACAGCCAGGCGAGCGCGACCTGCAGCGGCGTTGCCGAGATCCGCTCGGCGACCGAAGACAAGGTGGTCGACTGGAGCGGTGAGAAACCGCCGAGGGGGAAGAAAGGCACGTAAGCGATGCCCTGCCGGGCGAGCTCATCGACGAGCGCGTCGTCTTCACGGTGAGCGAGGTTGTAGTTGTTCTGCACGCACACGATGGGCGTGATGGCTTGCGCTTCGGCGAGCTGCGTCGCGGTGACGTTGCTCAGACCGATGTGGCGAATCAGGCCCTGTTGCTTCAGATCCGCCAGCACCTGGACTTGCTCGCCGATCGGGCCCTCGGCGGTGCCGTGGACCGAGCCCATGAAGCGGTAGTTGGCGATGTCGAGCGCCTCCAGGCCGAGGTTTCGCAGGTTGTCGTGCACGGCGTCGGTCAGCTCGCGGCGCGAGATCGCACTTTGCCAGGATTTGTCCGCAGGGCGGCGCGCGCCGAGCTTGGTCACGATCACGAGATCCCCGGGGTAAGGGTGCAGCGCACGGCGAATGATTTCGTTCGTTACGTGTGGGCCATAGAAATCGCTCGTGTCGATGTGATTCACGCCGGACTCGACCGCTTCTTTGAGCACGGACAGGGCTGCATCGACGTCCTTGGGGGGCCCATAAACCCCAGGCCCGGCGAGCTGCATGGCGCCGTACCCCAGGCGATTGACCGTCAACGACGTGCCGGGAAACGAGAATTGTCCGCCCAAAACCGTGCTTCGTTCGTTGTTCATGTCGCTCAAGTTAACGCTCCGATAACGAATCAACCAGCGAATAGGGTAGATACAATCCATGAATCCTGTTCATGCCAGAGACCTAGACCTCAACTTGCTGCCGGTTTTGGTGGCAGTTGCCGACACCGGGTCGGTCACGGCCGCGGCGGCGCGTTTGTACCTCACGCAGTCGGCCATCAGTGCCGCCCTCGGGCGGCTGAAATCGGCGATCGGTGAGGCGATCGTGATCCGTCACGGTCGCGGCGTGGTGCTGACGGAACGCGGCGCGCGCTTGGTGGCCGAGGCTCGGCCCCACTTGGACGCGATCGTGCAAGCGACCTTGCTGTCCGCGCGTTTCGATCCGAAAACCAGTGACCGTGTCCTCCGACTCGGCCTGGCCGACACCGCCGATGAATGGTTGCTGCCCCCATTGCTACGCCTCCTCGGAAGCGAGGCGCCCCAGATGCGTCTGGTGTGCAGCCCGATTCAATTTCGCACCGTGCACGACGCCTTGGCCACTCGCCGCATCGATATTGCCGTCACCGTGGCCGACGAATTGCCGAGCTCGATCGCGCGCCGGTCGCTCTTGCACAGCCACTTCGTGTGCGTCTTCGATCCGCGTTTCGTGCGTTTGGGCGCGCGCCCCACCGAGCGGGCGTACCTGGCCCAAGAGCACGTGATCGTCTCCTACAACAACGACCTGCGCGGGGTAGTCGAAGAGAATTACGGCCGTGAACGTCGCGTGCGCTGCGCGGTCGCGAGCTTCGCCGGTATCGGCGCGATCGTCGATGGCAGCAGTTTAGTCGCGACGATCCCGATCGTGGTGGCCGCGCAGATTCGCCGCGTTCGACCGCACCTGAGCATGGCGCCCATCCCGTTCGAGCACGAGCCGGGCAGTATCGATCTGTTATGGCCGACGGCCCTCGATGTCGATCCCGCGTGCCGCTTCGTGCGCGAAGCGATCGCACGCGTCGCCGACGCGCTGACCCCGCGCGTCGCTTCGCGCTCCGGGAGAAAAGCCTGAGCAAGGCTCGCTCGAAATATGACTAATGATCTGGGCGCGGGTGGGATGCTAGGCCCGACTATTTCATGAGTGTTCATCGACGGCGGTATCCGCCAGCGGTCGTCGCGTTGAGTTTGGCGGGGGTGTTGTTCGGGCTGTCCGCACGTGAGGCCCACGCCGACGCGCGCGAGTTTCGTCCCGATACCAATCCGCCGCCCGCGCGTCTGTCGATCCAGCTGCCGATCGAGCTGGCCTTGGGCAACGCGCGTTCCAATTGGCACGTGGGCCCCGCCGCGACCACCGACGTCGCGCTACTCCCCGGCCTGCGTTGGGATCGACTGAGCTTGAACGCCGTGTTCCGGGGCATGTACTTGAATCCACGTGGTGACTTCGCGCTGGGAGGGCGAGCTGGGTATGATTTGCTCGTGCTCGACGGTCTAATCCCCATCCGGCCTTCGGTGGACGTGAGCTACTTGACCGTGCACCCCGGCTTGCGTGTCGCGTTGGGGGCCCAGTTTGGGCTGGGCACCCTGGGCAGTGTCGGGGTTTGGAGCGGTCGTGATTGGGTCACCGATCGCTGGTTCGTGAACCTCGCGCTGCTCGTGGATCTAGCCAAGCTCGGCGATCCCATCGGCGCAATTTTGGAGCTGACTCCGACCAAGGATCAGCCGCATGGCTGAGCCAGGCAGGTCGCCCGCGCCCGTGCGCCCCTCGGGTGATCCGCTGCCGTGGCGAAATTGGGCGGAAAACCAGGCGGTCTACGCGCAGCACATCTATCGGCCGCGGCGCTTGGACGAGCTCGTGGCCTTGGTGCGTGAGGTATCCGCACGCAACGGGCGGTTACGCAGCGTCGCCACTGGGCTTTCGTTCTCCGACATCTTGCAGACCGACGACGCGCTCTTGCAGATGACCGATTTCTTGGCCGAGGGTCAGCCCGGAGTGCTCTTGCCACTCGAGGAAGAGCTGTGGTCGAACCCGACGCCGCTCGAGCCGCGCGTGCGCATTCCGGCCGGGGCACGTTTGCGCGCGTTGAATGACGCGCTCGCCGCCGCGGGACTCGCCTTCAGCAACCTCGGCGGCTACGACGGTCAAACCATGGTCGGAGCGCTCTCGACCTCCACCCATGGCTCGGGAATCAAACTCCGACCGCTACCGGACGCCGTGCTGTCGTTGGACTTGGTTTCGACCGGCGGCGAACGCTTTCGTATCGAGCCTGCCGCGGGCATCACCGACTCGGGCAAGTTCCGCAAGCGATACCGCGAGGCGATGACCTTGATCCAAGACGACGACACGTTCAACGCGGTCATCGTTTCACTGGGGTGCATGGGGGTAATCACCGCGGTCACCCTCCAAGTGCGCGCCGCGTACCGCTTGGTCGAGCAGCGCACGGTTCGAGATTGGTCCCGAGTGAAGCGCGAGCTCCGCGGGCGCGTGTTCGATCGGTATCGACACTACGAGATCTCGCTCAACCCGTATCAGCGTCGTGACGGCGACTACACCTGTATCGTGACCACACGCCGCGTTGCGCCGACGGGCACCGAGAAGATCCCGCTCACGGAAGGGCGAAAGCGCGCGCAAGCGCTGCTGTTCTTGGCGTCGAGCCAACGTGGCCTACTGGCGGTGATGAGGAACGCGCCGCGCTTCATCCCATTCATCGTCGAAGAGAGCGTGCGGCAGTTGGTCACCGACAAGGACGGGCACATCGACGACAGCTATCGCATTTTCAACTGGGGCGACGTGAACACGGCCGAGGTACTGTCCGGTGAATACTTCTTCCCGATCGCGGGCGACCGTTACATCAGCGGTGCCGAACGGCTATTGGCCGTGATCGACGGCAACCGCAAGCGGGGGATCTGGCAAACGGGACCGATCTCCTTTCGCTTCATCCAGGGTTCGCGCGCCTACCTGTCGATGGCGGAAGGGGCTGAGTGCTGTTCGCTGGAGATCCCGGTGTTCGCGGGCCTCGCCGGCGCGCCAGAGGCGTTACTCAGCTACGAACAAGCCGTGTACGAAGAGCATGGCCGCGTGCACTGGGGGCAAGTTCACGAACTGAGCGGTCACCCGGGTTGGCTGGACCGTGCCTACGAAAAGGCCGCCGCTTGGAAGCGCGTCTATCACGCGTTCAACTCCAAGCACGTGTTCGACAACCACTTCACCGATCGGATGAAGCTGTGATGACCGCGCAACGCACGAGCCGCCGGCAACTGATGCACAGCGCCGCTCGCAGCGCGCTCGGGTTGGTCACGGCGGCCACGCCGCAAATCGCCGGCGCCGCATCGGCCGAGCCCACACTCGTGTTCGTGGTGCTGCGCGGGGGGGCCGATGCTCTGAGCCTGGTCGTGCCCTACGCGGACCCCGACTATTATCGAGTGCGCGTGCGCACGGCGATTGCGGCGCCCGGGGTGGATGCCGCGTGCGCGCTCGATCTCGACGGCCGCGTGGGCCTGCACCCGCGCCTCGCGCCGTTGCTCCCGCTGTACCGCGCCGCCGAACTCGGAGTCGTCATGGGAACGGGCATGGGCGACTCGAATCATCGTCATGGCGACGCGCAGCGCCGTATCGAAGCCCTGCTCGCGAGTTCGGTCGGCGCGCCGCTCGAACGCGCGCCGCGCCCGGTCGCGCTGGGCGCACGCCTCGCCGACGTCGCGGCCTCGATTCTTCGCTCGCGCGACAGCGCTTCGGCGTTCCTCGTCGACTCCGAGGGTTGGGACACGCACGCGGCTCAAGGCGCCGCCACGGGGCGGCTGGCGCTGCGCTGCGCCGAATTGGCGCAAGAGTTGGCCGTGTTTCGTGCCCGCTTGGACACGGTGCTGTCCCGCGTGATCGTGGTCGTGACGAGCGAATTCGGGCGCACCATCACCGAGACCGCCATGGCCGGTACCGACGACGGCGGTGCGTCCGTGGCGCTTGTCCTCGGCAACACGGCCTATGCCGGCCGGGTGCGCGGTGAAATGCCGGATCTGAGCCGCGGTCGCCATCTCGCGGTGACGACCGAGCTGCGTCACTGGCTGCCGGGCTTGTGCGCGCGCGCACCCGGGGTGAGCGCGTGAAGGGAGCCTCAGGGGGGTTGATCGGCGTCTGCGCGCTGGCTCTCGTCGGTTGCAGTCGCAGCTCCCCGCCCATGCGCGTCGTCGATGTCTCGAGCGGGCAAGCGTTGAGCTTGAGCCCCGACCGCGTTGCTCGGGGCGTCAACTTGACCGGCCGTTATTTCTCGCCGCAAATGGGGCAGCTCGAGTTCGTGCAACACGGCCAGACGCTCATCGGCTCCTACGCACTCGCGCAGGACGACTGTTTCATGCGCGGTCGCCTGGAAGGCAAACTCGAGGGCAACTCAGCCCAGCTGATTTGGCTCGAAGAGACCATTTGCCCCTCGGCCGAAGACGCCGCGAGGAGCCATCACGCCGAAGGCGACGCGCGGTTGATCTTCGACCCCGCCCCAGCGGGCAACGGCGCGGATCGCTTGTTCGGGAAACGACGTGCGCGCTTCGATCGTTCGCGGAATTTCGCCGGACCGATCCCACCACGCTACGACGAACCGACGTCGTGGACCGCGATTCGTCTTGCCGCGCCCGCCCCCCGCGTGCCGCGTGGCAGCGGCCAAGCGAGTGCGGCCGCGACCGGCCTTGCCCGACAAATGGCCACGCGCCTCGAGATCGCTCGCCGCGCGTTGCGGTGGAAGAGCGCCCATTGCACGAGTGACCCCGCGCTGGTCGCCGCCGTGCACGACGCCGAGCAAGCACTCGCTCAGGCGCAAGAAGCCGTTCATCTTTGGGAAAACGGCGACCCGCGCCGCTTCCTCCAAGTCGAATACTGCTTGGGCCCGCGGCTTGCTCGCGTGCAGGCCAAGTTGATCGAGCTTGCCTGCGAAGTCCCGGCCGGTCTGAGCGACGCGGTGCCCGACGACCCGCCCTCGACTTGGGACGCCGCCAGCTGCCCCGCCATTGCGCCGTAGCGCGCGAGGCTCAGCCGTCAGGGGATCAGATACTCCTTGGGCATATCGACGGACCTCATGGCGACGCCCAAGGCCTTGGCCGTCTTGGCGACCTGACTCGAGACGACTTGTTCGTGCAGGGTGAGCCCGCCATTGGCGAAGAACGCGGCGAAGGAAGCGTTCACTTCTTGGTACGTGAAAATCTGGGTCAGCCGCGACGAATTGTCCGCGAGTTGCGTCACCTCGAAGCGCGAACTGCCGCCGATTGGTGACCCCTCCAAGTACGTGTACTCGAGCACGTAGCTGGTGCCCACGGCGGGGTGCGCGGGTGCGTCCGCGGGCGGCGTCTCTGGCGGCAATTGCAGCACCGCGATGTAGCCGTAGTCACTCGTGCTCTGATTCTCGAACGCACAAAATGCGGCCCTGGCCGGTGGCCACTGACTCAGGCGACTCAACGTCGGATTGGCTTCACCGACGCGGTAGCGGCCTTGAAAACGCGAGCCCAAACGAAAGGGTTTGCCGACCTCGGCGTCCGGGCGGTCCACTTGGATCAAACCATAACGATTTTCCGGATTGCGCATCACGTCGTGAAACGCGCGCGCGACGCGATCCGCGTCGGCGTCGAGGTCGAAGCTGTGCACGTCGCGCTTGATCGTGATCGGCTTCGCGCCGTCCGTCACCAAATGGCGCTTGGCCGCGAGCTGTTCGGCCCACGCGGTTCGGTTCGCGGGCGACTCGGCATGCGGGCAGGCTCCGCCGCAGGCCACGACCGACAGCGCGAGCGCGCAGGCCAACGCGGTGATCGTGCAATCAGTGAAATCACGCATTCCCGGCAGCGTAACGCACCCTCGAGAGGGGCCGCTCACCCAGCCACACGCACCGACGAAATGACCAAGCAGCGCGGGCGTAGCTTCGGCGGTCTATCGATCGGGGACGATCGTGGTCGTGCCTTCGATCGGCGAATCGGTGTGGGCCTGTCGCACCCGAGCGACGCCCGCGAGGAGGTGGCACCATGAACAACTCGCGCGCAAAGCTCTTGGCGCATTGGAACTTTTGCCCACACCAGCCCGCCGACGGCTCGAACTTCGCTGCCTGCTCACGAAGTGTGCCCACGACTAGTAGCCCAGACATGAAAAACACCGCGGCTTGTGGGCTGTCCCTGTACCTGATCGCGGCGCTTGCGAGCGCCTGTTCATCGACGGCTAGCGACGCTGGGAACTCGGCCGGCGCAAGTGCGGGCGGTCAGCCGGCGAAAGGCGGCGCCGGAAGCACCGCCGGAACGGGGCCGATCGGCAGCGCCGGGACGAATAGCGTCGGTGGCAGCACGAGCGTCGGTGGCAGCACGAGTGGTGGCAGCACGAGCGTCGGTGGCAGCACGAGCGTCGGTGGCAGCACGAGTGGTGGCGCGCCAGGCACTTGCGACGCGGGTACGACGACGACCACGTGGGCGAGCAATTGCCCGACTTCCGCGCCGACTTGCAGCGCGGGCACCTGGGTCGCGGGTGGCCCCGACCCGGATCATACGGCGTTCACCTTGCGCGCTGAATCGGACCATTTTGCGGTCTATGGCGACGAAGCGAGCACTACGGCCGCGCTCGCGCAGGGCGCGGTCGATCACTTGGAGACAGTCTGGGCGTTGTATTTCGGCAGCCCGATGTACATGCGCGAGCCGCTGTGCAACTCGACCACCAAGTACAAGGCCAGCATCCACGTGCACTCGGATTGGGGGCTCACGGGTGGCTCCTGGGGAGCGAACCGCATGGGCATGTGGATTGGCACGGGCGGCCTCTCCGATCACTGGGGGCTGGCGCATGAGTTCATGCACGGCGTGCAATCCGTACAGGGCGGCATGGCGTGCAATCAGTCCAACACCTGCGGTTGGATCTACGAGAGCCACGCGAACTGGGCCGCGCAACAGCAAGCCGAGTATCACACGAAAGAGGTGCACTGCTCGGAGATGCTGCCGAACGCATCACACTTGTATCTCGGCTCCACGCGCGACCGCTACTGCAACTGGCAGTTCATGGAGTACCTGAAGGACAAGTTCTGTTACAGCGCGGTCAACGCGATTTGGACGGGCTCGGCCTCGAACGATCCGTTCACGGCGATCATGAACGCGCGGGGCTGGAATATCAGCCAAATGAACGACTTTTTCGGCGAATGGGCGATGCACAACGTCACTTGGGATTACCAAGATCCAGCGCCTTCGAGCACTGCGGGCGGCAACCAGGGCGCGCTCTTTCGCTCGAAGTATGGACTCGTCACGAGCACCTCCGCGACCGAACGCCGCTTGCGCTTGGTGAAGATGGATCCGCTCGATACCGCCAATCGGCGCTTCGTGGTACCCAGCCTGCACGCGCCCCAACGTTGGGGCTACAATATCGTGCGCTTGCTGCCCGACCCGGGCGCGACGAATGTCACCGTCACCTTCCGCGGCGTGATCCAGAGCGCCGCGAACTCGGACTTCCGCTGGGGCCTGGTCGCAACCGACGCGGCGATCAGCAAGCCTCGCTACAGCGCGCTGCAAAAGGGCACGGACGGCACGCTCACGTTCTGCGTCAACGCCGGAGAGTCCTTGTTCTTGGTTGTTACCGCGACGCCGTCGGTCCAAAAGCAAATCGTGTGGGATCAGCCATATCCGTCGGTCTATCGTTACCCGTACCTGGTGCAGCTCGGCAACGCCTGGCCCGATAGCTTCCCGGGCGGCGCCGCGGCCGCGTGCCCCACGGGTACCGGACGCGTCGCCAACGGCGGCGGCTGCGGGCCGTCCAATCTGGCATCGAGCGTCTTCGTGGGCCCCTACGCGCAAGTGCTGGGCGGCACCGTCAGCGGCAGCGCCAAGATCGACGATCACGCCATCGTGCTCGGGGGCACGATCTCCGGTGGCACCGTGGCCGGGCTCTCGATCGTCAAGAGCGGCATGACCATCAGCAGCGGTACCGAGAACGTGTCTTGGCCCTACGCACCCGGTTGGTTCGAAAATCCGCAATCCCTCAGCGGGGGCACCTTGCTCGGTGATATCGAGTACCGCGGTGCCAACCTGACCAAAACCAGCGGCAGCTATTGCGGTTTCGTCGACAACACGACCAACAGCAACTGCACCGGCGCCGACGTGACCGCGGCCGGGCCGTACACCTGGCGTCCTTAGGACGGCGGCTGAGAGATTTTGATTGATGGTGACGCGCCACGCCGCGGGCCGTCCCTGCCTTCGGCGTCGCGTTGCCGTTCCCCAGAAAACGCGGTCGAAACTCGAGCTTCGAGACGCAGCGTGAGCGCCGCGCCCGCTACCCAACCCCCATCGAACCCGCTCTCGCCCGCGCGACTTCGGGACGACATTGCGGCCCGTTCCCGCCCGCTACCCCAAGTGGTTCACTTTCGACCTCACCCCGGGTGTGGCATGGGTCACGAATGACTGCACCCGGGGTGCGGCGCGCGGGAGGGGCGGCGGGGGCGCTATTTTAGGATGATGTTGCGGCAGGCGGAGCCGCAGTCGTCGCCGTCGAGGCGATTGCCGTCGTCGCAATCTTCACCCGGCTGTTTGATGCCGTCGCCGCAGCGTGGGCCGACTTTGCACTCGGGTTCGCATTCGCCATAGCCGCCATCGTTCACGCCGTCGTCGCACTCTTCACCCAGGCTGACGATGCCGTCACCGCAGACGGGCGCGCATTCGCTGGGCGAGTCTTCGAAGCCGGAGAGCGTGAGTTTGAACGACGAGCCCGTCGGGTTGCGTTCGGCGTGAAAGACTTTGACCGCGTACACGTTGCCGGGTTCGAGTCCGTACTTGGTTTCGGTCGCGGCGCCGATCGCGACCGTGCCCGGTTGAGGCACGTGCAGCCCGCCCAAATCGAGGGCCAGATTGCCGTTTACGAACACCCACACGTCGTCGTCACCGAGGAAGTCGAGCTGAGCGTCGAAGCCGGTGTCGTAGCGGAACCAGTACTGCACTTCGGTCGTGAACAAGAAGTCGTGCGCTATGGCCGTGGGCACGAAGTTGGACTCCGGATACCAGTTGACGTCGCCCGTGTATTCGGGCGGGATAGTGGCCATGATGCGCGCGTCGGTGAACGCGTTCGGGGCGTCGTCGATCGGTAGGAACACGGGATTGCCGTCGAGCGGTTTGCCGTTGATGTCGAGCCACCGTTCGCCGTTCTTGCCGTAGCGATTCACGAAGCCGCCCGCGCCGTTGTCGAACAGCAAGAGGTGGCTCGGGATCACGCGGTTTTGGTCGTTGTCCGTGTACCATTGAGCGAAGCTCGCGGCCGAGCTGATGCAACCCGTGCTGCCGTCGAGCAACTGCGGTTTGCCGGCCATGAGCTTGGCGCCGATGCCCGGGCGGCCCGTCGCGCCGCCGCAATGGAAGTCGGCATGGGTAGAGGTGAAATCGCGAAACACGACGGGCACGCGCAGCGCGCATTGCTCGCCCACCATCTCGCAGCTGGTCTTCTGTTCGCAAGTGAAGCCCGCTTCGCGCTTGCACTCGGCCGAGCAACCATCGCCGTTCAAGCCGTTGCCGTCGTCGCACTCTTCGCTGATCACGAGCCCGTCGCCGCAATCGGACTTGCAGGAAGCCTGGCGGCAATCCGGTTCGGCTTGGCAGGTCGCGGAGCAGCCGTCGAGCGGGATCGCGTTGCCGTCATCGCAGCCTTCGGCGCCCTCTTTCTTGCCGTCACCGCAGGTCGTGGCCGTGCATACGCTCGGCTTGCCTTCGCACTTGTAGCCGAGCTCGAGCTTGCAGCGCGGGGAGCAGCCATCGCCCGTCGCGACGTTGCCGTCGTCACACATTTCGTTCGATGACACGACACCATCGCCGCACAGCGCGACCACGTGGCACGGCACGCCCGCCGGGCTGCACGAGTAGCCTGGCTCGACGCCGAGGCAATTGGCCGCGCAGCCATCGCCGTCGTGACGGTTGCCGTCATCGCAGGCTTCGTCTTCGGTCAGCTTGCCGTCCCCGCAGTTCATGGGCGCGGGGCCGACCGGTAGGCAATCACTGGTGCAGGTCGTGATCGAGCCGCCCCCGCCCTGGTTCTGCGCGCCGCCGACGCCCGCAGGCCGGCCAGCGCCGCCACTATCGCCTCGCCCACGCGGCTCGTGCCCTCCGAGCTGGCCGCACTGCAGCCCCCAACCCCGGCCGCCAGGGCCAACCAAGCGCCCGTGAAGGCGCGGCTAAAAACGTGTTTACGATGATTCACGAGGGTTTGCTCGGCACACGGGACACGCCCGACAATCAGTCGACCGAGCGCCGCCTGAGCCGTCAGAAATCGACTCGCAGCTCAGAACGCGCGGCTGAAGCGCAAGGTGAGCGTTGGCACCAACGGAAATACATCCTCGCGTTGCTCGCGCAACAGCTCGCGGTCGACTTGCTCGCCGTTGAGCCGCGAGTCTTCACGCACGCCGAGATACAGGCGGTAGCGCGTGCCGACGCCGAGCGAGAGTCGGAACGTCTCGTGGATGACCCAGGTGTAGCCGAACTCCGCGAAGGCTTCGTGTGTGAAGGTGCCCAGCCGATACACGTCGTTGTACAGGTATCCGGCGCTCACGTACGGGCGATAGCCGTTCAGGTTGAACGTGTAGCGAACCGAGAACGTGTAGTGGCGCGTGGGGTTGAATTCGTAGCCGAAGCCCGCGTACAGATCGAGACGCCGCACGGGCCAATTGATCAGGCCGACGAGCGCCGCCACGTTCCCTTCGGGCCCGGCGCCCGCCGCCGCTTCCACCACGAAGCGACGCAGGCGTGTGTTGCCGACGTTCGCGAATTCTTCGTCGACGCCGTAGATGTGGCGTCCGGTTGGCGTGTGGAAGCCGTACTCTTTGGCTTGGCACGGGCGCGCCCCTGCCAGCGCGGCCAACAGCACCGCGAGTGAAAACAGCGGCCCGCGGCTCAATCCAGCCTCCGCGAGAAGATCAGCCGGATGAAGCCACGCGCCCGGTCTTCGTGCCGTGCGCGGTCGAGATCGGCCTGCGCGTCTTCGTTGCGAAAGCCGTTCGGATCGAGCAAGAACGAATTGATCAGTTTGCCGGCCAAGACGATGCGCATGCCCACCGTCAGTTCGACTTCGAACGTGCGCCGCCGATACAGCACGGCGCTCAGTTCGATCGGTGTGCCCTGGATCAGCCAAAAGTGTTCTTCGAAGCGCAGCTCGCCGAGCACACCCACGCCGTAGCTCACTTCCGTGCCGAGCAGCGGCAGGTAACCGCGCAGACCGAGGCCGAGCAAGAAACGCGACTTCTCGTAGTCGGCGGTGCCCAAATTCGGCTTGGCCAGCAGCGTCGCGTTCGGGCCAAACGCGCGGTAGCGGTACACGCCGCTGATCGCGGCCATGTAGTCACTGTCGGTCGAACCATTGCCGAAGCGCTCAGCGCCTAGACCCAGTCGCAAATACGAGTGCTTCTCCGGCACGAGCGTGGCCGGGAGCACGGGGCCCGTCAGGATCGGTTGCACGTTTTGCGGCCGCGTTTGCGCCACTGCCGTGCCGCTCGACAAGACGATCCCCGCCGCCAGGGCCCCGAACTGCGGGCGCCAGCAGCCGAAGATCATGGTTGTCCTCGTGGCGCCGGATCACGCTCGCAAAGCAGGGTGATGCGGCTGATCGGATAAGCCACGATGATCCAGTGCTCGGTGTAAAAGTCGAGCTGCGCGTCGCGCATGCGATCACACTTGAACTGCCGGCGCGCTCGTTCGAGCAGGACCGCGTAGTGATCCGGCTCGGCCAACGTGAACAAGCCGAACAGCATCAGGCCGCTGTCTTCGGTCGTGACGAAAGTGGCGGTCGCCAAGGGCGCCGGTGCGGTGCCCGCCCACAGCGCTTGTTTGCTATGGCTGAACGTGCAGCCCACGCACCCGAGCAAAACGAGCAGGGCGAAAGCGAGGGAAAGGCGCATCATGGGGGGCTCGATTCGTTGAGAAATGCGGGCGGTAACCAGTCGTTGAGCACGTCGCGCATGCGTTGCTTACCCGACTCGGGGCAGGAAGCGAGCAGGCTCGAGATGGCGCGCGCAGGGGTATCCGCTTCGGCGAGCGGACCGGTGCCGTCGAGGCACGCCAGCGCGGTTTCGAGCAATGCACCCGCGCGCGGTTCGGCGGCATACAGCGCGGCCGCGAGCCCCCAACCCATGCGGTGCGGATCGAAGCTCGGGAACGCGAGGCTTGCCCAATCACTCGGGCCGAGGCTCGGTGGCTGCCGCAGATCGCGCTGCTCTGCACCGAAACCGAGGCGCGGCGAGCCGCTGAATACCGCCGCATAGTGATCGGCCACGCCCTCTTCGAAGGCCGTCAGCACGCGCTGAGCGAGCGGCGCTTGCGGGCGCGCGCCGTGCATGCGCACGTGAGCGAGCTCGTGCAACCAGACGCTGTCCGGCAGTTCGACCGCGCTGTTGCCCAACAACAACGAGCCCGTTTCGCGCTCACACTCCACGCCCAGGATCGGTCTTTGTTCGAGCCGCACCCTGGCCGGCGCAAAGCGAGCCGGAATTCGCGCCAAGGCAGCCGAGGCGCGTTGCGCCGCAGGCAACGATCCCCCGCGCACGCTCAGCCGAGCATCGAGCGGTGGAGGCTCACCACGAGCCACCAGCGCGGCGAGGCCGGCCAACACTCCTGCGCTCAGCGCAACCGCCCAGCGCGCGTTCACGGGCATAGCTCCATGTCTTCCGCGAGGAAGTCCGCGAGCGCATCGTGCACTGACGAGTCGATGTCCGTCAGCGTCGCGCTCTGCAGCACGAGTTCGTGAATCATGCTCAGGTAGTTCCGCGACGCCAAGCGCGCACGTTGCGCGGGCACGGAAAGGCAGCGCTCGACGTCGGAGGCCGCCGTCGGTTCGTGGCAATCTCGCCCTTCGCGATACAGCGAATCTTCGGGCGTGGTGTGGCCGAGCGTGGCGCCTTCATGCTCGTCGACCCCGTGGTACAGAATGCCCGGGCCGTCGAAGCCGTCTTTGCGGTCGATATAGGCTTTGATCGTGCGGACGCACCAAGGTGCATCCGCGTTGTCCGCCTCGCGCACGGCGTGCGCCGGACTGAACGAGTCCTGCAATAGGTGATTGGCGCGGCCGATCAAGGTCAACGCGCGCACTCGCTCGCTGGGCCAAAGATGCACCGCTTCACGCGACAACCGCTCGAGCTCTTCGCTCGCGTCCGCGAAGGCTTGCGGTGTGTCGTTCGTGTCCGAGAGCAAGAAGTGAAAGCGCTGCACTTCCGGGCGCTCGGTGTAGGCCGTCAACGCGAGGATGTAGGCGACGACGCCGTTGTTCAAATGCACGAGCAACTCGAGCGGCCAATCGACGCGGCGATTGCCTTCGGCAATGATCTTCAACTCGCTATCGGTGAACCGCTCGCGCTCGGACAAGTCTCGATTGCCGAACCAGGTCAGCCATTCGTGGCCCTGAAAGAAGCTCGCGCGGGTGACCCGACAGTCGCCTTTGGAGAAAAAACCGAAGTTTGCCTCGGTGGGCGCGCACAGATCGAGCGGGTCATTGCACTGCACGCTGGCGCACGAAAACGCGACGAGCATTGCTAGACTGAGCGTCCGACCGAGCCTCAATGCCACACTCTTTTCCAGCTAGTTCGGCCACACGCCATGAAGGCGCGTGCATAACACGGAACGGCCGTTTCCGACCGGCATTGCGGGGAGAACGCGGGCGCGGACGCGTGGCGTGACATGTTTCGACACGGTTGCACCGTTGCCACCACGTGCGAGATCGTTCGATGCTACGCGCGGAGGACCCATGCACTCATCGAATCGACGCTCTGCTCGCTCATTGCTGCTCGCTGTATTCGCCGGACTGCCGCTTGCCGCCTGTGCCGCAAGCGAACCGCCGCCTGCCGTGGCTCCGCCGCCGGCTGCACCGGCAACCGGCGCGCCCGTGGCGCCGGCTGCACCTGCTGCTCAAGCTGCGTCCGCCCCCAACGTAGCGGAAGAGGCAAACGCACCCGAGCCGAAGAAACCGAACCTCAATCACCGACACCCGTTGGTCGCGCTGTTTCTAGCCAGCGTCGACTCGTTAGACATGACGGCGCAGCAAAAGGCCGCCATCGATGGCGTCAAAGCCGACCTACTGATGCACGCCGAGGTCCCCAAGGAGCCGCGCCGAACGCTCGAAGCCGACGTCCTCGCCGCCGTGAACGCGGGCAAGTTCGATCAACCCAAGATCGACGCCGACATGCGCGCGATGGCCAGCGCGGTCGCCGCCACGCAGCCCGCGATGCAAGACGACTTGAACCACTTGCATCGGGCGCTCAATCCCGAGCAACGAAAGAAGCTCGTCGAAATCATTCGCGGGAAAGCCAAAGAAATGCATGCGCACGGCATGGCCATGCACGAGCACGGTCACGCCCATGCTGCGCATGACGCGAAGTCTGGCGAACACGAACACCAAGACCCGCTCGCCAAGCTGGGCGAAGAGCTGAGCCTCACGCCCGAACAGAGCACCAAGATCCGCGCCAAGGTGGAAGCGCTGGTCAACGCGCAACAGGCGGCCATGAAGAACAAAATGGCGGCGGCGCAAAAACAGATGGAAGCCGTCGCGACCGCCTTCATCACCGAGAAGTTCGACGCAAAGAAGCTCGGTATCGGTACGCAAGCGCCGGAGCTCGTCAAAACCGTGGTCACGGAGCGTGTGCAATTCGTGCAAGCGGTGCTGCCGGAGCTCACCCCCGAGCAGCGCAGCAAATTCGCCGCGCACATTCAGGCCCACAACGCGGAAATCGACTGAGGCTCAGTCGCGGCTCATGAAGTCCGTGTTCATCGGTGATCCGACCCTGTTCGCGATCGAGCTGAGTGAACCCGCCAAAACCGCCGGCCTTCGGTTACACGTCGAAGGCCGGGCCTACGGGGATTTCAAGGTTCGAGACGACCTGACCGAGTCGATCCACGACTTCGGCAGCCTGGTGCAGCACATCGATTCGTTGAGCGAACCCGCGATCGAGGGGAAATCAGCCGAGTTCGTGTTCGACTGGATCTTGAACACCGGGGACCACGCGGAGTTCCAAAGGCGCAGGCGTTACATCCGCTTCATGGGCGAGCAAATGGACAGCGTGACCATGTTCTCCTACTTGCGAAACGGTCGGCTCGATTGGGCCTTTCGCCACAACCGCGCACAGAACGAGCGCCTGCACGTGCACAGCATCGACAAGAAAGTCGTGGTTGCGGTCGCGCGCGCCTACATTGGCTGGTATCGAAAATCGTAACTCGGCATTGCACGAGCCGGCGCTCGTGTTACCTTGCCGTTGCGCCGTCAAACCGCGCTCTGATGAGCTGAACTTCGACCCCCCATTCATCGTTTGATGTTGGCTGCACTCGCAGCGGCGCGGCCGCGTGGGTGCATTGGCGAAGTGGAGTGGCTCATGACCGTGTTGGAAACACGCGGGCTGGCTGTCGCTTGGGCGGCATCCAACCCCATTTTAGAAGACGTTTCGCTGCGCTTGGAGCGCGGCATGCATGGCTTGGTCGGCGCCAATGGCGCCGGTAAGACGACCTTGCTCGCCATGCTCGCGGGCGAACTACGCCCGCACGAAGGACGAGTGATGTTGCGCCCGCGGACGGCGAGCGTCGCCTATTGTCCGCAGCGCGTCGATGAACTGACGCACGACGTGCGCGCATTCGCCGAGCGTGACGACGCGCTCGCGGCCGAACTGCGCGGTCGGCTCTCTCTCGACCCCCGCGAGCTCTCGCGTTGGCCGACGCTCTCGCCGGGCGAGCGCAAGCGTTGGCAGGTCGCGGCCGCGCTAGCGCGCGAGCCGGATTTGCTGTTGCTCGACGAGCCGACCAATCACCTCGACGCCCAAGCTCGCTCCCGTTTGCTCGGCGCGCTGCGCCGCTTCGACGGCGTGGGTGTGATCGTTTCTCACGATCGCGCCGTGTTGGACGAGCTCACGCAGACGACACTGCGCGTGCACGCCTGCCGCGTGACCGCGTACCCCGGTCCGTACAGCGAAGCGCGCGAGCTTTGGCTCGGTGAACGCGCTCGGGAAGAGCAAGAGCACGGCGAAGCGCGTCAGCGCGTGCGCCGAATCGAGGCGCGCTTGGACAACGCGCGGCGATCCCAAGCTGCGGCCGCCGCCAACGTCAGTACGCGCACGCGCATGAAAGACAGAAACGACAGCGACGCGCGCTCGATCATGGCCACCACCAAAGCCAGCTGGGCGGATGCACGCGCGGGCCGCGTGGTCGGTACGGTGCGCGCTGAGCTCGAACGCGCGAAAGGCGCGGTCTCGTCCATCGAACGCGACGCCACGCTCGGCGGCAAAGTGTTCGCGGACTACCAGCGCGCCCCGAACCCCGTGCTCTTCCATTTGGACCGTGCCGAGCTGCGCGCCGGGGAACACTTGGTCTTGCGCGACGCGCGCGTGACGATCGGCAGAGAGGAAAAGGTTCGCATCGCGGGCCCCAATGGCGCCGGCAAGACAACGCTGCTCGAAGCGCTCGTCACGTCCGTCGGACGACCCGAACGCTTGCTCTATCTACCACAAGAGTTGGAACCCGGCGCGCAGCACGCCCTCGGCGCGCGCCTAGACGCATGGGATCGAGAAGCGCGCGGCAAAGTGCTGTCGATCTTTGCGGCGCTGGGCAGCGACCCCGAGCGCGTGCTGCGCGGCGACCGCGCGCGGTGGTCGCCCGGTGAAGCGCGCAAGCTCGCGCTAGCCGACGCGCTCGCGCGCCGCGTCTGGGCGCTGGTGCTCGACGAGCCGACCAATCACCTGGATCTGCCGAGCATCGAACGGCTCGAGTCGCTACTCGAGGGCTACCCCGGTTGCGTATTGCTCGTCAGCCACGACGACGCATTCGCCGCGCGAATCACCACGCGCACGCTCGCGCTCTAGTTTGGCGGCCAGCTTCGCCGAGCGGGTCAATCGCGCCTCATCGCGCGCCCTCCGGGCTCTGGGCCGCCCCCTTTGACGCTAAAAAATGAGGCATTTTCGGCCAAGTCGCTAAATTTTCAGTCCTCCGTTCGGGAGTGCACTTTTCTAATCCCAGGTTGGGCCGTTGAAACGCTGATGCTTTCGGGAGCCAGGGTCAGATGGTAGCCGCGGGACACAGCGCCGATCCCCAGGGCGGTGCTTCGGTCGAGGGGCGCAAAGCGCGCTCGACCAAGGTGCTACTCGTCGACAACGACTTCATCGCGCGGAGCGCGCTGCGTCGCAAGCTCGAGTATCGCGGCTATCGAGTGGCCGCTTGCGAGAACGCGGCTGAAGCGCTCGAGCTATTGACGGCCGGTCGCTACGACGCGCTCGTGAGTGAAGTGCGCATGCCGGGCATGAGCGGCCTCAAGCTGCTGCGCGCGGTCCGCGAGCGCGACGCTCACTTGCCCGTGATCTTGGTCACCGGCAACCCGGACTTGGGCAGCGCGAGCGAGGCTACGGAGAACGGAGCGTCGCAGTACCTGATCCGCCCGGTCGAGAGCGAGCGCATGCACGAGGCCATCGAACGTGCCGTGGCGGAGGGCCGCAAGGCGCGCGCCGAAGATCCGGGCAGCGAAGATGACGACGGCTCGACCCTTCGCGTGGCCGAGCGCGCGGGCATCGTGGCTACGTTGGAGCGCGCGTTCGGCTCGCTCACCGTTGCGTACCAGCCGATCTTGAACACGGCCGACGGCTCCCTGTTCGCCTACGAGGCGCTGATGCGCAGCGAGGAACCGGCCCTGCCGCACCCGAATTCGGTGCTGAAGGTCGCCGAAAGCGTGGATCGTCTCCCGGATCTGGGCGAAGCCATGCGCCGCCTGGTCGCGGAGGACATTGCGGCCACCGAGCAATCGATCTTCTTCGTCAACCTGCACCCGGAAGATCTCGCCGACGACGCTTTGTACGAGGCCAGCGCGCCGCTCACTCGGTTCGCCTCGCGTGTGGTGTTCGAAATCACCGAGCGTGCCTCGCTCGAGAACGTCGGTAACTTGCGAGACCGCGTCGCGAAGCTACGCGCGCTCGGCTACCGCATCGCCTTGGTCGACGACTTGGGCGCGAACTACGGCGGGCTGACCAGCTTCAAACAGCTCGATCCCGAGTTCGTCAAACTCGACATGGAGCTCGTGCGCGGTATCGAAGACAACGAGATCAAGCGCGAAGCCGTGCGCTCCATGATCGAGCGCTGCCACGCCAAGGGGCGGCGCGTGATCGCCGAAGGCGTGGAACGACCGGAAGAGAAACACGCCCTCGCCGAGCTCGGCTGCGATTTGCTGCAGGGCTATCTGCTGGGCAGGCCGATCAAGGGCGCGCCGAGCTTGCCGCCCTCCAAGTTGGTCGAATCCGCCGAGTAAGACCCTCAGCGAACCTCGAACGAAGCGGTCACGACGGCGAGCGCGTCTTTCTCGAGTGAGGTCTTGCCGTTGTTGCCCTCGCTTCTTTGGACGCATCGGCAAGCATCTGGACCTTGAGCGGGGCAAGCTTGGTGTACACGTAGAGCGGCGCGTCGGATTGACCGTACACGCCGCGGTCGAGCAGCTGTGTTGCTGCGCGCGAGAGTTGCTCGACTTTGGCGATGTCGCTCGACTCGACTCGACTCGACTTGGATGTCTTGCTCGGCGTGATAAGCGGCGAGCACTTCTTCCTGAATCTGGCCCTCGCTCGCGCGCGGGTGCACCTCGGTGATCGAGGCCGCGGAGACCGTGACTTCACGCTCGCTCAGTCCGCGCGCTTGGATGAAGCCGACCAGTACGGGGGCATCAGCGCGAGTTTTTTGTAGGCGGCCGTGAGGTCGGCGTTTCGGGCTCGCACATGGGCACGCCAGACGATCAAGTCCGAGCGAGTGCGACGAGCCCTGCCGATCAGCCGCTGGATCACCGCCGATCTGCTCTATCCGGCGATGAAGCCCGCGGAGTGGCGGTCCTTATCTAGTGCCGCTTTGGGGCGACGAAAAATCGCTAGAGGAGCGCATCGACCGCATGTCCCGTTCGCTCAATCACGCTACTCTTCGGCGCATGTCGAGCGTCAAAGGGAGCTGCCTCTGCGGAGGCATCGAATTCGAAATCACGGCCGCGCCTCGCGCCGCCACTCATTGCCACTGCACGCGCTGCCGAAAGACGCGCGGCACGGGCCACGCCACGAACCTCCTCCTGCCGCTCGACGGCCTGCGCTTCACGCGCGGTGAAGAGCTGCTGACCAAGTACCGCTACCCGCCGGCGCAATTTTTCGCGCACTGGTTCTGCCGCGTGTGCGGCTCTACGATGCCGCGCTTCGATGAAGGGCGCGGCTTCACGGTCGTGCCCATGGGCGCGTTCGATGACGACCCGGGCGTTCGACCCGGCCGGCATATCCACGTCGCTTCGAAGGCACCGTGGGACACCATCACTGACGATCTGCCGCAGTTCGAGGCCGCCCCGCCCGCGATCTGAAGAGGAGAATCATGAGCAAGTTACGCGTCAATTGTTTCACTATCTCGCTCGACGGCTATGGCGCAGGTCCCGACCAAGACGAGCAGAACCCGCTCGGCAAGAATGGTCCGGAGCTTCACCACTGGTTTCGCCCGACCCGCACGTTCAAGAACATGATCGGTGACCCCAGCGAAGGCACGACCGGGATCGACGATGAGTTTGCGCGCAAAGGCACCGAAAATCTGGGCGCGTGGATCTTGGGGCGCAACATGTTCGGCCCTGTTCGCGGCGAATGGCCGGACGAAGCATGGCGCGGCTGGTGGGGTGACAGCCCGCCCTACCACGTCCCCGTGTTCGTGCTCACGAACCACGCGCGCAAACCGCTCGAGATGAAGGGGGGCACGACCTTTCATTTCGTCACGGGCGGCAGCGCGCAGGCGCTCGAATTGGCGAGGAAGGCCGCCGGCGAGCGTGACGTGCGCGTCGGCGGCGGGGTGCAAACCATTCGGGAATACCTCCGCGCGCGCTCGATTGACGAAATGCACCTGGCGGTGAGCCCAATCTTGCTCGGCAGCGGCGAGCACTTGTTCCAAAACCTCGACTTGCGCGCGCTGGGCTACCGAGCGGTCTCACACGTCGCGACCGAGAAAGCGACGCACGTCTCGTTCGAACGCGTCGATGCTTGAAGGCCGGGCGCGCTCGTCAGTCGTCGAGTGCGCCCGCATCGATCCAGTCGAGCACCAGATACAGTTTTTCGATGGAAAGCTGGGCTTGCCCTTTGGGCATGATGCCGAAGTTCAGCACCTGAAACATCGGCGAATTGGCGCCATCTCCAGCGATGACGTCGGCGCGCCAAGCCGCGGATGCGGCAGCTTTGCTGCTGAAGTCGTAGCCGTACGGAGTAGGCTTCTTGAGGTGACACTGCGTGCCGCCGCAGCTCGGGGTGATGATCTCGTCGTAGATGCGAGTGAATGTCGGCGCGCCCGCGCCCGCGCCGCCGCTGCTCACTCCGCCCGCGCCATTGCCCGCGCGACCGCCACTGCCGCTCGCGGCTCCGGCTATGCCGGCGGTGCCTGCGCTGCTCGTCGTGCTTCCGCCGTTCCCGCTCGTGGTTCCGCCGACTCCGGTCGCCCCGCCACCGCCATTCGCCGAAGCGCCCGCGCTCTGAACTCCGCCGGCTCGCCCGGCGGATTCGTTCATACGCCCTGCCGAGCCGCCCGCGGCGGAGTTACTGCTGCAGCCCACGAGCAACGCCAAGAACAGCGAAACGCAGGGCGTGGCGAAGCGCGCGAGCATGGTCTTCACGCTAGATCAGCTCGGGCCTCGTTGGCGTGGCAATCCGTGCTCGCGCAGCCCACGAACGCGCAGTGGGGCGCGATCTTTCTCGCGATTACTTCGTGCTCGTCGCGCGAACGGCTTCCGGATCGATCTTCACGTCCCAGTTCCAACCGGCACACTTCGAATTGGGGATCGTGCGGGCGAGCTCGCTGCCGAAGCGATCGAGCGCGCCTTCCACGTCTTGTGAGCCGTAGCTCATGCTCACCATGGCCACCGGGCGATTCTGTTTGACCGAGTACAGCGACACCGAGACGTCCAAGCGATCGCGCGGGTTGCCCTTCACGGCCGGCGCCGGACTGCGCCGCTTGCGCTTGGTGACCATGTTGTTGCGTACGGGCGCCCCCATGGGCGGCTCATCGCGAACGCGCGGCTCTGGCGGCCGGCCCGAGTACGACACCACCATCACCAGCTCACCCCGCGCGGCCGGCGCGAAATGCGCAAGCAGTTCGCCGGTTGGGCCTTCGTAGCGCGCGCGGCCATCGATCGCGTTGGCCAACTCTTGGTTCGAGGTCACGAGCTCGTCGAATGCGAGGTCGCATGTGCCGGGCGCGATTGCTTTCACCAAGTGGGGCGCGAGCTTCTCCCAAGTGCCGACGGACATCCGCCCGTCCTTGTACACACCCAGCACCGAAACGGTGTGTGGCTCTGGCTTGAAATCGGATGCGGTCTGCGTGGTGAAGCGAGCTCCGCCACTACAGGCGCTCAGCGCCGAAAGCGCACTCACGAAAAGAGCCATGAAGAGTTGAGAGATCCGCACGCAGCGGACCGTCGTGCGAAGCGCGCGCATCGTCCAGTGATTTCCGCGAAGGCCTGATTACAACGCTGTCATGTGCGGGATCCGGATTGACGGGTTGGACGCCGTATTCGACCTTGGCGCGTGCAATTCCGTCGTAGTGCTCCAGGCTTACTGATCGCAACCGCGCTGATCGTGATCGGATTGACCACGGGAGTTTCGCTGCTGCTCACCTCGCAGATGTTGGGCAACGCGGAGGCCGACAGCTTTCGGCTGATGCGCGATGTGCTCACCAGCACGCTGCGCGCCACGGAAGAGAAGGCGCTCGTGCGCGCCGAGTTGGTGAGCGCGATGCCCGCGGTGCGCACTGCCTTCAATCAGCGCGACCGCGCCAAGCTGCTGCTCGAAACTCAGGACATGTTCAAAGAGCAGGCCGAAAAATACGGCCTCGATCAGGCGCAATTCCACGTGCCGCCCGGGGTCTCTTTCTTGCGCCTGCACCGTCCGGAAAAGTTCGGTGATGATCAAACCAGCTATCGCCCGATGCTGACCGAAGTGAACCGCGACAAGGTCTTGCGCAAAGGCGTGGCCATCACTCGCGCCGGCCCCGCGATTGCGGGCGTCGTGCCCATCTTCGACGATGCCGGTCTCCACACGGGCAGCTTCGAGATGGGTCTCGAATTTTCGCCCATGCTCGATAAAATCAAGCAATCTTACGGGCTCGAAGCCGCGGTATTCATCGATGAAAAGATGTTGCGCGAGATCTCGACCGATCTCGGCGGGGACGTGCTCACTCCGGAAAAACGCGTCGGAAAGTACATTCGCTTCCACGCAACTCACCCCGTCTTGATGCGCTCGCTGGTGCTCGATCGCGACGTCAGCGTGACCGACGCAACGAGCTACGAGCGCATCGTGTCCGGCACGCCCTGGGGCGTTCAGCTCGTGCCCATGTACAATTACATGAACAAGCAGATCGGCGTGTACGCGCTGGGCATGGATTTCAGCGTGACGCGCGCGGCTCAGGGTCGGAGTCGAGTTTGGCAGGGCTTGGCGGCGCTGTTCGGGGTGGTGCTCACCGCCGGCATGATCTTGATCGTGGTGCGTGGCTTGCTGCTCTCTCCGCTGAAAACCTTGAATGACCGCTTTGCCGCGCTTGCGGAAGGGGATGCGTCGCAGCCCGCAGACCCCGTGGACAGCTATTGTGACGAGCTCAAAACCCTGGCCTCGAACTACGAGCGTCTGCGCTCGGCAGAGGAAAAGTGAACAGGCGACGTGCACGCGCCCACACGCCACGCGCGGTGAGCCTGTTCATCCTCAGTGCGCTGTTCTGCGTCGCGCTCGCGCTGTTTCCGCACAAGAGTCGCGGCCAGTCGAAGTCGGGTGAGTCGCGCACGGTCGTTGGTCCCGACTCGGCGCTGATGGCCCCCGCGGCGCCGGACGTTCACGAACCGCCGACACCTCCGGCGGCCGCGGAAGCGAAGCGCGCAGCGCCGGCCAAGCCAGACCCACAAGAGCCCGAGGAAACGACCATCCCGATGGGCCGTGGGCTGCCCGTCGTCGTACGCATCGCGTTCTTCTTCCTGGAGCTGAAGGAGCTCGACGACACCAAGGGTGAATTCGAGGCGATTGTCGACATGCGCTTGCACTGGAGCGATCTGCGGCTGGCCTATCCACTGCAAGAATCCCCGCGTGGCTACAAAGAGTACCGCGGGGCGGCCGCCGAAAAGCATTTGGCGACGATTTGGAAGCCCCACGTGGAGCCCACCAACCGCGTCGAAGTCGACGACAACGTGGGCCGTCGCGTGCGCATCTTCCCCAATGGTGACGTCGAGACGATCGAGCGCCGCTCGGGCCGCTACAAGATCAAAATCGACGCTCAGCGCTTCCCGTTCGATCGTCAATACCTCAAGCTCGACTACATCGTGCGTGAAGACACGACCGACGCCGTGGTCCTCGACTACGAGAACGACGACGTCGAGTGGAGCCGAACCGCGAAAGACGCCGAACTCGACGGTTGGCGACTCGGGTTGGTCGATCTCAGCCGGAGCGTGGTGCCCGGTTGGAACGGCGATCGCTACTCACGGGTGGCCGCGTCACTGTTCGTCGATCGCCTGCCCACCACGGGCATCGCGCCCATCTTCATTCCGTTGATCGCGTCGTTGCTCATCCCGTTGCTCGCGATCTGGATGAACCAATCGACCGAGGATGGCTTCGCGATCGAGGCCTTCGAGCTGGCCAACATCAGCATCGGCGGCCTGTTCTCCGTGATTGCCCTCAGCTTCGCCATCTATTCTTCGTACGGTATGATTGCCGGCGGAGACAACACGGTCACGCGCCTGTTTGGACTCAATTACATGACGCTCGCGCTATCGCTCAGCGTCGTGATCGCATTCTATCGCTTCAAATTCCCGCGCCGGCTCTTCGGGCGCTACGTCGAAGAGCAGCTGTTTCTCTTCATCTGCTGGGCGTTGCCCATCCTCACGCTCGGCACCAGCGTCGCGTTCTTGCTCGTGGCCGCGGCCTGAAGCTCGCCCACACGTCTCGCGACAGCCTTGTTACTCCCAGGCGTTGCGTCGATCTTCTAAGACTGTGCCTCCCCTAATCAGTGAGGAGGACGTCATGGTCGATATCATTCACAAGATTGCTATTCAGGCGCCGCTGCCCGAAGTTCGCCAAGCCGTGTCGACGGTCGCCGGCGTGGCCGGTTGGTGGACCCGAGATACGACGGGCGAAGCGGAGCCCGGCGCAGTGGTTCAAGTCTCTTTTCGCAGTCCCGACGGCGCCGAAGTCGGCAAGATGGCATTCGAGGTGCTCGCGCCGACTTCCGACAGCGAAGTGCGCTGGCGCATCGCGAGCGGCCCCGAAGAGTGGCTCGGCACCGAAGTGACATTCACGCTCACGCAGCGAGAGAATCTCACCATCCTCGTATTCGGCCACCGCAACTGGCGTGAATCGGCCGAGTTCATGGCTCATTGCAGCATGAAGTGGGCCACATTTCTGCTCAGTTTGCGGCAGTTCGTCGAGACCGGGCGTGGCCAGCCGGCGCCCGACGATCTCAAGATCGACGACTGGAACTGAGGCAATCAAGACGGCGCCGCGTGCCTCCGAATTGCGTCGAGCGCGGGGGCGCGGCTTGATCGCGCGCGACGATGGTTGCGCGCGGCCCCTTGCTGACGGGGCGACTCACGACGGCGAACGGCGCGCCGCTTTACCCATTCGATCTCGCCGTGGGCGCCGTGGACCGGGATGCTCTGCCGAGTCGAAGCGCACGCATGGGAACGCGATGGGGCTCCAGTTTCGATCGAACGCGGTAGCCGCTGCCAGTGATGGGCACCGCGGCCGCCCGTGCTAAGCTCGGCGCACGCCCGGGAGCCACCTTTGTTACCTGACGATCTGGTGATCATGGACGACAGTCGTGGAATGGCGTCCCTGTCGGGCATGCTCGGGCCGAGCTCGCCCGCCATGCGGGCCGCGCGATCGGTCTTGGGCTGCGAACAGCAACTGCTCCTGTGCACCGGCTTTCCGGTCGAAAATGGCTCGGAAACCGATGGCCCCGCGGGGGCAATCGTGCTTGGCCGCGCCTTGAGAGCGCTGGCCCGCGGGTTCACCATCGTCGCCTGGGCCGAGGCATTGCAGTCCTGGGCGCCCGCGCTCGGAGACTTACCGTCGCTCGCCATTCCGCAGGGCGCGCGCCCCGCCGCGCTGACTGGCGCGGCGATCACGATCGAGGCCTGCGGGCGCACGGCCGATGGCGCGTACTACAACATGCTCGGAGTCGACGTCGGTGCGAAGGCGCCTTGGTTCGAAGATGCCATCGGTTTGCACGCACTCGTGAGTGTGGGAGACGGCGGCAACGAGTTCGGCATGGGTTCCGCGCCGCCGGCCTGGTTCGAGTCGCGCGATGTGAAGGCGCCGGCATCCACGTGTGACGTCTTGGTCGTCGGTCAAGTCAGCAATTGGGGCGTACTGGCGATCGTCGCGTGCCTCAGCCAACTCACTGGGCGTCGGCTCTTGCCGCAGCCGGAGGAGTACCAGGAGTTGCTCGAGCAACTCGCCCAGGGCGGCGTGCTGGACGGCGTGCGCAAGCTCGTGCAACCCACGGAAGACGGCTTCGAGCCGGGTCGCGGCGCGAAGGTCATTGCCAGTCTGCAGCACTGGCTGTTGGCTGATCTTCCGTGATTGATGCTCGTTGGAGTTTCTGCCCACCGCCGCCGGCGCCATTCGGTCTTGGCTTTCGGGCTCAGCTCCGCTCACTCCAACGACGAAAGCATCGGACAAGATCCGACGCTGTTGCGGCGACCCATACGCGCGCGTTCGATTTACGGGGTCGCAGGAGGTCAAGGGGCACCGGCGGCGAGCCGCGAGGTGCGGCGTGAGTCTCGCGATCGCCCCAATTCAACTAGGAGGCCGCGCGATTCTGGGCAAAAATAGCTGCGCTACATGATTCGCCCAGCGCTACCCAGTGAGCTCGACGTACTGATCGCCATCGATGACGACGCGAGTTCGTTGTACGCGGAGCAGGGTCTGCACATTGCGCTCGAGCCGGAGCACGCGTTCGTGCGGGCTGAACGCGCGCGTTGGCTACGCGCCGCCGAACTCGGGCGGGCATCGGCTCGCGTTTGCTGACCCACGCGGCCGCTTGGGCGAGCGCGGCCGGCAGCAGCGCGCTATGGCTCACGACCTACGCGCACCTGCCGTTCAATCGGCGCTACTACGAGCGACACGGCTACCGCGTCGTGCCCGAAGCCGAATGGGGCCCGGAGATCCGCCATCACTTATCGGAGCAACGTCGCTACTTGCCCGCGCCGAAAGAGCGCGTCGCGATGCGGCGCGTGGTCCGACTCGCATCGTCAGATGATGACGACTCTGTCACGACTATTTGGGACAAGGTTTGTACGGTTTCACCCCTGATCCCTGATATCTGCATCTTTCCGAAGTGAACCCGTGACCACATCCAAACTGACCTCGCGAAAGAACTTGGGTTTAGCGGCTCTGTTGCTCATCGGCTGCGGCAGCTCCGATGCCGAAGACGGCCCGGCCCCAGGCGGGGTGGGCGGTCGTGGCGGCGCCACCGGAGTCGGCGCGGGCGGGACCGCGGCCGGCAACGCGGGCGCACGGAACGGCGGAGCCGCGGGCGCACTGAGCCGCGGCGGCTCGAACGGCGGCAGTGTCTCGAGCGGCGGATCCGGGACGGGCGTGTCGGACAACGGCGGCTCGAACGCGGCGGGCGCGTCGAACGGTGGCAGCGCGAATGGCGGCACGGGGGGCAAGGCTTCGGCCGGCGCGGCGAACGGAGGCAACGCGCAAGGCGGTTCGAAGAACGGCGGCGCGGGCGGCTCCAGCGCGGGCAGTAGTTCCGTGGGCGGCACGGGCGGCGGGGGTTCGACCGGCACCTACGCCTGCAACGGTTCGACCGCTGGCTACAACACGGTGATGATCAAGTCGGGGTCGACGTGGACCGTCAGCAAGGGCAGCGCGCAGGTTCACTCGGGCAGCGATATGGAAGCGGCGCTGCGCGCTGCGTACGGCAGCCTCACCTCGGGGCGGACGAGCAAAGAGAGCATCCTGGTGCAAGGCTCGGGCGACATCCCGGCTTCGTCGCAAGTCGGCATCCCGAGCTACACGATCGTGAACGTGTGCGGCACGCTCAACGTGAGCGGGACACCCTCTGGTTCGGATCGCTCACCGCTGTATGCGCGCAACGCGCGCGACATCGAGATCCCGAACCTGAAAATGACGGGCTCGCCGCAATACGGCATCTTTTTCCGCGGTACGAACAACATGAAGCTCGGTCAGATCGATCTGCGCCTGACCAGCTCCGCGGGGATCGGCATCCGTGTCGATACCAGCGGCAGCGCCGGTACGGACACGACCTTCAATCAAAACCTCACCATCGACTACGTGTACGGCTCCGGTATGGGCAGCCACATCGTCGAGACCTACGGCATCAGCAACATCACCATCGGTAAGGTGGAAGGTGACCACGTCGGCGAATGCGGCTTGCTACTCAATCGTAGCATCAACGCCACCATCGATCTCGTCACGTGTACGGATTGCGCGGTCGGCACGGGCTACGCCGCATTCCGCATGGCCAACAACAATGGCGTGATCAGCGGCGGCTACGACACGGTGAACATCATCGCCAAGAGCGTGATCGCGCGCGGCGGCGGCCGCGGCGTGTTCTCGGTCTCCGGCAGTGGCGCTGCGCGCATCGACAAGGTGGATCTCGAAGATACCGCCAACAACAGTATTTTGCTAGAGAATGCCCACAATGTGACGGTCGGCACGACCGGTCAACAGAGCCGGATCGTCAACTCCGGGCAGCTGCGCATCGCCGGCACTTCGAGCGACATCCGAATTCAGAACATTGCCGTCAGCGGCACGACCGTATCCGAGAGCCCGTGCGCGACCAACAGCACGTGGACGAACGTCAACGGCGCGCCGACCAACTGCAATTGAGCGGCGAACGCGATCGAGCCGGCTGAATCGCGCTAGGCTCGCGGGCGAGGCAAGCCGCGTTGACTCCGTTGACCCCTGATGTCGTCGCTCTCTTGCCACCCGGAGCGCGCGAAGCATTGGAGCAAGCCGTGAGTCGACGGTTGAGCTACACCGCGCGCTACGTGCTCACGCCGCTGCCCGAGCGCCGCCTCGTGGTCATCCTCGGGGAAGCGCACGTGAAGCTGGGGCTCGCATCTGCGCTCGGCGAAGCCTTGGTCAATTGCTTCGAGCTGCGCGGCGTCGAGACGTTCCAAAAGCGCCAGGTCGCGGCCGGGCGACTGCTGGGATTTCTGATTCACGCTCCGCGCGCATTGCTCAGAGCGTTGTCCTTGGGTTTGGTCAAAGACAGCACCATCGTCGATGCCAAGGCGATCACCTCGGGCAGCACGGTCGAGTTGGAACGGGCCGACTCGGTGCCGCTGTCTCTGCATGTGGCTTCGGTTTACCTCGCAGGCTTGTTCTGCGTGCTCTACCCCGCCGTGCTGCTGTCCCTTGCCGGCTTCACGCTGCACGGCCGGTGGCTTCTGTTTGCCGCATTTTTCGAGCTTCATTGCTACGCGCTGTTGCCCGCGTATGTCTTTCGGCATCGACCCTGGGCGTGGCTGATCCACCCAGCGATTGCCCTGCTCACCGTGCGCGATTCGCTCATGGCCGAGGGCACGCTGCGCATGCTGCGCGAGCACCCGCAAGCGACCGCCGCAATCGTGGTGATGGGCCGCGCTCACGTCGCGGGCTACGAGCGTGAGTTGCGCGAACGGTTTCAGCGCTCCTGATAGTACATGCGCATGGCGGTGGGCGCGGCGATGGCGACGATCAACGCCGAGGCGGCCAAGGTCCAGACGACATCGGCCGTGGCATCGGTGCCGTGCATCAAACCACGCGACGCGCTGGTCAGGCGTGAAACGGGGTTGTAGTGCACGAACACCTGCAGCCAGCCCGGCATGGTCTTCGGCTCGACGAAGATGTTGCTGGCGAAGGTGAGCGGCATCAAGAACAAGAAACTCGTGGTCATCACCGATTCGGGGGTCTTCACGATCATGCCGAAGATGATCCAGACCCACGAGACGGCGAACGAGAACACGAGGACCAGCGCGAATGCGAGCAGCACGCCGAACAGGCCCGCGCCCGGCCGAAACCCCAAAATCAAGCCGAGCCCGATGATCAGCAGCGCCGCCACGGAGTAGCGGAACAGGTCGCCCGCGAGCGCGCCCAGCACGGGTGACGGTTGCCACATCGGGAGCGAGCGGAAGCGATCGAACAGCCCCTTCTGAATGTCCGTGTTCAGGCCGACACCGGTGTAAACCGTGATGAAGATGATGGTCTGAACCAAGATCCCGGGCAGCAAGAACTGAATGTACACCTCGGGCGAGCCGGCCAGCGCGCCACCGAACATGTACGTGAACAGTAGCGTGAACATGATCGGTGTGACGGTCACATCGAACAACTGGAACGGCACGTGCTTGATCTTGAGCATCGCGCGCCACGCGAGCGTGATCACCGTCGACAGCGCGCCGGCCGGTCGCGGTCGCGCGGGCAGCTTCAATGCTTCGCCGCCGGGGGGCAGGTGGTCCGTGCTCACGATGCGCGCTCCTTTTCCGCAGTTGCTTGTTCGGGGGGGCGCCCGGTCAACGTGAAGAACACGTCGTCGAGGCTGGGCGCGCCGAGCGAGAAGTCGGTCAGTTGGATGTCCGCTGTGCCCAACGCGGCCAGTATTTTGGCGGCCACCGAAGCGTCCGCGACTTTGAGCGAAATCGCCGTGGGATCGGTGTTCGGCAGCACCGTGTCACCGACCACGCGGCTCACGATCTCGCGCGCTTGCTCGCGCTGCGCGGGGTTCGCCAATTGGAAGCGCAGCGCGTTGCCGCCGAGGGAGGACTTGAGCTCGTGGCTCGTGCCCTCGGCGATCACGTGTCCGTTGTCGATCACGGCCATGCGCTCGGCGAGCCGGTCCGCCTCTTCCAAGTATTGCGTAGTGAGCAGCACGGTGGTGCCATCGGCGGCGATCTGGCGCACCAGATCCCAAACTTGGTTGCGGCTGCGCGGGTCGAGGCCCGTCGTTGGTTCGTCCAAAAACAAAATTTCCGGCCGCGTGACGAGGCTCGCCGCGATGTCGATGCGCCGGCGCATCCCCCCCGAGAAGGTGCGCACTTGTTTATTGGTGGCCTCACTGAGCCCGAAGGCGTTGAGCAACTCGGTGGCGCGGCTGCGCGCATCGCCCCACGACATGCCCAAGAGGCGGCCGATCAATACGAGATTTTCTTGGCCGGTCAGATCTTCATCGACCGACGCGTACTGACCCGTGAGGCTGATCTTTTGCCGTACCGCCGCGGCTTCGCGCGCCACGTCCAGCCCGAGCACCGTGGCCTTGCCGCCGCTGGCTTTGAGCAATGTGCTCAGCACGCGAATGGACGTGGTTTTCCCGGCCCCGTTCGGCCCGAGCAAGCCGTACACCGAGCCCGCCCGAATCGACAGGTTCAGCTCGTGGAGGGCGCGCTTTTCACCGAACGTCTTGCTCAGACGCTCGGTTTCGATGGCGATGCTCATGCCGAGTCGTCGGAGATTGCGTGTGCGCTGTCAAGCGTTCGGCGAACTCGAGTGCTAAGCTTTCGCGCTTGTCATCTTTTAGGTCGCCTCGGGGGTGAGTTTGAGCAGCTTTCCGCTCGACCCATCCGTCAGCAGGTAGAGCGCGCCTTCCGGTCCTTGCACGACGGAGCGGATGCGCTCGGAGCGGCTGGTGAGCAAGCGCTCTTCCCCCACGACTTTATCGGCCTGAAGCACGAGGCGCACCAGCGCTTTGCTCGACAGGCCCGCGATGAAAAAGTTGCCCTTCCACTCGGGGAACAGATCGCCCGAATAGATGGTCAGCGCGCCGGGAGAGATCACCGGGTCCCAATAGTACACCGGCTGTTCCATCTCCGGCGCCTGCGTCGTCTTGTGGATCGGCTCGCCTGAATACTCCTCGCCGTAGCCGATGGTTGGCCAACCGTAATCTTTGCCGCGCTCGACCAGGTTGAGCTCGTCACCGCCGCGTGGCCCCATCTCGGCGACCCACAAGCGCTTCTGCGCGTCGAGCGCCGCGCCCAGCACGTTGCGGTGCCCGAAGGTCCAGATCTCGGACCGCGCGCCCTTGCGCGCAATGAATGGGTTGTCTTTCGGGATCGTGCCGTCCGGCCGAATGCGCACGATTTTCCCGAGATCGCTGGCCAGATCTTGGGCCTGCACGCGCCCGGGCAAAATCGAGCGTTCACCGAGGGTGACGAACAGATTGCCGTCCGGGGCGAACACCAAGCGACCCCCGGCGTGCTTGCTCGAGTCGAGCGTCGGCAGCATGCGGAAGATCACCTTCGGTTGCTCGAGCTTCGGCTGCGCGCCGTCGACGAAGCGCGCGCGCACGACCGCGAGCCCGTTGCCGCCTTCACGCGGCTCGTAGTAGCTCAGATAAACGAGTTTGCTTTTCGCGTAGTCGGGTCCAAGCGCCACGTCCATCAACCCGCCTTGATCGGCGCCGGCTACCTTCGGTACGCCTTGCACTTCCAAGCTCGGCTTGCCGTCGAGCGAAACGACGCGCAGCTTGCCGTCCGTCTTCTCGGTCACGAACACGCGGCCGTCGGGCAGGAACGCGAGGCCCCAGGGGTTGGCAAGACCCGCGGCCACCTCTGCGACCGTGAACTTGGTTTGCGTGTGAAGCGCGGGGGCGCGTGTTTGCTGCGCGAAAGCAGGCTTGAAATCAGGCACATTCGGCGGCGCGGTCTCGACGGGCTGTCCCTCCGGCGCGGGGCCCACTCGCGGTTCGGTGGCTTCACCTTTGCCGCCCGCGGGCTTCACTTGTGCAACCTGCTCGGGTTCGTGGGTGACGACGGGAGTACCCTTGCACGCGACGAGCAGCGCGAGCGCGGAGAGTGTGATGCCGAGCGTTCGTTGCATGCGCTTGTTTTAGGAGACCGCGGCAGGATGTCCAGTTCGCACGGCGCAATTCCAAGTGCACCTTCTCGCCTCGTTTTCTCGGAGAGCCTGCTGGGCCCGCGTCTTGCTACTGACTTGCTACCGAGGTGACCGCATGACCCATGACGATGAACACACCGCTCACACTCACGGCTTCGAGCTTCCGGAGGCGCCGCGTGTGGTCGTTCGCGACAGTCCGCGACGCTGGGCGGCGATTGCGGGCGTGGCCGTTTGCCTCGGGTTGGCGGGCGTTGTCACGGGCGTGATCGTCGCGCATCGTCAGAAGGTGAGTGATGCCCATCTCACCTCCGACGCCCTGCAACGTGAAGAGCTGCGCGACGGCTGGAAGGCTCTCGGGGCGGCCGCCGCCCAGGACGCTCAGGCCAACAATTGGCAGGCTGCGACTGCGAACAGCGCAGCTCCCGCGCCCGCGCCGCCAAACGTCGTCATCGTCAATGTGCCCGCACAGAGCGCGTCGGCCGGGCAACCCGTCGTCAATAACATTACCGTGCCGAGCGGCTCGAACGGCATGGCGCTCGACACGTCGGGCATGGCTCCCGGATACTCAACGGTTCAGAGCGTGCCCACGGCGAACTACTCTCCGGTGCAAGGCTACGTCCCGCCAACGGGCTACGTCCCGCCAACGGGCTACGTCGTGCCCGCGGCGAACTCCGCGGCGCAGCAGCCGGTGGTACCGCAGAACAGCAACGGCACGACGACGGGCAATGTCCCAGCGGCACCCTCGGTGGGTAACGCTAGCATTCCCGGCTCGACGCCAAACCCTGCGCTGCCAAACAACGGCCTGGTGGGTTCGACTCCGACGCCCGGCTTGCCCAACGGTTCGCTCAACGGCGGCTCGAACCCAAGCGCGCCGGTGGGCGTGATCCCAGCTTCTCCATCGGCACCGTCGCTCCCGTAACTAAGTTTCGGACGCGTCGATCCACTGAGTAGCGGGCTCGGGGCGATGGCTCGCCATCCGCTGGAGCAATGCTTCCGCGCCTGATTCGACGAGCAGCGCTTGGCGCTGCGCAGGCCGCAAAAAGCCCTCCGCGGCCACGTGATCCATGAAGGCCGACAGCCCCGTGTAGAAGCCGGCCACGTCGAGCAAGGCGCACGGCTTGGCGTGCAACCCGAGCTGCGACCAGGTCCAGACCTCGAACAACTCCTCGAGGGTGCCAATGCCACCGGGCAGTGCCACGAAGCCATCCGCCAGTGAAGCCATCATGGCTTTGCGTTCGTGCATCGAGGCCACGATGCGAAGCTCGGTCAGACCAGGGTGCGCGAGTTCGCGATCGACCAGAGCCTCGGGAATGACGCCGATCACGCGGCCACCACCCGCGAGCACGGCGTCGGCCAAAGCGCCCATCAGCCCCGCGCGCGCACCGCCGTAAACGAGCTCGATTCCTCGCTCCGCGAGCAGTCGGCCAAATGCGACCGTGCTCGCGCGGTACACGTCGCGCACTCCGAAGCTCGACCCGCAGAACACGCACAAGCGCATTGCCCGAGGATGGGGGATCGCGCCGCGCCGAGCAACCGTTTAGCGCGCGCGCTGCGGTTCAGCGCGGCGGGCCGCGACCCGTTGTCGGCTCAAGGTCACGATCAACACGCCGGCCACGGTCAGCGCACACGCGCCTAGCTTGCGCGCGGTCAATCGCTCGCCGCCTATGGCCGCGCCAATCGCCAATGCGACCAGTGGATTCACGTAGGCGTAACTAGTCGCGATCAGCGGCCGTGTGGCGCGCAGCAAAAAGCCGTAGGCGCTGAACGCGATCAGTGACCCGAACACGATCAGATAGCCAACCGCGGCGAGTGCACGGCCGCTCACGGGCCAATGGACACGTTCACCCCGCGCAAAGGCGACGACGAACATCGCCAGTCCGCCCAAGATCATCTGGCAAGCGGTGCTCATCAAACCGCTGGGCATCGGCAGGCGCTTGCTCCAAAGCGAGCCCACCGCCCAGGCAACGGGCGCAAGCACGACCGCCAGGCCGTCCACCCCGCGCAGCGTAAGTTCGCTACCACTGTTCAACACGGCGACACCCGCAAAGCCGAACGCGAGCCCAAGCAGCTCCCGCGCCTTGGGCCGCTCACCCCAGAGCCAACCAATCCCGGCCATCCACAAAGGCATGGTGGCCACGATGGTGGCGGCGGTGCCCGAGTCTACCGAGCGCTCGGCCAGAGCCACGAAGCCGTTGCCCATGACGAGCAGCAGCGTACCCACCGCCGCACACGCGAGGCATTCACGCGGCTTGGGCAAGGCCGCGCCGCGCAAGAGCAGCACCACGAACAGCAATGCGCCCGCGATCGTGAAGCGCGGTGCCGCCATCGAGTACGGCGGCAGTGCCTCGAGCGCGACGCGCATGGCGTAGTAAGTGGAACCCCAAATGACGTACAGGCTGAGCAGTGCGGCAATGACCAGGGCACGCCCACCCGACGGAGATTCACTGGGATTTGCCACCTGCGAGCGCGCTACATGATGCGCTTCCCCGGGCTCGTCAAGCGTCGCCGGAGAACGCGCCGCGGACGCGCACCCGGGGTGCGGAGGGGCTAGGGCCCGAGGCGGCGGATGGGGTCGCTGGCGCGTTGCATGTCGTCGACCAAGAAGGCCGGTTGAATGGTCTTACGCAGCACCGACCCGAAGCGAGTTCGATCACGCAACAAGGCTCGATTCGTGAACGAAGTATCTATTGGCCAGCGCGCGCGTCAACGCGGCGCGAATGCGGTCGCGAGTCGTGTGTTTCGAATGCGTTACGATTGCGACTGAAACAAATGCCCATAGTATCGAGCCTCTGCGCCGACTACGTTGGCTTGTAACTGGGTCATCGACCGCGTGCTCGGTCGCTGCACTCGCGCCCCCGCGTGTGCGGCCGACGCCCGTGCGTTGATGCGCATTTGACATTCGAAAGTGCAGCCATGAATTCGACGGTGAAGACAAACGACACGCTCGGCGCCGCCGGCGATCGAGCCGCAATCGACTCGTTGCTCAAGGCCCTCTACGAAGTGATCTCGTTCGATGAAAGTAGCGAACCTGATTGGCGACGCATGCAGTCCTTGTTCTCGGAGCACGCGCGCATCACTCGCGTCACCCCGGAAGGAACGGACTACCTGGACCTGGAAGACTTTCAGATTTTGGCCAAAGAGACGTTCGAACTAGGCGTATACACTAGGTTTTTCGAGGTGGAAGTGCAGCGTGACGAGCGCCGCTTCGGCGCGCTGGCGCACGTGCTGAGCGCGTACGAGACGCGGCGCAGCCCGGACGCGGCCGAGCCGTTCGCGCGGGGCGTGAACTCGCTGCAGCTGATTCGTGAAGATGGCGGGTGGAAGGTGCTGAGTCTGTTTTGGGACGAAGAGCGCGTCGACAACCCACTCGAGCTGAAGACTTTGTTCGATTGAGGAGAGATGCATGGCCAAACTGACTCGTGAACGCAAAAACAAGACCGTATACCGCATGCTCGACGAAGCGCGCCTGCAAGGCGTGATCTTGAATCGCGCAGAATCCGCCAACGGACCCAAGTGCAAGATTCGAGGCAAGGTGCTGAGCAACTTCGGCTCATGCAGCTACATGGCTTTGGAAGGTCACCCCGCGCTGCGCGCGGGAGCCGCGGCCGCTCTCGACGAATACGGCACTCAGTTCCATTTCTCACGTGCGTATCTGGACGCGCCGCTGTACGGCGAGTTGGAAGATGCGCTCGCGACGCTCACGGGTCGGCCTACTTTGGTGGCCGCGTCGACGACGCTGGCGCACTTGGCCGCGCTGCCCGTGCTGATCAATGACGACGACGTCGTGTTGATCGACCAGTTTGCGCACGCCAGCCTGCACATGGCCACTGAACTGCTCAAAGGCACGCGGGTCGAGCGGGTTCGCCACAACCGCATGGACATCTTGGAAGACAAGCTCAAGGAGCACACGCGCGCGGGGCAAGCGATTTGGTACGTGTGCGACGGCGTGTACTCCATGCTCGGTGATTTCGCGCCATTCGACGCGCTGCGAGACTTACTCGACCGCTATCCGCAGCTGCACCTCTACGTCGACGACGCGCACGCGGTGAGCTGGACGGGCAAGCACGGTCGCGGCGCGGCGTTGACCGCGCTCGGCCACTCGGAGCGGGTCGTGGTCGCGCTCTCGCTCAACAAGGCGTTCTCGGGCGCCGGTGGCGCGCTCGCCATGCCGAACACGGCGATGCTCCGGCGCATTCGCCATTGCGGAGGCACGATGATTTTCTCGGGGCCGATCCAACCGCCGATGCTCGGTGCGGCCGTCGCTTCCGCGAGGCTGCATTTGGAGCCCAGCTTCGAGGCGTTGCAAGCCGAGCTCCGTGAACGGATTCGCGCGGCGCGCGAAGCGATTGCCGACTATGGTTTACCGATCGTGACGGAAGATTGGACGCCGATCTGCATGGTGCAGTTCGACGCGGCCGATCACGCGCGGCGCGCCGCCAAAGAGATGATGGAGCGCGGCTTCTACTGTTGCTACAGCGCATTCCCCGCCGTGCCGATGGACCGGCCGAGCGTCAGATTCACGCTCAGTCGCCACAACGACGTGGCGGAGGTCACCCGCTTCGTGGAGACGCTCGCGGATGTCGTGGGCAGCCGTTTTCAGCCAACGGCCGCCGCCGCGGGGCTCTGAGGTCGCGCGGCTGGGTCACGGTCGCGGTTGAGGCCGCGACTCCGTGATCTCGGGATGATTCGAACCTCGCCGCCTGCGCCGCCCGCGGCGAATCCCGACTTCGGTACGCCAGAGATCGCCGCAATGTCTGCTTCGAGTGGTCGGGTGGGGAGCTGCGGGCGCGTGCGCGCTGCCCTCACTCGATCTGGTCAGCGGCTGGCCACGAATGTATGCTGCGGAACTGTCATGAATCGTCACTTGTCGAAACGAGCTTGGGTCATGTTCGCGGCCTGGAGTGTACTCGGGTCGCTGGCGGTGGCCTGCGGGTCTTCTTCCCGCAAGCAAGCGCTACCCGCTGACGGCGGCAGCGGCGGTCAAGGGGGTAGCAAGCCAGGCACGGGGGGCGCCGCCGCGACCGCCGGAGTCGGCGCGGGCGCGGGCGACGCGCCGGATTCTTCTGCCGGGCAAGCGGGGAGCAACGAGCCTGGCCCGGCGAACGAGGGTGGCGCTTCGGGCGAGGCAGGGAGCAGTTCGCACGCGGGCGCGGGTGCCGGCGGTACCGACGATCTCGACGACGTCGCCGGATCGCTTTCGGGTTTGCTGTGGAAGCTGCCGTGCACCGGTCCGCACATCGATGTCTCGTGCACGTCCGACCCGACGGTCACGGTCGATACCACGCTCGGCGGCGCGGCCGGCGTTACCTACGACGTCACTCTGCATTTCCGCGGGGTGGTCGAGCGCAAGAATTATTTGGGCGGCTGTAGTGACGGCAGCTTCTGGCAAAGCGGTGGCGCGGACAACGGTGATATCGGCAATGTGTACGAGCTGCGCGTGTCGAGCCCGCCGCAGCACTATTTTCTCAACGTCGGCAGCGGCCCTCAAACCAACACCGTCGCCATCGACTATGTAAAGACGCTGCGCATCGACGCGGGCGCCACCGTCACGCTGTTCGCCGCTTCCAAAGACGGCGCGGAGTTGTTCAATCGCGACGCCAACTCGACGCCAATCTCGGTGCAGGGCACGAGCGTGGCGCAGCCCTTCGACGGGCAGTTCATTCAGATGGACGTCGAGTCCGTGGCACCGAGTGCGATCGCAACGGGTACGGTCATTGGTGGCGGCACGAGCGGCTCGGCGTTGCATTTCAGCGGCGCGCAGCTCGCAACCGTGGCCGACAGCACGACGCTCCACGCGACCACTAGCGTCACTCAAGAGGCATGGTTCAAATTCGACGGCGCCCTCGGCGGTTATAACGCCATCTTGGGTAAGCCCGAGGGCAACGCCACCAACGACTCGTACACGATGTGGTTCGAGTCCGGCACCTTTCGCGGCTATGCGGGCCCGACCAATTCCGCCTACCTCAGCCAGCCCTGGAGTGACGTGACCGAGTGGCACCACGCGGCGTTCACTTACGACGGCCAAGCGCAACGGCAAACGCTCTACATCGACGGCGCGATCGTGGCCTGCACGCCCCTGAGCGGCCCCATCGCGTACGACTCGCACCCGCTGTGGATCGGAGCCGACATGGACAACGGCCTGCAGAGCGGCTTTTGGAACGGCACCATCGACGAGGTGCGCTTGTTCTCCACCGCGCGCACCGCCGAGCAAATCTGGACGGATCTGCACACTCACCAGCTCGGTCCGACCGATGGTCTGATCGGCGAATGGACCTTCGACGAAGGCAGCGGCCAAACCGCGGGCGACTCGAGCGGAAAGACGCAAGACGCCGTGCTCGGTAGCAGCTCGGCGGACGAAGCGAGCGACCCGGTCTGGGTCAGCGGCCGTTGAACGGTCGCGTTCGGATTCTAGCGCGCGAACGCTCGCAGGCTATCGAGCAGTTGCTGCTGCTCGCCCGCGCCGAGCCACGGTGACAGCAAGTCCAAATCGGCGATCGAGCAATGGGCGAGCTGACCGGCCGTGCGCGCTTCGGCGATCGCCACGAGGATGCGATCGCCGAGTTCGTTCAACGCGGGTCGGATTTGCTGCGCCAGGTCGAGGGTGGGCGGCTCGCTGCTTCGGCGCTGCACGGCCTTGCTGAGTTCGATTTGCAGCGCAAAGAAAGCGCGCGTTTCGACTTCGGGTAAGCCCACTTTTTGGGCGCTGGCCGCCGCCGAGCCGAGCACGAGCTGCTCGCGCGGCAAGTCTTCGATGGGCATGCCGAGCTTGGCTTTGGCGCCCGCGACCAAGGGCATGAAGGCCATGCGTCGCGCGAGTAGGTCGGTCAAGTTGTCGAGCGCGTCGAGCCGTTGCGGCTGCCCGAACCAGCGCGCCTGAGCGCTCTGGATCCGTGCCGAGTGGGCGCGCAGCCAGTCTTCCACGCGCGTCGCCAGCTCGGCATGCTCGGGCGCGACCCAATACACCTTGCGCGCCAGCGCTGGCTCACAGCGTACGCTCCAGCCGGGCCGTTCGAACGCCTTGCGCTCGAAGCTGTCCGTGATGATTGCGCCCACGCCTCCGTTCGCCAAGAGCTCAGGTAGCGTTTGATTGGAATCGACGATCACGAGCTCACGGTCCGCGAACTGCCGGTGCGCCCACGCCTCCAGCACGCCTCCGTGATTGACGGCCACTCGCGCTGCGCGCTCGTCACCCATCACGCACGGGCCACCGCGCGCGATCGCGCGCGTCAGGTAGCCGGTCACGCCGCGTAGCGGCTGCCAAGTGACGCCGCTCATGGCCAAGTCGAACTCGCTATTTTGCAGCTGAGCTTGCAGCGTCGGCCAACGAAAGCTCACCCATTCGAGCTCGAAACCCAAATCCTGCGCCATCGCCGCGGCAATCTCGGCGTCGAAGCCGCGTACGGTGCCGGCGGCGTCGCGAGTCGAGAACGGTGCATAGTCGCCGCTGGTGCCAACGCGCAGTTTGGTGCGAGGAGCCTGAGGCGCGCTCGTCGCGACGACGGCTGGTTGGGCAGGCGGCGGCGCGTGATTCGCGCAGCTGAACCCCACTGCGAGCCAAACGAGAGCCGTGAACCGTCGAACCGCACCGAATGCCATCGAGGCGCAGCTTGGGGAATTGGTGCGGCGTCGTCAATTGCCCGCGGTGCGGCGCCGTAGGGTGAGCTGCAGAGCTAGGGATTAGCGGCGTTGTAGCTGCGAATCAGCTGGCCAATCTCCAGCTTGTCGTTGAACATTTCATGATTTTGAAAGTCCCCCTGCTTGACGGCAACGAACACGAAAGCGTTGGCGTACTGACTGGTCATGCTCGCGTCCAGGACGCGCGTCGGCAGGCCGTGGTGCTCGCTGAGTATCTCGGGATCCAGCCGGGCGCCAGGGCCGAGCTTGATGACCACCTTGGTCGTCCACCGGAGCTGCGGCTCAGTGTAGGCGGCCCAGACTTCCGTGCCGTTTTGGCAGCCAATCGTCGTCCCTTCCGCCAACTGCCAGGTGTCGACCGTCTTCGGCAGGTATTGCTCGTAGCGGGCCTTCGGCTCCACGCGCAGGCCCATTTTGTCGCCGCATGGTTTGATGCCGTCGCTGACCAGCAGTGCGGCCGAGGGCTTGGTTGAAACGTCGGCTGCAGCCGGGGCTGGCGACGACTTGGACGTGCTCGCCGCGGCGACACTCCCGGCGGGGGCAATCGCGGCGCGGCTGCGCTTGCCGGCACGAACTTCGAAAGCGTAGTTGTCAGGTTCGGAGCCCACGGAGTAGCGACCGCCCGCCCTGACGTAGTTGTCCGTCGGCGGCAGTTGCTCGAAGTGGCAATCGCCGTAGAGTTCTTCGCTCATGGATTCCGTGGCGCTCTGCACGAGGCGTTTCTCAGGAGTATCCGCGCCACCGAGCGTGAGCGTGGTCGTGGAGCAACTGTAGGGGTCCGCTGGGTCTCGACAGGTGCGCATGCTCTCGATCGCGCCGTCGGAGCTAGTTCGATAGCTGGTAGACTGAGTTTTATTCGCCAGCATGCGCGTGTAAGGCGCGTTCGGGGCCCGCCGCTTGGAGAAGTCGATCTCGATGCTTTTCGAGGCCACCACGGCGCCGGTCAGGTGGCCCTGGGCGTCGTAGCTGAAGGTCGTGATCTTTTTTACGGTGCCCGCTTGGTTGCCGCGCTTCAAGTCGACCTTCGGCTTCAATTGCTCGAAACCGAGCTCGACGAGCCGACCGCCCGCGTCGCGCTTCAGGCGGATGACCTCGTCGGTCTCGGAGATCCCGTTGCCATCAAAATCGATGTGACGCTCGGCGAGGTCTCCTTTGGCATCGTAGCGCAGGGTGAGCACACTCGGGCGCATGCCGGCTCGCGTCAGCGTTTGCTTCGCCAAGCGACCCGCCGTGTCGTACTCGAAGCTAGTCGAAGATTGTTGAGGGCCCTCGGAAGAGCTGGAAACTTGGCTCGCGAGTCGGCCATTCTCGTAGCTGAAGACGACCTCGGTTTTGGTGTCGCGACAGCCAGTATTGAAGCCAGCAAATGCGCACAACTCGGTCGTCGTCGCCGAGCGTAGGAGGTTGCCCGAAGCGGCGAACAGATGAGTCGTGGTGCCATTTTCGGGACCGTGGTTGATGGAGTACAGCCACTTGACCACGCACGTTCCGGGAGGAGTCGCTGCGGCCTTCGGCGTTCCGGGCGCCTTCGCCGGGTCTGCAAGTCGTGGTGTCTCGCCGAGCGCGTGCCCGCAGAAGAACGCGGCCGCAAGCAGAGCCGCGCCGGACGCCCATTTCCGGCAAACCAAGGGGTAAGCGCGATCAATCGTGGACCCACGTGCACTTCGCCTTTGGTTCGAATCGGAGATCGGATTCAATTCGCCCTCGAAACAAATGTGAACGGGTTCGGTAGGCGTCGATCATTCGACGCTTCGAAAGCCAGCTCCGGCCACGATACGATCGTCGCTCGCGATCCGTGCTCAAAAAGAGACTCGGACTCTCGAACGAGCGCAGCTCGTAGCAACATCGTTCAAGGTTTACTTCTCTTGCGCCGCGATGCCCTTCTCGGGTGCCGACATAGGCTTTGGGAATCGAGCGTCACCACCCCTCACCCATCCACACCTTGTTCGTCACCAGATGCGCCGACCCCCCGGGTATGCAGCTGAGCCGGTCGAGTCGGCGCCTGCCCTCGCGCCCCCCGCAGTGCGTGCGTTTTCTCACCAACGCGAGGGAGCGGCAATCCCGACGAACCGGCCGCCACGCGGCGAGGCTGCCGCTCCGCTCGTGCGCGGGTCTCCGGGGGGTGGCCGTCTACTCGGCCGCGACCGGCTCGCTGTGCATGAGGTGCTCGAACGCACCGAGGGCCGCCTTGGCGCCGTCACCCGTGGCAATGATGATTTGCTTGTAGGGCACGGTCGTCGCATCCCCCGCCGCGAAGACATTGGCGACCGAGGTGCGCCCTTTGGCATCGACCACGATCTCGCCGAACTTACTGAGCTCGACGACGCCCTTCAAGAAGTCAGTGTTGGGTAAAAGCCCGATTTGCACGAACACGCCTTCGGCATCGACACTCTTGATTTCGCCCGTCTTGCGGTCTTCGTAGGTCAGACCGACGACTTTGCGACCGTCGCCACGCACTTCCGTCGTGCGCGCGTTGGTCAGGACATCGACGTTCGGCAGGCTGCGCAGCTTGCGCTCGAGCACGGCGTCCGCCTTCAATTGGTCGGCGAATTCGAGCAGCGTGACGTGAGCGACGATGCCGGCCAGGTCGAGGGCGGCTTCCACACCGGAGTTGCCGCCGCCAATCACCGCGACGCGCTTGCCCTTGAACAAGGGGCCGTCGCAATGCGGACAGTAGGTGACGCCACGAGTGCGATACTCGGCTTCCCCCGGCACGTTCATGTCGCGCCAACGCGCGCCGGTCGCGACGATCAAGGTCTTGGTGCGCAGGGTCGCTCCGCTCTCGAGCTCGACACTGACGAGCGGACCGGGCTTCACGGCCTTGACCCGCTGGTTCTTCATCAAGTCGACCGGGTACGAGAGCACGTGTTGTTCGAGCGCGGAGGCGAACTGCGGCCCCTCGGTGTGCTCGACCGAGATGAAATTCTCGATCGCCAACGTATCGAGCACCTGGCCACCGAAGCGCTCCGCGACGATACCCGTGGCAATGCCTTTGCGCGCCGCATAAATGCTCGCGGCCGCGCCCGCCGGGCCGCCGCCGACGATCAGTACGTCGAACACGCCCTTCTTGGAGAGCTCTTGAGCTTTTCGTTCTTGCCCACTCTGATCGACCTTGTTCAGTACTTCTTCGAGCTCCATGCGGCCTTGCCCGAAGCGTTCACCGTTCAGGTAGATGGTCGGCACGGCCAGGATCTGTCGCTCCTCCACCTCCGCCTGGAACATCGCGCCGTCGATGGCCACGTGCTCGATGTCAGGGTTCAGCGCCGACATGATGTTCAGCGCCTGCACGACATCGGGACAGTTTTGGCACGAGTGAGAGAAGTAGGTCTCGAACTTGAGCGGTTGGTTGAGCTCGCGCACGCGGTCGAGCGCATCCGCGCTGACCTTCGGCGGGTGCCCACTCACGTGCAGTAGCGCCAAGACGAGGGAGGTGAATTCGTGGCCGAGGGGTAGGCCGGCAAAGCGAACGCGCGACGGGTGTCCGGGACGGGCGATCGCGAACGACGGCACACGCACGCCCGGCGGGAGCTCGGTCGTGATGGAGACGAGTTGCGACTCGGCTCGGATCTCCTCGAGCAAGGTCGCAACCTCGCGAGAAGCGTCTGATTCGTCGAGCGCGGCGCGCAGTTCGATCGGCCCCTTGAGGTGAGTCAAGTACTGAGCGAGCTGGGAGCGGAGTTGATCGTCGAGCATGGCGGGTCCTTTCGTATCGGGGGAGCAGTGCAAGGTTCGAGAGACCTCGGCGGCACGACCGGCGAGATCTCTCGAACCAATCGAGTGCGTCGACTCAGATCTTGCCGACGAGGTCGAGAGACGGCTTGAGCGTCTTCGCGCCTTCTTGCCACTTGGCCGGGCAAACTTCGCCCGGGTGCGAGGCCACGTATTGAGCGGCTTTCACCTTGCGCAACAGCTCGCTCGCGTCACGGCCGATGCCATTGTCGTGAATTTCCGCGATCTTGATCTTGCCTTCGGGATTGATCACGAAGGTGCCGCGGTACGCGAGGCCTTCTTCTTCGATCAGCACGTCGAAAGCGCGCGACAGCGTGGTCGTGGGGTCGCCGATCAGCGGGTAGTTGACCTTCTTGATGGCTTCCGAAGTGTCGTGCCACGCCTTGTGGGCGAAGTGCGTGTCGGTCGAGATGCCATAGATCTCGACGCCGAGCTTCTGGAACTCGCCGTACGTGTTGGCGAGGTCTTCGAGCTCGGTCGGGCACACGAACGTGAAGTCCGCGGGGTAAAACACGAACACGGACCATTTTCCCTTGAGCGTCTCGTTGGAGACGTCGACGAATTTTCCGTTGTGGAATGCGGTGGCCTTGAACGGCTTTACGTCGCTATTGATAATCGGCATTTGTTTTCTGTTCCTTTCCCGAGCTTTCCCCCAAACAGGAGTTCCGTCTTCGGTAAGGGCATCATGGTCACGTGCACCACGTAATTCCAATCGAACATTGTTGGATCCCGTTCACTTTAAGTGAACGTGCGCACCGGTAACTGCTCGAATTTCCACACTAATATTCCGGTCGTCGGGCAGGGTCTTGTCGAAATCGGGCCCAGCGCCCATCCTGAGTCGGTGGATCTCAGTCAAGTTACCTTGCAGCAGATGCGCTACGCGCTGGCCGTGCTGGAGACTCAGAACTTTCGGGCCGCCGCGACGCGGACCAATGTTTCTCAATCGGGCCTGAGCATGCAACTGCACAAGCTGGAGGAGCTGCTCGATACGGTGCTCTTCGATCGCAGTCGACAACCAGTCTTGCCCACGCCCGATGGCGTGCGAGTGCTGGAACAGATGCGCACCATTTTGCGCGAGACCGAGCGGCTCGGCCGCATCGTCGCTGAAGAGAGCGACCCGAGCGGCGCGTTTCGCTTGGGTGTGATCCCGTCGCTTTCGTCATCCGTCGTGCCACTCTTCTTGCCGCGCTTCCTCGCGAAGTTCCCGAAGGTGCAGCTCTCGCTCGAAGAGCTGAAGACCGAAGAGATGATCGAACGAATCCGTTCCGACACGCTCGAGGCGGGCATTGCGGCCATCCCGCTCGAAAGCCCGGGCGTGACCGAGATGAGCATCGGCTTCGAGGCCATGTTCGCGTACCTCCCGCCCGGCGACCCGCTACTCAAAAAGGCTAAAATCCAACAGGCGGAGCTGGCGAGTCGAGAGCTGTTCGTGATGCCGGAAGGGCACTGCTTTCGCACCCAGGTGCTGAGCTATTGCAAGGCAAATGCCGATCAAAAGAAGAGCCGCGTGCATTTCGAGAGCGGCAATTTCGAGACCTTGATCGAGCTGATCGACCGCGGGCTCGGCGCGACCGTGCTGCCTGCACTCGTCGCGCGGGGTCTCGACGTGCATCGAAAGGAAGCGCAACTTCGCGCCTTCAGCGGCCCAACCCCCTTGCGCGAGATCGGCCTGATCACGGGTCGCCTGGACTTGCGTCGCAACGTGACCGAGGCCTTGACCGTGCTCCTGAGAGAGGAACTCTCCGAACTGCTCGGCTCCGCGCCGAGACGCGCGATCGTGCTCGACCCGTTCGCGAAAGAATTGCCGGCCGGCCAGAACCTGCCGTGACGCTTGCTCCGATTGCTCGACCCCCAACCGCATGACATGTGGTCTCGAGTGACGGCGGGCACCGACCAAAGCACGACCTGGAAGTTCATCGCGCAGTTTTGAGACGAAGCGACGGTTTGCCGCGAGCCAAGGTCGAGGCTAGTCCTTCGCAGGGAGGCCACGCCTACATGCCCCACGTACGAGTTCATTCCGCGTTCGAGCCCCTAGCCGTCTCGCGTAGAACACCGGTGTTCGTCCTTACGGGCGCGGGCATTAGCGCAGAGAGCGGGGTTCGCACGTTTCGTGATGCCGGCGGGCTCTGGCACAGTTACCGCTTCGACGAGGTCGCGAGCCCCGAAGCGTGGGCGAAAGATCCGGCCTTGGTTTGGAAATTTTATTCCGAGCGACGCGGGCAGCTCAGCGGGATCCAGCCCAACGCCGCCCATTATGCGCTCGCCGAACTCGAGCGTCAGCTCGGTGACGCCTTCTTCTTGTGCACGCAAAACGTCGACTCACTGCACGAGCTCGCGGGCTCACGACGCCTGCTCCACATGCACGGCGAGCTCGCGAAAAGCCGCTGCGAGCGCGGCCACGCACCGCCGTTCGACGACACCGCGCTGTATCCGACTCTCGCGGACATTCCTCGCTGCGACTGCGGTGGCCAGATCCGCCCGCACATCTGCTGGTTCGGAGAAGTTCCGTTCGACCTCGACCGCGCGGAGGCCGAGCTCACACGTTGCCGCGTGTTCGTCACGATCGGCAGCTCCGGCGCGGTCTACCCCGCGGCCGGCTTTGCAGAAACAGCCCGCGGGGCAGGGGCGCGCACCGTATACGTCGGACCCGAGGCGCCGGACAACGCGGAGCTCTTCGACGAGTGCCGGCTGGGGACCGCGACGGAAGCCGTGCCGGGGCTGTTTCGCGTCTCCGCTGCCAGGTAGGAACCGTGCGATGCTTCCGCCGTGAAGCGTCAATCGTTGTTCCTCGCGGTCGTCGCGGTGGCGGTCTCTTGCCGGCCCGGCGCCGCGTCATCACCTGCGGTCATCCCGACGTTGGCGCCGAGCGCCATGGTGACACCACCCGTCGCCGCTCCGTTGGCCCCAAGCGTAAACGCGCTGCCGCTCGATCGGGAGCTGTTCGCGGCCGCAGAGGCAGAGGTCGGCGCCGTGGAGCGCGACCTGGAACAACTCGTGAACATCGACAGTGGCACCGGCGATGCCGACGGCCTCGCGAAGGTCAGTGCTCTGCTGGCCGCACGCCTGAGCGAGCTCGGCGCCCGAGTAGACACGACATCCGCCGCCCCATCAGTGGGCAGCACGATAACGGGCACGCTGCGTGGCTCGGGTACACGCGACGTGCTGCTCATGATCCACTACGACACGGTGTTTGCGCCGGGCGAGGCTGGACGCCGCCCCTTTCGGCGCGAGGGCGCACGCGTGTTTGGCCCCGGTGTCGCCGACGCGAAGGGCGGAGCCGCGATTATCTTGCACACGCTCGCGATCGCGAAGCGACGCGGCATCGCCGGCTATCGGACGCTGAGCGTGCTGTTCAATCCCGACGAGGAGAAGGGCTCGAACGGCTCTCGCGATGCGATTGGCAACCTCGCGCGCACTCAGGACTACGTGCTCTCTTATGAGCCACCGGACGGCGAGCGCGTGATCGTCGCTACGAACGGAATCGGTCAAGTCGACCTGACCGTGAAAGGTCGCTCCGCGCACGCCGGGGCGGCGCCGGAACAGGGGCGCAATGCCGCGCTCGAGCTCGCGCACCAAGTG